>Ga0315285_10001400_pt1 | contig 25433 bp, 30 predicted proteins | sample YL17G09_36_MG_FD_203698 | JGI IMG/M metagenome (GOLD analysis project Ga0315285, IMG submission 203698) | Sediment microbial communities from Yellowstone Lake, YNP, Wyoming, USA - YL17G09_36 | ecosystem: Environmental > Aquatic > Freshwater > Lake > Sediment | place: USA: Wyoming | collected... | reverse complement strand
ATTCCCTGCGGGGCCGGTTTCAGGGTGACACGGACACTGCCGGCGGCTCCCTGCACCTGCATCGGGATCGAGTGCGTGACATCGCACCCGCATTCCCAGCTGCCACAGCCCCGCCGGACCTTGATGAGGTTCATCTTTGCCTTCACAATTGCTTTCTTGATCGCATTCCCGACCTGTACGTCCTTGCCCTGACCGAACCCGATGTAGCCGTTCCGGTTGCCGACAATGACAACCGCACGGAACTGGACACGGCGGCCGGAGTCGGTCATGCGCTGCATCATTGCGATATCGAGCACTTCGTCCTCGAGATCGGGGAGGAACGTATCAACAATCTGGGGTTCCTTGATTGGCCGTCCGCCCTCCAGCACCGAGTCGATGCTTTTAATCTCTCCTGATGCGACGAGTTTGCCAAGACCGGTGACCGGGCGCCACTCTTCCTTTTCATATGCCATTTACACCAGCTCCTTCTTTATGGCGTCTGCCACCTGTTCGACATTCTTCACGAGATCTCCTGAGTTTTTGTTGTAGGCAACAATATGCGCACCCTTAACCCGAGCATCATCGGGCAGGATCTTTTCGCCATGAGGGATATCAAGCCCGCCCTCAACAGCTCCCTTGAGAGCCGCAAAGACGCGGGCACCGGGAGTTGCGCGGTTCAGACCGATATCAAGCACTGCCGCATGGTTGTTTGTTTTGCGTGCCTTTACCGCGAAAAGTAAGCCTGTGAGATATGCTGCGGGGGTACTGGAAGCTGAGCCCTTGTAGCCGAATTCTGAGAGTTCGGACGAGTTCGCCGCGACAAGTGTGCGGTCGCCATCCATCTCTGCAGTAACGAGCTGGATAATAATGTGCCGGTTGGTCTTCCGGACCACCATCCGTGGCACGCCAGCGACCACCAGTTTTGTCCGCTGGTAGTAATCGGTCTTTCCCTCCCGCCTGCGGCGGAAAGGGACAAAGTACCGTGATCCTGTCGCCATATTACTTCATCCTCCCGGATAGGATCTCGAGTTGTGCTTTCATATGGGCAACGCTCCGGAACTGGCCCCCGGCGGCTTTCCGGTACAGTATCCGGTACGTGTGCGGATTGATGGTTGCGGCTTCACGGAGAGCAACAAGCGCTTTTCTGATTGCACGGATCTTCTGGATCCACGACCTCTTGCCGGGGTGACGGGCACCTGCAGCACCCTTCCGCCGCCCGGGTCCCCTGCAGTGGCCGTACGAACGTTTTGCGATCTTTTCCCGTGCCCTGCCACGGCTCACTCCCTTTTTCTGCCGCGCTTTTATTGCGCCGTCGGTGACAAGCCCTCTCAGGTCCTCGCGCGAAATGGCGTTTTCAATATCAGATAACCGCTCCGGATCGAACCATACGCGGTTTACCCCGCACTTGAGGATTGCGGCGACAATCCGTTTCTGACTGGCAAGGTCACTCATTGTCCTTCACTCCTGAGGCAGTCTTTTTCTTTTTTGTGGCTGCCGTTTTCTGTGCAGTCTTTGGTTTTTCCTTTTTCTCTTTTGTTGATTCAGCCTTCGGTTTTGTTGACTCAGTCTTCGGTTTTGTTGATTTTTCGGGTTTTGGCTCTGAGGAACCTTCCGCCTTCGCCTTTTGCACTTTGGGCTTTTTTGCCTTCTTGGGCTTTTCTTCTGCGGGCTCCGCTTTTACCTTCTTCTTTGCTGCAGGCTTTGCAGGCTCTTTAATCTCTTCCTTAACCTCACGGGGTTCTTCTGCTTTTTTCGTGGGCTTGGGTTTTGCCTTTTTCGGTTTTTCTTTCTTTTGAACAGCCTCTTCCTTCGCCTTCACCGGTGCCGGCCGGGGTGTTCCTGCCGGGGCAGGTGCTTCCCGTGCATTCAGCACTTTGAGACCTGCTGACAGGGCTTTTTCCTGGATGCCCGAACGTTTCCGGTTGCCGACATTTGCGGATATCCGGACCGCGTGAGTTTTTGCGTTCAGCCCGTCAAGGTCATCAGCTGAAAATACCAGGACTTCATAGAACCCGGAAGGATGCATGCCGCGGACAGCAATCGGGCTGCCAAACCCTGGTTTGGGAAGATTCCCCTTTGCTTTCTTCTGCTCCCGTTGCTTGTTGTGCTGCCCACGCGGCTTTCTCCATGAATCAGTGAGCTGGGATTTCTTGCCAAAGCCATCACGCTTGAACCGGGCACCCTTCTGGGTACGAACCCGTATCAGCCGTCGAATCTCATCTGCCATTGGCTTCAGCCCCTCTGAACGATAAAAATGCCATCCTGGAATACCCGCGGATCGCGGTTCCGGATATGGGTGGCATGTTCAATATTCGCCGCCGTGGTACCGACCAGCTCGCGGTTGATGCCGGACAGGACAACTTCGTCACTGGCGACCTTGGCCGAAACACCGGGCTCGATCTTCGCATACCGTGCTTTTTTCTCGCCAAGGAAATTGCTGATCTCGAGTTTGTTGCCCAGCAGTTTGAGCTGGATGGGAAAGTGGCTGTAGACAACTTTCATCCGGTATTCGAACCCGTCCAGGACCCCTCTGCACATATTCTTGGTGTGTGCCTCAAAGGTGCCAACCATTGCTGTGATCTCTTTTTTCCTGGATTCGGTGGCGATCACGACTTCTTTGCCGTCAATAGTGATGCTCACCTGCGGGAACCGGACATTGCGCTCGATCTGCCCTTTTGGCCCTGCCACTTTGAGCGTGGTGCCCACAATCTGAACCTTGACTCCGTCGGGGATCATGACTTTGCGTACTGTTACCATGGCTCCACCTCAATAGACATACCCGAGGAGTTCCCCGCCAATACCCTCTTTCCTCGCCTGCTCGTGGGAGATTACCCCGCGTGACGTGGAGATCATGAGAATACCGAAATTTTTTCCGGGCAGGTATTGTTTCTCCCAGTATTCCAGTTCATCCAGCTGTACCGAGAACCGCGGGGTAATCGCACCGCAGTTGTTAATCTTCCCGGTGAGATGAACGATCAGGTGTCCGCCCCTGCCATCCTCAACAAATTCGAAACTTTTGATATAGCCGGAGTCCTGCATGATGCGTAACATGGCTCCGAGGAGTTTGCTTGCAGGCTCGATGATACATTCAGATTTTCCGGTATCACCGGCGTTCTTGAGAGTGCACATCCCGTCTGCTGTTGGATTTAAACGTGTCATTTTGCTACCCCTCAGCTCATCTTTTTAAAGCCCATCTTTTGAGCCCATTCGCGGAAGCACTGCCTGCAGAACATGATGTGGTACCTGCGCACGAGGCCTTGTTTACGCCCGCACATTTTGCATTCGCTCGCACCGCGACCATATTTCTTCTTCCTCTCACCTGCCATCAGCGCACCTCCACCTGATAGGACTGTTTGAGAAACTCAATCGCATCCTCTTTTTTTACGCGCTGTTTTTCCGGAAGCCGTTTCTGCTCCATGCGCCTGCGGGTGATCCGGATGCCCCTTCGTTCCAGAACGACATTGACGTCCATGCCATAGATGCCGATCTGCGGGTCGTATGACATACCGGGAAAATCGGTATGCTCTTCGATACCGAACGAGAAGTTTCCGCCCGTGTCAAACTGGTTCTCAAACAAAATCCTGTCAATGATACCAAGGGATGTCCTGACGAATTCCTGTGCGTGTTTTCCGCGCAGCGTTACTTTGCACCCGATAGGAGCCCCTTTCCTGACGTTGAACGCCGGTTGCGTCTTCTTTGCCATGGTCCTTACCGGTGTCTGCCGGGTAATTGACTTCATGATCTCTTCGGCTTTGACGAGCTTGTCCCCGCTCTCGCCGACACCCATGTGGACAACAACCTTATCGACGTAGATGTCACGCATTGAGGTCACTGTTCAATCCCCCATCGTGCCAGTGCCGGTGTCTGCCTGCCCACCATGTAGATGTAGGGCGTGATTGTGTCAAACCGGGTCTTTGTCGCTTCATCCTCGAGGGTGACCCTGTTTGGTACGCTCCCGGGGACATGTGCGATTCCAACAACGCGTGCAACCTTTCCGGAGTGCCTGCCCCCGATCACCATTGCCATGTTGCCTGCAGCTAAGGGGAAGTGATCGACAATCCTGAAACGGGTTTCCGGTTCAAGGGACACAACAATGGAATCACCGGCCTTGTAGGTATTGTCAGCGAGGATGTTAGCGCCATCCCGCATGTTCAGCTGGACTTTGCCACCTTTGACAACCGTTTTGTTGCTGACCTTGCACAACCGGGTCTTTGCTGCTTCCGCATCGATCTCGATGGAGACATGGCGGCCATCCTTATCACGTAGGATTCGGTAGTATTTCCCGATCTTCTGGAGTGCGACGATGTCAAAGATCCCGATTCCCATCTTTGGGTCCCTGCAGGGTCTGCCGTTGACGATTACATCCTTCTGGGAGAGGATCTGTTTGACTTCTTTTAACGTCCGGGCAAAACCCATATGGTCCCGGAGCCAGACTGCGATCGGCAGGGCGTTTGCATTATGCGGTCCTGCCGAAGTCTTGGTGATGAATTTGTTCGTCTTTTTCGCGATATGCCATGAGTCCGGGGCGTTGAGGCGTTTTAAATGGTCTGACATTTATTTGCCCTCCCCCAGTTTTTCCTCGCGGCGTTTGTCCTTCAGGTTCAGCCTGGTAATCACGACTTTTGACGCATCGATAACCCGCGGGACCTCGGTACCGTCTGCTTTCGTTGAAGATACACCGTGAACCACGAGTTTTGCCCGACCGGTCTCGATGATATCAACAACACCCTCGTCACCGGTAAAATCCCCGCGGGTCACTTTGACTGTATCACCCTTGACGACACGCAGGGTTTTTTTACCATATTTCTCTTTCAGTGCTGAGGAGAGCGGTGCGTTCAGGAATTTGCTCTTTTCATGTGATGACGCCTTGTATCGTGCTTTTCTCTGCTTTCTGGGCTGATGACTCTCAACTCGTACCATGATCCACTCCTCACACGATGATCGTCGCCATCGAACCGAGTTTCGGGAACCGTTCTGCCACTTCGCGGGCGATTGGTCCTTTGATCTCGGTTCCTTTCGGCTCGTTCTTTTCATCCACGATAACAACGGCGTTATCCTCGAATGAGACCCGCATCCCGTTGGGTCTGCGCATCTCTTTTTTCTGCCTGATGACCACAGCACGTACGAGCTTGCGGCGCATATCGGGCGTGCCTTTCTGCACACTCACCGTGGCGAGGTCGCCCAGCCCCATTTTGGGTTGACGGCGCCGGACGCCATGGTAGCCAAAGACAGAGATGATCTGCACAGTCCTGGCACCGGTATTATCGGCGCAGGCAAGTCGTGTCCCTGTGGCAAGTGCACGCGGGGTCTTTGACTGCTTTGCCTTCATGGTTGTTCGACCTCCACCACAACAAACGTCGTGCTTTTCGAGAGCGGCCGGCATTCCGCGATCTTGACCAAGTCGCCCACTTTCGCCTGTATGCAGGGGGGATTGTGCGCATGGATTTTGGAGCTGCGTTTTTCATACCGCTTGTATTTCCGGACGTAGTGCATGTAGTTACGTGCAACGACGACCGTTCCCATCATTCGATCGCTCACGACTTTGCCGGTGATCACCTGGCCGCGCACCGGTAAAGTGCCGTGAAACGGACAATTTACGTCACTGCAATCCTGTTTTGGAGCCGCGACGTTCAATCCTATGTTTTGTGCCATTATGGTATCCTCTTTTGATTTGCAGGTTGATCCTCTTTTCAGGAGCCAGCATGATAACCGATCCATCAATCTCAACAATCCGCCCTTCAGGAAGGTTCAAACGGAAAATGCTGTGCCGTTTGGGGATGAATTTTCGCCCCTGCTCTGTCTGTATGGCAAGCATATTTTTTGTTTCATTGACGATAGATCCGGAAATCCCTTTATGAGTGGGATTGCTCGCGTCCACGACCAGAACGTCAAGCCCGATCAGTTCGTGGGACACGACATTCTGGGGAGAGATCATGCAGTTCTCCTGCGGTTCTGCTCGGTCATGATGCGGGCGATGGTTCTGCGCAGTTCGCGGATACGCCCCGGGTTTTCTGTGGCACCGCCGGCACTTACCTTTCCGTAGTGCTGGACAAGTTCCATGCGAAGTTTTCCCATCTGTTCACCCAGTTCGACATCAGTAAGCTCCCCGACATCCCGTGCCCTGAATATTGCCATTACCGTACCTCCTTATGGTCAATATCATCGGGAAGCACTGCATCGGTATTAGTTTCATCACCTAGTGTGGTGACCGTGATTTTTTGTGCCGGTTTTGTTTTTTTCTGTTCGATAACCTCAAAGTGGTCGGGAAGCTTTGCGCCGGCAGGTACAATCTTGACCTGCACACCGATGACCCCAAGTTTCTTGATCGCAACGGCATACCCTTTCAGGACAATCGTGTTGCTCGGTTCTCCGCAGTGCTTGATGTAGCCCTCGGTGAACTTCTGGGTGCGTGCACGTGAACCCGTCAGTTTGCCGGCAATGATGACTTCACACCCAAGTGCACCGGAGTCCATGACACGGCGCAGGATGCTGGTTCCGGCCTTGCGGAAGTACCAGCCACGTTCGAGTGCATTTGCCAGTCGCTCAGCCATGATCTGGGCATTGAAGCTGGGATTTGCCACCTGCTGGACCTCAATCTGCGGTGACTCAACATTGTATTTCTGGGCGAGATCCTGTGTCAGCTGGTGGACCAGCTTGCCACCCTTTCCAATGACAATACCGGGTTTTTCTGCAAAGATGGTCACCTGTGTGCCGAGTGGCGTTCGTGCGATATCCATGCCACCATACCCCGCACGTTTCAGTTCCTTGGTGAGGTATTTCTCAACACGGGCTTTCCGTACACCCTCTGAGATAAACTTCCTTTCGACCGCCATCATGCCACCTCCCGTGCGATGATCTCGATGTTGACCGTTTCGTGAACCTTCGGAGTGGCACGGCCCATGGCCCGGGGAAAGAACGCTTTCTGGGCTCTTCCGCGGTTTGCTGTTACATGGATGATCTCGAGCTTCTCAGCGTCAAGCCCGAGATATTCTGCATTCTTCTTGACAGATTCAAGGAGCCTGATATATGCTTTTGATGCCTTGACCGGGTATCTGCCAGCATCCCATGCGCCGGGGAGGCCGCGTTTATGTGCCACATTCCGGTTGAACCGCCGGAACGGGATTGCCTTTTTCAGCGCAATGACATCGGTGAGGTACGCGATCGCGTCATTGATCCGTTTGTGCCTTATGTAACCGGCGATCTCGATTGAATGCTTGGGCGATATCGGAAGTTCGTTTGCTTTTCCGCGGGCAATGTTTTCGCCCTCTACCTTGTGTGAATATGCAATTCGGGCCATGTCAATCACTTCAGCGGAACGTACTTGCTTCCCCTCGTCGCACCAATACCGGCGGAACCGTGGGTAACCCTCTTTCGCGTCAGTGCAAACTCACCAAGGTAGTGGAAGACAGCCTCTGGCTGGAACTCAACTTTCATAAATTCCTTGCCATTGTGAATCTCGATCGATTTTCCGATCATATCCGGCATTACAATCATTTCACGAAGATGCGTCCGTATCTTCTGGTCTCCAATTCGGATCTTCTGGAGCAACGTCTCTTCGCCGCGTGAGAGGCCTCGTTTCACCTTCCGTCGTGCACGTGCCGGCATGATAGGAATGAGTTCTGGGATTCCCATCGCTTTCAGTTCATCTATCTTAAAGCCGCGATAGGTGAACTCTTCACGCCGTCGGGGCATTCTCTTCTGGGTCTTTCTGGGTGCTGCCATACCAATCACTTCCTGCTCTTACCTGTCCTGCGTGCAGCGACATGCCCGACGGTCCTTCCCGGGGATGTGCCCCGTGCGATTGTCTTGGGCCGGCCTGGATGCTGGTGACCACCACCACCAAACGGGTGATCGATGACGTTCATGGCAACTCCGCGGACCCGGGGCCAGTTCGATGCCGTATTCCTCATCTTGTGGTACTTGTTGCCTGCTTTCACGAACGGTTTTTCAATACGTCCGCCTCCCGCCACGATACCGATTGTTGCCCGGCAGTTCGCGTTGAACCACTTTGTTTTGCCGCTGGGCATCCTGACACCGACCCGGTCCTGGGTCTTGTCAACAACGATGGCCTGAACACCGGACGAGCGGACGAATTTGCCGCCATCATTGGGACGGGATTCGATGTTGCAGATATACGAACCCGACGGGATATTTCCAAGCGGCAGCGTGTTCCCGTTCTTTATTTCAACATCTGCGCCCCATGCTACGGCAGTACCGACACCGACACCCTCGGTGATGAGCATGTAGGTCTTTGTACCATCTTCGAGTTTGACGAGTGCAATTGGTGCGTTGCGTGCCGGATCGTGTTCGATATCGATAACCGAGCCGGTTACAGTCCTGCTGCCATCCCCGATATGCCGCAGTTCGGCTTTATACCGGTGGGATGGTGCCCTGTATGTCGGCCCTCCTCTGCCTCTGTTCTGTGTTGTAATACGATGTCCCATGGTTCCCACCTACATGATGCCGAGCCTGCTGAGGATCTCTTCGGCGGCTTTTTCGTTCTCAAAGCTCACAATCGCTTTCTTCTCCCCGTGTGTGTTCATCAGGGTGCGGACACTTGTGACTTTCTGGTCAAACGTTTTTTCGATCTCGCGCTTGATCTGGCTCTTGGTCGCTTCCCTTCGGACAAGGAACTGGAGTTTGCTCTGGTTCTCAAGAAGCACCATCGCCTTTTCCGTGACGAACGGATACTTAAGTGTCATTTATTTACCCTCCAGTCGTGCAAGTGCACTTTCCGTCCAGATGGTCAGCCTTCCCGCCTGCATGCCGGGTGCGAGGTGTTCGACGTTGAGTTGATCGATCGTAACGACATCAACACCGGCAAGGTTGCGTGCTGAACGCAGGGGCGTATCAGCCGTCACGATGAGCAGGCTCTTGCGTTGCTTGTAGCGGCGACCACGCATCTTGCCTCGCCCCGCCCGGACCTTCCGGCTCTCCTTTGCCCGCTCCACATCCTTAAAGACGCCGGCAGACGTAAGCGCGGAGATTACATCACGGGTACGGCTGAGGGATTCAAACTTATCCTCAAATATCACGGGTACTTCCCCGTCAAAGAGGTGCCCCCGGCCACGGACAAGATTTTCCCGGACACTGGCAGCAACCGCGGAGCGGAATGCCTTTTGTTTTTCCTTCTGGTTTATCTGCTTCACGAGTACTTTTGCCACCACCGGCGGGTGTGCTTCCCGTCCGCCCTTTGCCTGGGGGACTTTTGCAGCGCGGGACCCGTTCTTGATACGCGGCACATGTGAAGCACCGCGCCCGCTTCCCCAGCCAACCGCTGATGAGCAGATACCCGCATACGGGTACGTCCCGTGGGGTTGTCTGCGGGTGCTCTGGAGTGCCAGAACTGCCTTTTTGATCAGGTCAGGACGGTACTCTTCTCTGAACATTAAGGGTAGATCAATATCGCGTGCAATTCCGCCATCAATGGTTTTAACCTGTGCTTTCATCTCTGATCATCCCTGTTTGCTCTGAACGCTCACCCGCTGGATCATGGGCGTTCGGACGATATGTTCACCTTGCCGTATGGCCGGACGAATTCGCACCAGCCTTTTGACAGGGCCCGGAACAGATCCCTTGATCAGGACATACGGGCTGGTGAGCACCCCATAATGGAGAAAACCTCCGGCAGGGGTAATTTCGGTCCCGTTTTCCCCGATCTTCACTATGCGCTTATTGAATTCCGTGCGCTGCTGGAAACCCATCTGCCCCATCTGCGGGACTTGCCAGCGGACGTGGTGCGGGTTCCAGGGGCCAAGTGTGCCGACATGCCGCTCCTTTCCGCCGCGGGAATGTTTGCGCTTGCGCAGCATGATTCCCCAGCGCTTGACAGCACCCTGCGTACCCTTTCCGGTCGTGATTGCGGTGATGTCTGCATACGTTCCGATCTGGATCACGTTTGTCAGGTTCACCTCTTTGCCAAGCAGTCCCATGACAAACTCAAACTGCCTGTCGATCGCGCCTCCGGCAACCTTGATCTCCATCAGGTCTGGTACTTTTTTTGGTACCCCGGAAAGAGTAACCGGTTGCGTATACATCACAGCATGAAGTTCAGCAACTTTTCCTGCGGTGATTGCCTCGGTGAGTGTCTTTTTCGCAACGTTTGGGTTATAGTCTTTGGGCATGGTGATGCGCCGCCCGAGTACCTTGTCAAGCTGGTCTGACCAGACTTCGGTCAGTGCATGCTTCCCGTACGTGTCCCTTGAATATGCGCGGATGGCAGCGATTTTCATGGCAGGGACCTCGATAACGGTGACGGGCACCATAATTTCTTTTCCCTCGGTTGGACTGTCCTTGTGGTCATCCACCATGATCACATGCGTCATACCTGCCTTATAGCCGGCAAATCCCTGCAGTATTGGCGCACCTTCATACGCGGGCCACGATTGGTATTTCGGGATCGGGCTCTTCGCACGCGTTCTCGGGCTGTATGCAAGAGAACCCCTGCGTGGTCTTTTTGTTTTTGCCATTGTTCGTCAATCCTTCTTTTGCGTGTAGGTTACTCTCAATTCGATCCGAATTGTGGTTATTCCGAGAATGAGTGAAAATTTACGCTCATTACCGATGCCAACACGAGGAACCCGGGCGATGCCTGCTCCTGTGCGTCAGCACATGCGGTGGTATTGATCCATGATGTGCTTCCACCCATGCCTGACGATCGTATATCTCGCCCGGTTCCGGAACCGGCCCGCGGGTATGGTACCTGCAAGGCTGCCGGAATGGTCCGGCATTCCAGTCTCGCGAAAGAAGATCCTGACCGTAACGCATCCTCCGGATTGCCCGATGGCACCCGAAGGAACAGGCTCGTCTTCCCGACGTCCACCCATGCGCTGATGTCAGATCCTACCCTGTCAGCCCGTTGTGACGGATCACAACCCCTTCTCGGTACCCCTCCTATTCTGCATAGGAGAGGGTCACCAATCAAAGAAATCCCCCGGCATGGGGAACCTGATTTCCTGGTTCCCTTCACCGCCGTCCGGAGCGTGTGCCGGATTATGGCACTTTTCTGGCTCCGCAGGACTTCTTCCTATCGGCTTCCATAATCATTGTAGAAAAAACAATATAAACGTATCCTTAAGTATCAGAAATTTGAATGGATTCTGGATTATTCACATGAACAATAATAATTGCGGCGGGAAATCGGACAAATATCAGCCAAAGTAAATATCGCCGTCATTGGTAATGTACACTTCGATATCTTCTGACAGCGCTCGCGCCTGATAGCTTTTTGGACGGGATTCCCTCAGATGGTTGATTAAAGAAATTGTATCGTATTTTACCTTGATATTCAATTTTTCAGCTTCGGAAAATATGAATGCCGGCATATCAAACAGGTCGGTGCCTGATGCAATTGTACAGAGATGTGTGGAATCGAGGGTGTAAAGAAACTCAAGCGTTTCCTTTGCCCTGCGGATATTCTCCATTGCAGATTTTTCAATGGTGCAGACATTTGCCTTGGATGTGGCGATGATGTCGGCGATCTGCTGCTGTGTCAATCCCTGTTTCCGATACCTGAGCACCTCCATCTGCCTTTCTGTGAGCAAACCGTCTTTCATACTAATTGATCAACTCCCGCAATTTAAACACTTTTCTTTAACTATGGTGGTAACCGCAACAATTTTTACCCAATCACAGCCTCGAAAGAAGCGGAGATAGGATCAAATCAGGAAAAGACTGCGTTTAACACTACTTACAAGAAACGTCCGTTTCTTGACGGGCCTGAATACGTATTCAGACATTGGAGAAGACCCCCTGTGTATCAAAAACAGGGTCTTTGACTACAATTATGCATGATTCCCGGGTCGCGGATCAAAAAATCTGGATTAAGTAAAAAATCAAAAAACAAAAAAATGCATTTTTTTAACGTAGTTACTTCGGGAAAGGATATTTCAAAATGTTTATATGAATACCTTGTGATAGATACCTGTTATAAAAAAGAGGTGTAAACGATGGTTGTTAAAGTCGGAGTTGCCAAATTAGGCAATATTGCGAGCGGCGTAATGGCCGAACTCCTGCTTGATGAGCGGGCAGACCGTGAAGATATGCAGACCTTCATGGCAACAAGCGGAACAAAACTCCAGCCGGAGGACATTGAACGTGTCGTTTCGAACATGAAGGCATGGGGACCTGACTTCTGTATTGTAGTTTCCCCGAACGGCGTCCTTCCCGGGCCAACTGGTGCCCGCGAAGATCTCGCAAAAGCTGGAATCCCGGTCGTCATTATCACGGATGATGTGACTACCAAGAAAGAGTGGGAAGATATCAAGAACAGCAAATTCGGTTACATCATCATGAAGGCAGACTCCATGATTGGTGCACGCCGTGAGTTCCTTGATCCCGTCGAGATGGCAGACTACAACGGCAACCTCGTCAAAGTGCTTGCCCTTACCGGCGCATTCCGGAAGATGCAGCTTGCTCTTGACAAGGTCATCGACCAGGTGAAGGCAGGTAAGAAGGGCGCAGATCTCGAGCTCCCGAAGATTGTGATGACTGCAGATAAGGCAGTTGACGGAGAGTTCACCAACGCCTACGCGCTTGCAAAGGCCCGTGCAGCATACGAGGTTGCCAGTGCAGTCGCTATGGTGAACGTCAAGGGCTGCTTCATGACCAAGGAATGGGAGAAATACATCCCGATCGTTGCCAGCGCTCATGAAATGATGCGTGCAGCAGCAGTTCTTTGTGACGAAGCCCGCGAGATTGAGAAGGGATGCGATGGCGTAATCCGCAAGCCACACAAGAAAGATGGCGTGATTGTATCCAAGAACAAACTCGTTGCAAAATTCGAGTAAATTAATCCGATCTTTTTTTTAGTCCTTTCTAAAGTACTTCCCGAGATCCTCCGGGAGGGTAAGGATCACCGGCTCCTGATGCAGACGTTCCATAAAAGCGGAGTCGCTCGTAGACTGGGGATTGGGATTGATCCGGGATATAAAAGAGCAAAACGCACAAAATCCATGGTCCTCCCCGGCTTTATCGAAAAAGAGCGACATGTTGAAGGCATGTGTACCAAGTTTTTTATAAAGAGAGATAACCCTGAGGAGATCTTCTGAAAACTGGTCAACATATCTCTCAAGATCACCAATACCGGATAAAGGGAGGATGCCCCGTACCTCCTTTTCACCCACCGGGACTGCATGGGCGTGCCAGAGAATCTCATCCCCGAAAAGGTACCTTTCTGAACCGCGTTCCTCTCTCCTGATTGCATCCCAGTATGATTCGCCGTGGTTGTTGCGATAGCGTTTGCTCGTATTGAGATACCGTTCTGCAATTGCAGATGGGCGTTTATCAGAGAGTGCCTGCATGTGAGGGTGTATCAGACTTGCTCCGGCTGATGGTAAAAAGTTCCAGTTGATGCTCGGGTAACCATCAAAACGCCGGAGCGTTTCGTTTTGTGCAGAGAGGGCATCGGCAATCTGACGATGCGAGAATTTTCTGACTGTGTGCGCTTTTGTTATCACCGTGACGGTGTGCCATTGGGCAAACGGAAAGAGATTGGGAAATGTGACGCTCTCTCCCCGGATGATACGTGAATTATCAGAAAATGTTGGTGTAACGGTCAGGACATGTTCGGGACAGAACGGGCAATTGGCAGGATCAGAAAGCAATGATACTGACTGGTCGATATGCCGTTTTAATCGTTCTGGGCTAATTTTGCACCGGAGCCCCGTGTATCGTTCTATTCGTTCCTGTAATATTCCCCCGCCACTGACCGGAATTTCATGAACAGTAAACATGTCCCCTCACTTTCTCATATCGTGCGATAGTATGATAGCACTTTTCATAGAATCCTTCAGGAGCCTGCGAGAAAATAAAAAAAAGTTTGGGGAATACCGCCGTGATTGGCAGTATAGCCCTGCATCCGATCGGGCAGGTTGTACAATAGGATTATACAACGTACTTGCCGAGGAGGCGGATAGAGTTGGTCATGTCGGGACCGAGCGGTGAGCCGAAGATGATCTGGGTGACGCCGGCCTTTGTTAAGTCTGCGCACTTTGCCTTGACCATTTCAGGGGTTCCTGCAATGGTGAATGCATCGATCTCCTTGTCGCCAACAAGCTCTCCAACTGTCTTGAAGTCGAACTTGCCGAGTGCTGCCTTGATCTTTGCAACATTGTTGAGGTCAAGACCGTGGCGGGTGAGCAGTGCTTCCGGAGAGCCGGCGGCGATGAATGCGGCAACAATCTTTGCAGCGTTCCTTGCCTTCTTCTCACTCTGGTCGATCGACATTGCCGTGTATGCACCGATATCGAAGTTCTTCTTGCCAACGGCATCGCTTGCCTTCTTGATGATCGGGATAGCAATCTGGAAGTCCTTCGGGTTGGATGCGTTGATCAATGCACCGTCACCGACCTTTCCGGCGAGCTCAAGAACCTTGGGTCCCTGTGCACCGATGTAGATCGGGACTCCCTTCTTTTTGTCGGGGAGGTTGACACCGGTCAGCTTCGCACCATCGTAGTCGAAGAACTGCATGCCGGACTTGCTCACCTGTTCACCGGCACAGAGCTTCCGGATCTGCACGACTGCCTCTTCGAGGCGGGCAACCGGCTTATCAGCATTGATTGCAAGCTTCGGGAGCGTCGAGAGGTCACCGGGTCCGATACCGAGCACTGCACGCCCGTCGGAGATCTCGTTCAATGTGCAGAAGAACGATGCCATGGCTGCTGGTGTGTCCGTGAATGCGTTCATGATACCCGGACCCATCTTGAGGGCCGTTGTTGCCTGGGCAATTGCAGCGAGGGTAGGGTAGCAGTGGCGGTTGTTGTAGTGGTTGGTAATCCATGCAAAGTCAATGTCTTTGGATTCTGCAAGTTTGCAGAAGTTGACAACTTGCTTTACATTCACATTTCCTGGTACAAATTCTATTCCATATGACAAGGCTAAATCACCTCATTCACTATTACCGTACACGCACTTAAATAAATTATGATTTAACGCTGATCACCACGCTCGATTCTGGGCAAACCGGGCAAATTGAATCGTTTTTATGGTCAGATTTGGGTGCAAATCCCACGCATCGGAGTGAAACGCAGTAGCATTTCTCTGGTCAATTGCCAACCCGGGGTTTATTTGGGGTATTGTATAATATAAATTTTTTATAGTACAGTCAATTTATATAATTTCGCCATGTCAAAATTCTTTTTTCATTCGACACTATAACAGGAAATTAAATTCTCAAATTTCCTACCCTATAAGATATTGAACTACGAGGAACCAATATTTTACCACAAAACACGAGTTAATTGAAACACTCAAACGGCGCTTTTATGCGTATTCTGGCGATCGGACTTGGTGGAGCAGGAGGCAGAATTGTGGATATGCTCTACCGGGCAGACCGCCGCAGCAGCAAAGTGGCGTGTGTTGAGGCGCTTGCGGTGGATGTTGACGCCGGCAGCCTGTCACAACTGACCGCCCTTCCTGAAGGATCGAAAATCTATTTTCCGCCATTAGACCTCACCAATCCGCAGGGTGCTCCTGATGCTGCTCCCACAGCAACTGTCGATGTTAATGAGATGACCGCCCGTGTCCATACCCTGTCAAACGGAGAAACCGATGCCATCGTGATTTGCACCGGGCTTGGCGGGGGACTTATTGATACCGCGCCCCGTTTGATTGCAGCACTCCGCACCACGATGGTTGAACCGATTTTCGGGCTTGTCACACTCCCCTGCCTGGCTGAGGGAGAACGATGCTCGGCGAAAGCCGCAGATGATATCGAAATGCTATCCCCAATGCTTGACGGGGTGATCCTCTTTGATAACGAGACATGGTACAAAAAGATCAAATCCCAAAAAAAGTCCCTTGCGCGTGAGGACAGGAGTTTTGCGACACGAATTGGTCTGAAAAAAAAGCCTGACCGCATCCTATCCCCCGTTCAAAAAATGTACATCTTATTGAATGACGCCATGGTCCGGCGTATCAGTCTCATCCTCAGGGCGGGTGAATTCAAAGCCGACGGGGGGCTTGAACTTGCCGAAGTTGTTCTTGATGCCGGGGAAGTCCTGAACACGATGAGGGGGATGGGCTTTATTACCATCGGGTATGCCGTGGAACAGCTCCCCCGGCATCCGCTGGGTTTTCTCAAAAAATTGCGTCCGACCGGATTTTTTGCTGATGAACACCAGAAAAAAACCTCCCGTGTCATCGAACTGGCAAAACAGGCAATTTATCATGATGTTACCACACCCTGCGATCTGACAAGCGCCCAGAAAGCCCTCATCCTTGTTGCAGGCCCTTCGCACGAAATATCGATGAAGGGATGTATGACGGTACGGAAATGGATTGATCGGAGCATCGCCGGACTCGAGACGAGATCAGGTGACTATCCGGTGACCAGCACCAGATTTGTAGCGATCATCATCATGCTGACGGGGCTTACAAATATTCCCCGTCTCCAGGAACTCAAAGAGATCCGGGCCCAGTACCGGGAACACCTTGCAGAAGTACCAGCCCCACGCGAAACGATCGTGAGTGAAGGGAGACTCTCTGCGCATGAGGGAGTCGCATCTTCAACCGGTTCCTCTTCCCAGCCACCGGTACTGAGGGACCAGATGATTTCCATTCCCGGAAAGAAACCTTCAGGTGCGATCGGCGGCACAGTGGATTCTTCCCATCCATTGATACCGACAGGATTACACAAACCCCCGTCCATCCCGACAGGATCACAGGGAACATCTGCAGAATCCAGAAAATCCGTAACCGGATCCGGCCAGAGGCGCCATGTCATTGTAGTAAAACAAAATGAACCCAGGCAGGAGGCAGAACCCGTATCTGCAACGGATAAACAACCCCAGATTCCAATAAAAAAGATACTTGCTTCCCGTGTACCACGCCCGTCCTCAGATAAAACAATGGTATCATTGGACGATCGTTCCAAGGTCAAAGAACAGGAACGCAAAAAGATTGAACGCGAACTGCAGAAACAGCGATTGATGGCAATGACCGGTAAGGACCGGAAGTTCGGGAAACCAGACGGTTCGAATTCCCGGCCCCAGCCTCCCGATACCGACACCACACAAGGAACCGAAAGCGACGAATTACATCAGGGATCAGCTACGGCTCATGAGATCCGGACAACGCAGGAAATGCAAAAAGTTGTGCTCCGTAAAAAGAAACCCGGGACGGATCATATTTTTCCTCAGTCATCACCTCAGGTTGGAGACAATGTGACGGGCGGAACACCATCTGCAGATGACACAGAGCCCGAAGTGGCGGGCGTCCCGGGTGGCAATGAAGAATCCTTCGATACCTGGATTAAACAGGCATCAGTCCGGAAAAGGGAGCAATTGTTTGACAGCGAGAGCTTCAGGCTGAAGGATACATCGCCAACGGTGAGTGATGATGCGCTCCTGCACACGGACTTAAAACGCCCCCGGGCCACCCAGACTGAAAGCAATGATATGATAAAGGACATCCCCCCGCCAGACCAGCCAAGAAAAAACAGTATCGTAGTGAGAAAAACAAAAAAAGAGAGCACTGAAGAGGAATAACTACGGTGGCTGGTTAATTCGTCCCTGTCACCTTGGTAAACGGGATATTTCCGGCCCCGATCTCTGTCCTGATATCAAATCCCTGTTCGGCCGTATTGCCAATATAATTCAGACCACTGAAGGCAACAATGGACAGGCGGTACGGGTTGTGCGGCAGGTTGAATACCTTGTTCCCCATGCTCACGGGAAAGATAAAACCACACTGTTTCATCTGCCTGATGGTATCTTCGACCTGGGTCAAAGCGGACGACGGGACTTCGCGCACATTTGCCAGAGCGATGCCAGACCGTGTCCTGCAGTACCTGGTGATCGAAGTGAGCCCTGAAGATATAAACAGTTCAAGCGGATCGATCGTCGTCCCTCGGTACCCGATCAGGTCAACAAAGCGCTTAGGGCTCCCCCCTTCAATTTCAAGCCTTCCTCCATACGCCATCTTTACCGGGATCCCGTTCCTTTGAAAGACACCATCCATCGATATGCTGCAGATTGTAATGATCCCCGATGAACCATGCGGGATCCGTGGATCATGGTCAATGATCCGATATGATGAGAAAAAACCACATCCCGCCGTCACAACCTCATCAAATGCCGCCAGAATGCGATCGAGGGACTCTTCCGGAACGATGGAGAGGTTGTATGCCACATCACCGGTTCCGGTGGCAGGGTCAAACGTGCTGCGGTACGCGAGGCGTTCGAGCTTCGAGATGACAAATCCAATACGGTCGTCGACAAGCGCATTATCGGTCTCCTGAAATCCTGCAGCTGTCAATATCCTGCCCTGGTTGCCGACTTTCTTTGTAAAACCCATGGTATCAAGGTAGCTGAGATAATACTGGACCGCACGGTCGCTGAGGATAAATCCGCGTTCTGCCATAAGTTCAGAGAGGCGCTTTGCCCCAACAGGTTCCCGGTGTTCTTTCAAAATCCGGAGGATCTCGATATACTTTCGTTCAGTACGAATCATGCCCGGTGCGCCCCGACAACGCCGTTGCTGTCCTGGTATTGTCCACAATAGAGGTGATTTCCGCCATATACTTCATGGAAAATCATTTGTACCACCCGCTCATTTTTTTGGATTTCGATGTCTGCCGTCCCCATATTGGTCAGGCACAGGGTCACCTGCCCACGAAATCCCGGATCAACAAAACCGGCACCGAGCAGCACACCCCGCCTGCCAAGTGATGAGCGGCAGCGCAGGGTTCCGGCAACGCCCTTGGGGAGTTCCACCCACTCAAGGCTGGATAGTAATGTACAACACCCTTTTGTGAGTATTACGCTATCGGCGGCACGGAGATCGTACGAAGCGGGCTGCTGGCAGAGATCGCTGTAGGGCCGGATTACCAGATCCCCCTGCAACGAGTCATTCCCGCGTCGTTTGCGAATTTCGGTGTCGGAGAGGATCATTCAATAGAGTTTGGGAGAAAACGCTTAATAACTTTTGATGAGAAACCATGCAGAAGGATCCATGGGGTAGAGGATATCCTCTTGGGCTTCGGACCCAAGGACGCGGGTTCGATTCCCGCTGGGTCCGCTTACGTTCTTTTTTAAAAAAAATTATTCGAGTTTGATAAAAGCACGAGCTCCTGTTCCGACGACGATGCCGGGGGCCATGAGCGTCTCGCGATCGCTGGGTGCATCGGGCGCGGAAGCGTCGACACGGATGTAGTATACACCCGGGGGGAGCAGCCGGACGTCCAGGCTCGAATAATCCGTGGTGACCGTATTATCAATGTAGTTTGTATCAAAGAGGACCCACGTGAGCCCCCCGTCATATGAGTACGAGACCCGTTCGGTCACCGTCTGGTTGCCACCATAGCTGATCTCCCAGGCGAGGGGCATGAAGTCTTTTATCGTGCCCGAACCAAGACACCTGAGGTTGGATATATCAAGGGTCGTCGCATTGATACCGGAACTTGTCCTGTTGAGTACGACAGTGATATAGGTGCGCGGTAACTGGAGAGTTTGTAATCCGTTATCGAATATAATCGTGGAGTCAGTACCGAAAATATCGATATTTCCCAGTTTGAGGACTTTAAACAGGAACTTAGTTTCCCACGTCTGGTTGACCGTGATGTTGCCGGCGTTGAAATAAAGACCGTTCGACTGCCATTGTGCCATCTGATTGAAACTGTAGGGATAGGTGGTGTAGGTCCCGTCATATGCTGGAACAACTCCTGGATGGGACGCGGGTGTGGTGGGTATATGATCCGGCAGGGGGTCTATGGTTGAGTTCCAGCTGGAGACCCATGTGGACCTCCCCTCGGTATAGTTGTATTCAAACACCTCGTTTCCCGGGTATGAGTTCGTCACATTGTTGAACGTCACGTTGACGTTCTGGAACGAGAGGCTCATCTGGGTGTTGACACCGGCGTACTGCCGCAGGTCGCCGGCGATCATCTTGTAGATTTGTTCGAGCTGAGCACCGTTTGGCGCATGCTGGTAGAACCCCCCCGTATTGGTTGCCATGATCTGCAGGGCCTGCACCGCCGTAGGGTCGAGCGTAGATGCAAATGATATGGTATAGAGCCGGATATCATTTGCCTTTGCATACCGTGACATGTTCTGGTTGGTGAACTCGCCGTTGGTGGATCTCAGCTTCGTTGCGCCACATGCGTCAGACCAGTAACTGGTGAATGTTCCGCCAAGCCCGTCGTAGTACCGGTAATGATCCGGTTCCAGGTCATCACCGGAGAAGGTGTAACCACAGGTATTATTCGCAGGATACCCCGTCCCGTGAGCAAGAGGCGTACCCTCTTTGTTCCAGTCACCATCGGTCATCAGGATGATGGCTTTCACCGCTCCGGACCGTGCGCGGTTGGTTTTAAGCTCATTAATGCCGGTGTAAAGACCTGTCCTCTCCTGCGTCGACCCGGAAGCCGTCAACGCATTGATCTTGTTCTTCACGGCGACATGGTCAAGCGTGAGTTGCTGGTCGAGTGATGTCGAAGATGAGAATTTCACCAGCCCGATCTGGTCCCTTGTACTCATCTCATCCACAAAAGCATTCGTCGCAGCCTGTGCCTGGCTGATCCGTGTCGGGGTATCATCTCCCATACTCCCGGATTTGTCAAACACGAGCACCACATCGATATCCTTTTGTGTCATCTTCCACCCGTCACCGACCATCCTGACGGTAACCTCGAACGTCTCATTCACCTCGACGGCCTCAGGATCAACACTGGTCTCCACGCGGAGGTAGGGATAATTCTTGAATGAGAGGGTAACAGGTGGAGCCGTATACCCGGCCCAGACCGCCTTTACGGTTGCCGTCCCTGATGCGGTCTGGCAGTAATAGGCACCATTGAGAGGGAATTCCCCCGGGTAGAAAGTAATGATCGCGATACCGGTCTCATTATCCGTCCGCGCTGTTTTTGAAACAGTATAAGAACCCAATTCGAACGAGGGGAGTTTTGTCAGGACCGTGGAATTGGTGTACCCGGTGAGAGAGAACGTTACCAGCTCGTACGGTGCCGGGTTCCCCATTCCATCCATGACCTTTGCACGGAGTTCCGAGGAAGGAACCGGGTCTGACGGGACATCCCTGCTTGCCATGGACTGCGGGACTGCGGAAAATACCATCGATACTGGATTAACACTGTAAAATTCCACAATTTTCGAACAGCTTACCGAGCTGTTTTCGATTGTTACTGCAGTGATGTTGAAATTCCCGGTAACTGCTTTGGGGCCGTAGGTAACCCATACCTGACCCAGAGAGTTGGAGGATAGTGTGCCGATTGATTCATTGTTCGAAGTATAAATTCGTATTGCGTGGTTCGCCGAGGGATTCCTGAATTGATCCAGCAAAGTATAAGTTATCGTGAATTTTGAGCTCTGATCCGCCGGTAAACGGGGGGGGGTTCCGTCAGGCTGAAACGCCTGTTGGATGTAGAACGGGGGGGCCTGCGAGATGCCCGTAATATACGGGTACAGGGGGTCGGGCATGTTCTCGATCGCTGATATCCAGATGTTGTTCTCGCCGGGAACCGTGTCAACTTTTGCCGTTAATGTGATATTCCCCTCAGCATCCATCGTGTCGGAAAGGGTTGTCAGATACGCAGATGTTGCGTTTTTCAACCCGCCGCTGCCGGTTCCTCCCGGGGGAAAATACATCCTGAATTTTACGGTGTGGACCTGATTGGGATTTCTGTTTTCCACACGGTTTCCGTACCAGTCTTTCAGTGTCAGGATAAAGGGGGTCGTTTCGCCAACAATTACCTCGCTTTGATACCTGAGAGAGGATATATGGGCAGGGCCGTGGTCGATCTTCTGGAGTACTTCAATAGAGTTGGTAATTGATGATCCCCAAGGAGGAGTGTAAGTATAAACAGCACGAATTATGGCGGTTCCGCTTGTCTGGTTCACCTTAAAAGTTGTGGTTGCGATACCGGCCACGTTGGTATTTGCTTCTGTTGGGCTGACAGATCCCAAAACAACATTGTCTGTACTAAATGTAACAGGTACATCGCTAACATCATGCCCTGTGCTAAAATTCGTTACATGGATAGTCATCGTATACGTATCAACAGTATTTGCTACCAGCCAGTCTGGGGGAGCGTTTGCGCTAATAACATCAGGTAATTCGGCTGATACCACCACAATAAGCAAGAGGAAACAGATAGTTATGAGAATACCCTTTCGCCAGATCATACCACGTACCCCGTGAAAGAATACTTACCATTTTGGATATATATACCTTTCTCTAATTAAAAAACCTGTTAAAACGTTATTTTTAACATAATAAGGATAAATTATCGCAAAAAATTGAATCCGGGGATCAGATCTCATTTCTCCGGATAATATGGCGGCGTGGTTTTTGACCCATGCGGCGGATAATCGCAAAGACCACAAGAACCCCGATGGCACCCGCAACAATGAGAATGATAAAGCCCCAGTCAAGGTTTTTCTCCATGGTGAGCGTCACTGCACCGGAAGCATTCCCGATAATTATTTCCTTCCGGGTAAAAACCGGTTGGTACCCTTCTTTTGATGCGGAGATATTGTACAGGGTGTTGTATTTGATCTTTGTGGCAACCTGGTCGTTCTCATTTGTCGCACCAATGAACCTGCCGCTCAGTTCGATCGCTGCGCCGGGGATCACTTTTTGATCTTTGTCACGGACATACACCGTGAGATCAACCTGTTCGTAGGGAAGTTCAAGAATGAAGTCATCGCCCTGTTTTATCACCATGATCTTTTTTTCCGTCGCCACGTACCCGTCTTTCTTTACCTCAAGCTGATACGTCCCGGCTACAATACTGCCAAAAATATACCTCCCGTACTGGTCGGTGGAGCCGGCATATACCTGGTCAAGGTAGACGCCGGCATCTTTCACGGGAACCTGGTTTTCATCAAAAACGGATACGAACGCTCCCACCGGAACCTTTGAAATCTGAATCGTCAGCAGCGCCTCATCTTCGCCAATCGCCTTCCTTTCAATAAATGACTGGTATCCCGCTTTTTTGATTTCGATTGCATAGGTTTTACTCCGTTCGAGCGGGAGAACCAGAATCCCGCGGGCATCTGTTGTGCCTTTCAGCACAGTACTCAGATACACCTCAGCGTCAGGGACGGGAGTGTTTGCTTTATCAGTGACAACAAAAGAAAACCGGTCGTTCCTCAACAGCCAGTACTGGACGTCCTTGTTATCAGCACCGATCTCAACCGGTAATGGACCGCGGGACTGGTAATAGGGGGCGGAAATGACAATATCATAGATGGTATGTGCTTTTACAGCGAAAGCAGCAATCCCGTTACTGTCGGACTTTTTCGTTTCAGTGGCATTATTTGCCGTTATTTTAACATCGGCATTCGGCACTGGTGACAGCGAATCCGTGTCATATAACGATACTTTCAGGACAAGAGTTTTCCGTGTCATATTGACGAGCACGGACGTCAGGTTACTGGCTACCGAGTTCTCCCAGTCGTCATACCCGCTCTTGGTAACCCTGAGATCGAGATCGCTCAAACCGGAATGGACGAATACGAACATCCCTGCAGTGGTTGTCCTTCCCATATTCGCGCCATCAACATAGATTGTTGCCTGTGAAATCGAAGTATTATCCAGACTGTCCTGCACGGTAACCTGCAGGTTCGTTGCCTGTACTGTTCCGCAAATGACAATTACGAACAGCAGAATGGAGAGGAAACGAATCAGATACTTATACATAGGTAAATATCCTCCACTGCACATATTTGAGGCCATCGGTTCAGAATGCCCGCCCTGACGGCACGCGATCAAGGAGCATCCCTTCAACGAGCACCGGCATGAGCCTTCTCCCCTCTTCGAGAGCTTTCTGGAGTCGCCAGCTCCGGTCAGCATAGATCGTGAACAGGGGTTCACCTGCCTTGACAAGCTTCCCCTTTTTTGCATAAAGCAGGATTCCGGCTCCACGATCGTGGGGAGCTCCTGCAATTCTGGCGAGCGTGATCAGGGACGAGTTGTTCATGCCGATCACGTACCCCGACGCCGGAGAATTCACGACAAACTGGTGTTCGCCCGGGATAATATCGCTGGATTTGATTGTCGCATCTCCGCCCTGTATTTCGATGATCTTCCGGAACTTTGCCAGCGCTTTTCCTTTCGTAAGGAGGTCCTGTGCCATCGCAGTACCGCTGCCCTGTGCCGCCTTACCCGACATCTCGAGAGCAATCCCGGCAAGCGAGATGCTCTTCTGGATAAACGAGTTCGGTTCCGTGGCACCTTCCAGCACGCGGAGTGCCTCAATGACCTCGAGTTTCGGGCCGATGCTGTAGCCGACAGGGCTGTCACCGTATGTAAGGGCACATTCCACCCGCATATTAAGCCGTTCCCCGAGTTCGATAAACTCACGGGCAAGTTTGCGCCCGTCCTGTACGGTAGGAACCTTGGCATGCTCACCCACGGGAATGTCAATGACGACAAGGTTTGCACCAACAGCAAATTTTTTTGCCATGACGCTGGCCAGCATCTGCCCCCGGGCATCGATCTTGAACGGGTATTCCTGAATGATGATCCGATCATCCGCCGGGGCAATGTTGGTCGCCCCGCCCCAGACAATCACCCCTCCCACCTTCTCGGTCATCTGGTGGACTTCGGTTGCAGAAAATTCTACAAACGCCAGCACTTCCATCAGGTCGGCAGTGCCTCCTGCACCGGTGATCGCACGGGAGCTTGTCTTTGGTATCCTGAGTCCGCTTGCCGCAATAATGGGTACAACCAGCAGGGAAATTTTATTTCCCGGTACCCCGCCGATCGAATGCTTGTCGACGATCGGTTTCGATGCAAATTTTATCTGCTCCCCGGTCTCGACCATGGCACGGGTGAGATGCTCCACTTCGTCCATATCAAGGTCGTTGATATATGAAGCGGTGATGAACGCGGTGAGCTCAGCAGCTGAGATATCATCGTTCACCACATCCTTGATGATTGCCAGCGTCTCCTCCTTGTTCAGCCGGTTCCCGTCCATCTTCTTCCTGATATATGCAAGGGATGCGGGTCTTCCTGCTTCCCGGATTTCAATGCCATCGCCATCCTTTACCCCGAGCCGGTCGTTGGTAATATGGTAAATGCCAACAGTTCCCTGCTGTGCCATGGTGATCGTGGTGTCAACGAATGCGGTGACGGAAATGCCGTTGACCGGGTCAATCACCTGAACCCTGTCACCGTCGAGAACCCCGATGCTGCGGGCGTCCAGCCGGTTGAGCAGTACACCACGTTTTGTGATATCAAGCACTTTTGCGGAAAACTTCGCCACAATCCGATCCTCCACTGTATCCAATGATGAAGAATTCACTGGTCATGAGGTACTATTGAAAGGCACCTTTAAATGCTCTCCCCTCGTGCGAAAAGAGCAAAACATCCTGATAATCGCGGGGAGATTGCAAACTGTCCTGCTATTCTTGCAGGATTTTTATAGAGCATAAACGGTTGGCAGTGGTATTTTTTTTAAAAAAAGGTTAGGATTGGTTTTTTGTTCAGTGCTTGCGCAC
>Ga0315285_10001399_pt1 | contig 25434 bp, 18 predicted proteins | sample YL17G09_36_MG_FD_203698 | JGI IMG/M metagenome (GOLD analysis project Ga0315285, IMG submission 203698) | Sediment microbial communities from Yellowstone Lake, YNP, Wyoming, USA - YL17G09_36 | ecosystem: Environmental > Aquatic > Freshwater > Lake > Sediment | place: USA: Wyoming | collected... | reverse complement strand
CTCTTGGTCGCCACCGCGACTCCTCTCTCCCACCGTAGCCTGGCTCCGCGGCAGTAGCAGTGTCCTCAGTACCGCACACCCGTCACCGCGGCCATCCTCATCTCCAGCCCCCTTCCGCTAGCCAGGCGCGTCAGTGGCAACCCAGAGGACGTGCGCGCAGCGGCCCCTTGATTCCAGTGGCCGCTGGCACTTCCTTCCCCTGAGCCCCGGATTCCACACCGCTTTGGGGGCCCGGGCCCGCATTGCCCAGCAGCCGGTTTTGCGGTAAAGTGGAAGGAGCAAAACGCGGCGATTCGAGCAGCCGCGCTCTCTGCTCTCAAGGGTTCCCTGGAGGAGACGCTGCTTTGAACTCCCTCACGCTCCTGGTCGCCGCTGCCTGCTGCTTTGTCCTGGGGTACCGCTACTACTCAGCCTTCCTCGCCGCCCGGGTCGCCATGGTTGACGCCGGCCGCGCCACTCCGGCCCACCAGTATCATGACGGCAAGGACTATGTGCCCACCAACCGCTACGTGCTGTTCGGCCATCACTTCGCCGCCATCTCCGGCGCGGGGCCGCTGATCGGGCCGGTGCTGGCCGCGCAGTGGGGCGTGCTTCCCGGCGCGCTCTGGATCGTGGTGGGCGCGGTGCTGGCGGGCGGGGTCCACGACTTCATCATCCTGGCCTCCTCGGTGCGCTGTCGGGGCATGTCGCTGTCGGAGATCGCGGGGGTGCACATCGGACCGACGGCCCGCGTCGTCACCAGCGTCGCCATCCTCTTCATCATCATGTGCGCGCTCGCCGGCCTCTCCATCTCCGTGGTGAAGGCGCTCTCCGAAAGCGTCTGGGGCACCTTCTCGATCGCCGCCACCATCCCCATCGCGCTCTTCGTCGGGCTCTACCTCCACGTGCTCCGGCCCGGGAGAGTGGCGGAGGCCAGCGTCATCGGAGTCACGCTCGTGGTGGCCGCCGTGGTCTTCGGCGGCCAGGTGCCCCAGACCAGTTGGGGCCACTACTTCCTGCTGACCGAGGGGCAGCTCAAGCTCGCGCTGCCCGCCTATGGCTTCATCGCCTCCGTGCTGCCGGTCTGGGTCCTCCTCTGTCCGCGCGACTACCTCAGCTCCTACATGAAGATCGGCACCATCGCGCTGCTGGCGGTAGGGATCGCACTGGTGCATCCGCAGCTCCGCATGCCGCTGACCACGGACTTCGTCAGGGGAGGCGGCGTGGTGGTTCCGGGAACGGTCTGGCCCTTTGTCTGCATCACCATCATGTGCGGCGCCATTTCGGGATTCCATGCCCTCATCAGCTCGGGAACCACGCCAAAGATGCTGAACTCGGAGGGGGACCTGCGCTTCATCGGCTACGGCGCCATGCTGATGGAGGGCTTCGTCGCCATCACCGCGTTGATTGCCGCCTGCGCCCTGCGGCCGCATGACTACTTTGCGATCAACGCCAAGTCTCTCGACCTCATCCCGGGCTGGGCCGCCTCAGGGGGGAACCTGGGTGCGCTGACGCAGATGGTCGGAGAGCAGAGGCTGGTCGGCAGGACCGGGGGCGCGGTCTCGCTCGCGGTGGGCATGGCGCAGATCTTCTCGGGCATCCCCGGGATGCGTGGGCTGATGGCCTACTGGTACCACTTCGCCATCATGTTCGAGGCCCTCTTCATCCTTACCGCGGTGGACACCGGCACCCGCGTCGCCCGTTTCATCGTGCACGAGTTCGCCCACCTGCGCCGGGGCAGCCTCGCGGCCGGCCGCGCCGGCTATGCCACCATCGCCCTCACCAGCGCCGTCGCCTGCTGCTGCTGGGGTTACCTGCTCTACGCGAACGACATCATGACCATCTGGCCCATGTTCGGCATCGCCAACCAGTTGCTCGCGGGGATCGCTCTGGCGATTGGCACCACCGTGATCCTGCGCACCTCGGCCGCCAGGTACGCGCTGACCACGGCCCTGCCCTTCGTCTTCGTGCTCGTCACCACCCTCTACGCAGGCGTGCTCAACGTGACCCGGAACTACCTGCCTCAGCACTCCTACCTCAATGCGGCTCTGACCATCTCCATGATGGTGATGGCTGTCATCATCAGCCTCGACGCGGCGCGAGTGTGGGTGAAGGTGCTGAGCGGCCGGGAGCCGAAGACGACCCTGGAGGCTGCGCCCGATGCCGCCTCCGGCGGCGGACGGTAGCGCCGCACCAGATCGGAGAACCTCTATGCTGATGCCCCGCTGGCGGCCGCTGGCCATGCTCGCCGTACTGCTGTTCCCACTGATCCGCGCCGGCGCTGCCGCTCCCACTGACGACCTCGAGCGACTGGCCTTGCTCCACGGCCGCTCTGCGGACGGCTGGCAAGCCGTCGAAGGCACGATCACGCCGACCACGCTCGAGGGCACGCCGGCCATCGCCTTCCGGGTGGAGGTCAACTGGCTGGAGGGCGAGAAAGGCTACCCGATCGGCTGGCCCAGGATGCAGATGAGCCTCCCGAAGGACCGGGCCGACTGGAGGAAGTGGGAGCGGATCCGGGTCAAGGTCTACGCCCGGACGAGCCGCGGCTCTTTGCCCCATCAGCCGTTCGGACTCACGCTATCCGCGGGTGGCAGAAATGCCAACTGGGAGCGGGACTTCGAGGGCCTTGGCCTCGGCCGGTGGCAGGAGTACGTCTTCGACCTAAGCGATCTCGCGCTTCGCGACCGTGTAGACTCCGTCGGCCTCTTTATCTCCGAGAGCAACTACCGGCACGGCGACGTGCTCGAGTTCTTCATCGCGGACGTCGAGCTCTTGCGATACACGAGGCCGACCCTGATCTCCCTCGAGCCGCGGGCGAAGCTCGTCTTCGCCGATGACCGCTCTTTGGGTGCAGCCGTCACGATGCTCGGCGTGCCCGCTGGAGGCAGCGCGCCCATCCAGGTTAGACTGGAGAAGGACGGCCAGGTCTTCACAAGGAGCCATACTGAGGTGGCAGAGGGTGCCGGCCTGATCTCCCTGCGGCTGCCGAAACCACCGCCTACAGGAGACTACACCCTGGTTGCTTCGGATGGTAAGCGGGAGTTGCGAGCCGGGGTCAAGCTGATCACCTCGCCCTGGCAGGGAGGCGCAAGATGAGGCCGCACATCGCCGTCCTGGCGTCGTTGCTGCTCTGCGCCGCCCTCGCCGTCCCGACCAGCGCCGAGGTGCTGATTTTCGACCTGGGCTCTGCTGACTCGGCCCTGTGGGCCGGCGCGCAGAGAGTGACGCCTGACGATCCTCGCTGGCGCTCTCCGCAGGGGCTCTCGACCCATGACGCCCCAGCCCAGGGCGACTCGGTGTGGACGAACGCTTTGACCCAGGACGCGATCCTGGGCGAGCGCGCCAACGGCTTCCGCTTCCAGGCTCCCCCTGGCAAGTGGCGCGTCTACGCCCTCTGCGGATTCGGCGGCCACTGGGACCGCTCGCAGGCCCAGTACTGGGATTTCGGTGTGACCGTGGGCGGTGAGAGCTGGCGCTGCCAGATGCAGGCCCCGGAGGGCAGCGGGCCTTACCGGGTGGAGAGCCACACATTCGCCGCCGCCTCGGCGGGCGAGATCGAGGTGCGGCTGACCCCGCGCAGCAAGTGGTGCCTGGCGGGCCTGCTCGCCTGGCAGCCTCAGGATGACAGCGCGGCCCGTCAGCTCATCAGGCGAATCGAGCAGTGGGCCCCGGACGAGGAGATCGCGAAATGGAAAGCGGACGTTCGGCCGCCGGCCGGCCCGTCGCTGGCGATCAGCGCGTCCGACCGTAAGCAAGGCTTCTTCGTCTGGCATCGCCACTGGGCGACGCCGATCTACCCCTGGACCAATCCCACGGCCGACGAAACGGCGCCGGTGTTGCGCGTCTTCGCGGCACCCGGCGAGTATGAACCGATCACGTTCACCGTGCGGCCTCTGCGGCCGCTCCACCGCGCCGAGGTGAAGGTCGCCGCCCTCGGCCCGGTGCCGGCGGGCGAGATCGAGGTGCGCAAGGTGCGGTACATGAAGGCGCGGCGGAACTACAGCGACCGCGGCCTCTATCGCATGGTCCCCGACATCCTCGACCGCTGGCAGGCAGGCCCGCTCCCGGCCAACGAGAACGCCACCTTCTGGCTGACCGTCCACGTGCCGGACCAGGCCAAGCCCGGCGTCTACCGCGGCGCGATCCGCTTCAGCGCCGACGGGAAGGCCGCCGCGGTGCCGGTAGCGCTCCGCGTGCTCGACACCAGGCTCCAGGAAGACCCGAACCACACCTACGGGATCTACTACGAGGAGCCGCTCCGAGAGGTCGGCCGCGCGCCGGATGAGGTGTCGCGGCGCTACTGGATCCGCAAGGCCGAGATGGAGCGCGCCGACATGGTCGCGCACGGCACGCGCAACATCACCCTGTCCTGCTGGTCGCCAGCCGCCGACGAGAACGGTAAGTTCGATATGACGGAGTCGTTCCGATTGCTCGACGCCCAGCTCAAGCTGAACGCGCGCTTCGGATTCCAGCCGCCCTATATGGTCAGCATCTCCAGCGAGTCGGCATACGAGAAGTATATGAAGACCGGGCTCGCGAACCATCTCGCCGGGGTGCAGATGCCGCCTGAGGCCTTCTTCACCGAGATCACGGCGATGGTGCGCGCCATCGAGCAGGAGCGCAAGCGCCGCGGCTGGCCGGAGTTCATCTACCAGCCGTATGACGAGCCCAGCGCCGATCCGCCCATCGTTGCCTTCATGGTGCGGCTGTTCGAAGCGGTGAAGGCGGCCGGAGTCCGCACCTACACCACCGCCGCGCCGGAGAAGCCCGGGTATCAACCCTTCAAGCCGGTCGTGGATGTCTGGTGCACGCAGCCCTTCCTGCCCGACCACGACACGGCGGTGGCCGACATGAAGGCGCGCGGCGTCGCGTACTGGTGCTACCCCAACGACATCTCGGGGGAGAACGATCACACCCCGGTCGCCGGCGCGCGCATGACCTACGGCTTCGGCTTCTGGCGCTCGGGGTTCCTGCGGCTCATCCCCTGGATCTACCAGTACAGCATCGGCGACCCGTTCAACTACCTCGATGGCTCCGCCATGGACTTCATGGTGCGCAGCGAGCAGGATGGCCGGCCGATTCCCGTCGCGCTCTGGGAGGCCTATCGCGAGGGTTACGACGACATGCGCTACATCTACACCCTTCAGCAGGCGATCGCGCGGGGCAGGAAGTCGCCATCAGGCCAGGTCCGCGCTGAGGCGGCCGCCGCGCAGCAGGTCTTGGACGCGGTATGGAACGCCATCCCGGTGCGAGCGCAGTACCAGTACCGGGGCTTCTGGTCGCCAGAGGAGATGGACGTCTACCGCTGGCTGGTCGCAGAGCGCCTCGAGCGCCTGACGAAGCTGCTCCGGCAGACGAAGCAGTAAACGCCGCACGCATTCGCCACCAGACGCGGTCTGACAGTCGGCGGGCGCTTATTCCACAGTCGTGCCGCTACACCCGACACCGCGCAGCTTGCCCCGGTCGCCATCAGTGGTAAGGGGCGCGTTGTCAATGATCGCGTCGGCCGGCATCCAGGCTGCGTGCCCGTCCATGAACCCGACGTTGCTGCCGCCCAGGTGACGCTCGTATCGCTTTCGCATCTCGGGGTCCTGGTAGAACCTGTTTGCCGTTTCCCTGCTGATGCCACAGGTCTGGGAGGCCGGGCAGTTCTCCCAGTCGGCGAAGCAGTCGTTGCACAGTTGCGTGAAACAGGCCTCCGGATAGGCCAGGTTCGGCGGCACCCAGATCAATATCCTCGCGCCGACATCGCCGCAGACCACATACCAGGAGGGATCATCCACCGCCGAAGAGTTCAGGTCGTAGATATCGCGCGCAGTGCCGATGCTCGCCTCGAAGGCCCCGGTGGCCTGCTCACCCCGGCCGCCGGGGCTGGCGATCTGGTGCTGCGCGATGGAGTCAGTGACCGACCCGCCCCACCCGGTCGGGAACGTGTCCAGACAGGGCCCGCCGCTGTCCTTTCCCAGGCCCCACTCGCCCTGATGGGTTTGGATATACCCCAGGTAGTCAGGGCCGGGGAGGATCCAGTGGGCACCGGGGATGAGGCGAGCACTCGGGCAGCGCCAGATGACGCGGTCCCGGATGTACTCCTCCAGGATCGCCGGTAACCGCAGGTAGGGATTCGCCCAGGTCGCGCAAGTCGCCGACGGGCCGCCCCCCCCAGGGCCCGGCTCCTGGGTGAAGTAGGCAACCGCTTCCGGCCGATGCTCGCTCGGCGGCATGTCTCCGTAGTCCGCCAGATACATCCCGAAGGCGGCTGCGATGTTCTTCACACTGGAGAGACATTGGATCTTACGCGCACTCTCGCGGGCCCGCGCGAACACCGGAAAGAGCATGGCGGCCAGGACCGCGATGATCACGATCACCACCAGCAGCTCGATCAGGGTAAACCCTCTCGCGTGCTTCACGAGCACCACCCAGCAGCGGATGGGCCGATACTACCCGCAACCCCAGAAGGCGTCAACCGCCCCTCAGAGCCGGGCAGGAGGCGAGCTCCTGCCCTACGGATTGAGGGCCTGGCAGGAGACAAGTTAACCCGCCTCAGGCGGGCTCCTGCCCCACGGATTGAGAGTCTGGCAGGAGGCGGGCTCCTGCCCCACGAACTAGGCACCGGTCAGGAGGCGAGTCTACCCGCCTCAGGCGGGCTCCTGCCCTACGCGCAAGACTACGCTCTGGAGGTAAGCGACGTGCTGGTAATCGGACGACCGGAGGCAGAGGCCGCGGCACGCGTCATCATGAGCGGCCGCCTGTTTCGCTTCAGTGAAGGCCGAGGGGGGCAGCTCAGTGAGTGCGCCAAGTTCGAGCAGGAGCTGGCCGAGAAGACCGGGACGAAGTATGCCGTGCTGGTCACCAGCGGCACCGCCGCCTTGATCTGCGGCCTGGCGGGGCTGGAGGTGGGCCCGGGAGACGAGGTGATCGTGCCGGGCTATACGTTCATGGCGACTCCGCTGGCGGTGCTGGCGGTGGGCGCGATCCCGGTGATCGCGGAGATTGACGAGTCCCTCATGCTCGACCCCGCGGACACGGAGGCGAAGATCACGCCCCGCACCAAGGCCATCATCCCCGTCCACATGGTGGGTCTGGCGACCGACATGGGCGGCATCATGCGAGTCGCGCGGCGCCACGGCGTGAAGGTGCTCGAGGACGGCTGCCAGGCCGACGGCGGGTCGTTCAAAGGGAAGCGCCTCGGCTCTATCGGCCACGTCGGGGCGTTCAGCTTCAACTACTACAAGAACATAACCTGCGGCGAGGGCGGAGCCGTGGTCACGAATGATGCCGCCGCTTACGAGCGCGCCCTCATCCAGCACGATCCCGGCACCGCGTTCCGCCCGCATCGAGCCGACCTGACCATCGCCCCCTTCGCGGGCTGGAACTTCCGCATGAACGAGATCCTGGCCGCGGTGCTGCGCGTCCAGCTCAAGCGCATTGACGGCCTCCTGGCCAAGCTCCGCAAGAACAAGGCGCGGCTGGTCGCCGGCCTCTCGGGTACGGGTCTGAAGCTCGTGAAGAACAACGATCCCGAGGGCGACTGCTCCACCACGCTCGGCCTCACCTTCAGGAGCGAGCGGCAGGCGCGAACGTTCATCGGGCTGCTCGGCAAGCAGGGCGTGTGGGCATCCACCCCCATAGATAGCGGGCGACACGTCTACTCGAACTGGGAGCCGGTACTCGAGCTCCGCGGCTCATACCATCCTGCCCTCAACGCCTACCGGCGGCCGGAGAACAGAGCGTCGAAGGTCAAGTACACCAAGAGGATGTGCCCGCGGACGCTGGACCTGCTCAGCCGGGCTGTCTTCATCGGCATCAGCCCGCGCTGGAAAGCCGCCGACGTCAACCGCCGGATCAAGGCCTGCCGGCGGGCCGCCGAGGAGCTGCCCAAGTAGCCCGGCTGCAGTGGGCGCCCGATGCCGCCGGAGCGAGGGCCATGAAGATCACCGATTGGACCGTCCATACTCCGGACCGGAACTACCACGTCCTGCTCGAGCTGCACACCGACGCGGGCGTGAGCGGCTGGGGAGCCGCCTTCTCCCAGACGCCCCAGCTCGTGGGCGCCCTCTCCTGGTTGAAGCGCTTCGTGGTCGGCGAGAGCCCGCTCGAGATCGAGCGCGTCACCGAGAAGCTTCATCAGCTCACCTTCTGGCACGGCCGCGGCGGAGCCATGACCCATGCCATCAGCGCGGTCAACCTCGCCCTGTGGGACACTGCCGGCAAGGCCCTCGGGCAGCCGGTGCATGTGCTCCTGGGCGGCCGACAGCACCGGGCCGTGCCCACCTACGGCTCGATCCTGTTTCACCCGGTCGAGACTCTGCCCGCGCGCATCGAGCAGATGAAAGCGCGCGGCTTCCGCGCCATGAAGCTCGGGTGGGACCCGTTTGGTCAGCAGCCGCTGGCCGATGATGAGAGGCTGGTGCGAGCCGCGCGCCAGGCCGCCGGCGACGAGACCACTCTCATGGTGGACGCAGGCGGCAGCAATCCCTACTGGCCCCTGCGGCTGAAAGACGCGCTGGAGCGCGCCAGGATGCTGAGCGACTACGGGGTCTACTGGTTCGAGGAGCCCCTCGCGCCGGATGACCTCGAGGGCTACGCCCGCCTGACCGATCTCTCCCCGGTGAAGATCGCCCACGGCGAGGTGCTCACCCGGCGGCAGTCATTTCTTCCCTACTTCAGGCGACGCGCGATGGACATCGTCCAGCCCGATGCCACCAAGGCGGGCGGCCTCTCCGAGGTCCGCCGCATTGCCTGGATGGCCGAGGAACACGGCATTGAGCTGGTACCACACGGTTGGAACACCGCCCTCGGTGTGGCCGCCGACCTCCATCTCGTCTCCACGCTCCACACCAGGTCCTTCGTCGAGTTCAACGTGGGCAACCCCATGGTCGAGGCGATCATGTCCCCGCCCTTCGGGCTCGACCAGAACGGCTGCCTCGCGGTGCCCGACGCGCCGGGCCTTGGCGTCACGGTGGACAGAGAGCGCCTGCAACAGCTAGCCGATTCCGGGTTCTCAAGCGCCTCCTGGACCTGGGAGGAGACCAGGCAATTCGAGGCCTGAACGGCCCGCTGGGTTCCTGCAGGCCCGCCCCTCGGCGCCGCAGGCGGAGGCGGGGGAAGCATGAGGACCTCCGATGGCGCGAGCCACGCTAGGATTCCCGGGGCCGGGGTAGAATCAGATGGGGGGTGGCTGCAAACTCTGTCGGGCGCCGGGTGGTGGGGAAAGGCGGAGCTGCGATGGCGATGAAACGACCGGAGAGCGAGGAACCGCTCCTTCCGCCGTGGGTGCGTACGGTCGCGCTGAGGCTGGCGGTGCTCGGCGCGGTCATAGTGCTGTATGTGCTCTTCACCCGCGTCCTGAACCTGCCGCTGCCGTATCTGATACCGTCCCTCGCGGTGGTAGGCCTGGCGGCTGCGATCTACTACGGCGGCCGCTTCTACAAGCCGTTCCACGTGAACAAGGACGGCAAGTGCGTCGCCGGCAGCGCCAAGAACAGGCCGACCTGCCGGCACTACATGCCTGGCGCCCGCTTGGGCGGGGGCTGCGGGCGGCTGAGAGAGAACGGCCGCTGCCGCTACGTGCGCTGACCGCTGCCGTCCGCTTCACCGCCGGCCAGCGCCGCCGTGACCATGCACTGGCACTTCGTCCACGACGACATCGAGGTCGAGTTCGCCAGCAAGCCCGGCCCGCCGACCGCGTTCCTCTGGCAGGGGCAGAGATACGTGGTGACAGAGGTGCTGCGGGGCTGGGCCGACCATGGCTTCGGGCCTATGGATTACCCCGCCCGTTGGTGGCAGCGGCGCCACCGGAACTACTTTCGCGTGCGCACCTCGGAGGGGGATCTGGTGGAGTTCTACCTCGATCGCGGGACGCGAAAGTGGGTCCTCTACCGCATCGCTCCCGCCGGCCCCACCCACCCGGCAGCGGAGCGTCCTCCAGACTAGAACGCATCCCATAGCCCTCGCTCGGCAGTCTGCACGGCGGGCCGGCATGAGATGCGCCCGTCAATGGGGGGCGTGATGAGCGCGCGGTTTCATAAGCCGCGGTCGGCGGGTCATGAAACAGCTTCTAGCGTGCCCCCCGCACGTTGCGAAGCAGAACCGCCCCGAGCAGCAGGTAGCAGGCCGCCAGTGCGAACACCGCCGTATATCCCTGCCGCGTGTAGTGCGCGACCTCGCCGATCGCGGTGTGGGTCATGGTCCGGCCGAACGCCCCCAGCAGGAGGCCCGCTACCGGGAGGGCGATGGACTGGGGCAGCACCATCGAGACGTGCCACACCGCCATGTCCTTGGCCGCCGCCTCCTGCTTGTCCGGTAGCACATCGCAGGCGAGGGCCCAGTCCACGCTGTAGTACGCGCCGAACCCCAGCCCGAAGACCGCGGTCACCACGAACACGGAGGGCAGGGAATGGGGGATCAGGAAGGCCAGACATGCGACTGCGATGATCGTGTTGGCGATGTATACCACGCGCTTGCGCCCGATCCGATCCGATACCCATCCCCCAAGCATGCCCGTGATGGTGGCGCACACCAGGCCCGTCACCAGCACATAGCCGGCAACCAGTTCCTTTCGGTCCTCGCCAATGCCGATCATATCGGTCAGGTAGTTCTGGAGGTACTCCTGCACCGTCCATAGGCCCATCACCACCAGCGCGCGGGTGACCCACACCCAGGCGAAGTCGGGGTGCTTCCGCGGGTCAATCCAGAGGCTCCTCAGGAAGACCCGCCAGTCCAGTGGTGGAGCCGCCTCCCTCCTCGGCCGCTCCCGGACGCCCACGACGGTAATGCCCACGAACAGGGCCAAGCTCACGGCGACCACCACGAAGCTCGCCCCGACCTGTCTCGCGTTCATGAGGAGGCCGGCCGAGAGCACGCCCAGGATCGTCCCCAGTTGGCTCATCGCGGCCATCCAGCCGCTCGCCTCGCCCCGCTGCGCTTCGGGCACAAGGTCAGGGATCACCCCGCTGTAGGCCCCGGTCGCGACGTTGTTGCCGATGTTGACCACGAAGTAACCAATGATGTAGAGCCAGAGGTTCCGCGTGTCTCCGGCGACCCAGACCACAGCCAGCCCAGCCAGGTTCACCGCCACCCCGGCAACCATGTAGGGCCTTCGCCGCCCCCAGCGGGAGGCGCAGCGGTCGCTCAGCGGGCCGACGAGCAGAGGCACGACAACGGCAGGGATCGCCCCCAGACCCAGCAGGAGACCGGTCATCTCGGCCGGGCGGCCAGGGGCGACCAGCTTCATCTGGCTGGGGATGATGATCATCAACAACGCGCCCCAGAGCAGGTTCGTGCCGAACCAGTAGGCGGAGATGGCGAACTGCTGCCCCGGGCGGAGCCGGCCCGGGCGGCCGGACTCATCCCCCCGCCGGGCCGCCCCGGAGGTCACTGCGCCTCTTCCCCGCGCTCAGCGAATGCGCGAACCGCATACCCATAGTCCCGCGGCCCGTCAATGTCGAAGGCCAGCTCCGCGGGACAGCCCATGACCGCGGAGGCCGGGCACGCGAGCAACTCCCGGGCCCGCTGCTCGATATCGGCGACGGTCAACCGGCGGAGGAGGAAGCGGAGCAGGAAAGGCACGCCGAGCAGGCGCGCCATGGCCAGCCTGCTCTTGCGTGCGGCAAAGGTACGTTCGATCAGGTCGCGGTTCTCCCGGATCGCGCGTGGGTTCACCAGGAAGGCGCAGCCTATCGTCCAGTCGCCATCACGCAGGTGGACGTACTTCATCCGCAGACGCGGGAAACGGGCCTCGCATTCCTGTCGTCTCACCACCGGCAAGCAGATGTCCTGATCTGCCGGAGCCGAGTCGAGGAAGCTGACGAGCGCGGCCGGCGTCAGGAAAGGGAGATCTGTGGTGATGACCAGCACGCGAGCGGCGGCGCCGGCCTTGTCCAACCACTCCAGACCACGCAGGATGTTCGCCGGTCCGGAATCTTCGGTCTCCGGCAGAACCGCGCTAGCGCCGCGGGCGTCAGGATGGGCCGCCACTTCATGCGGCCCCACGATCACGATGCGGCCGACCCGGCCCGTGGCCCTGAGGGCGGACAGCGTGCGCGACAGCACGGTCCTGCCGCCCACCGAAACCAAGGCTTTGACCTCCACCCCGGCCTTCGCGGCGAACGCGCCGCGAATACGCCCGGCCGCAGGAAGGACCGCGTCTATCGTGATCGCCATCCCCTCACTCTCCCGCCGCCCGTCAGCGTGCTCTCGCAGGTCCGCGGGCGACGTGCGGGAGATTGGTTAGCCGCGCTGCGACCGAGTCCTGCTGACCTATGGCTCCAGGCGGCCCTCATGCCCACGGGGCGAGCTGCATGTTGAGGCCCAACATCGGGTCAATGAAGCTCCGCAGCGCCATGATCACGATATGGCCCAGGGCCATTCCCAGGAAGACCGGCCGGAATGTCCGGTAGAGCCGCAGGCCGCCGAACCGAGTCAGCGCCGACACCAGCAGCCAGGCGATGAAGGCGTTGGTCCAGACCCGCGTGTTCAACGCCCAGGTACCTCCCAGCAGGAACCCGAGGGGGCTGATCCGCCAGCCCACGAAGTTCATATGAAGCCAGTTCAGCGCCAGCATCACCGTGGCGCCGCAGAACAGCCCGAAGGGAAGGAAGGGAGTGGGGGCCTCTGGGATGCGCAGGCTCTCCGCCAGCCGGCCGAACTGCCAGTTACCCATGTCGCGGAACTGCCAGGAGTCGAACTTCTGCGCCCCGTAGGTATAGGCGGCGTGAATGTTCGCCCACGGCACGATGGCGATCATGAGCAGCATCGCCAGCAGCAGCGCGCCGGCCGCCAACCTCCCCGGCAGGCGGCCCGAGTGGAGGATCTTCAGGTCGTTCATGTTGAAGTGCATGAAGTTCACCTTCCACTCCAGCATGAACGTGGCCTGGAGATAGGTAACCATGGTGAGGGAGGCGGGGCTGTAGGCGGCCGCGCCTGTCACGCCCACGAGCAGGTCGCGCGGCGCCATGCTCACATCCGGAACAAAAACCCCGCCGGCCGCCACCAGCCGCGCGGTCGCCAGCGAGTAGCTGAAGTAGATCGCCATCAGCGCGGCGAACACCCAGAGGTGCATCCCCGCGCTTCGCACCCACAACGCCATGCAGGTCACGCTCAGCACCAGCAGCAGCGCGGCCCCGCGCGGTGAGAGGGGATCGAATGGGTCCTGCGGCGCTCTTCGTCCCACCAGCGCGGCGAAGGCCAGCCCGATCATCCGTCGCGACTGCCACAGCAGCAGCAGGGCCAGCATGATCGCCGCCCCCGCTTCCTGGTACGTGATGAAGGCCGACGGGCTGAATGCGCTCGACCCGACTCCCCCCTGCCCATATCCCAGCGCGGAGAACACGACGAGCTGAGCGCGGTCGAGCAGGAAGAAGAGCCAGAGGCTGAGCGAGATGTCCACCGGCATCAGCGCCAGGATGCCGATGGTCTCGAACCCGACGTAGGCGTAGGTATCGCCGATCGCGTCCCAGGAGCCGTTGCCCGCGAACCAGCGGCCGAGGTTGAAGTAGAGCGGCGAGTAGGGCACCGAGGGCGCGAAGGAATGCGCCATCTGCACCAGCGACTGGATCACCGGAAGCGATACCCCGATCCAGAGCAGCGGGTTCCGGTAGAACGGGCTGGCCGCCGACGGGATCGGGTCGCCCGCCATCTCGATCGGAAGAGCCGCCATGGGGAACGAGAGCCGCTGGCCCTCGATCCAGTCCTTCCGCAGCAGGCAGCCCAGCGAGAAGAAAGCCCCATAGAGCCCGAGCGCGAAGAGCGACCACGACAGCATCGGCGCCACCCACTCGTGCCAGGGGATCGCCGCGCCCGCGGGCTTCCCCTCGTAGAACCATCTTACCGCCTCGGGCTGGTTCACCTGGAGCCAGACCGGGACGTTAGGGAGGATGGCCCGCGCCCAGCGGTTCTCGGGCGAGGCGAAGTAGAGCGGATGGACCGAGTTGCCCGTGGCGTAGCCAAACAGTCCCTCGTTCGCCAGGGCGGCGCAGATCGCCATCATGGCGTACACCAGGAGCAGCTCCGGCCCGGTGAAGGCCCAACCTGGCCGAAGGCGGCGCAGCGCACTGTTTACCGGCAGCGCCAAGACCATCAGCAGGAATACCGGGCCGACCGGCAACGGACGGAAGGCCCAGTCGAACTTGTTCAGCGCGTAGTTGACATAGGGCATCAGGAAGGCGAGCGCGATCACCGCGGCCGCGCCCAACAGGACCGCCCTGGCCCGCGGCCGGTTGACGTGCGCCTCGCCGTTCCCGATGGGGCTAGACATGCAGGCCTGACATCGTGCTTCTCACGGTTCGCCGTTCGTCAGGAGCTTGCTCCTGACCCCTTGTCCTCAGCCTAGCAAGTGAAAGACCCTCGCCACGCAAACCGGCATCCGCTCGCGCGGGCAGATGCGCTTCGGCCCGAAGGGCGGACCGGCATATCCCATTCCCCGGCCCGCCCGCGCCACCTCCAGCCCGCGGAGGTGGGAGGAGCTCCGGCTCCTGCCGAAGGCCACCCCGGTGTTCATGCTGCTCAGCAGGTCGCCCGCTGACAGCCGGGCGAAGCAACCGCGCTTCGCCCGTGAGGGCTCCCGGCGGAAGGAACGGCGGCGTGAGGAAAGAAGCGCGTTCCGCACTGCACCATCGTGGGACGGCCGGTGTCTATCTCTGCAGGATACGAGACCTGTTCGCATGCACCTCAAGATCGTGGCCATCGGCGACCTGCATTACTCACAGGCGGACCCGACGCCCGAACGGCACGGGGCAATCGGAGACATCCTCTTCGAGCGCGCGGTCAACCGCATCAACCGGTTCATCAAGCCCGATATCGTTATCCTCACAGGCGACCTGATTGACCAGAACGACGGCGCCGACGCCGAGCAGCTATGGCAGCGGCTCCGGGCCATCGCCGATCGCCTGGAGTGCCCTCTCATCGCTCTCCCGGGCAACCATGACGGGGACCCGCAGGCCTTCTACCGGGTGTTCCCGGATCCGGGCGAAATGCTTGACATCAAGGGCGCGCGGTTCCTGGTCTTCCTCGACCCCGAGGAGCCAGGCTGGAACGCCCGCCGGACGCCGCACGATCTCGCCCGCATGGAGGCCGCGGCCGCACATCAGGGTCCCACGATTGCGCTGCAGCACACCTCTCTCTTCCCCCCTGGCACGAGCGACTGCCCGTTCAACTGCACCAACGCCGGCGAGATCGTGGCCCGCATGCGCAAGCATGGCATCCAACTCGCGATCAGCGGTCACTATCACCCGGGCGCGGACCTCATCCGCCACGGGGCTGGCAGCTTCGTGATCGCCCCGGCCCTGTGCGAGCCTCCCTTCGCCTTCCTGGAGGTTGATCTCAGTGGCGAGCGGATCTCGGTCCGCCGGCACGAGCTGCGCGTGCCTCCCGAGCACCGCCTCATTGACTGCCATGTCCACACGCCCTTCGCCTACTGCGCCGAGGACATTGGCCTCGCCCGCGCCGTCAGCCTGGCCGAGGACTTCGGATTGGCGGGCCTGGCCTTCACCGAGCACTCGGGGCAGTTGTACTTCGACCGTGAGACCTACTGGCAAGGGCGCTGCCTGCGCGATGGCGTGGACTGCCGCGTCGGTCGCCAGAACCGGATGGGGCAGTACCTGACCGCGGTGGGTGAGCACTCGCCACCTGCGATCGTGGGCCTGGAGACGGACTGCGACTACGCCGGCCGCCCGATGCTGCGGGATGAGGATCGTAGCTGGGTGGCGCTCCTCGCCGGCGCGGTCCACTCTTTGCCTGAGCTGCGGAAGCCCAAGCCGCAGGTCGAGCGGGCCGCCGACGAGTTCCTGGCTGCGCTCACCCGCTTTCTGGCCTCAGGCCTTCAGGTCTACGTTCATCCCTTCCGGGTCTTCCGCGGGGCCGGCCTGAGCGTGCCGCAGACGGTGGTAGAGCAGACCGTCCAGTTGCTGCGAGAGCATAAGGTGGCCGCTGAGATCAACTTCCACATGGATGAGCCCACCCCGGAGTTCGTCCGCCTCTGTGTCGAGTCCGGCGTCAAGCTGGTGTTCGGAAGCGATGCCCATGCTCTCTCCCGGGTCGGCGAGTTCTGGCCGCACCTGGAGCTGCTCCAGCAGTGCGGCTACCATGCCAACCTGCCTGATGTCCTCTCCGACCTGGCCATCTCGCCCCCCGACCACCGGCCAAGGTCTGATAGCCGGGCAGAGCGAACCTGATCTCTGGTGAAGAGAGCAGGGCATGAGTCGTAGATTCCAGTGGTTCATGGGGTGCCTGACTATGCTGTGTGCACTTGGCAGTGACCCGCTGGGGGACAGGTCGCCCGCCGACCCCGGCGCGAAGCAGCCTCGCTTCGCGCCTGTGGGCTCCCGGGACTACCACGTCAGCCCAGGTGGCGATGACTCGCATTCGGGAACCGCCGCGAAGCCGTGGAAGACCATCGCGAAGGTCAACACCACCGACCTCCGGCCTGGAGACCGGGTGCTCTTCGAGGGGGGCAAGACCTTTCAGGGCACGATATCCCTGGACACCCGGGACAGTGGCGTCAGCGACCGGAAGGTCCGCGTCAGCTCGTACGGCAGCGGCCGAGCCACTATCAACGGTGGGGATGGCAGCGGCTTGATCGCAAAGGGATGCAGTCACCTGGTAGTCGAGGACCTCAACTTCGTCGGCTGTGGTCGCAAGCAGGGGAACAACGGGAGCGGGGTTACGGTGCGAGATGGGACCGGGATCGAGGTGGACAGAGCGGAGGTCAGCGGGTTCCGCCTCGACGGCCTGGCGGCTATCAGTGTCCGAGACACGCGGATCACTCACGTCCACGCCCATGACAACGGCTCCTCGGGGATTGGGGTGGGAGGTGGGGACTCGGCAGGCGAGCTGTCGGAGAACGTGTACATCGGCCGCTGCGTGGCCGAGAATAACGCGGGCGACCCGCTCAACCTGGACAACCACAGCGGCAACGGCATCGTGGTCGGCGGCGTGAAGGGCTGCCTGATCGAGTACTGCGAGGCGATGAACAACGGCTGGGATATGCCGCACGAGGGCAATGGCCCGGTCGGTATCTGGGCCTGGAACGCGGATCGAGTCACCATCCAGTTCTGCGTCGCCCACGACAACAAGAGCCCCAGCGCCGACGGTGGTGGCTTTGACCTCGACGGCGGGGTCACCAACTCGGTACTCCAGTACAACTACTCCTACCACAACGAAGGGCCCGGCTACTTCCTCTGCCAGTACCCGACCGGACCGGTCTGGAAGAACAACATCGTCCGGTACAACGTCAGCGTCAACGACGGGACGAAGAACAACACCCAGTCTGCCCTGGAGGTCTACGGGGGGGACGAGCGCATGTCGGACGCCGAGGTCTACAACAACACGGTCTACAACGAGAGAGGCGGCGCGGTTGGCTTCGGCGCGCTGCCGGCGCCAAAGGTGCGCTTCCGCAACAACATCTTCATCACTGGCGGCCAGATGATCAAAGGGGACCCTGCGCCGGCTCGGTTCGAGGGCAACTGCTACTGGACGATCGGAGGCGGCCGGTTTGCCGTTGGCGAGCACGCCAGCCTGGCGGAATGGGCCGCCGCCACCGGGCAGGAGAGGACCGAGGGCGCCATCGTCGGGCTGTTCGCCGACCCACTCCTCACCGACCTGGGGTCGGCGCCGCCTCTGAAGCCGGAGCAGCTCGAGTCACTCGCCGCCTACCGGCTCCGGCCGGGCTCGCCCTGCCTGGGGGCCGGCCTCCTCATCCAGAACAATGGCGGCCGCGATTTCTGGGGCAGGAAGGTGCCGAAGGACAAGCGGCCCAGCATCGGCGCCGGCGAGAAGCCGTAACCCTGGATCGGTCCTGCTCACCGGATGAAGAGCTTCCCCTCCCCCGTCAGGGTCGTCTTCGCACCCACCTCCGCCGTCGCCTTCACCGTGTACGATCCCCTTCTGGCCACTCGCACGGAGTAGCAAGGGCCGCTTCAGGTAAAGCCGAACTTCTGCAGATCGCCGTCCTCCGAGATCACCACCTTGTCGTCCTTGCTCAGCACCTCGATCTTGGCCGGCGCGTTCTTGCCGTCCTTGAGCACGTTCTCGATCTTGTTCTCGCCCGACTTCACCTGAAGGCCGATGCGGCCACTCCTCCCCTCGACCTTGGTGACGATCTCCATCGTGAGGGCGTCGGTATCAATCCGGGGCACGTCCATAGTCAGCGGTTCGCTTGCTGCCTTTCGCCCGCCACCAGCCGTGCTGGCCGAGATCGCGTAGGTCCAGGTCACGCCCTGGTTGTCGCGTTTGGCGATCGAGAGCCGGCCTCCGACTGACGGGACCTCGGTCGCTGCTGCGCGCCCCGGTCGGAGCGCCTGGGTCACCATGAAACTCAGGGTGGCGCTGACCTTGCTCACGCCCTCCAGAGAGACGGGCAGTGCCGTCTCGGGGAAGCCGTAGTACCGGTAGAGGCCCCCCTCGCCATTGGGGCTGTTCTCGCTCTGGACAGCCCTGATCGGCTGGGCCGTGTCCAGGCCAGCCTGCGTCGCGGCCACCCACATGCGGTTGTTCCGGAAGCGCACGAAGACAGATGGCTGCTGGGCAGGCAGGAAGCGTATGCCTAGATCGGTGGAGGTCGGCGCCGCTGCCGCGCGGCCGGCCAGGCCCGCGGTCGCAACCCCAACAAGCAACGCGCAGAGCGCAGCCAACGACCATCTCGAGCCCGTCATATCCCTCTCCTCTCCGGCGGCGCAGGTTCCCGCACCGCGCCCGTTCTGCCTCGCTCCCCTCCCCGCGCGAAATGCCACTTCCGGTCCGGTAATGCCAACGCCGACGGCGTCGTGCCCTACTCGATGCCCGACTTCTTCTTCAGCTCTCCCCACTCGGCCTCGCTGACCCGCTTGGTGCTGCCGTCCACAAAGGCCGCTCCACGCAAGCCGTCCTTGCCCGCCTTGGCCTGGTAGATGGCCACCATGCTCTTCGCGTCCGAGATGTCCGCGAGCTTCTTGCCGGAGAGGGTGGTGTTGAGCGCATATGGCTCGCCGGTCTCCGGGTCGAGGAAGATGTCCTTGCTCTCCACGTACTCGTCCAGCGCCTTGCGGAAGGCGTCCGGCTGGTCCATGGGCGGCATCACGTCGTAGTCTATGGAGTACATCTGAAGTGACATGGCCAGCTTCTTGAGGTTGTCCTGCTGCTCGCCCATGGGCTGTTCCATCTGAGCCCGCGCGGCCATCATCTCCTTGTAGTCCTGGAGGTACTCGTCGAACAGCGCCAGCTCCGCCTTCAGGTTGAAGGTCCGGAGGCCGCTCAGCGAAGGTTGATTCCGCAGGTTGAGGAGGTAGAGGCCGAGCTCCGTGTCGCCGGTGATCTTCTCCGGCTCGGGCGCGTTCGCGCTCGGCCGACCGTACATCCTCAAGGAGTAATCGGAGCCTTTCATCTCCACGGTGTATGCGATCAGGTAGCTGTCATCCCCGATCTTGACGCTGCGGCCCTGGCTGTAATAGGGCAGGCCTCCCCCGCCGTAGGAGGAGAGCGTCCCCAGCCAGCCGCCCCCGCCCCGCTGGTAGCTGTAGGACAGGAACCGGAAGTAGGTGCTGTCCAGGTTCTTGAACTTCAGCGTCAATGGGGCAACCTTGCCCGCCGCCACATCGTTGATCGCCTGCATCTCGCCTGCCAGCCCGGGGGCAGGCGCGCGGGAAGCGCCGCTGCTTCCCGCGGACGTCAGGGGTAGACCCGCCAGCGCCAGCAGCACCAACAGCCACACCGCCGTCCGCTTCATCCCTCCGCTCCTTTCCTCGCCGCTGGCGGCCGCCCAGCTTCACGCGGCCGGCCGCCGCCACCTGTCTCGCGCGCCCGTCCACTTCGCACCATTTGACGCCGTTCCTCCTTACAGATTCTCTTGTATTACGGTGACAACCGTAATACAAGAGAATCTCCTGTAGAAGCGTCACGCTCTGCGCTGAGGAGTTTCTTGCATTATGGCTCGTATCACTGTAATGCAAGAAACTCCATAGGAAGTTCGCCCGGACCTCGGCGTGGCTCGCGAGCCGATACAAAACACGTCCGGCCCGTCGGCTGACGGGCCGGACGCTGGCTACATGCACAACCGTGCCAGGAGCGCAGCAGGGAGCTGCCGCAGCGGGCTACTCCCTGGGCCGCAGCTCCCCCATCAGGTTCCTCAGCCCCTCGGTCGTGGCAGGGTAAGAACCGGTCAGGCTCTTGAAGCTCTGTATCCGTCGGGCGATGCTTCCGGCCGTCGGCTCGCCCAGGGCCTCCGCCTCCCTGAGTACCGCAACGCCCTTCTCGTACTCCCCTGCGAACAGCAGGGCTCTCCCCTGGAGCAACCGGTAATCCGCGTTCTCCGGCTCGCCCTCGGCGAGCAGACCGTAGAGCTCCAGCGCCTTGTCGCAGGAGCCGTCCTGGAGCAGCCGGTTGGCCCGCATCAGCAGCTTGCTCACTTCTTTCTGGTGCAGGAATGGGAACACCCGCGGATCCATGCGCTCCTCTGACGAGAGATTGCCCACGAACAGGCCATTGAGGTTCAACTCATCAACGGCCTGCCGGTATTCCCCGGTGAGCAGGTCGTGCTTCGAGAGGTACTCCTTCTTCTGGTGCGTCTCCTCGGCCGCGGCCGGCGCCTCCACGGCTCGCGACGCCGGCGCGGCTGCTTCTGCCCCAACCGTATCCTCGGGCCGAACCGTGGTCTCCGGCTCTGCTGCGACTGCGCTCTCCGCGGCGACTGCGGCTTCGATCGCGGGCTGCGGCTCCGCCACGGCCGCGGGTGGCGACGTCTCCTCTGCCGGAACCTCCCGGATCCTCACCGCCACCCCGTACTTCGCGCTGCGGTCGCTTATCTCCCGCACGAAATCCGTGATGGTGAGACGGTCCAGCCGCGTCGCGTCCACCGCGGAATCGTTCAGCAGCACGCACCATCCCGCGCTCCTCAGCCTCTCTACCTGGCGGATAGTCTCGTCTTCGGCCGCGTACTGCTCCTCTTTGCCGCGCGCCCTCAACTCCTCGTGGGTGGCCAGCACCTGGTCTATCAGGAACCCCAGGGAGAGCTCCTTCAGCTTGCCGAACCTGCCCACTCTGCGGATCGCCTTCTCGGCCGGAGTGCCCTCCGCGGCCAGCGTGATGACCACGTTCTCCTCTCCGGAGACCGGGATGCGCTCATCTCTCGTTGCCGGCGCCGACATCCGCATCACCTCCTCATGATCTCCGCCGCGATCTCCTGGTAGGCCTTGGAGGCAGGCGCCTCGGGATCGTGCAGCACGACCGGCAGCCGCTTCTCCGACTCGCTCACCAGGACGCTCTTGTAGATCACCGATGGGAAGATGTAGCTGCCGAACTCACGCTCTACCTTCCCCTTCAGCAGTTCGAGGATGGACTTGTCGAGGGCGGCCGTCTTGTCGAACATGGTGATGATGATGCCCATCACCTTCACCCTGGGGTTGAGGGTCCGGTATAGCTCCCCCACCATGCTGGCCAGCTCCTCCAGCCCCTTGAGCGCGAAGAACCTCGGTTGGACCGGGACGACCAGATCGGTGGCGGCCATCAGGGCGTTGATGGTGACCAGATCCAGGGACGGCGCGCAGTCCACCATCACGTAGTCGTACTCGCGGGGCGAGAAGCCCTCGGCGTAGTTCTCCAGCTTGTCCCGCAGCCTGGTCTCTCTCCCGTACTCCGGCAGCAGAGTCTTGTTCGACTCCAGGAGCTTGCGGTCGGAGGGGATGACGTCTATCCCGAACTCGGTTCTCACGATCGCCCGCTCCAGGTCGAAGTGCGGGCTGTCCAGCAGGAACCGAGAAGTATAGGTCCTCTCGCCGGAGTTCATCCCCAGGTAGACGGTGGCGTTCGCCTGCGGGTCCATGTCAACCAGCAGCACCCGCCTCCCGCTCTGGCTCAGGCAGATCGAGAGGTTCACGCACGATGTGGTCTTGCCCACACCGCCCTTCTGGTTGGCGAAAGCTATCACCCGCATTGGCCTGGCCCCCTGGCCAAGCTGGCCCCGTGGCAGAAGACTGCAGGGCGGGCATGCCCCGGCTGCGGCCCGCCGTGGCGGGCTTCGCAGCCGCCGCTGGTCCCCATGCCCGCCGGGATGCGCCCCGCCCGCGCTGGCAGTGCCCTCAGTAGCATTGTCCCGGAAACCCCGGTAGGAGTTGCGCCGACGGCAAGGAAGAGCGGCCCCGGGACGCGAACAGCCGAGCCCGGCGGGAGGTCGCTTTCCCCCGGCGCTCCCCCCATCACCGCCCGCTCTGACAGCGGGAAGCCTGTTCGGGACACTGTCCTAGCCTCTGTTTAGACCTGCGGGGCTCTGGCCAGGGCGGGAGGGTCGAGCGGGACTTCGGCGGTACTGGGCTGCGGCTACGCCGTGGGATCCCCCCTCGGCAGGCGCTGGCTTCTCCACCCACAGCTCCAGGTCCTTCTCCGCCGGCATTTCACCGGGCCGGCCTGGCGCCAATTCTGCACAAAGCGGGAGCCCGCCTCATCGTGGCGGCACTCCATGCGCCCGATGGTGAACGCGTCCCCGACTACCGAAACGACGGAGGCCCGGAGAAGGTGTGAGGCCGGCGCCAGTTGCCGCCGGCCTCACACAGTGCTTTGCTCGAAAACCAGTCGGCTAGTGCGTCCCGTTCCAGTCGCCCATGATCGGCTTCCAGCCGGCGCGGGCGGCGCCATAGCGGAGCATCAGATCGGCCCGGCCGGCGCTGTTGCTGTTGCGCAGGTAGTAGATCCCGGTCACCGGGTCGTAGAGGCCCGGTGTGTCGATCCCATCATGGTTCCAGTCTCCCACTGCCGGTACCCAGGTGTTGGGGGCAGGTCCGTAACGGAAGGTGAGGTCGGCAGCACCGGCGGCGTTGGTGTTGCGCAGGTAGAAGTTGCCGTTCGCCGGGTTGTAGAGGCCGATGGTGTCTACCCCATCCCCGTTCCAGTCTCCCGCCACAGGGATCCAGGTGCCACCGGTGGGTCCGAAGCGGAAGGTCACATCGGCTGACCCGCCGGCATTGGTGTTGCGCAGGTAGAAGTTGCCGGAGGCGCGATCATAGAGACCGATGGTCACCTTGCCATCGCCGTTCCAGTCGGCCACCAGCGGAAGCCAGGTGCTCGGGGCGGGGCCGAAGGAGAAGGTGATGTCGCTCGCCCCCGCCGCGTTGGCGTTGCGCAGATAGAACGTGGCGGTGGGGGGGGTGAAGGCCCCGATGCTGTCCAGCCCGTCCCCGCTCCAATCCCCCGCCAGGGGCAGCCAGCCGGCGCCAGGCGTTCCGAAGGTGAAGGTCCAGTTCGCCGGGCCCGGGGTGTTGTGGGTGCGCAGGTAGTAGGTGTTGGTGGCGGGATTGAAGGCCCCGGCAGTATCAGTCTGGGTGGAGATTGCCAGGCGCACGACCTGGCCGTTGGCGGAGTCCGCCACCCAGCAGGAACCATCCGCGGCGTTAGCGGAGACATGCCACGGCCCGTCGAAGCCGGTCCCCCGCCAGAGCTCGACGCCGTCCGCCCGCACATGCGCCACTACGTTGCTGGACGCGCCGGACACCCAGCAAGAGCCGTTGGCCGAGTCCACTGAGAGGTGATAGGGCACGTTGAACTGCCCCACGCCGCTGCGCCACAGCTCCGCGCCATTCGCCGCCAGGTGGACCACTTGGCTGTGGCCCGTGTCGGCCACCCAGCACGAGCCGTCAACAGAGTTGGCGGAGACGCCGTACAGGGTAGAGAACTCCCCTGGGGTGCTGCGCCACATCTCGGCGCCGTTTGCCGCGAGATGAACCACTTGGAGACTGTTCCAGTCAGCCACCCAGCAGGAGCCATCCGATGGGTTGACCGAGAGGAAGCCAGGCCCGCTGAACTCACCCTGAGGACTGCGCCACAACTCCGCTGTGGACGCCGCGAGACGAACCACTTGGCCACTGTTGTAGTCGGCCACCCAGCAGGAGCCATCGCCGACATCTACGGAAAGCGCGTAGACACAGCTGAACCCCTCAGCTCGCGACAACTCCGTACCGTCGGCCCGGAAGTGCACGACCGCGCCCAGGGCCGCTTGCGCCGCCCACAAAGACCCGTCGCGCGAGTTCACGTCAATGGGGGGGGCGGTGGCAAACGTCCCCTCGAGACTGCGCCAGAGCTCGGCCCCGCTGGCCGCGAAGTGAACCACCTGCTCCAAATCCCCCACCCAGCAGGAGTCGTCAGATTGGTTCACCGAGACACCCCAGGGCCAGTTGAACTCCCCGACCCGCCACAGCTCGCTGCTGTCCGCTGCCAGGTGGATCACGTGGCAATCATCCGCGGCCTGTCCCACCCAGCAGGAGTCGTCTACCCAGTCCACGGACACACAGGAGGGCTCCACGATCGTTGTTACCAGAGCCAGCGTCCTCCCGTCCTCGGCCACATGCCACACTGCATTGGAGGTCGCGCTGCTCGCCCAGCACGAGCCATCCGTGGGGTCAACGGACACGGCATCAGCAGCCCAGAGGGACCCAACCGCGGCCAGTTGGTTGCCACTGGCGTCCAGATGGAATACCTGGTTGGAACCGGGGTCTGCCACCCAACAGGATCCGTCCGACGAGTTGGCGGAGACCGACGCGGGAGTGCTGAACTGGCCCCCTCGCCACAGCTCGTTGCCGTTTGCGGCAAAATGCACCACTTGGCCGTTATGGCTGCCGGCCACCCAGCAGGAGCCATCCCATATGTCCACTGAGACGGAGATCGGGCCGGCGACGTTGCCGCCCGCCCACAGTTGGGCTCCGCTCGCCGCTAGATGCACCACCTGGTCGCTGTAATGCTCAGCCACCCAGCACGAACCGTCGCGGGGATCAGCCGAGACCGCAACAGGCGTGGCAGCACTGGGGTAGCCGCCCCGCCACAGCACGCTGCCATCGGTTCCCAGGTGAACGACTTGGGCGTGGTCATTGTCGGCCACCCAGCAGGTGCCGTCCGCGAGGTTGACAGATACCGCCCTGCGACCGTAGGGGTTCTGGAAGCCATTGGTCTGGGAGAGCACGCTGCCATCGGCCGCCAGATGCATGACACTGGCCCCGGTAGCCGCCCAGACCGTTCCGTCCCCCTGGTCCACTGAGACCCCCTTCACGGTGCCGAAGGGGCTGCGCCAGGCCTGGGTCGCGGTCTCGGTGACCGCCGCCGCCGGCCCGCACAGCCAGGCCAGGCCGGCACAGATGATGAGTGAGAACAACAGGACTGCCCGTCTCGACACTGCCACCGCCATCGGTTTCCACCTCCAACAATAGTCGAGGCTTGTCGCCGGAGGCCCGGGCAGAGCCGCCTGGTGGCTTCATTGTAGTCCGCCTCAGGCGGCCTCACGGGCAGCAGCGAGTTGGCCCTACCGCTCTCCGGCTTCTACTCCGAGCAGGAAACTCAACTGGGAAGGCAGCTCCTCGCCGAAGCCCGGTTCGCCCTGCCCGCGAAGACTCCTGCATGGACAGCTTTGTGGCGTAACTCCCAAGATAGGTCAATCTTGTAACTCCAAAATGCTACAGTCTAGGACCTGACTTGAGAGGAACGAAGGTGAGGAATCGGAGACGAGAA
>Ga0315285_10001398_pt1 | contig 25434 bp, 24 predicted proteins | sample YL17G09_36_MG_FD_203698 | JGI IMG/M metagenome (GOLD analysis project Ga0315285, IMG submission 203698) | Sediment microbial communities from Yellowstone Lake, YNP, Wyoming, USA - YL17G09_36 | ecosystem: Environmental > Aquatic > Freshwater > Lake > Sediment | place: USA: Wyoming | collected... | reverse complement strand
TCCTGGGTGTGGGTAAGCCGCGCCGGCTCCAGGGCTCCGTGGGCGCGATTCTTTCGCTCATTCTCACGGTAGCGGCGCTGGTTTTCGGTCGGTTCGTGGCACGGGACGGCCATTCCGGCCCTTCGCGGCCCGCGGAGTTCCAGTTGCCCCGCTTCATGGCCGCTCAGGTCGCTGCGTGAAAACAGCTACTTCTGCCACGGGCTGCTATGCCGGATAGCCGCATCGATTTTTCAGATATCCCCGAATCGACCGACGCGGAGCTGAAGCGCGCACGCCGCGTCGGCAGGCCGAAAACCGGCAGCGCCAAGCAGTTGATCGCTATCCGGATCTCTCCGCGCCTGCTCGCCCAGCTTCGCCGGCTGGCCGCCAGACAGTCGAAGCCCTACCAGACTCTGATCCACGAACTCCTCGAGCGGGCCACGAAGAGCGCAGCTTAGGGACAAAGGGGCCAGCTTGAACTCCGGAGTGTGGCGGCGTGAAGCCCCGGCTGCTGGATGGGCGGGTTCAACGGTGGTTGCAGCGCCGCCGATGGTTGTCGGGAACAGCCGTTCTTGGCGGCGGTCGTTCAGGAGCTAACGTTCGCGTTCAGCCGCGCCCGCTTTCGGGCGTCGGCTGCAACGCGCGGGTAGGGGTTACCCTCGCACTCAAACAAAAAGAGCGTCACTTAGGCACGCTGAAGATGGCGATGCGTCTGCTCCCCATGTTGATGGTATGAAGTAACGTGGCAACAAAGACACGTTTCCGTCCCGTAGTGGCTGCGAGCCGCCAACCTGTTCCCTTGGTCATCTTCTCGCCCTTTGGTGCCTTTTTCCCCTTGATGCTAATTTCACCCGCCATGTTTCTCTCCGTTCATCAGTTAACGCGTTGAATGAACAATCCGTAGGGCTCGCGATTGACAAGCTGCCTGGGTGCCCGGTGCGGCCTGCTTTTTGGTAACGCCTAACGCTCGGCATCGGCGGCGGCGCGCAGCGCCGTCCGCTGCATCTGCTTGTTGGGCGGCGATTACTCCGGTAGCTCTAGTTCACCGAACTCCCGAAAGGCCGCCTTCCTCAAGGGCCGTTCGAGCCGGTCCTCGAGATGGCGGTGCCATTGAAACAGATGTCCACCCCAGAACAGCCTGACGATACCCAGGGCCCAGAGGAGTGTCGGAACCGCGTAGCCGAAGATCCTAGTTGCCGCACTTTTCGTTCCCAGCAGTTTCGAGACGGACACAGAAGAACCAAGCACCGCAACGACCCCAATAACCGCGAACACGCCCCAGCTGATCCAACGGGCCCGCCGACGAGCCCGCGCTTGGAGCCGCAAGGCCACCTTGCGGAGATTTTCCTCGCGACGCTTTACCTCCTGTTCCGCGCTCCTTCTCGCCTCTGCCTCGGCGGAGACCTTGCCGGCCATTTTCTCCTCCGCCTCCCGAATAGCCTGGCGGGCATCGGCTTGGTAGTGCGCGCGGACGCGTTCGATAACCTCCTCGATCGTTTGCGCGTCAGTATCGACCTGCTCGTCAAAACGTGCCAGCAGGTCGTCGGTCAGCTCGCTAGCAACTATCGCGACCATCTCGTCAGACGAGAGACGCCCGGAATCCCGGAGGTGGCGAAGGTGCGTGCGGAAAAGGGCCCACACTCTTCGTGGTGGCATCAGCGCCGACACGCAGAGGGCAACAAGCTCGTGGAGCTTCAGTTTGAAGGCCGCAGCTGGCTTCTTGAGCCAAGCGATGTTCGAGAGTGCGAGTTGATGAATCACCGGGCACACGCCAGATTCGCCGCCCCCCCTGTACCACTCCCGGACGCGCGTTACGAGGAGGCCCGTTGTCGTGGCGAAAACGGCTCTCGCATCGTCATAGGTTGGACTACTGTGTCCCGCCCGAAGGGTTAGCACCGCAGCGATGCAGTCGACGTCGTGAACAACCCTGGGATCCAGGTCTGACTCCATGGGCCGCTTGATCAGCTGAGCCAGCTTTGCTTCATCCAGGGTGTACCGGGGATCGTGGCGGGGGACCTTGTGGATCCATAGACCAAGGCCCCGAAGGTTGGTCTCCAACAGCGAGGCAGTTTCGCGGAGGTCGCTCGGCGTGAGATGACGGGTAAGGACGTATCGGGTGACGTCCGTTGGATACAAGGAGGCAATCCCATCAGAGGTCGCTAGGTGATCCTCGTAGACGCGGAGTATTCTCCTTATCTCCATGACTGTCTTGTCGAACATCGCCAGTTCCGCGCCCGTCTCGCGGAGAAGATCGAGGGCTTCTCTGGCAGCGAGGCCCGCCGCCTCGCCCTTAAGCCCAAGAGCTTCCAAGAGGAAGCCCGTGTCGAAGAACACGGTCAGCCTCGAGAAGCGTCTCGTGGCTGAGCCGATGTCCCTCAGAAGGAGAGCGTTCTGAAGAACGAAGCCCTCAAGCATCCGCTGCAACGCGCCAGCGAGAGCGGGTTGCTGAGAAGCCTCCTTCGTTACAAAGCGTGCGACCAAGCGTTGTTGCCCACTGGTAAGGCCGCCTTCGGCAAGCCCTAGTACATCGGCAGCCGCAGGTGAAGGGTCGGCTTCGAGAACAAGGCTCACATGGTTGCGCGAGAGGAACTCGAGCAGCAGCGCCAAGGCGTCATCTTCAGTCGCGATCAGAACTCTGTTCGCCTGTCCAAACTCCATCAGGGCGACAGCCAAGCGGCGGTGCTCGGCCTCCGTCGCTGCCCTTGCCGCTGTTAGGTCGGCGGTCTTTGGAAAAGCGGCATCGCGGAAGTACCTGCCACCCTCCCTACGGACCATGCCTTTCTTGACGACACGGGACAGGATCGTCCGCAACGCTGGGTTGGGTATCCTGAGGCCGTGACGGGACTCTACGAGCGCCCGCACATCCTCCAGGGCGAAGTCACTTGCCGAGTGTGCCCCGATGGCGTCGAGGAGAAACGGCACGAACATCTCGATGTGGTCCTTCCCCGAGTCGAAGTTGGCCCTTAGCAGAGCGAGCGTGGCAAGCCCCTTTGCCGCGCGGCGGCTCGGGGTCGGGTTTGGCAGGTCGGTTGTCATGCGGCCTCACTCAGAATGCATTAGGGCCGTGGAATCCCCTGAACTCATCGCTTCACTGTGGCCCGCCTAACGGCAAGGCTCACCGGTGGCCGCGCCTTTTGCGGCCATCCCGTGGAGCCATCTGTTGGACGACTTCTTTTATCTCCCTGACTTTCGACGAAATGGAATCTTCTTTGATCTCATGCTCCCACACTCTTATCACACTCCATCCGAGCGCCCTCAGAAGCCGCGTTTGTCTGGCATCCCGTTGCCGGTTGTCCTCAATCTTCTCTTGCCACCATGACGAGTGTGTCTTGGGAACCTCGAAGTGTAGTGGACACCCGTGCCAGAAGCACCCGTCAACAAAAATACAAATGCCTTGTCGAGGGAACAGAATGTCCACCGTTACACGTTCCTTCGGTACAGGCGAGTAGTCCTTGCGAAACCTGAGTCCGGAGCGAAAGAGGAGACTTCTAAGTTTTCTCTCTGGGTGGGTTTCGCGTCCGACATTCTCCCGCATAACACGCCGCACCGCAGCCGAGGTTGCTTTAGGCGCACGTTTGCGTATGCATGCCATATCCCGACAGCCTCATTCTTCGTCGGCTTCCCTCCGTTTAATCTTGAATGCCTCCTTGCCCGCTTTGAAGGTGATGTCTTCATTGCCCCATGTCAGCATCAGGGTATCCGGCAACTTGTCATCGAAGGCTGCCATCTGGAGCAGAACTGGACGCAAGTACTTCTCGATGAAAATACTCATGCACTTGCCAGCCTTCTGCTCAATGAAGTCCCACGCATCTTCAACATGGACCTCTCCGCCGTTGTCCTCAAATGCCTTCTGCAACTCGGCAAGTCTTGCTGATGGAGTAGGATCAAGCACGATCAATACAGGGGTGAGTCCTGCCGCCTTGCACTCGACCGGGAAGGAGAGTTCTTCAGCGAAACGACCTTGCCCACTTGCCGCAATAGTGACGCGAAGTTTGAATTCGTAAGCAATCCTCGCTTCGGCATCGAGACAGTCAATCTGGCGACCATCCGCGGTCTTTCTGCCACTCTCATTGACACGCTTCACAGGGGAGTTTCTTGAGCCCACTGAGGTTCCGCCCATGCAAGATGCCAATACGGGTTCAAACAAGTAGCCGGTCTCCTGGCCGCTCCTATTGTCAACGTCAAACACCCACTTGCGCCATATCAACCATGTCCCAAGTAGATTCGTAGGCACGATTCCGTATTCGAGGAGGCTGCGCGGACCAATCTGATCCATTGTCGGCTTTGGTTGTGCAGAAAGAATGCGCTGGTACTTGATTCGTCTCTTCAGAATCTCGCACAGATTGCTGAAATACAATCGCACATCCGGCTCCTTTCGGATGAGCTGGTCTAGTTCTTCCAAGAGGTCGTCTGTGGTCAAGCCTTCCCATGTTCTCGGCAACTCTGGCGGGATTTGAATTTCATAGAATGTGGGCACTTTCGCCTTGGGTGCTTTCAGAGTAGCCTTCCCCACTGCCAATCCGAGGTCCGTCGCCGAAAGATGGAGCAACCATGCGATTTCCTGTATAGACAAGGATACGCGGCCCCCGCCTTGTCCAAGCACTCTTACTTTGGCGAAGTGGCTCTTAAGCTCGGTCGAGATCATGACAGTACGTACCTCCGGGTTTCTTCAAACAATTTCAGTTGAGTGTCTTCGTCATCAATGAATTCTTTGAGCATTTGCTCGGTCCTCTTCAACGCCGGGCTCATGCCGTTGGATTGAGTCAGAGAGAATTGAAAATGCGGCCGTCTTGGCTCGTAGACGACGCCAAAACCATACTCTTTCATGATGTGTGCGGCGATGACTTCTGCGAGAAGAGGCGGAACCGCGTTTCCAATCTGCTGAAGACATGAAGCGGGTGCACCCGTGAAAAGAAAACTGTCGGGGAAGGTTTGTAGTCTTGCGCATTCGCGAAGCGACAGCGGCCGGTTTGCGGAAGGATGAATAAACTCTCGCATTGCAGCCCCTGTGATTGTCAACGCTGGTTCGTCTGCGATTAGCCTCTTGATTCCAGAAGGCGCGCCACCCCGTCGCTCGGTGGGTGTCCCATCGCATACCCGCCGATTTGCACGCCGTTTGAAAGACTCGTGTTGTAGATCATCTGGCAGGTCTTTCATGGTTTGGCCAGGTTTGAGCATTTCGATTCTTCTCTGTTGTTCATCCCCTTGGGGGAAGTAGAAATGCTGCGACACGTAGGGCTGGTCGGATCTCAGCCATTTCTGTAGATCGTTCTGGGGAGGTTGAGCATACTTGATGGCACGCGCAGCATCAGTGGTAGCAGGTGGCAGGTCAGAACTCGCCTCCTTGAAGGTAGCTTCCGATTTCCGAAAGATCGCTCCGCTGACATTGTGGCTATGAGCGGGGAATCGGAATATGTGGCCCAGCCTGTTGCCGACTAAGACAACCCTTTTCCTTCTCTGCGGGACACCGTATGCATGGGCATAAACCTTCTCAAGTGTTACATTGTAGCTCAGTGATAGGAATGCCTTCACGGCCTCGCAAACGTACTGTCCCTCCCACGCGGTTAAGAGTCCCTCAACATTTTCCATGAGAAACCATTTCGGTCTCAAGGCGTCGAGAACTCGGACGTACTCGGCCAGGAGTTTGTTTCTGGAATCATCCCAGAACTTCTGTCCCGCACTGCTGAAGCCCTGACATGGGGGGCCGCCCAGGAGTATGTCGATATCCGCCGGCAGAGAGCTTAGATCAAGGCTCCGGATGTCTGACCGTTGCACTCTTGCCGACGGGAAGAATGTCGTGTACGACTGAATCGCATCGGCATCGATGTCCGTTGCAAAGACGATATCGAAACCGGCGCGCTTGAAACCAAGAGAGAGCCCTCCGGCGCCACAGAACAAAGCAATTGCTTTATGCTCGTTTTTCATTTCCGTCCTTCGTCCAACAATAAGTAGATCGACCCGCATAAAATGCGGGGGCTTCGATTTCCTGCCCGTATAAGACGCCGTTGATTCACCTCATCGGGCCGCTACAAGCCCTTTAGTTTCAGCCGCTTCCATGCCATGCAATGATTTATCATGGGGTCTTATGCGGATCGGCCTAGAAACCTCTGCGATGGCCCCATAATCCATCAACCGGGCTGCGAACTCCGGCCGGGCCGCGATTAGTGATTCGTCTATGTGATGCCGCCCTTGCTCGCCGGTCTTCGTGTTCTTCCACCGGTTCTCCTGAACCCGCAGGCGCAAACATTCCATCAAGCGCAGACCCGACTTTTCCGGGATCTCCATTTTGGCCTTCCGGTTCCACGCTACTATACACCCAGTTGCCTCCCTGGTGTAGACCCTGGTGTAGCGGGGGTCGGGTCGCCGCCTCCCGGTTCCAGGCCACTATACACCCAGTTGCCTCCCTGGTGTAGCGGGGGTGCGCGAAATAGATGTGAGAATATCAGTGAAATCGTCGCCGCTTGAGCCCGCGAAGCGGGCGACAGTCTGGTAGCCCACAGCGCAAGCTGTGGGTAGCAAAAGAGGGGAGAACAAGCCCGCGAAGCGGGCGACAGAAAACGCCGCTAGATTTCTGCCGCCCGCTTCGCGGGCTTGTTCCGCCTGCCGCGAACCTTTCCCACGGCTGACGCCGTGGGCTAGCAAACTGTCGCCCGCTTCGCGGGCTGATGCCGGCCCGCTTCGAGGGCTCTCGGGCCAGTCTGTGCGTACCTGCTACGTTAGGATTCGGGTGAAGGACAAGAGAACGATGTTTCCAGTCACATTTTTGTCGCGCACCCGTGTAGCGGGGATCGGGTGGCCGCCTCGCGGTTCCACGCCACTATACACCCAGAGACGCGCCGAGGCCGGCCAGCGCGCGTTCGGCCATGCCCACTTTGCCGCCGGAAACGGGCATCCGCAGCCCGTCGAACGGGCTGTCGACCCCTGGCGCGCCACGATTCAATACGCCGAGGACGGTCGCAATCGCGGGTTAGCCAGCTCTCCGCCGCCGGGTCTTGGAGAGGTGCCGCGCGTCCTCCATGGCGGCCTCGCCTGCGGCCCGGTAGAAGCCGCTATCTGCCGCGCCAGTAGCCGGGGCGCCGCTTCTGATGGGCAATAGCGACGACCAGGATCTCCTTAGTGCCAGCCCGATAAAAGACGTTGTACGGAAACCTGCCGGGTGGAACCTAACGGTCATTTCGCCCGCCGAACAGTTCCGCGCGCACTTGCTCCCACGGGATCGTTTCGACCGTTCCGGCGTCGAGCTCGGCCACGCGTCGCGCGATCTCTTTGGACCAGGCTGCTTCAACGTCCGGCTCCGGCGCCGGCTCGAGGGACTCGATCAGCAGGCCAGCCAGGGCCGCGCGATCACGCTCCGGCAAGTGCGCCGCCTCCCGAAATAGTTCTTCCAGATTCCGGCTCATATTCATCATTGTACCCCCGACAGCGGGTGGCGCGCAGCCTGACTCCTGCTCGTGCTGACCTGGGTAAGACCGGTCCCGGTCAGACTACGACGAAACCAGCGGCGGCGAGTTGGGGCGGCAACCGCACAGTTTCTAACGACTTCTTCCAGGCCCAATGACCTTCCTCCCGGTTTTAGGCCAGCCGCTCAGTCCGGATAATCCCGCTGCGCTCGCTGGACGCGGCTTCTGGGGCTGAAGACCAAAAATACTTCAACTCGAACGCCCGGTCAAACCTGCCAGTCAACGGGGTGTAATCCGCGGAATCCGCGGATTCCCGGCCCCCGTTACTATCTGGGCACTTGACAGGCGTGGTATGATATATCTAAGGGGAATAGCAAGCAGAATGTGTCAATATCCCAATGGTGAAATGGGCAGGGGGCGGCGCCGGGACGCCGTTCCCCATCTTTGACAATTTGAGGCTCCAGAACGCAGCAAGTGCTTTGTTTTCAGTAGATCGACCTGTTATTGACGGGAATCGCGGAGGCGGACCAATGTTTTCAGTGACTTGCGCCCGCTCCACCTGTTCTCCACCTGTTTTAGCAGGTGATCGCCACCGGGCCGATGAACACCGGGAATGGGACACGGATCAACACCGATGAACACGGATCATGCCGCAGGGCGGGACGGAACCGATCCGCGGATTACGCGGATTTTCGCGGATTCCCAATCGCAGCCCCGGCAGGGGCGAAAGAACGTGCTTGCCGCCAATTTCTTACGCCCCAGCCGAAAACAGGCGCGTCGAGTTGGAACGGCACAAGCGCACGGCGTGGTTTACAATGCACCCACGGAAGGAGATCAAACGATGGAATCAAACCGCAGAAGGTTTCTGAAAGGGGCCGCCGCGCTGAGTGCGGCGCCGCTGTTTGTTCCCCAAAGCGTGTGGGGCGCCAACGACGCGCCCAGCTACGCGCTGATCGCGGCCGGCGGGCGCGGCCGCTTCCTGAACCGCAATTTCCAGAAGCTGGGCGCCCGGTGTGTGGCCATCGCCGAAGTGTATGAGCCGCACATGCAGGAAGCTCTCAAGGACTCCCCCGCCGCCAAAACGTACGAAGACTACCGCCGCTTGCTGGAGCAGGAGAAAGGCATTGATTTCGTCGTGCTGGCCGGGCCCGACCATCACCATTGCCCGATGCTGCTCGAGGCGCTGGCGGCCGGCAAGGATGCCTATGCCGAGAAGCCGCTGTCGAAGACCCTGGAAGAGAGCGCGCGGATGGCGGCCGCCGTGCAAAAGAGCGGAAAGATCGTGCAGATCGGCATGCAGCGGCGTTCGGCCGCGTCGATCATTCAGGCCAAAGAACTGGTCGATACCGGCGTCCTGGGCCGCATAACCATGGTCAAGCCCCAGTGGCACTGGAACGTCGCCAGACCGCTCAACAATTCGCCGCTGCCGGGCAAGCTCAACTGGAAGCTGTTCCTGGGCAGCGCGCCCCAGCGCGAGCTGGTCCCCATGCGCTTCCGCTACTGGCGCTATTTCTGGGACTATGCCGGCGGCAACATGACCGACCAGGGCACTCACCTCATGGATGTGGTGCAATGGTTCACTAATTCGGGACCGCCGAAGTCCGCCCTCTGCTACGGCTTCGTGGCCAAGGACGAGGGGGCCGAGCACCCCGAGGTTTTCTCCGCTGTCTTCGAGTTCGAGGGCTTCATGGCCACCTGGACGCTGGACTACTGCAACTCGTTCCAGAACGGCTGGTCCATCACCTTCATGGGGGACAAGGGGACCATGATCCTGGACGAAAGCGGGTACCGGGTTTGGGATGAGCCCTGGAAAGCCAACAAGCCGCCCATTCACGAGCAGAAAGCGCCCGTGCCCATTGAGAGCCACATTCAGAATTTCCTCGATTGCGTCAAATCCCGGCGGCAGCCCAACTGCCCCGTGGAGGTTGGGCAACGCGCGGTCGCCGGCCCGCACCTGGCGAACATCGCTCTGCAGAAAAGCACGCAGGCACACCTCGATGCGGACATGGTGAAGGTGCGGCTCGGGTGAGATAGTGCGGAGTGCGGAGTGCGGAGTGTGAGAAGTGCGGAATGGGGAGTGCGGAATGCGGAGTGCGGAATGCGGAGTGTGAGAAGTGCGGAATGCGGAGTGCGGAATGCGGAGTGCGGAGTGCGGAGTGCGGAATGCGGAGTGTGAGAAGTGCGGAATGCGGAGTGCGGAGTGCGGAGTGTGAGAAGTGCGGAATGGGGAGTGCGGAATGCGGAGTGCGGAATGCGGAGTGCGGAGTGCGGAGTGTGAGAAGTGCGGAATGGGGAGTGCGGAATGGGGAGTGCGGAATGCGGAGTGCGGAATGCGGAGTGCGGAATGGGGAGTGCGGAATGGGGAGTGCGGAATGGGGCCGCTGGCCGTCACCGTGGCACTGCCATGGCCGCATTCCTCGGGACGCGGCTTCGCCGTGCTGTTTTTATCGAGGCAACTGTCATCGCAACGATCTGATTTGCTTCGTCCAAGAGGTCGGTCATCTCTTTCGGCGGGACTTCTCCTGATTCGATAAGGAGTTCCATCCAGTAGATCGATTCATCCGCCTCTTCCTCGACAATTCCCATCTTCGCAATGAAATCTGCCTGCGACTTGGCCCGGCACGATGCTCGATAATTCGCTCCGACCGACACACCGCATCTCAGCAGTTGCCTCGCTATGACGTCGGTCGTTCTATTCCTCGGCAAGCGCGCGACAGCTCTGATCACCTGCAGGGCAAACAGCTTCGTGCGCTTTTTGAGTCCGGCATCCTGCATTTGCACCTTCTCACTCCGCATTCCGCACTCCGAATTCCGCATTCCGCACTGCCTACCGGGGTTTTAGGAACGGGGAGCCGGTCATGGTGAGGCAGGTGCGGGAAATGCGGTCGTGCCACGCCAGGGCTTCTTCGTCGAAGGCGGCCCACAGGAAGCCGAAGCCCAAGGCCGCGCTGCTGGGCACCACGGCCAGAACGCGAAGCAAGCGTTGCCCGGGCCGCGCCGGTGTTCCCTCAAAATCGACTAACCGCAGCCCCAGCCAGCGCATTCCGGGCGTGGCGGCCGCGTAGAACAGGAAGAGAAACAGGTAAACGCCGGCCAAAAGCGCCATCGCGGCGCAGAAGGCCAGGACACCGGCGCGCTGCAGCGCAAACCGGCCGCCGAACGCCGCGTAGATGCCAACGAAGATGACGCACCCAACGGCTACCAGGGCGGCATCGAACACCGCCGACATAAGCCGTGCCGCAAGCGGCGCCACCGGGAAGTTCACGGTCTGTTCGATCAGGGCCGGGGGCGAGGGAGGCGGCGGCTCGGGAAATGCCAAGGACGCTTGGGTTGCGGGTGAAGCTGATACGATAGAACCCGGCGGACGAGTAGGGTTCAAGGTCCGACGAGCAGGGTCCCAGGTCCCAGGTCCAAGGCCCCAGGTCGGCCGCACGTCGGGAGGTGGACCGTGGACCTTGGACCTGGGACCTTGGACCGCTGCCTTCCGCGCCTTGCGGATCTCCTCGAACGGGATCACCTTCCGCTCACGGACGGCACACAGGCTTCCAGCCTGTGAGGACACGGGTGGGGCGGTCGCGGGAGCAGGCTCGAAGGTCAGCGCTTCGCTTGGGTCGAAGGCCAGCGGCAGGGTGGCCTGCGCCTGGCGGCGTCGGCGGAACCGCTCCACCCGCACCGACACCTCTTGCCGCCATGGCGCACTCTCCGGCGGGACGCCGGCGGGCCCGCACGCCGGTGGGGCGGGAGAGGCCTCGGCCAGCACGGTGGCGGCCACGATGGGCGGGGCCGCCCCCGCACCAGGCTGGCACTGAAGCTGCAAACCGCCTCTCTCAGCGCCATCTGCGGCAGCGGAGCGCGGCGCGGCCTCGAACTTGTACGCACACCGCTCGCAGCGGGATTCGTACTCGTCGTTGGGGTAAGCGCAGGACGGACAGTTGATCACTGTTGAGTCATCCCCCACCGCGTGCCTTGCGACCGCTTCCCGACGGTGATAAATTCCTTTGTTAAACCATGAGAGCTCTCGGAACACCAGACGCGGCGCCTCTGCGCTCTCGCTTCTGGTGTAGCACAGCCGTTCTAGCGTGTCAGCTTGTTTTCGCCTGGATTGGCGGGAGTGTGCTTGCGCAGTCAATGCCAGCCCCGGATGCGGTTGCCCGGCAGGCTTCGTCCGCCGTTCCGGCATGGCCGGCTGCCGCGGCGCAAAACGTCGCCGGCCAGCCGGCCCCCGGACCTGACGAGCTGTCCGACAGGTTGGGCGGCGAGCGCGTGCGCATCGACGCCGACCGCCAGGAGAAGAGCGCGCACATTTACCAGTTTCGAGGAAACGTCGAGATCCAGTTTCGCGACGTGCGGCTGACCGCCGACGAAGTCGATTACGACGAATCGACCGGAGACGTGGACGCCCGCGGCTACGTCCGGTTTTCACGACAGGTGAACCAGGAAAACATCGCCGCCGAAGACGCTCATTACAACTTGCATACCGAGCTGGGCCAGTTTTACCAGGTCCGTGGGACAATAGGCGCGCGGCCCAGCGGGAGGCAGCGGTGGGTGCTGACCACCACCAATCCCTACTACTTTGAAGCACGGCGTGTGGACAAGGTGGACCAGGACACCTACATGGTGTATGACGGCTTTGTGACCTCCTGCACGCCCTCGAACCCCATCTGGACGTTTGCCGGGCCGCGGGCCAAGATCAAGCCGGGCCAGAGCGCGACCATCTACAACAGTTGGGTGAAGGCCCAAAACAAGGTGCCCTTTTTCTTTTCGCCCTTCTTTTACCACTCCCTGAAGCGCATCCCGCGCAGCTCCGGCTTCCTGACGCCGCACATCGGCAATTCCTCGCGCAAGGGGCTGGTGTTCGGGGAAGGTTTCTTCTGGGCCATCAACCGCAGCGCGGACGCCACCGGTGGGCTGGAGTTTTATAGCAAACGCGGCTGGGGGCAGCGGGGCGAGTTCCGGGTCCGCCCCTCGGCCACCACCAGCCTCAGCGCCACCTACTTCGGCGTGATGGACCGCGGGCTGGAGTTGCCCGGCGGGCAGCGGTTCAACCAGGGCGGCCGGACGCTGATCGTGGACGGCTCCAGCGAGTTGCCGCGGGGCTTCCGCGCGGTGGCCAACGTCAACTACCTGAGTTCGTTCCGCTTTCGCGCGGCCTTCACCGAAAGCTTCAACGAAGCGGTCAATACCGAAGTCCACAGCAGCGCCTTCCTCAGCAACAACTTCGGCGGCTACAGCTTCAACGCCGAAATGTCGCGCGCCCAGGATTTTCAGAGCTTCGACCAGCGGGTGGCGGGCGAGCCGGTCGACATCCGCCGCATGCCCGGCATCGAATTCAGCAGCGTGGAGCAGCCCTTCTGGTCCCGGCTTCCGCTGTATTTCGCGTTCGATTCTTCGGCCGACGGGTTGACGCGCGACGAGCCGGACGTATCGCGGCCCGGCACGGCGCCGCGGGCGGGCCTGGCCACCGGCTTTGTCTCCCGCTTCGATTTCTATCCGCGCGTCACCTTTCCGGCGCACTGGAAGGGCCTGCATCTGCTGGCCGATTACGGGATCCGCGCCACTCACTACAGTTCCCGTTTGCGCAACGGCCGAGTCGCGGACGACGGCCTGCAGCGGACCACGCAGGAACTGTCGGTCGAGCTGCGGCCTCCTTCCCTGGAGCGCATCTTCGACTCGCCCGTGAGCTTCCTAGGCAAGAAGATCAAGCACGTCATCGAGCCCCGCGCGGGTTTCCGCCTGGTCAGCGGTATCGGCAACTTCGACTTCCAGGAGGTCATCCGGTTCGACGGGCGCGACCTGGTCACCAGCACCCGCGAGCTGGAATACGGCGTGACCAACCGCCTCTTCAGCAAGCGCAGCGATGGCGTGGTGCGCGAGCTGCTAACCTGGGATTTGGTGGAGCGCTACTACTTCGACCCCACCTTCGGCGGCGCGCTGCTGCCCGGCCAGCGCAACGTGTTCCTTTCGACGGTGAACCAGACCGGGTACGCTTTTCTGGACGGGCAGCGGCGCTTTTCGCCCGTCACGTCGACCGTCCGCTTTTTTCCTGCCTGGAATTGGGGCGCCGAGGTCAGCGCCGATTACGACCCGGTCCGGCGGCGGGTGGTCAACACCGGCGCCACCGTCAATGTGCATCGCGGCAAGTCCTTTGCCTCCCTGGGCGAATCCTTCGTCCGCAGCACGCCGCAACTGCAGCTTGCCTCCAACCAGATCCGCGGGCAACTGGGCTACGGTTTCACCAACCGCCGGGGCTTCAACGTGGCCGCCACCTGGTTCTACGACATCCGGCAGGATTTCATGCTGTATTCCTCGGTGCAGGCCAACTACAACTTCGATTGCTGCGGCGTCAGCCTGGAGTTCCGCCGCTTCCAGTTCGGCGCCACGGTGCGCGACGAACGCCAGTTCCGCGTGGCCATTACCTTCGCCAACATCGGCACCTTCGGCAACCTGAAGAAGCAGGAGCGCATGTTCTAGCATTGCGGATTGCGGATTTCACCCCCGGCCGGCCCAAGCGAAACCCGCTTGCGCCGTGCATGTATAATGGGGTACAGGCCAATGGAAAGTGGAATCTACACCGAACTGTTTCGGCCCCACCCGGGGTTGAGCGACCGGATCAACCGCAACATCATCCAGTCGGAGATCGAAGGCGGCGTCCACCTCGATTCCTTGGCCGAAGGCGAGGAGCTGGAGGTGGAAACGCAAAACCGCCGCTACCGCATTCTGAATCGCGGCGGAGGACGCGTGCTGATCTCGGGCCACCCGCGCTACTGCCCGCAGCCGCTGCCCGCGTACATCCACGGTTCTACCTGGGGCGGCTCCATGCTGAAGACCCGCTTCATCGGCCGGGGAATGTGCCTGGAGTTCGGTCCGGTGGGGGGCCGCGTCATCACCACGTCCCGCATCGTCGAGATTCGAGCGATTCCCGCAAAACAGTAACAGGCGGCCGACGATAGGGCCCTTGTGCCCTGTCGTCGGCCGCCTGTCGCTGGCGTGTAAAAAAGCGGCGCTACTGAGAATCTGCGTTGGATCCCGCGTCCGCTCGCCTGGCTTAGACGCGACCGAGAGCGGCCGTCATCTCCGCGCGAGCCGCGCGGACCATGTGCACGCAAGTGCTGATCACAAGCAGTCCCAGCACCACCGACAGCGGGCCGGCCAGGGGAATCCCGTTCCCCGCCTGCTTCAGGAAGTAATTCAGCAGGTTCAGCCACAGCAGACCGGCGGCCGTCGTAACCATCAGCAGGGCGCTTGCGATATAAACCAGACGAAGTGTGCCTTCCAAGCTCTTAACCATTGCGAACCACCTCAGCAACTTTGAATTCGGGGGTCAACAATCATTAGGCAAGGTTCATTCCAAACAGCAAGCCATTGCGAATCAGAGAATTACGGAAAAGGCGCGCCGCCAAAGCCGCCCTGGGATGGGTGGTTTTGTTTCAATTGGTACTGGTTTTAGCGGACCGCGTGGCGCTTCAGCAGGGTCGGCAGGTTCTGGGAGAAAGCGGAGCGCGCCATGACCATGTCGCAACCAAGGTCGTGAGCTCTTTGTTTGAGCTCGCCCTGCACGTGCGAGACATAGCCGATCACGGAAATGCCCTTGAGCTCCGGCTGGGCCTTCAGCTTGGTAATCGTCTGGAGCGGCTTTATGGCCGAGAAGTTGAGGTCCAGGATGATGAGGGCGGGCTTGGCGGCGGCCAGTTCCAGCAGCGACCGATCATCTTTGACAAAGTCCACGAGAATCCCGGCGCGCTTGGCCGCTTCGTTGATCTTGCTAGCAAAGAACAGATCATCGACCGCGACGACGGCGCGTCTCGGCTGAGTGGCTATTCCCTCATCCCGATGTTTGCTGCGATGTGGACCGCGTCCCTTCATTCCAGTGCGAATCAGTGCGAATGATCCCTTTCAGGAGAGCGCCGACTTCGCCGGGCAGTGTTTCGAAGAACCCTGCGGGCGGGGGAGGTGTGAATGTTCATTCTACGGTCACGCGCCGAAGATTGGCAAGGGAAAAGAGGATTGGCCGCCGCCCCCCGTTATGCTACCCTAAGTTTCCCCCTCGATGTCGCGGCGTGCTCGAGTCCGCGGTGGGCTGGGCAGTTGGAGGGCGGCAGCGATGCCGGCACTCCAACCCCCGCGGAGCGGCCGTTCATGATTCATCGCAGGCAAGATTCTTCTCCTATGGAAAAGCGCGAACTGCTGCTGGGGCACAGCCCGGATTCCGACGATGCCTTCATGTTCTACGGGCTGGCCACGCGAAAACTGCGTTCCCGCTTGATCACCTTCCGCCACGAGCTGCACGACATCGAGACCCTCAACCGCTGCGCCCTGGAGGGCAAGTTCGACGTCAGCGCCATTTCGTTCCACGCCTACCCTTATCTGGCCGGGCACTATCGGTTGCTCTCCACCGGGGGCAGCATGGGGGATGGCTACGGCCCGCTGGTGGTGTCCGACCATTTGTTCCGTCCCGAAGAGTTGAAGGGGAAAAAAGTGGCGGTGCCCGGGTTGCTGACTACTGCCTGGCTGGTCCTCAAACTTTTCCAGCCCAACGTGGAGCCGGTGGTGGTGCCGTTCGATCGTGTGTTTCAGGCCATGCGCGACGGGCACGCCGACGCCGCCCTGGTCATCCACGAAGGCCAGCTCACCTTCGACCGCGAAGGCCTGCACCGCATCGCCGATCTGGGCCGCTGGTGGCACCAGCAGTGCAACCTGCCGCTGCCGCTGGGCGGACTGGTCGTGGCGCGGCGCCTGCCGGCCGATATTCAAAAGGAGGCCGCCAAGCTGGTGCGTCGCAGCATCGAGTACGCCATGGAACATCGGGAAGAGGCCCTGGCGTATGCCATGCAGTTCGCGCGGGACATCGAACAGCCGCTGGCCGAGAAGTTCATCGGCATGTACGTGAATGAGTATTCGCTGGATTGCGGCGAGCGCGGACGGCAGGCCATCCAGCGCCTCTTCACGCTCGGCTACCAGGCGGGCGTGATTCCCAACAGCGTCGAGGCAGATTTCCTCAGCCGGGAGGGTTGACAACTCCCCTCCCCTTCACCCCCGGCCGGTGACCTTCATCGTCGTACATCCGTGGTGAATTGCGCTGCTACACTGTTCGCTATGCGGCAATTCTTGGCGCCCCGGTCGGTCGCGCTGGTGGGGGTTTCTTCCCGCCCCAGTACACTCTCCGCCGTCCTCCTGAACAACCTGAAGGAAGGCGGCTACCGGGGCGGCATTCACCTGGTGAATCCCAACGTGGAAACGATTGCAGGGCTGCCCTGCTATCCGCGGGTGGGCGACCTGCCGGAGGGCATCGATTTTGCGCTGTTGATGGTGCCGGCGCGCGAAACCGAGGAGGCGCTGGCGCAATGCGCCGAGCGCGGAATCCGGCGGGTGCAGGTGATTGCCGCCGGCTTTCGCGAGGCCGGCGAGGAGGGCGGGCAGCGAGAGGAGCGCGTGGCCGCTCTGGCGCGCCAGCGCGGCGTCCGGCTGATCGGACCCAACTCCATGGGGCTGATGAACCTGGACCCGGCGGTGGCCCTGAACGCCACGTTTTCTCCGGCGCCGCCGCGGGCCGGGAGCGCCGCTTTCATCACCCAAAGCGGCGCGCTGGGCGTTGCCGTGCTCAGCATCGCGGCGCGCTGGCGCCTGGGCTTCTCCCAGTTCGTTTCCCTGGGCAACGAGACCGACGTCACGGCGGCGGAGCTGCTCCAGTACTGCGCCGCGCAGCCCTCCACCCGCGTGGTGATGCTCTACATGGAGTCGCTCGGCCGCGGCCGGGAGTTGCTGGCCGCCGGCCGCCGACTGGCCGGCGAAAAGCCGCTGGTACTGCTGCTTTCCGGGCGCACGGTGGCCGGCGCGGCCGCCGCCGCCTCCCACACCGGCGCAATATCCACGCGCCCAGGCATGGCCGAGGGCATTTTCCGGCGCGCCGGCTTCCTGGTGGTCGATTCGCTGGAGCAGATGCTGGAGCTGGGCGTGGGCTTCTCGCTGGGGCGCGTGCCCTCCTCCTCCGCCCGCTCCTTCGCCCTGCTGACCAACGCCGGCGGCCCCGGCGTGCTGGCCACCGATGAAGCCGTGTCGGCCGGCATGCGCCTGGCCCAGTTGCAGCCGGAAACCACCGAGCAGCTTCAGGCCTGTGCGCCGAGGGGGGCCAGCGTGCGCAATCCGGTCGATCTGCTGCCGGTGGGCGACGATGCCACCTACCTATGCTGCGCCGAGAAACTGCTCTCCGACGCGGGTGTGGAACAGTTGCTGGTCATCAAGGTGAGCCCGCCCCTGGGCAGCGCCGGCCCGGGGTTGCTGGATGGACTGGCAGCGCTCGGCGAGAAATACAACAAGCCGGTTCTTGTATCCCTGCCGATGTCACAAAGAAACCCGGAATGGCAGGCGGCGCGCGACATCCCCGCATTCTGGTTTCCGGAAGCGGCCGCCAGGGCTTCGGTGGCGCTGACCCGTTACGCGGAACTGCGGCAGCGGATGGCGCGGCGCAGTGGCACAGGCATCCCTGCCTGTGCCGGTGGAACACAGGCAGGGATGCCTGTGCCACCGGCCGCCGACGAGTTGTTCGGCCTGCTGGCTGCCTACGGCATTTGCTCGCCCCCGTTTGCCAGGGTAAACACGCCGGCCGAAGCCCTGGCCTTTGCCGAACAGGTTGGCTTTCCGGTGGCCCTGAAAACGCTCGACCCGGAGATCGTCCACAAGACCGAAGCCGGCGGCGTGGTTTTGGATATCGGCGGCCCCGAGCCGCTCGCCCGCGCCTTCGCTGGCATCCCATCGGTTGCCCGGCACGGCGCGTTGATTCAGAAATTCGTCCGGGGCCAGCATCGCGAAGTGCTGGCCGGCTTCCTGCGGGACCCGCGGCTGGGACCGCTGTTGGCCTTCGGGCTGGGGGGTATCGCGGTAGAAGTCCTCGGCCAGGTTGCATACTTGGCACTGCCTGCGGCCCCAGACGAGGTTGAGGAACTGATCGATTCCGTTCCCGCTTCCGTGCTTCTGGGGCCATGGCGGGGAAAGCCGCCGGCGGACCGGGCCCGGCTGGTTGAAGTGCTGCTGCGTCTCGGCCAAATCGGGCTCGATCACCCCGAGATCCAGGCTATTGAAGTGAACCCGCTGCTTGCTGCCACCGCCTCCGAGGAGTCCCTGGCGGTGGACGTGCGCGCGGTGTTGCGCGGTGGCAACTGAGGCACCTGCGAAATTCCATTGTGGTAAATTACTTGCCGGGCTTGACCAGCGGGACAAAGGCTACCGGGAGAACAGATCGAACCTTCAAGCGCCCGCCTTCGTCTTTCGTGGCAAGCTGCAGTTCCTGGAAGCCCGCCGGGCCGACCGGAATGATCAGTCGGCCGCCGGGCTTCAGTTGCTGAAGCAGGGCGGGGGGGATCTCCAGCGGGGCGGCAGTCACAATAATCAGGTCGTAGGGAGCATGCTCGGGCCAGCCGGCGTAACCGTCTCCCTGCTTCACTTCCACGTTGTGATAACCGAGCTTCTTTAGCCGCTCGGCCGCAGTCCGGGCCAGTTCGGGGAGCAACTCGATGGTGTAGACCTTGGAGACCAGCAAGGAGAGCACAGCCGCCTGGTAGCCCGAGCCGGTGCCGACTTCCAGGGCCACGTGGGACTTCTCCGGCCGCAATTGCTCGGTCATGAAGGCCACGATGTAGGGCTGGGAAATGGTCTGGCCGGAGGCAGTGGGCAGCGGGGTGTCGTCGTAAGCGTGGGGAACGAGCGGCGGCGGCACGAACAAGTGGCGCGGGACGCGGCGCATGGCCTCGAGTACGCGCGGGTCTTTCACTCCGCGCTCCTCGATCTGCTGCTTCACCATCCGCTCGCGCGCCTGTTGGGGCGGTTCCGCGCGTTGCGCGCAGGCCTGGACCGACAGGGAAAGGAGCAACGCCGGAACAGCGCGCGCCCAGCGAACGCGGCAAGCCATAGGCACCTCCGGTGGTAGGTGGCGGGCGGCAGGCGGCTGCGCCTTATCTGCCGCCTGCCACCTATTCATAGCGCAGGCAGACGATGGGATCAAGCTTGGCCGCCCGGTTGGCGGGGTAGATGCCGAAGAACAGGCCCACCGCAACCGAGATCAGGAACCCCAGCGAGACCCACAACAGGGACACTTCGGCCGGGAGCGAGGGCGCCAGCCAGCGCACCACCCAGGCGGCCGCCGTTCCCACCATGATGCCCAGCACCCCGCCGCAACTGGTAAGCGTGACGGCCTCGATCAAAAACTGCGCGCGGATGTCCTGACGCCGTGCCCCAACGGCCTTACGCACCCCGATCTCCTGCGTTCTCTCGGTGACCGAGATCAGCATGATATTCATCACCCCGATGCCGCCCACCAGCAGGCCGATGGAGCTGATGACGGCGGTCAGGATCACCAGCGCGCCCGTCAACTGGTTCCACAGGTCGGTGAAGAAATCGGGCGTAGCCACATCGAAATCGTTGGGGGCGCGGGGCGGGACGCGGCGCAGCCGCCGCAGGATATCGACCACTTCGTCCTCCGCCTTGGGGATGAGCAGCGGATCGCGGACGCTTACCGCGATGAAGTGCTCCTTGCTGGCGGGATAAAGCTTGTGGAACGTGGAATAGGGGATGACGATGAAGCGGTCCACGCCCGGCCCGCCGAACAACCCCGGATCTTTGTCGAAGATGCCGATCACCTCGAAGCGCTGCCCGTTGAGAGTCACTTCGCGCCCCACCGGATCGACGGCCGGAAACAAGGAACCGGCCACACCGGCGCCCAGCACGCAGACGAAGCGCGAGTGATCGAGGTCGAAATGGGAGATGAAGCGGCCGTCGCTCACGCTGAACAACGGAATGGCATCGGCGTATTCGGGATCCACGCCGCGGAGAAAGGGGTTGTCGACGCGCTCGCGGCCCGCGTGGATTTCGTTGGTTTCGTTGTTGATGAACATCATGCGCGTTCCGAAGGCGGTGGCGTACTCGCAGCTCCGGCATTGCTCGCGGATCAGGCGCGCGTCGTCGTAGCGGAAATACTTGCGCAGACGGATCTCTTCCGGCAGGCGCCCGAAATTGGCGAAGGGCAGCCGGCTGACGAAAAAGACCCGCGAGCCCAGCGACTCCACGCGACCGGCCACGTGGCGGTTCAGCCCGTGGATGATGGCCGCCACGGCGATGACCGAGGTGACGCCCACCACGATGCCCAGCAGCGTAAGCGCCGACCGGCCCTTGCGGGAACGCAGCGTCTCGACCGCCACCAGGAAGTTCTCTTTGAGCTCGTCTCGCGTCATCTCGGAATTGCGGATTGCGGATTGGGGATTGCGGATTGGCTGCCAGTTCGAAATCCGCAATCCGAAATCCGCAATCCGAAATCTGCCTGCCGCGTGCGGTCTATTCCGATCGTAACGCCGCTGCGGGATCCAGCCGGGCCGCCCGGCCGGCCGGGTAGATGCCGAAGAACAGTCCGATCCCGGAAGCCAAGGCAACCCCCAGGATGGCCACCCACAGCCGAACTTCGGCCGGGAAGCTGGTGAGGTACCTCAAGGCCGTGGCCGCGGCAAAACCCAGCAGCACCCCGGCCAGACCGCCGACCAGGCAGGCCAGCAGGGCCTCGGCCAGGAATTGCCGGAGGATGTCGGCCCGGCGCGCGCCGCAGGCCCGCCGCACCCCGATTTCCTTGGTCCGCTCCGTTACCGACACCAGCATGATGTTCATGATTACGATGCCGCCCACCACCGCCGCGATCGAAGAAACCAGGACGAACACCAGGAAGAAGGCGGAGCTGATCGAATGCCACAAATCGAGATAGGAATCGGGCGTGGCCAGGTAGAAATCGTCCTTGTGGCCGGGCAGCAAGTGCCGGCGCGCTCGCAGGTAGACGCGGACCTCGTCCTGGGCCAACTGGAAATCCGCCTCGCTGGCCGTGCGGATCTGCAGCAGCAGGCTGCGGCGCGGGCCCCAAAGCTTCAAGAACAAGGGCAGTGGCAGGATCAGGTAGTTGTCCTGATCCTGGCCCAGCACCGAGCCGATTTTCTCCATCGTGCCCAGGACCCGCAATTCCCGCGGGCCGAGCCGCACCAGCTTGTCGATGGGGTCAACGCCGGCGAACAATTTCTCAGCCAGCGTGGAACCCAGCAGGCAAACCGGCGCGGCCTGCTGCTCCTCGAACGCGGTGAGGAAGCGGCCGCGCTCCACATTGCGCGTGCCGATAGAAGCCATATTCGCCGTCTGCCCCAGAATCGCGACATCGGTCACTTCCCGGTCGCGGTAACGGGCGCGGGCCGGCGTCTGCACCTGCGCGCCGACCGCCGAGCAGTGCGTGCATCGCTCGGCCAGGAACTCCATGTCTGCCGGGGTGATGTCGCGGTTGCGCCGGGCCTTCAAGAACTCCTCAAAATCGGAGATGACGATGGGAGTCTTGGCGACTTGGAAGACGTCGATCCCCAGATTCGCGATCTTGTCTTTGACGTAGGCATTGGCCCCCTGGATCAGCGTCATGACGGTGATTAGCGTCGCCACCCCCATGACCAGGCCGAGAACGGTGAGGAACGAGCGAAGGCGGTGCGCCCGCAGGGCTGCCCAGGCCGACCTCCAGAGATCGGGGAATCGCATCTGGTCGATTATATAGGCTGTAGGCGGTAGGCTGTAGGCAGTGGGCTGAAACCTGAGAAGCGGTGAAAAAATGGCCCGGCCGACCACCGCGGTGCATCGTCCGGGTTGCGGGAAGCCGGCGGCGTTACTTCTTCGTCGACAGGGGGGCGAGCGCCTGCTCCAGGGCCTGGTGGGCCGCGGCCGCCAACTCAAACGGGTCGCGGTCCCAGTATTCGGGCCGCGGCGCCTTGACGGAGGCCAGCCGCTCGAAGCCAATGGATGTCAGCTCCTGCCATATCTTGCGGATGGGAACCACGCCGGCGCCGGGCAGCAGGCGGTGCTGCTGGATCTGCAGTCTTGGCAGCGGCAGGTCCTCGCAATCACCAACCTGAAACCCGAACAACTTCGAGGCCTTCAGGCGGCGGAGCGAAGGCATCGAACTGCCGCCGACATGAAAGTGGAAGGAATCCAGGACCAAGCCGACGTCGGGCCGGTCCAATTCCGAAATGATCTCCCAGGCCAGCTCCAGGGTGCGAACCGAGCAGGAAGGATACGACTGGAACTGGAAACCAAGCTTGACGCCGTCGTCGGAAGCGATGTCCGCCAGCGCTTCCAGCACGCTGATGGACTCCTCCTTGACCTCGCCATCGGCCGCGCCGGCCGGACGGGCGCCCGGTCCGGTGGCAATGAATTCACAGCCCAGTTCGCCGGCCAGGCGCGAGATGTCGCGGTACTCGCGCTCGATCTGCTCCCACTGCTCCCCGGCATACGTGACGCGGTCGACCGGACCGATGGAGAAAGGCCGCAACTTGGCCGCCGCCAGCATCGCGCTCACTTCGGCCGGCGAGCCCCCACCCTCCAGGTATTTCCGGAGCTTGGTGATATTCAGCTCGATGAACGAGTAGCCGGCCCTCTGCGCCGCCTGAATGTCGGTGGCCAGATCGGCCTTCATGGCGGTGGCCCCGTTCCAACCCAGCAGCATGTTCCTCCTTAAGCCCCGGATTCACCGCCGTGGTGCGACGACCGCTCATTTGGTGATGACGAAGTCCCGCGTGAAGAACAACGCGCCCTTCTCCTCAAAGAAGACGATTCGGAGATTGGACGCCGTCGGAGGAACGCTGGGCAAGACGATCCGGGCCGTGGCCCGGCCGGACGACATCGGGGCAGCCGTGTAACCGAGGCGGCGAGACACGGTTGCGTCCGTCATCCAGGCGCCCAGGTAGACGGGCCGGGTATGGGTGCTCAGCAGGTTGTACTCGACCTCCACGGTCCACTGCCCGGATTCATAACTGGTGCGCAGCAACCGCAGTTCATCTTGCAGCGCCGCTTTGATCCCTTGTCCTGAGGACGGGCCGGCCTGCGACGATTGCAGCGATGAAGGGATGGAAGGCGTGGCCCGGGGGAATGAGCCGGACAGGCGGCCCGCCGCCAGGTCGTCGCTGGTGAACACGCGGCGGCTTTGCTCAGCTTGCGCCGGCGCGGCGGATGCGGCGGCGGTTCCCGCCCCGGGAGCGGCCGGCTTGCCGGCCGCAGCTTTGGCAGCCGGGCCGCCCTTGGCCCCTCTGGCGGCGGCCTGCTCGCGGGCCGGCGGGACAGCGGGGCGGGCAGCAGCCTGTGCGGCCGGCCGTTCCTCGGGAATCTGCGACAACAGGGCGCGGGCCTCTTTCGCCGACTTGGTGTTGGGATACTTCTGCGCCAGTTCCTGAAGGGCGCCGCGGGCCGCCGCGGTTTGCTTGCGTTCGAGCAGGCCCAGCGCGGTCTTGAACTGAGCTTCGGCGGCCACTTCCTCGCTCGTTGCCGGCCGCACGGCCGCGGCCGCTGGCGCGGCTGCCGTCGCCGGGGCGCTCGATGGCGCAGCCGCCGGCGGCGTCAGCGGAGCCGCCGCCGGCGACGCGGGCGCCTGGGCGCTGGGCGCCGCCTGCCCGGGCGTTGGGGCCGTCGATTTTCCGGCGCCCCCAACGTTCAGCTTGGGCGGCGATTGGCCGGGGCGGGCCTTCATCATCCAAAGGCCGCCGAGCAAGCCCATGGCCATGAGCCCGGCGATGATGGCGCCGCTGCGTTTCGTGATCTTCGGCGTGAGACGAGGCGGCGGTCCCAAGGAAGGAGGCTGAGGGCTTAGTGCCTCCGGCTCGTCCCCTGGAGTGGACGGGGCCAGGGCAGCCGGGGCGTCCCCGGGCGCCGCAGCCGGCCGCTGTTCGGCCAGCGCGGTCCCGGACGGCGCGGCCTCGGAAACCGGCGGCGCGGGAGCGCCGGCCAGTTCCGCCAGACAACACTCGCACCGCACAGCCTGAGTCTTATTCGTGAATCCACAGCGCGGACAGGTTATTTCCATCGAAGTGGCGGCCCGCCGCGGGCCTTGTGCGGCCCCGGCCGCGGCCCTCCCAAGCCGCCACAGTATACCTCAGTCCGAACGCAGATGATTTTCTTATCTGCATTCCTCGGCGCCCGAGGGGCAGGCGCTACAAGGCCGGGGCCCGCCACGGCCGTGGGCGGTGGAGCCGAGATAGACATGGGGCGGATAGAGACTATATGGTTGCACCATGGCCAACTCCCGGCCCACGCGCTCCTCGACCTCGGCCACCAAGTCGTACAACGCGGAGCGAGACACCGACAGCCTGCGGGCCACCAGATCGGCCCCCGCGCCGAGGAGGTGGTAGAAGCGGAAGACGTCGTACAGTTCCGGCGGGAGCGCCCGCCGCCCCGCGGCCTGAAAATCAGCGCAGTAGTCCTCGTTTCTCCGAATCCACATCTGGTGGCGATCCACGCCGCGGCGGTTCTTTTCGAAGGTGATCACCCGGGCAGACCCGTCGGCTTCGGCGCACACCCGAAACCGGCGGTGACAGATTTGAAAAACCCGGCGGCACACGCAGGCGCACAGCTCGCCGCCGGCGAAACCGCTGCCGCGGCAATCACGACAATTATAACGGCTCAATTCGGCCGCACTTTCCGCAGTCCAGTTCATGGGGTGCCTCCTGACCGGCCCGCGCGCCGGAATGGGCCGCGGGGCGCAGACCGAGTTGTTCATCTGTAATTTCCATTAGGCATACACGCACGAGGCCAGTAATAGCACATGTAGGAATACGTGTCAAGAGAAAAAAATAGCGGCTTGAAATAGAGCGGGGGCCGGGGCCGTAAGGACCCGCTTGACAGCGCTATTTCACCCTGCTATGTATGAGAGGCCATGAAGTTTGCCGACATTGAAGAACGCCTGCTGGACAACCTCCGGGCCCGCGTCAAGCGGCGCGAGATCAGCGAGCGCCGCCTGGCTCTGCAGGCCGGTTTTTCCCAGCCGCACATCCACAACGTTTTGAAGGGCGCGCGCCAGCTCACCTCCGAGGTGGCCGACCGGCTCATGGAGCGGCTCGGCCTGGACCTCGAGAGCCTGTTCGAAACCAGCGAACTGGAGCGCGTGCTGCCGCACCGCGAGTTCAAGGACTCCCTTTTCCGGGAAGTGCCGATGCTGAAAGGCCGCATCGCCGCCGGCCAGCCCTTCCCCGTGGATGCGCGCTACGCGGGCACGCGGGCCTTCACCGCC
>Ga0315285_10001397_pt1 | contig 25437 bp, 19 predicted proteins | sample YL17G09_36_MG_FD_203698 | JGI IMG/M metagenome (GOLD analysis project Ga0315285, IMG submission 203698) | Sediment microbial communities from Yellowstone Lake, YNP, Wyoming, USA - YL17G09_36 | ecosystem: Environmental > Aquatic > Freshwater > Lake > Sediment | place: USA: Wyoming | collected... | reverse complement strand
AAGTATTTTTACGATCAATTAGATCGCGCTGCCTGAAATACACTGCTTTTCAACAATCTCCTCACTCTTTTTTCCCGCTTTCGAAAGCGGCATAGAATCTTTGCGCCCAGTGTGGGCGTTTTTGCTTTAACCTAAACTCCAAACTCTAGTTAGTATAGATATGGAGCTTAAATGGGCGAGAGGAATAGTTTCTGTTCAGAGGCTAAAACATTACCTTGTAGTTTCGGTTTTGTCTATGGAAAAGGGAGAAGCGAATGAAAGGGATAGTATTGTTAGAAGATGGGACTTATTTTGAGGGCATCTCTCTAGGAAAGGCTGATGAGCGGGTGGGAGAGGTAATATTGCACACCTCGGTAGTCGGGTATCAAGAGATTATGACCGATCCCGCGAATGCAGGAAAGATCGTGGTGCTTACCTATCCCCTCATCGGTAACTACGGTGTTGCCAAGAAATTCTATGAATCGAGAAAATGCTGGGTTGAGGGACTGGTAATTAAGGAAAAAAGCGCCATCTATTCTAACTGGCAGGCGGAAGATTCTTTTGAGGGTTTTGTGAGACAGGAAGAGGTGACGGTAATAGGCGAGATAGACACGAGAACGTTAGCGGTTAAGATTCGAGACGGGGGTGAAATGCTGGGGATACTTTCCAGCAATGGGGCGGAGAGAAAAGAGCTCATGAAAAAGTTACAAGAGGGGAAAAAGCGGTTGAAAAGAGATTTTATACAGGACATCTCGGTAAAAGAGGTAACAAAACGTGAGGAGAGAGGCTCAGGGCCTCACCTAGGCATTTTAGATCTTGGTATCTTAAACAGCTTTATTGCACAATTGACTGCCCTGGGGTGTACTATTATCCTCTTACCTTATCGTACAAGTTCGGAGGAGATTAAGAGTCTGCATCTCGACGGTGTAGTCATCTCTGGTGGCCCCGAAGAAGACGAGGCACTTCCTGGCATTGTAGAGGCAGTGAAAAAGCTCATTGGTACTATCCCATTGTTAGGTATTTCAACAGGGCATCAACTAATCTGTCGCGCACTAGGGGGGAAGGTGAAGAAGATGAAGGTAGGCCATCATGGGGTTAATTATCCCGTGAGATCACCTTCTTCCTATAAGGGCGATATTACGGTGCAGAATCACTCATGGGTGGTAGATGAACCTTCACTTGGGGGGAGAAGTGATGTCACTATTACCTTGCGCAATGTGAATGATGAAACTATTGAGGAGATAGAAAGTGTTCCTCTAAAGTTTATTTCCACTCAGTATTATCCTGCAAGTCCTGGTTGTAATGAGGAGCATGAGGTATTTAAAAGATTTTTAGCGATGACGGGAAAATAGAAGAAAGGGGTGAACCATGCCAAAGCGCACCGATATCAAGAAGATACTCATGATTGGTTCTGGTCCCATTGTGATCGGGCAAGCCTGTGAATTTGACTATTCAGGTTCACAAGCCTGCAAGGCACTAAAGGAAGAGGGGTATTTCACCATACTGGTCAACAGCAACCCTGCTACCATTATGACTGACCCAGGCCTGGCAGACGTGACCTACATTGAACCCCTCACCGTGGAAGCGGTAACTGAAATTATTAAAAAAGAGCGGCCTGATGCGATCCTGCCTACTTTGGGCGGCCAGACCGGTTTAAATTTGGCTTTCTTCTTAATGAAGGAGGGGATACTGGAAAAGTATGGGGTGGAGTCTATTGGGGCAAGTGTTGAAGCAATCTCACGGGCTGAAGACAGGGATCTCTTTAAAAAGGCGATGCAGGAGATAGGGATTGATGTGCCCAAGAGTGGAATTGCTACTAGTGTGGAAGAGGGTTTGAAAATAGGTCAAGGGATTGGGTTCCCTTTGATTTTGAGACCTGCCTATTGTCTGGGTGGAAGCGGTGGTGCTACCGCGTATAACAAAGAGGAGTTGGTACAGTTTCTAGAAAAAGGTCTTGAGATAAGCCCGGTGGGACAGGTGCTGGTGGAACAATCGGTGTTGGGGTGGAAGGAGATTGAATATGAGGTGATGAGGGACTGTGTGGATAATGTTATTATGATTACCTCTATGGAGAATGTAGACCCGATGGGAGTGCACACCGGTGACAGTATTGTGGTTGCGCCTTCCCAGACCCTTACTGCTCAAGAGTACACGCAGTTTGTGAATCTCTCCAAAAAGATAATAAGAAAGGTTGACATCACCGGGGGAGGGGCGAACATTCAATTCGGTCAGAATCCTGATAATGGACACATTGTCATTATCGAGGTTAATCCACGGCTTTCAAGGAGCTCTGCGCTGGCATCAAAAGCCACCGGATTTCCCATCGCACGGGTTGCGACCAAGTTAGCGGTTGGACTAACCTTGCCAGAGGTGCTTAACCAGGTGACAGGGAAAACCACCTCCTTTTTTGAACCAACGGTTGATTATTGTGTGTTTAAGATATGCAGATTTACCTTTGAAAAATTTCCTCAGGCAGAGAGGGTGATTAACACCTCGATGAAAGCCGTGGGCGAGGCGATGTCTATCGGAAGAAATTTCAGAGAAGCGGTTCAGAAAGGGATACGATCTACCGAGGCGGGAAGATATGGGCTGGGTGCAGATGGAAAAGATAAGATTACCGACGTGGTGCTCGCATCCCCGCCTGAGGGGCTCATGGAAAAGGTGAAAGAGAAGATAAGGATTCCCAATGATGAGCGGTTATTTTACCTCAGGTATGGTCTTAAACTCGGTCTCACTGTGGATGAGCTCTATGAACTTTCAAAGATTGACCGGTGGTTTATTGACAATATAAAACAGATTGTGGAGTTAGAGGAGGAAATCAAGCGCGTTAGGTGTGCATCCCCAGAGCACAAGATCGAAATTCCTCCCCACCTTCTCATGAAAGCAAAACAGTCCGGTTTCTCTGATATTCAACTTGCCACCCTTCTCAATTCAAAGGAAAAGAAGGTGAGGGCATATCGCAAGAAGCGTGGTATCACACCCGTATTTAAACTTGTGGATACCTGTGGAGGAGAGTTCAAGGCAGAGAGACCCTATTACTACTCCACCTATGAAACGGTGAATGAGAGTGAACCCTCTCGGAATAAAAAAGTGGCGATCTTGGGAGGGGGACCTAATCGAATTGGGCAGGGGATAGAATTTGATTACTGTTGCTGTCACGCGTCCTATGCACTGAAGGAAGAGGGGATTGAGAGTATTATGATCAACTGCAATCCTGAGACTGTTTCTACTGACTATGATACCTCAGATAAGTTGTATTTTGAACCATTGACGGTTGAAGATGTGCTCCACATTGTTGATCTGGAAAAGCCCCTCGGGGTGGTGGTGCAGTTTGGCGGGCAGACCCCTCTCAACATCGCTATGCCCTTAGAGAAGGCAGGGGTAAAGGTGCTGGGTACCAGTCCGGATTCTATCGATAGAGCAGAGGACAGAAAAAGGTTTCAGCAGGTAGTAAAGAAATTAAACCTCGTCCAGCCTGACAATGGAACTGCAACCTCATTTGAGGGGGCCCGCAAGGTTGCAAAAAGGATTGGCTATCCGGTGGTGGTGAGGCCTTCCTATGTGCTCGGTGGAAGGGCAATGGAGATAGTATATGATGATGAGGGATTACGCAATTTTATGGAGAAGGCGGTTGAGGCGTCTCCCCAGCATCCCATTCTCATTGACAAGTTTTTAGAGGACGCAATTGAGGTGGATGTAGATGCAATTGCAGATGGCAGCCGCTGCGTGATAGGTGGCATCTTGGAGCACATCGAGGAAGCGGGGATACACTCGGGTGATAGCGCTATGGTGCTCCCGCCCCACACCCTTACAAAGGATATACTGGAGGTGATCAGAAAAAATACCTACGCCCTCGCAAAGGAACTTGAGGTGAAAGGGCTTTTAAATATCCAATATGCGGTTAAAAATAATGTGGTGTATATACTCGAGGTAAATCCCCGCGCGAGCAGGACTATTCCCTTCGTGAGCAAGGCGGTAGGAGTTCCACTGGCGAAACTTGCGACAAAAATCATGCTGGGAAAGACGCTCGAAGAATTAGGATTCACCAAGGAAAAAGAGATTAACCACATTGCCGTGAAGGAATCGGTGTTCCCCTTTGTCCGTTTTCCCGGGGTGGATGCAATTTTAGGTCCTGAGATGAGATCAACAGGAGAGGTGATGGGGATAGCTACTTCCTTTGGCGCGGCGTATGCAAAAAGTCAGATCGCTGCAGGACAGCGATTACCGAAAAAGGGAAAGGTGTTTATCAGTGTGAAAAACCAGGATAAGAGGAATATCGTGCTCATCGCCAGAAAGCTTGCTGATCTCGGCTTCACCATCATGGCAACTGCCGGTACCGCACAGGCGCTGATAAAAAATGGTATAGAGGTACAGACTTTGCCAAAACTCTACGAGGGGGTGAGACCTAACATTATTGATCTGATTAAAGATGGTAAGGTGGATCTGATGATTAACACTCCTGCGGGCAAAACTCCGAGGGTTGATGAAGTGAAGATACGATCTCACGCCATTCTCTACAATGTACCTCTGATCACTACTATTGCAGGTGCACAAGCATCAGTCAATGGTATTGAACATCTTATTAAAAACGATACTATGGAAGTACAATCGCTCCAGGAGTATCACACACAGGTAAAATAAATTAAAGAACTAACCAAAGATATTTGAAATTTCCCCTCACCTTTCTCCTCTCCCCATCGGGGAGAGGAGGGGGTGAGTGTTAGAGATAAATTCTCAGAGTTTTATAGGTAAGAATTTATAAATTATAAATTGAAGATTATCGGTTGTCTGCAAAGAATTTCTGTTTTCAACCGACCACTATCAACTGACAACTGTTCACTACAGCGCGGATGGAGGTAGCAGGATGAGCGGGGTTTTTGGTGTGGTTTCACAAGGAGATTGTGTGGAAACCCTTTTCTATGGAACAGATTACCATTCCCACTTGGGGACGGAGTTCGGAGGGATGGCAGTCTTGGGTGAACACTTCACCCGGCAGATCCATAATATAAGCCAGACGCAGTTTAAATCGAAGTTCTATGAGGATTATAGAAGAATGGGAGGTAACAAGGGTATCGGCGTTATTAGCGCTATTGATGAACAGCCTATTTATCAAAACTCCAAGTTCGGACCCTTTTGTCTCGCCACCGATGGCTTTATCGAAAATAGCGATGAGTTAGCAGCAGAGCTTATGAGGAAAGGGATATCCTTTAGTGAGGTGAGCAAAGGATCGATTAATCTCACTGAGTTAATAGCTAAATTGATCATCCAGGGGAATGATCTTCTTGAAGGGATTGAGAGGATGTTTGATAGTATAAGAGGTTCCTGTTCTCTCTTATTGCTCAACCGGGATGGTATTTATGCTGCCAGAGATCGGTTCGGCTATACACCCCTGACCGTGGGGAAACGGGATGATGCCTGGGCGGTTACTTCAGAGACGAGCGCCTTTACTAATAATGGTTTTACGGTGTTAAAATATCTAGAGCCAGGTGAGATGGTGTTGATAAAGGACGAGGGAATAGTGCAGAGTAAGCCAGGAAGGAATCTCAACCAAATTTGCGCTTTCCTCTGGATCTACACCGGCTTTCCCGCTTCCAGTTATGAAGGGATTAATGTGGAAACAGTACGGGAACGCTGTGGTCAATCCCTCGCCAGACGTGATCGCGATATGGACATAGATTTAATCTCTGGCGTTCCCGATTCAGGGATTGCCCATGCCTTGGGATATGCCATGGAGTCGGGAAAACCATACCGAAGGCCTCTGGTAAAGTACACGCCTGGGTATGGAAGAAGCTACACCCCACCGTCGCAAGAGAAACGGGATTTGGTAGCAAAAATGAAGCTCATCCCTATTAAAGAGATTATTGAAGGGAAGAGAATTGTGGTGTGCGAGGATTCTATCGTGAGGGGAACCCAGCTTAAAAACTTTACCATAAAGAAGCTATGGGACTGTGGAGCCAGGGAGGTTCACATCAGGCCTGCCTGTCCCCCTCTCATGTTTCCCTGCAGGTTTAATCTGTCCACCAGAAGCATCCATGAACTGGTTGCCAGAAGAGCGATACGAAATCTTGAGGGAAGGGATATAGAGGATGTGAGCGAGTATATAGACTATACCACTGAGAAGTACAGGAGAATGGAGGAGTGGATTACTAAGGATTTGGAAGTTACTACACTCAGGTATCAGACGGTTGGTGATATGGTGAGCGCTATCGGGCTGCCGAGGGAAAGGGTATGTCTCTACTGCTGGACAGGCAAGAGTCCAGGGTCTTCAAACTTACACTAGACTAGATTGCAAAACGGAATGAGATGGTAAGGTATAACTGAAAATCCGAAATCCTAAATCCGAAGCACGAAACAAATTCGAATGACCGAAACTTAAAAAATCCCAAACAAAATACTTTACGAGAGGTTGCGTTTTGAACCTTTGATATTTCGATTTGTTTCGGACTTCGATATTCGAATTTGGGATTTACAAAGCACGTACATAGTATGCTGAGCTTATAGATCAAGATTATGAAATGTAAACATCACTCCTGAATAGCACCGAGGGTTGTTTGAAATTTGAAATTCTGAATTTCAAAGTGTTGTTATGATGAAGGTATGGATATATGCCTTAACGAGTGTGGTAGCAGTAAGTATCATATCCTTAGTGGGGATTTTTACCCTCTCTTTAAACAAGGAGAGGCTGCAACATATTCTTCTCTTTCTGGTGAGCTTTGCCGCCGGTGGATTATTTGGTGATGCTTTTATTCACCTCCTGCCTGAGTCGTTCGAGAGACTGGGAAATGACCTCACCGCCTCCCTTCTTAGCATCGCCGGTATCCTTCTCTTCTTCGTGCTAGAAAAATTTATTCGCTGGAGGCACTGCCATGTTTCCCCCCAAGAATCTCACCTCCATCCGGTGGCTACCATGAATCTGGTAGGTGATGGTTTTCACAATCTGATTGATGGGATGATTATCGGTGCAAGCTATATGGTGAGTGTGCCTCTCGGTTTTGCCACAACCCTGGCGGTTGTCCTCCACGAAATACCACAGGAGATAGGTGATTTTGGAGTGCTGGTCTATGGAGGATTTTCAGTGAAGAGGGCACTAACATTCAATTTTCTCTCCGCCGCTACTGCTATTGCAGGTGCCCTCATCTCTCTCGTGATAGGTCCTCTCATCAAGGACTACGCAGTATCCTTATTGCCCGTCACTGCGGGTGGCTTTATTTATATTGCGGGTTCAGATTTGATACCGGAACTTCAGCGTGAATGTGATGTCAACGTTTCAAGGGTGGTATTACAGTTTTTCTTCCTCATCCTGGGGGTAGGTATCATGGCTCTTTTGGTCTTACTGGAATAAGGAAAGGGATCCAGTGGTCGGCTAAGGTAGTGCAAGATAAACTCAGCTTTAAAGGTGAAGTAGGTGGAGACATTATACGGGTGGGCAGGAAAGATTTTACGAGTTGACCTTAGTCAGAGAAAACTCTCTCACGTAGAAACTGAGGAGTATTATAAGCGTTTTATTGGTGGCATAGGGATAGGGCAGAAGATCTATTGGGATACGATGTCAGATAATCTTGATGCTTTTCATCCTGACAGCCCCTTGATTCTAATGGCCGGTCCCTTGGCTGCCACTTCGGCACCCAGTGCACCAAGGCTGGTGGTCTGTGGCAAGTCACCGGCGCTCTTTCCAGAGGCATTTAATAGCGCGAGCATCGGAGGGTTCTTTGCCGCAGAACTTAAAAGAGCAGGCTACGATGGGATAGTGGTCACGGGAAAGGCCTCCTCGCCAGTGTATCTCCGCATGGAAGATAACAAAGTTGTGCTCAAAGATGCCACCCACCTCTGGGGGCTTAGCAATAGTAAAACACAACAGTTGATAAGAGGTGAGCTGGGGGAGAAGGTAAGAATTCTCTCTATTGGCCCGGGTGCAGAGAATGGTTCTCGCATAGGTACCATAGCTACTGATATCGAAGGAAATGGTTCAAGAGGTTTTGGATCGGTGATGGGTTCAAAAAGACTTAAGGCGATAGTGGTGAGAGGTTCAGGGACCATCCCGGTTGCAGATAGAGAAGGGGTTGAGCAGGTGAGAACACAGTTAAAGAACATGAGGGGAGAAGGTTTCTTTAATTTGTATGGAACACCGCTCAACCTTCCAGGGGTTGAGGTGGTGAGGAAGGTGCACTGTCACGGGTGCCCTCAAGGATGCTGGCGGACGCTCCATAGAACCCCTTCAGGGGAAGAGGGAGTGCGGAAATGCCAAACCCCCATATTCTATAGTTTATGGAGCAGAAGATTTCCTCAGACTGCCACCGAAGTGAGCTTTCGTGCGACTTCACTGGTTGATGATTACTCGCTCTGTGTAATTGAAGTTACCTTTCTCCTCCTGTGGCTTGATAAGTGTTTCATTCAAGGTATCCTCACTGAAAAGGATACCGACCTGCCTTTACACGAGATGGGAAGCGGGGAGTTCATCGAGACGGTGGTGAAAAAGATCTCCTCTGGTGAGGGGTTTGGTAGGGTGCTCGCACAGGGCGTTGAACGGGCAGCGCGTGAGGTAGGAGGTGACGCTCAGAGGATTGCAGAGGAAGGGCGCGTCCTGCCTTATGGGCCCAAGGTATTTTCAATCTCTTCCCTTCTCTATGCGAGTGAACCGAGGCCGCCGGTTACCGAACTCCATGAAGTCTGCCACCCTTTAACCAAGTGGGCTCTCTGGTACACGAGCAAGGGAGAAAAATCATATGTTTCAACCGAGGTCTTGAGAGGGATTGCCGAGAAGTTCTGGGGAGGGAGAAAGGCTGTTGATTTCTCTACCCATGAGGGGAAAGCGCTCGCAGCGGTAAAGATACAGAATCGGGAGTATGCAAAGGAATCGCTGGTGCTCTGTGATTTTGCCTACCCGGTATTTGATGATGCAGGCTCTGAAGATCACCTGGGAGACCCAACTATTGAGAGCAGACTTCTCTCTGCAGTGACTGGTAGAGAGATAGGAGAAAGGGAGTTAGATTGCATCGGTGAGAGAATTTTCACTCTCAACCGGGCTATCCATCTGAGAGAGGGGAGAAGGGGGAGACAAGATGATATCCTACCGGAGACGCAGTTTATTGAACGGGAGGAACTCATGGCCGATGTGTTTGGCATACACAATCCCAACCTTTATCTCCCAGGTTCAGGTGATGAGGTCATCTCACGCAAGGGAAAGGCGGTAGCAAGAGATACATTTGAAAGGATGCTGGATGAGTACTATGCATTACGAGGATGGGATGTGTCAACTGGCCTTTTAAAGAAGGAAACACTCACTACATTTTCTCTCTCCGAGCTGATTCGACCCCTCAAAGAAAAGGTGGTTTAAAGAAATCCCTGTCAGAACTGCCTACAAATTTCTTTTGAAATAGTTCATAATAAATACTATATTTATTGTAACATTGTCCACCTTACAAGATTGCTTCACTCCGTTCGCAATGACGAACGCAACTAATTGTCGTTATTGTCTTTATTTGTATTTCCTCACCTTCTGTCATCATAGCCTGCTCCAATGGTGATGGTGTGATACTCACTTACACTTTATAAGGAGTGATGCTGATGAAACGTTTAAACTGGCAGGTACTTCTTGGCTTATCATTGGTCGCTCTCTCAGCGCTCATCTATCTCATCCAGTATGCGATTTTTCGAGACGCTCGCCAAATCTTGTATTATCTCTTTCAAGATACTGCATTCGTGCCTATTGAGGTGCTGTTGGTTACACTGATTATACACCGGTTACTGAGTGTGCGAGAGAAACGCTCCATGCTCAATAAACTCAATATGGTGATTGGAGCATTCTTCAGCGAGGCAGGAACAGATTTGTTGAGGTCTTTTGTTGATTTCGACCCGCAGGTTGATACCATCGGCAAAGATCTCATGATAAACAGTGAGTGGTCTTCGCGGACCTTTACCAGTGTGGGAAAGCGGATTAAGAGGTATCAGTGCACCATCGACAGTAAGAAGGGTGATCTGGAGGATTTGCGAATCTATCTTATAGGGAAGAGGGATTTTTTGCTGCGTCTTTTGGAAAACCCCAATTTACTGGAACATGAAACCTTCACGGAACTCCTTTGGGCGGTATTCCACTTAACGGATGAATTGGCTCACCGGAGGGATGTGGAGGGGCTGTCTGTTAACGACTATGTACATCTCTCAGGAGATATCAAGCGGGCGTATACCCTGCTCATCATCGAATGGCTTGCCTACATGAAACATTTAAAGGAAGCCTATCCCTATCTCTTTTCTCTTTCCGTGAGAATGAACCCGTTCAGTCCTGATGCAGCTCCGGAGGTTAGATAAGATGGTCTCAACCGTATTCGTGCCATTTTCAATCTCTTCTGGCTTGCAAAGCCTTTTGAACTAATTGTAATAATTGATCTATCTGAAAAGGTTTGTGTACCACTAAATCCACCTTATTTTCTTTCAACTCATTGCTTTGCAGGTTTACTTCCCATCCCGTAATCAGTGCAACGAAGGTTTTGTTATTTATCTTTTTTATCTCCTCTGCCACCTGCCAGCCAGACATTCCAGGCATGCCCAGATCGGTAAACACTGCGTCAAAATGCTTTTGTTTAAACAGCTCCACTCCTTCATTTCCCTGAGGAGCAGTTTCGACCTCATAGCCAGCGTGAGAAAGGATATCGTGGAGGACTTCGCGCACTTCCTTTTCATCCTCAATTATCAGAATTCTTACCTTTTGTCTTTCCGGTGAAGGTGGTGTGACCTTTTTATGGTGATGCTTCTTGTTCCGTATGTGCTCAGTGAGAGGAAACTGAATAGTGAAAGTAGCTCCTCTGCCTTCAACACTGTCTACCGTAATCATTCCACGATGGCGAGTAATAATACCATAGGATACACTCAAGCCCAACCCGGTTGCCTGAACCCCTTTGGTAGTAAAGAAGGGGTCAAAGATTCTATCCTGGATAGATGCAGGAATACCGCTTCCGGTGTCACTTATTTTAACAGAGAGATGGTGGTTATCCTTAAAGGTTTTAATAGTGATTTGCCCTCCCTGAGGCATGGCGTCGAGGGCATTGTTGATAAGATTAGTAACTACTTCCCTCAGTTCTGCGGCGCTGCCTTTAAGAGGGGGCAAAGAGGACAATTCTTTTTTAATGTGGTAGGTGACCCCCTTCGCTTCAGCTTCATTTTTCCACCTCACTTTGGTAAATTCAATTGCATAGTCTATCGCTTCATTAATATTGATGAGCGAAAGATAGTCATCATTGCCTCTCGTTCGAGCAAAATCCTGTATTCTGCGAACAGTTTCAGCACCATCGAGGGCAGCTTTCTCAATAACTTCTAAACTTTTCTTAAGGTCAGAGACAGATTTCCTCCTCTCGGTTGTTCCCCGTGGGGTATCAATATGCAATTTCAATAATTGAGCTCTTCCAAAAATTGCCGCCAGCACGTTATTGAAATCATGAGCAACACCTCCCGCTAATTCTCCCAGAGACTTTAATTTTTCTGACTGGATGAGTTTATGCTCCATTTCATTTCTCTCAGTAATGTCTCTGATAGTGAGTTGAATGGCTTTTCTTTCTTGGTAGCTGATTAAGGTTCCATTAATTTCGGTTAAGGCAATGCTTCCTTCCTTTTTTATAAAGGGGAGTTCATAGAACGCGAGATTATTCTTGCTGCGTATCTCCCGGATGATGTGGAGTGCCCGGTCGCGGTGTTCAGGAGGAACTGCTTCGAAGACATTCTCTTTGCGGAGGAGCTCTTCCCTTCCATACCCTAGCCACTCTTCAGTGTAGTTATTGCACTCAGTGATTTTCATGGTCTTAGGATCAAGCAGGAGAATAGGAAACTTTACCCCCTCAAACATGGCTTCAAACTTTTCTTGATCTCGTGCTTTGATATATGCAGCAGCATGGGCAATAATAGAACTCACAAAGGTACATAGTAACTGTAGCACCCGTTTGTGACTTTCTTTAAAGGCATGAGCACGGGAGCTACTGAGATTGATGACTCCTATCGCCTTGTCTTTAAAAATAAGAGGGGCACAGAGGAGTGAATTGATGGGAAAACGCGTCTCCCTTATTTTAAAACGCCTGTCTTCACTCACCTCATTGATGAGGATGATCTCTTTTCCCAGTGCAACTTTTCCTGCAATACCCTCACCAAGGGAAAAGAGTGTCTCTGAGTCTTGTGGATGCTCAAAGAAGGTACCATGATCATTTCTTCCCCGCGCCATTTTGATAATGAGTTTGTCCGTATCGGCGTCTATGAGCATAAAGGAGCAATTTTCAGCGGGTGTTTCTTCTAAAAGAATATCGATGAGCTTATGGTAAAAAACTTCTTTGTCGAAGAGGTAGCCGACAATATTTCCAATTCTTCTCAACAGCGACAATTCATCAACCTTTTCTTCAAAAAGGGAGCTCGCATCACGGAGTGTATCGGCATAAGTGTTAAGGTCTTGTATCGTTGTCTGCCTGTCAGTTTCAGAATAGGTATCTCTGGTCATTACCTTTTTGCCCTCCCTATTGGATAGCCCTGAGGAACGAGGTGACCCTCTCCTCTTCACGCTTCAGTTCTTCGACCATGGTATCGAGGTCTCTCTCCCCTAGTTTCAGGATCTCATGTGCAGAGGGGTGAGGTAGAGGTAGGGTCGTGTCTCCACTATTTCCAATCTGGGCTCGCTTGCAGAGAATATCAGCGAGGTGCACGATAGATGTCAGGTGCCTATATTTTTTATCCACTTTCTCTGGTTGGTGGTGAAAAGCGATGGGTGTAACAAGCGTCAAAGGAAATTTCCACCTCTCGCAGAGCAGCCCCCCCACCTCTGCGTGGGTGAACCCCAAGAGTTTCCTCTCTGCTTCCCATATTCCTACACCATCTGACTGTACCATGGTTACCACCTTGCTATACTCGGCAGTGAAGAGACGGTCTAAGGTCAGTTTGCCAATATCGTGGAGGAGTGCTGCGGTGAAGATAGTTTCTGGATCGACTCCAGGTACTTTCTTACAGATGATTTGACCTGCGAGGGCACACCCAATTGAATGCATCCAAAATTCCTCGTGCAGTATGGATGTATCCCGGTTAGCTGAGCCCATGGTATTAAAAACAGTTATACCCAGGGCGAGACTTTTTACCTCCTTAAATCCTAGGATGACGATTGCGTGTTGGACAGACGCAATCTCTCTCATAAACCCATAGTACGCTGAGTTGGCTACCTTCAGGAGGCGGGAGGAAATGGCTTGATCATAGGAGATGAGATTGCCTAAGGTTTTTGCAGAGGTATTTTCATCTTGTACAAGGGTTAATACTTTATGGAGCATCACCGGCAGGGTGGGTAGGCCCTTTATCCTATCAATCATAGTAAGTTTAGTGCTCATGTCGCTTATCGAGTTACCCAGTGAGTAGTTTAACACCATCTCTTAGGTGTGATGCTCGTACGTGTTACCCTTTCTTTTAAATGGAATGTTTTGTTTCAGAGTAGTGATCTTCTAATTTGGTGAATATAAAATCTGAGGGGTGAGCATCTAGTCGTTTAAGGAACGCCACATGAATACCACATGCCTCATTTTTCTTGCTGATTCCCCTCATAGCACCGAGCATCTTTAGTGATAAGGTGGGGGTGTGAGCATCGTGTGAGGATATCTCTAAGTGTAGTAAAATCAAACCGCTGTCTTGATATGGCTCTTCGGTCACCGCCAGACATACACCGCCAAGCGAGATGTCCTTTAAAGTGCCTTCTCGTAGAATTCTTGCTAACAAGCTCTTATAGTCGGGATGAAAGTTATCCGTGCTTAACTCTAGGTCCTTGAGTCGGGAATCATTCAGGTTAATGCCGTGGTATACATCATCATTAACTGAGACTTTCTCTTGGTCTCCTTCTTTTTGTACGATCTTGTGCCTGATGATCTGTACTTCTCGATTTTTAATGAGGCGGTAAAACGTGGGAGGCATGAGGTAAAATTTCACGGGAGTGGGAAGCGGAAACTTGTAACGTTTGTCAAATCGTGGGTCTATGTATTTTAACCAATATTCAGAAAAGATTATCTTTTCAACCGTGGTTTGGAGCAGAAAGATTTTATCGTACGCACTGTGATTGAACACCGCCAGAATGCTCTGGTGTCTATCAAACCTGAGGGATTCATCACAAAGTTTTACCACCATAGAGTTATCATTTACCCTTAGGAGAGTAGCGTGGGTAGTTACCTCACCGTTAACTAACACCACGTTCTCTTGATTGTTACTGCCGAGGAATCCCTCCAATACCCTTGGTTCTATTGCGTGGGGATGTCGTATCAGAATACGATCTCTGTATATCAGTTCGTGAATCTTATCGCTTACATCGATTATCTCATTTACCTTGGTAATCATCTATAGTACAACTCACGATTAATCACCGGTGATGATTGTTAGATTTTTTAGGGGTTGTCTTTACTTCCCGCCCACTCTTGAGCGAGATGCAAGATTTGTTCGATTTTAAAAGGTTTATTAATAATGGTATCAACCCCGCGCTCTCTCACCTGAGATTCACTCATCTGAATTTGCCACCCGGTAATGATTGCTACGGGGACTTGCGGATTAATGTTTTTTACTCCTTGCGCTACCTGCCAGCCAGATATCCCTGGCATACCTAAATCAGTAAATACCATGTCAAACTCACCCTCTTTAAAAAGTTGTAACCCTTCCTTACCGTGAGATGCGGCTGAGACGTGATGACCATGTGCGGTTAAAATATCGTAGAGTACATTACGTACTGCTTCCTCATCCTCTATGATGAGGATGTGGGCGTTTTTCGATTGCGTAAGACCGGTTTGCTCCTCGTCCTTTACGGTTGTGTTGCTCCTTTTGGAAACAGGGATTTTGATGGTAAAGGTGGTTCCCTGTCCTTCTCTGCTTTCTACGGTAATGTCACCTCTATGGCGTTTGATAATGCCGTAAGAGACACTGAGACCCAGTCCACTAGAGCGCTTTCCTTTGGTGGTGAAAAAGGGATCGAAAATTCTACTTCTGATATTTTTAGAGATACCTGTGCCACTATCCTGGAGGATGAGGGTTATGGAGCTGTTTTGTTCTAATGTTTTTATGGTGATTTCTCCCCCTTTGGGCATTGCGTCGAGGGCATTATTGATGAGATTGACTAACACCTCCCTCAGCTCTGACGCACATCCCTCTATGGAAGGGAGGGGAGAGAACTCTTTGTGAATATGGTAGGTTATTCCCTTGAGCTCTGCTTCATCTTTCCACTTTACTTTGGTGAACTCTAACACGTGGTTAATGATTTCGTTTGGGTCGATCAGCGCGAATTTTTTATCATCGCTTCTCACCCGATAAAATTCCTGTAGTCGTTGCAGTATCTTTGATCCGTCTAATCCGGCGCTCTCAATAACCTCTAACCCCTGTTTGAGGTTAACCATGGAGTTGGTCCACTCTCCTGTGGGGAGACTGCCTAGACTTTTCATCAGTAATTGAACTCTTCCCAGGATTGCGGTGAGTATATTATTGAAATCGTGAGCCACTCCTCCTGCAAGTTCTCCCAATGCTTTGAATTTTTCATTTTGAATAAGTTTTTCCTCTGTCTCTTTTCTTTCAGTAATGTCTCTTATGGCTAACTGAAAAAGCTCTCTATGGAGGTAATTAATCGGTGATACCTTGATCTCCCCTGACCGCACGGTGCCATCCTTGCTTAGGAAGGTAATCTCATGGATGCTTTCATGATTAATGTTTTTGATAATTTCATTGAAGAGTTCACGGGTTTCAGGATATGAGGCAAAGATATCTTGGATGTGATTAAGGCTGAACAATTCACGTTTCGTGAACCCTAACCACTCTTCAGTCTGTTTATTACAATCGATTATCTTATGCGACGTAGGATCGATGATCAGCAGTGCATCTTGTGCTCCCTCGAAGAGCGTTCTGAATTTTTCCTCAGATTCCTTTAACTCTGTATAGGCAATAGCATTCTTAAAGATAGACGTAGCGAAGGTCGAAAGAAGAGAAATGGCCATCACATCGTCATTGTTAAATGCGTAGGGTTGGGAGTTACTGAGGTTGACTACCCCCAGGACTTGTTCCTGCCACACCAGGGGACAACACAGAAGTGAGCCAATAGGAAAATTTGTTTTTCTGCTATGGTCAAAGCGCTCATCATTTTTTACATCGTTCACCAGGATGGGTTTGCCCGCAAGGGCTACCTTCCCCGCGATTCCTTCACCCATAGAGAAGATGATGGTTGAATCAGTTATATTTTCAAAAAAGGTGGTTTGCTTATTCCACGCTCCACTGGCAACTTTGAGGATTAAACGGTTTGAGGTTGGTTCCTTGATGAGGAGAGAACAATTTTCTGCGTTAGTTTCTTCAAGGATGATGTTGGTAAGATTCTGGCAAAATGATTGAAGGTCGAATGCATAGGTGATGATATCTCCAACCCTCCTGAGTAGTGAGAGCTCGTTTACTTTCTCTTCAAAGCGGAGATTTGCTTCTTTTAAGAGCTGAGCATACAGATCGCGTTCTTCTCTTACTTTTGTTATTTCAACAGGGAGAGACTTCTCCTGACTCATGGTGTACCCTGCCTATAGAATAGAGTTGATGAATGCCTGTGTCTTTTCTTCTTCTTTTTGGATTTCTCCGATCATACGTTCTATGTCCTCTTCTTTTATACAAAGGCATTTGTTCGCAGACTCTTGAAGGTGAGGGATGGTGGTATCTCCACTATGGCCAATGCCTGCTTTTTTACAGAGCATATCGGCGAGATGTATTATAGAGGTGAGGAGGAGGTATTCCTGATCTACCTCTCCCACCTGGTGGTGATAGGCAATAGGAAAGGTGAGCGAGGGCGGCAATTTCCACTTGTTGCTTAACCACATTCCCACATCCGCATGGGTGAATCCCAGCATTTTCTTCTCAACCTCTACTACGCTGGTTTCTTCTACCTCTGTTTTCTCAAGTACTTTTCTATACTCACTCGTATAGAAATTGTTTAAGACTAATTTTCCAATATCGTGAAGGAGGGAAGCAGTGGAGGCTATCTCTGCGTTACTACTGACTTTTTTGCAGATGATGCTGGCGGCAAGTGAACAACCCACGGAGTGTTTCCAGAACTCTTCCCAGTTGAGAGGGCTCTCATCATCGGTCATTTTCATGAGATCAACTACCGCTATCCCTAGAGATATTCTTTTTACCTCATCGAATCCCAAAATGACAATGGCGTGCTGGATGGTGGAAACTTCCCGCAGGAATCCATAGTAGGCTGAGTTGGCTATTTTTAATAGTTTAAAGGAGATGGCCTGATCATAGGAGATTAATTTACATAAATCTCTCGCTGAAGTTTTTTCATCTTGAGCGAGTGCCACCACCTTCTGAATGATATTGGGAAGTGTAGGAAGGGTTTTGATCTTATTGGTAATGAGCTGTCTGATTTTTTCCTGAACCATTTAACTTTTAACTTTGTGTCTTTTATTTGCTCGATTGCATTATCTGATTTTATTTTTAAAATATTTAACGATTAAATTTTTCATAAATAATACAAACTAACTATCGGAAATTACTAATAATACTTTAATGGTCTTTTTATATCTTAGAAGCTTTTCAGGAGAGGATGTATCGTGGTTGAGGATACCGATAGGGGTGATAGATGTGGCGTAAAGGTGAGTTTACAAAAAAGGTACATTGTATGAAAAAAAATTGAGAGACTAGTGAAGCGCGCTATCTCTGATGGTCTCGTAAAGAGTCAAACATCAGACGACAACTTGCAATGCTTCAGATGCAGTGATCCCGCAAGGCGAGGTGCGACGCAGCAGATGGACTTTTGACGAAGTCGTCATATCTACCCATCATTAAATCTGATGACGATAGCTTCTAGACGGTGGAATTTATCTGAGACAATGGTGCCGTTGCCGTAAAAAAACGTCCCATGAGTTTCAGTCTGTTGGGCAGGCATTCTCATGATTATTCCCTGAGCACCTATTGACATTGCCTTCTTCTTAATGTAAGCAAACAATTGTTCTTCCCCCTCGCCTTCAGCTACAAGCATTCCAATAATGGTGTAAGAAACTTCGGGTTTTTCCCAGTATATTTTTAATGAGTTCGTGGGGGGGTAGGTGAGCATATCATCAGTAGGTAGGTAACTTACGTGGACGCAGCTTGAAATGAATACTATTATTAGTATGGTGAGAGTGGGTTTCATGCTTTATCTCCCTAGGATTTATATCAATAACTATTATAACTTATTTTCATATAAAAAATCAAAATGGTAGTGTTATATAGAGCCTGAACGAAAACCCTCTCACACTACATCGGCTGTCATTTCGAAGGAGCGAAGCGACTGAGAAATCTCATGCACATTCAGGGATTTCTCCCGGAGTTTACCCTGAGCAAAACCGAAGGGGTCGAAATGACAATAGAGCCAAAACAGGGGTTTTCGTTCGGACACTATATAGTTTGTGTTCTGTTCCCCAAGGTGGATGGCCAGACAATGAACTATTTACTTTTCGCTGATATAACGGTGGTACTTCATCTTGCCTATGCCTGTTTTGTAGTTTTAGGGGTTATTGCGATAGTGACAGGAGGGGCGCGTGGTTGGAACTGGGTGAGGAATTACCGCTTCCGCCTCCTCCATCTTATCTGTACCATAGTAGTTCCTCTGGAGACGCTGGGAAGCATTACCTGCCCTTTGACTACCCTGGAAAACTTCTTCCTTAAGATTGCGGGCAGAGAAGGGTATCATCGTTCATTTATCGGCAATCTTTCCGACGAGATACTCTTTTATGAAGCGCCAGAGTGGGTCTTTGCCATTATCTATGTGGCGATGGCATTGCTCGTAGTGCTTTACTTTATCCTCTCTCCTCCTCTGCGCTCCTCGCATAGTTCCTGTGATAGAGTGAGTAGGGGGAATTGATGGTATCTCTATTGGTGTGTGTGCTGCGGGGATGCGTTATGCAGTTCAGAGGCAAAATTTGATTATGGGACAGGTGGGCCAGGCTTTTGGGCAATGGTTCACTAGCGCATTAAGTCCTGAGTAACTAAATTCGTAACTGAATTTATGGATCGAAGGACCTAGTAAAGGCGTATTTTTATACAATTAATAGTAGTCAAGAAAAGAAAATATCTATATATTGTATTTTATTCTTGAATAATTTTTTTGTCTTTGTTATAAAGACACCTTCTTTATTAAGCTAAAGAGCGAAATATAAATTTCACAAAAGGAGGAAGTTTGATGAGAACTATTGCAATTGCTAATCAAAAGGGAGGATGTGGAAAAACGACTACCGCGATTAATCTTGCGTCATCGCTGTCCTTAAAGGGTCAGAGAGTACTGCTTATTGATGGTGATCCTCAAGCTCACGCCACTATGGGATTGAACATAAAGCCTTCTGATCTTGAGAAGAGTATGTATCATGTCATGACACCTCGGGAGGATGAGCTTTTATCACTAGAGGATATCATTATTACTATTAAAGATAACTTTGACCTTGCTCCCTCGAGCATTATCCTAAGCGCCGTTGAGCAGGAACTTGCGGGAGTGGAGGGGAGAGAAGAGAAGCTTTTACGGGCGCTCAACGCTCTCACCCAGCATTATCATTATATTATTATTGATTGTCCTCCCAGTATTGGACTTCTTTGCTTCAATGCGCTCCGTGCGAGCAAGGAGGTAATTATTCCCATTGATATGAGCCTTTTTTCACTACGGGGCGTGGCGAAATTAATGGAGATTATTATCTTACTTAAGGATAAGCTTGGCCACGATATCAAATCTCGTGCACTCATCACCATGTATGACTATCGAACCCGCTACTCGAAACAGGTTCTAGAGAAGGTGAGAGAGGAATTTGGTAAGAATGTGTTTGAGGCGGTGATTCGTTACACTATTCGCCTTAGAGAAACAGTAGACCATGGGGTTCCTATTGGTGACTTTGATAAACACTCTATTGGCAACCAGGATTATGAGCGGTTAGCTGAGGAGCTCTTACGTGCAGAAGTAGTGAGTGTAATGGAGGAGAACCGCGAATTGACTACCCCGCACGATATTTTACGCAGGACAGAGGAATATATTGAAGGAGTTAAAACCTCACCCATAGTGGAACACCTCATAAGTGAGCCTGAGGAATTTCCTTCTCAGCCGTTTAGGTCCCTATACTCAGATATGGTGGAGGCTATCGCACTCGAAGCCCCTGATGCGCTCTCCGAAGACGAAAGCGAAACGGAGTTATAAAAAACGGTACTCACTAGAGGTAGCCTACCTTTAAAACAGAAATTCCACACGTAAGATAGCGTGCAATGAGGATAGTGTTTTCTTCCTCGAAAGACTTTCCCTTGGGATGGTTTAGTCTAAGTCTTTCCTAAAAAGTTTGACCTGTAACCGTTGCTGCGATATCTTGTGCTTGATTTTTAGAACAATTTACTAGTATGATTTCCACGTGAGGATGATTACTCAAGAGGATGGGCTCTCAGTGTTCAAGTAAAGTGTGGGTTTACCTTGAGTAGAGGGGAAGCACGCACCATGTCAAAACTGAAAACGCCGGTGACGTCTGCGGTCAGGGTATTGAGAACCGTAAAGGTTAATTTTTCTGACCACCTGTATGACTATCAGGAGAAGGGAGGGACGGCTGTTTCAGCACGGGGGCTGGGAGTAGACGAACACGCTGTTATCAAGACACTGATTATGGAGGATGACAGAAAGCGGCCGCTCATGGTCCTGATGCACGGTGATCTGCAGGTATCTGAAAATCAACTCGCGAGACTCATTGGTGCAAAAACCGTTTTGCCCTGTACACCTGAGACCGCTCATAAGCACTCTGGCTATCTGGTGGGAGGGACCTCACCGTTTGGTACTCGTACGGCGATGCCCATCTATATGGAGGAAACGATACTTAGTCTTCCTCGTATTTATATTAACGGCGGTAAAAGGGGTTACCTTATTGGAATAGATCCGAAGGAGGTGGTGCGCATTTTAAAGCCAACCATGGTGCGGGTAGGGGTTGAAAAAGAATAGCAGTGAATGTACGGAAGCCTACTCCTTAATTGCTAAGGTGAAATCAGTGACCGGGGAGTTGATGGATTCGATGGTCTTGCTATCGCAGGTATAGATGAAAGGAAAATATTTTTCAAGGTGTTTTTTAGCTTCACGGTAGGTGAAGAATTGTAATCCAATCTTTTCATAGATACTATCGTACGCCTCTTTCTTTCCTGTGAGATTTAAATCCTCAACCATAATCAGAATATCTGCAAGAGGTGCAATGTTATCGATAGCCGCATATCCTCCATAGGGAATGCAAAAGCGTTCAAAGAGAAGGACAGGGGCATTAAATTGTTTCGCTAGCTTGGGAGGGGGATCTTCTCTGAAATCCCAGAGAAAATCTTTAATGGTAAGTTGAGGGAATGATTTCCTCAAACGTGCTCCTGTATCAGAAATACTTGGTGATTTATCAGAGATAATGAGGGGTATAGCACTAGAGTGCTGAAGCATCTTCTTACATACACCTGCCGTCACCTGCCCAGGGCCAGTACCTATCTCAATCAAAGTGCCAATGGTGACCTTTTTAATAATGGAAGAAACTAGGTCAACCGTGGTATCGGCAAACATCTTATAGAGTTCACTTTCAGCAATATCTTTATAGATTTTCTGAATAGCCGGGTTGGACCAGTCCCACTCCGACGTTTTGGTAATTTCCATGATGAGCCTCATCATCTCTACGAGGGGGAGAAACACAGGGGGTGACTCATCATCCTTGACTTCTTTACCGGCGAGGAGCTTCTCAGATATATCAACTAGTGGTTTCCAGTTGCCAATGGTGCTCGTCGCTTTTTGATAATACCGCTCCATAGGGTCTTTGATGGATTCTAGTATAGTTTCTCTGCTAATCATGGTGCCATACTCCTCCTACTTCAACGCAATAAGGATAGTGGTGCTAGGATAGTTGAGTTTCTTTTGAGCTCTTAAGTCAAACATAAAATGGTCACGAAAACATCTCTCTAAGATCGGCTTCATATCCCGGTAGAAGAGAGGGGAACTCCCAATTTTTTTACTAATCTCATCATACGCATAAAGCTCACCCGTGTAGTTAAACATGTCGCCCAATACAACTATATCTGAGAAATGTGCGATATTTTCTATGGCGGGGATGGTGGTATACATTATCGATGCCCGCTCGTATGAAAGACAGGGGTGCTGAATCCTGGAGAGCAGTTCCTTGGGTGGTGCCTCTTTTATATCCCACAAAAGTGTTTCCAGGTGTATCTGGGGATAGGTGACTTTCATTTTTTCCATGCTTTCCAGTACAATAGGATTGGCATCGGTGACCATGAGTTTAACGGAAAGGTTTTGTGTAGCTATCTGTTGGAGCATAATTTCTGTGAGGTTGCCACGACCCGCTCCAATTTCCACCAGCGTCTTAACTCCGGTAAGCGCAGCCAGTCTCAACGAACTTTTTACAATGGTTTCTCCCCATAATCGGTAGTAGGGTGATTGTGCCATCTGGGCAAAACTCTCTCTTAACACGGGATTGTTCCAGTCAAACTTTCCCGTTGCTTCCATTTTTACAATTTCACGCAACATTCTAAATTCCAGAATATACGCTTCTGGAATTTCTTTTTCATTTACCTCCTCTCCGTCTAAAATTTGTTGTGTTGCTTCTGCAAATACTTTCCACTGAGCAAAGTGGGTGACCATAAAATCAACATACTTCTCCTCTAAATCCGAAACCTTTTCTTCAATCATTGCGTGCGTTATCATTCCTTGCTCCTCCTGGTAGTGATAGAGATAAATGAAATTGAATTCATATTCAATGTAACTATTTCATAAAAGGGATGTAGAAATCCCTCTGCTTCAATGAGTTATGGCACACGCTTAGCGGCCTACCTAGTAAGGGCATCCAGGAGTAACCATTACTTACCAACAAGTTTTTCAATAAGTTTCACTACACCCTTATGAAGGTCAGCCTCATCATATCCAATTTCTATCTTGCAGTGCGTTTTAAAAAATAATCCATAGATGAGTATTTCGATGCCTCCGCACAAGATTTGTCGTAACACAGTTGGTTTAAGAGATTTGTCAAATACGTCCAGCTTTTGTCCCTCGGCTATTATTGTATCTATGGTTTCAAGAAGTTTTTTATTTTCTCTGATTATGCTCTGACGTTTTTCCTGTAAATTTTTTTCTTTAATCATCACGATATGAGGTAATGCCTCATTGAGAACTTTTATTATGTACAGAGCCTTCTCATCTTTAACCAACGACTCTTCAAGATTATGAAATACTACAAAAAGCTTATCGAAGGGATCTCTCATGGTAGAAAGTTTTTTCTGGTTTGACTGATTGATCGTTTGCCAAAAATGGAGCACAATGGAGAGGAGCACATCGAGCTTGTTCTCGAAGTAAGCATATACCAGGCCAGTTGACATCCCGACTTCCCTGGATATTTCCGCTATAGTGGCATACTGGTATCCCTTCTGAGCGAACACTTTGGTTGCCGCATCTAAAATCACATTCCTTTTTAAATCTTTCATCAAATTTTCCTGGGTTCAGCTATTTCACAGGGTGTAATTAATAATGCCCCATAATGAATATGAATTCAATTTCATTTTAATGAAGTTATGTCTACATGTCAAGTGAAAACATAAGCAAAAAAAGGGAGAAACTTTTAAAGTTGAAGAGGCCCATGTGGTGAGAAAGCCTTTGCGTATGTGTACAATTGTTGTGGAGCAGGAAACCCCCTTTAAAAATGCTTTGCCTTAAAAGTGCTAAAGTGATATTCAATTTTTATAATTCAAAGAGATGTATTGGCTGTGTTCAGGTAGAAGGGTGGGCTAAAGGGGCGAAGGGATAGTGCTGATGGAAAAAGAAATCGCTCTTGTGTTTTTCTATCACCAGCACCATAGGTATAGTTTTAATTCACTTGCGGGGGCACTGGAGACAGCTGGGATTTTCTCTCTGGTGAAGCTCTATTTTATACCCCGTGAAGAGGAAATGGTGTCAGCGTTAAGCTCGGTCCTTAATGCGCACGAAAAGGTGGTAGTGGGAATCTCATTTTTTTCAACTCAGATTTTAGAAGTGAACACACTGATGAAAACCTTGCAAGAACATTTTGGGCAGAGACCTCTTTATATTGCGGGTGGACCTCATCCCACGGGAGACCCTCTCGGGACGCTCAACATGGGATTCGACATAGTGGTGAGAGGTGAGGGTGAGGAGACGCTCATTGAACTTTTGAAAAGGATTAGTAGTGGTGAAGATTACCGCACCGTGAAAGGCATTGCGTTTATTAATGATGATGGAAATTATTACGTTACAGGCATACGGTCTCCCCACCGCTTGGATAGGTATCTCCCCTTTGCCGTTACCTACAAAAAGGTAGGTCCCGTAGAGATAACAAGAGGGTGTTCCTTCCGTTGTGCGTTCTGCCAGACCCCGTATCTCTTTGGTAGAGAGGTGAGACATAGAAGCATAGAGAACATTTGCCATATTGTTGAGGTAATGAAGGGCAGAAATCTTTCTGTTATTAGATTTATTACTCCCAGCGCATTTTCATACGGTTCGGAAGATGGCAAGGCGGTGAATGTTACCGCATTAGGTGAGTTACTAAGTGCTCTCAAGAAAATTATCAGCTCCCATGGGAGGATTTTTCTCGGCTCTTTTCCCTCAGAGGTGAGACCGGAACATGTGACCAGGGATACGGTAAATCTAGTGCTGAAGTATGCGGATAACGACAACCTGGTAATTGGCGCGCAATCTGGAAGTCAGAGGATTTTAGATAGTTGCCATCGAGGCCATACCGTTTCCGATATCTACCACGCGGTGGAGCTCACTATTGCATCAGGGCTTAAAGCAAACGTTGATTTTATTTTCGGCTTGCCAGGAGAGCAGGAAGAAGATGTACAACAGACGGTAAGTGTAATAAACGATCTCGTGAAGAGGGGAGCGAGAATACATGCTCATACCTTTATGCCACTTCCCCAGACACCGTTTGCCAGATCACCTGCGGGGAAAATACCGCGCGAAATTAAAAAGATGCTCAGGGGGTTACTACATAAAGGTGCTGTGTTTGGCGATTGGATGAAACAGGAGAGGATTGCCCGAACAATGGAGGATATCCAGTAAATTGTCTTCATCCCCTGGAAGAATTGGAAGGTGTAAAGTTAAATAGTTATACTCTTCACTTAGGAAGAGTGAAACAGCTTCACTTAAGCGGGTAGAAGGGATTTACCCCCTTTGTTTCCACTACCCATGGTGTGAGGAGTGAAAATGCTGTGGTGAGCGGAATCTATAGCGTGGGCGATCTTTAATTTCTGAGAGTGCGATTCGTTTCATTATTTCATATTTCATCTGGCTAAATTGTAGCCACAATTATCTCAGTCGTCAATTATTAGTTGTTTACATTTGCAATTCAGACACTATATTTACCCAAGCCCTCGTTAGGGCAGGATTTAGTTGGGATATAAGGCATGTTTCTGTAGATAGTGGCTATGCGGCTTGGCCGAGCGCGACCAGGGTGTATTCTTCTA
>Ga0315285_10001392_pt1 | contig 25485 bp, 27 predicted proteins | sample YL17G09_36_MG_FD_203698 | JGI IMG/M metagenome (GOLD analysis project Ga0315285, IMG submission 203698) | Sediment microbial communities from Yellowstone Lake, YNP, Wyoming, USA - YL17G09_36 | ecosystem: Environmental > Aquatic > Freshwater > Lake > Sediment | place: USA: Wyoming | collected... | reverse complement strand
GCAGTTTCTTAGGAGGGCCCGCGGGGAGGGCCGAGGACTTGCGGCGTGCCCTGCAAGTCCGAGGGCCTTCCCCGCGAACGAAGCGGCGCGAGCGAACGTGTAGCCTAAGTTTCGCGCCGCTGAGTAAACGGGCCCGATCCATCGCCGGATCAGGCCTCGGTGTTTGGGAGAAATCCGCGCAATCTGCGTAATCTGCGAGAATACCCGATCACCATCAACAGCGACTCAACCCCCGCTCTGCGTCCCTCGCGGTCAGGCCCTTCTCAGGTCCCAGTGCAATCCGAAGCGCTGGACTTCACAATCACTCCCACACGAAGGCGTGGATCGAGGCCTGAATCTCCTCGAGGACCGTTGAGTCCGTTTCCCGGGCATGCGCCTCGCGAAGGACCTGTTCCGCCTCCCGGGTCCGGATCTGTCCCAAGGCCCAGGCGGCATGCCCGCGCACCAGGGGGTCGGGGTCTTTCTCCAGCGCTGCGGTGAGCGCACACACAGCATCCGGGCGCTTCAGATTCCCCAGCGCCACACAGACGTTCCGCAGAAGCCCCCGGCGCTTGGCCCGAAGGATCGGGCTTCCCGCGAACTTCGATCTGAACTCCGCCTCGGTCAGGGACAAGAGCGGAATGAGTTCCGGCTCGTGAAGCCCCTGCCGGAGATGGAAGGCTGGCTCTTTCGTCGCCTTGACCTTGGTATTGTAGGGACAGACATCCTGGCAGATATCGCATCCGAAGATGTGGGTCCCCACCAGCGCGCGCAACTCACGCGGGATGGCTCCCTTCAGCTCGATGGTCAGGTACGAGATGCATTTCCGGGCATCCAGGACGTAGGGACCCACGAAGGCGTTGGTCGGGCAGGCGTCCAGGCACAGCCGACACTGGCCGCAGCGACCCCGGATTGGACGGTCCCATTCCAATTCCACGCTCAGGAACAGCTCACCCAGGAAGAAGAACGAGCCGATCCGCATGGAAAGCAGGTTCGTGTTCTTGCCGTACCAGCCGATCCCGGCCCGCGCTCCAACCTCTCGGTCCATGACCGGCCCGGCATCTACGGAAATCCCTCCCTGCACCTCCGGCCGCGCCTCTTGACGCACGTAATCCAGCAGACCTGCCAGTTTCGCCTGCATGACGTCGTGATAGTCGTTCCCCCAGGCATATCGGGAGATCCAACCACGGATCTCCTCTGCCCCCGCCCCCCGACTATACGGCGTGTTGTAGTTCAGTGCGACGGAGACAACCGACCTTGCCCAAGGCAGGAACTCTCCCGGCGACATCCGCTTGCCCGCCGTCCGCGACATGTACCCCATCTCCCCGTGGTACCCCCGGCGGAGCCATTCGGCAAAGGACTCCCCATGCGCGGGCGCTTGCACTGGCGAGATCCCCACCAGGTCAAACCCCAGGGCTCTCCCTCGGGCCTTGATCCGTCGGGCCAGCGCCCGTATTCCCTCGCTATGCTCGACTGCACCGGGCAAGATGTCCATCCGAGTATGCCAGCTTACGGATTGATTCGATGCACCACCCCATCGAAACGCCGGAAAGCCTCCGTGGGCGGAGATCACTCCCGGCCAAACAACAGGGCCCCATCCTGGGGGGGGCCCGCCAATTCTACATCCGGAAGGCCCGGTTTGAAATGATCGCCCCGGGCACCGGCACCTAGACCGCTCCGCCGATGGGGATGGTATGAACCAGCCACCCGGCGCCCTTGCCTGTGGATCTCCTGAGAATCTCCGCCACGCCGGGTTTGCGGGATTCTCTTGGCATGTTATGTTGTCTCGCCTTGGAACCATTTCCGCCACAGGAGCGTTATCCATGCCAGATGCCATGCGATTCGACACTTCGCTCATTCCGGCCCGCCTGCGAGCCAGCGTCATCGGCGCGATAGCACTGTTCTGCTGGGCTGGCCTTTCGCTTCCCTCGGTCGCCGAGAGCGCGACGGCGCCGCTCCCGGACCTCGTGGCCCATGGGAAGTATGTGTTCGGCGCGGCTGGCGGATGTGGCTGCCACACGGAGCCGAAAAGAACACTCAATGCCGGTGGGCGGAAGTACGACGGACCGTTCGGAACGGTCTATTCCACCAATATCACGCCAGATCGGCAGACCGGCATTGGGGCCTGGACCGACGAACAGATCATCACAGCGATTCGCCTGGGCCGTCGCCTCAATGGCGAGCGCCTCATCCCCGTCCATCCCTACACGGTGTTCAACGGCATGGCGGCAGAGGATCTGCGCGCCCTGGTCGCCTATCTGCGGACGGTCCCCCCGGTGAACCGGCCCAACCAGCCCAAGAAGATCACGGTGCCGCTCTTTGAGAGCGTCTTCCTCCCCGCCTGGCTGGCTGCTTTCGCCCCGAAGGAAACGCCGCCAGCTTCCGCACCCACATCCGGCCTGGCAAGGGGGGAGTACTTGGTGCGAGCCGTCAGCCACTGCGGGGAATGCCACACGCCCCGTGGAGTGACCCAGGCAACGGACAACTCCCGCTTCTTGGCCGGGAATCCCAATGGCCCCGAGAATTCCAGGGTGCCGAACATCACGCCTGACAAGGACACGGGACTCACCTGGTCCGAGGAGGAGATTGCGGAATACCTCGAGACCGGGAACAAGCCGGACGGCGATGTCGCCGGAGGCTTGATGGGTGAAGTCATCGAGGGGACGTCAGCCGGATACAAGGACCTCACGAAGGCGGACCGGCTCGCCATCGCACGGTACCTGAAGACCGTCCCTCCCATACGCAACAAGATTGGAAAGTAGCGTCGGAACCGTCAGCCGTAACTGGTCCCGGGTCTCGGTGCTCACTGCCGGATACCCGTCGGACCGCCCACGCAACAAAGGAGACGAGATGAAACGATACCCGAACCTGCGCACCGCGATCGTCATTGGCTGCCTGGCGACCCTGGTGGTCATCCGATTTGCCGCAGCCCAATCCGGACCCAAGGTGATGTCGGGTGACGTGGTGGCCGACCGCCAGCGGCTCATGAAGTTGAACGGCGCAAGTTGGGCGGACGCCCAGACCAAGTTCAAGGCGGGGAACATCGAGGCCATCGCCGTGAATGCGGAAACCATGGCGGTCCTCGCCCAGCACATCCCGGCCCTCTTCCCGCAGGGGTCCCTCACGGAGAAGTCCAACGCGAAACCGGAGATCTGGCAGAAGTGGGCCGAATTCGAAAGCGCCGCCAAGAACATGCAGGTCTGGGCGGAGAAGTTGCGCGACACAGCCAAGACAAAGGACGCCGCGGCCACGGAGGCCGTCATCAAGGACTTTGGCAGGCAGGCATGCGGTTCCTGCCATACGCCGTTCCGGGTGCCGCCGCGCACCTGACCGTTCTCATTCCCGGGTCGCATAGCAGGGCGCCCCTCGGGGTGCCTTTTCCTTTTCCGGGCCAGCGCCAGAGGGAGGTTCGCATGATCAAGGTCATCAAGTCTGAGGAACGACACCACGCGGATATGGGGTGGCTGTCCACCTACTGGCATTTCTCCTTTTCCGAGTACTATGACCCGACCAACATGAACTGGGGGGCCCTGCGGGTCTTCAACGACGACGTGGTCCGACCCGGTCAGGGCTTTGGAGCTCACCCTCACCGGAACATGGAGATCGTGACCTACGTCCTGGAGGGCGCACTGGAGCAGCGGGACAACCAGGGGAACACGGGAGTGATTCATCCCGGCGAGGTCCAGGTCATGTCGGCTGGGACCGGGATCGTTCACTCCGAATACAACCATTCGAAGGACCGCCCCGTCCACTTGCTCCAGCTCTGGATCATCCCCCGCACAAAAGGATTGAAGCCTCGATGGGAACAGCGCCGCTTCACCGCGGAAGCCCGAGGGGGAATCTTGCTGCCGGTCGTGTCGGCGGGCAACATCCCGGGGACGCTGGCCATAGATCAGGACGCAACGATCTATGCGTCCGCCCTCCTCGCTGGGCAGAGCGTGATCCACAAGAGCCGGACCGGTCGCAAGGCTTACCTCTTTGTCATCGCCGGCGCGCTGACTGTGAACGAGACTCCACTCAGGCCAGGCGATCAGGCGCGGATCGCCGATGAGCCTGAACTCAGCCTGAAGGCCACGGAGGACGCAGAGTTGATCCTGTTGGACCTCCCGTGACCTCTGAGGGTTTCTCACAGCGTCGCTCACCGACAAGAAATCCTGGCGACCCGGCGATCCGGGAGGCGCCAGGAAAGGAGCAAAAATGCACACTAGCGAATCTACCCCACTCCAGGGATGGGGGATCATGGTGATGCGTGTGGTGGTCGGGATCGTGTTTCTGCTGCATGGCGGGCAGAAGCTTTTCATCTGGGGGTTCGGCGGCGTGACAGCCTTCATGGGGCAGATCGGCATTCCGGCGCCCATGCTGGCCGCCTTCGTTGTCACGCTCGTGGAATTCCTGGGCGGCCTGGCTCTCTTGCTCGGCCCGTTCACCCGCTGGGTCGCCATTCCATTGGCGGTTAACATGTGTGTTGCTATTCTGACGGTCCATTTGCCGGCCGGGTTCTTCCTGCCCAAGGGGTACGAATTCGCCTTGACGCTGCTCGCCGCGAACGTGGCGCTGGCATTACTGGGATCAGGTGAGGCGTCGCTGGACAGGCTTCTCGATCGTCGCGGGTCGTGACGCAGAAGCTAGCCTGAAGGAAGAATGCGAGCAGGACAAGACTCTGCTGTCCGTGCTCAGCGACGGCCCCATAGATGCGAAGTCACTGCGCCCAGGACTACAGCCGCGGCCGCCAGGGCGAAGATCCCCCTGTACCCGAGGGCCTCGGCTGCCAGGCCGAGCCCCACCGCGCCCAGGACGTTGCCAAGGTCAAATGCAGCCGCCAAGAGCGCCACGGCCCACCCGCGCCGATCTCGTGGTATCCCGAAGAGCAACAGGGCGTAGATGACCGGCATCAGGATCCCATGACCGACCCCGCAGACCAAGCCGACGCTCACCAGCAGGATGGACGAGTCCCCGAAGGGTAATGCGGCCAGGCCGACGGCCATCATCCCGTAGGCGGGGGGCAAGACCCTCGGTCGCGCCAACCACCCGAGACCGAGGCCTCCCGCCAATCGCACGCCGATGAGCCCAGTGAAATACGCGAAGAAGAACATCCCTGCTCGTCCGGGGGCTGCCGCGATTCGCGCCACCGGAACGAAGACGCTCAGGACCCCGTAGGCCAGGCCAACCACAACCCCGCCGAGCAAGAGAGGGGCCGCCCCTTTGAGCAGACCCGGAACGGGCCTCGCCTCTTCCTGCCGCGGTCGCCAGGTCTCCGGTACCCGCCCCAGGACCACCAGCCCACCTGTCAACGCGAGAGCCGCAGCTCCAAACAGGGAGAAAAACCCACCCCGCCGCGCGATCGCTTCTCCAACGCCGGGCATCAGCGCGCACGCAAGACTCATCCACGCGGTGTAGATCGCGAAGACCTGCGCCCGGGCGGCAGGGGGGCTCAGATCGGTCACCAGTGTGCCGAGGCCGGAATCCACCAAGGAGGTCCCGATCCCCTGGAGGATGCGCATCGCCAGGAAGGGAACGCCCATCTGCGGAAAGGCAAAGAGCGAGAGGACCGCCACGATGGTCACAACGGCGCCAGCCGCGGTCACTGAACGCCGACCAAAGTGATCGAGGAGGCGGCCCCCCAGTGGTCGCGCCAGCAGGGAGCTGGCCCGCAAGAGGCCGGCCACCAGGCCGATCTGTGCGGGAGAGCTGCCCCTCTGCTGCAGGTAGACGGGGAGCAGGAGGAAGAACGCCTGGGAGGTACTAAACAGAAAGCTTGCCGCGTTCACCGTCCGGAGCGCGGCGCGGAAGCCACGCGATCCAGATGGCTTCATGGCGACGGTGCCCCGCTCTTGAGCGGGGGCCACGTCGGGCGAGCTACCTCATCGAAATGCATCTGGCTCTGGGTGCAGAAACGAGCGAGGAGACGTGCGCGTACGGTGGGGACTGACCCTGATCCGAGAAAAACCTTGAACCGCCATGACGCCAAGGTCGCCAAAGATGCGATGTTTCGATCTCCCGATCCAAGAACGCGAAAACGCGTTCGTGGGGCCTTCAGAAGCTTGGTTTGTTTCACCCAAGGAGCTTATCCGGTCTTGGCGTTCTTGGCGCCTTGGCGGTTGATAATTTCGGATGGGGACTGATTGCGGCTTCTCGATGATGGGCGACCCCATGCCGAGAATGGGGAGGTCTGACGACACCACCGGGCACGCCCGGCTCACTTGAACCGGGTGATCGTAACATCCAGGCGGCGCACCTGATTGTCGGCCCGCTTCCACTGGACGAGAATTGGGCTCTGGTAAGTCCCCTGGACGATTCGCCCCTTCCCATCGCCTTCTGCGTCGGAAACGAGCAGACTGACGCTCCGCTTCACGCGAAGGAATCGAGCCGCCGGCACGCCCATGAAGGCTGCCACGATCCGCTCGACGACCGATTCGCTCACGCGGAACGCATCCATCAGCTCGTTCAAGACGTGGACGAGGTCGTACTTGGCGTAGTCCATCGTCTTGGTGGGAATCGCCATGGGGTGGCGGAGCATGTGCCTGCCGTGGATGGCCATCAGCCTGAGAGGATCGCGCAGGACCTCCGCAAGATCGTGCCGCATGAGCAAGGTTTCGTACTCGTTCACGGTCAGGCCTACATGACGCTCAGCGGGATCCAATGCGACATCGACCCTGCCCTTATCAATGCCGCCGCGCTCCAGCCAGGCAGTCAGTTGCTCCATGAACCCGTTCCGCGGGTCCCTGAGGTTCACGGAATCGATGGGATGCTTGGAGACGGGGACTGCGATCTGACCCCGGTGGACGACCTCCTCCTCGTTGTAGGCCAGCACCGTTGTCCTCCGCGTGCGGCGGCCTTTCTCATGGATGCCGTCAAGATCGATGAAATAGACGGGCGTCCCCGGGCGGTTGACGTAGGTCACACAGTTCCTGAGGCCGGAGCCGATGAAGGTCAGGTGAGAATCGGCATTCCTGGGTTCGCGCTGGCGCTCTTCCTCGCTCAACTCGTTGCGCAACTGGAGCTGGTCGTGGCGATAATCGGCCCCGGGAGGAAAGAGCTTTTGAAAGGCCCGGATGAAGGGGGCGACATGCTCTCGGCTGTACCGCAGCCTGGCGCACAGGCTCTGCTCCAGGTAGCCTGCCGTTGTGTGGTATGAGCAATAGAGGGCCTTCCGATACTGGTCCAGAAGGTCGCCGAATTCCAGCGCGATCCTTTGCGCGACGTCGATGACGTCGAAGCGTGCCTGCGGTGCCAGTGCCAGAGAGATTTCTTTGGGATGCATTCCGGCTCTCCCATTGGCAGTTGGCCTGTCAGGAACCGACGATAAGGGTCTCCATAACTCCGAGGGCCCCGGGCAACGAAAACGGCGAGTAATCGTACCTGCCTTCGGGTGGGTTGTCAACGGAAGCCGAGGCTTTGCGCTTGACAACCCCCGCCGTTTAAGCTACTTAGCCACTAGATCGAGTCCCATCGAGACAGAACTCCCCCGATGCGGAAGCCCCGGGCGGCGGTGGGATTCGTTGGATGGGTGAACCACTCGCAGGAGCGCAGCATGGCAAGCACCGAGACCCACCCGGTCCGAGCGAGCATCTTGGTAGTGGATGACGATGTCGGAGTGCAGGAATCGTTCGAGGCCGTGCTTGCCAAGGACTACGCTCTGCACTTTGCGACCCAGGGCCCCGAGGCGCTCCGCATCCTGAGCACCCAGGATATCAATCTGGTCCTGCTGGATATCCGCATGCCGGGCATGGACGGGATAGAAGTCCTGCGCCGGATCAAGGAACTGAACGAGCAGACGGACGTCATCGTGGTCACAGCGGTGAAATCGCTCAAGACGGCAGTCGAGGCCATCAAGCTGGGCGCTTACGATTACATCACCAAGCCCTTCGACATCCACGAGATCCTCGCCCTCATCAAGCGCGTAATGGAAAAGCAGGAGCTGATGAAAGAGGTTCTGTACCTCCGCGACGAGGTAGCGCGGGATCATCGCTTCGAAAACCTGGTGGGGCGCAACGCCCGGATGCACGAGATCTACACCCTGATTACGCGGATCGCCGACAACAACGCCACGGTGCTGCTGAGCGGCGAAAGCGGCACCGGAAAAGAGGTCCTGGCCCGTGCCATCCACCAGCAGAGCAATCGAAGCCATCGCCCCATCGTCGCCATCAACTGCGCCGCCATCCCGTCGGAACTCCTGGAGTCGGAACTCTTCGGCCACGAGAAGGGGGCCTTCACCGGGGCCATCGCCACCAAGGTGGGGAAGTTCGAGCTGGCCACCGGGGGGAGCCTCTTTCTGGACGAGGTGGGCTCCATGCGGCTCGACCTCCAGGCCAAGATCCTCCGGGCCCTCCAGGAGCGGGAGATCGAGCGGGTGGGGGGCACACGGATCATCAAGATCGACGTCCGGGTCATCGCCGCCACCAACCGGGACCTCAAGAAGGCCGTGGAGGAGGGGACCTTCCGGGAGGACCTCTACTACCGCCTGAACGTGGTCCCGATCACGCTGCCCCCCTTGCGTCAGCGGCGGGACGACATCCCCTTGCTGGTGGAGCATTTCATCGCGAAGTACAACCGCGAGTTCAACCGCAAAGTCAAGGGATTCTCCGCCGGGGCCACGGCGGCACTGTACCAGTACGATTGGCCCGGCAACGTCCGCGAGCTGGAGAACGTTATCGAGCGCGCGGTGGCCCTGGCCCAGAGTGAGAGCATCTCTTTGCGAGAGCTACCCCTCGACATCTCCATCCTGGGCCGAGACATGATCGAGGATATCCAGAAGGTCGGGCTGAGCCTGCGTGAGGCCCGGAGTCACTTCGAAAAGCAGTACATCCTCAATATCCTCGAGAAGGTCCAGTGGAATCAGACTGAGGCAGCCCGAGTCCTTGGTTTGCACCGGAACACTTTGCTCTGGAAACTTCAGCGTCTCGGAATCGAATCCCGCCCGCATGCGCTTTCCGCATGATCGAGTTTTCTGCACTGCTTTTCGTGCATACTGCACAAGAAATTGTGAGAGTGCGTAACTCACGACCTCCATAGATGTTCTGGACATTTTTTCCCTGAAAGTCCCTACAGAAAAGATGAAGGCTGCCCAAAAAATTGGGCATACAAAAATAAGAGTCCTTCAGTGCTGCTAACTGCAAGTGTCTCCGAAATATGCTGTTTCGGTTGCATGGTTCCCTCTCCCCTCAAGTGGCACACGCCCTGCTAATACAATCGGTCAGCGGCGTCATTGAGAGAATCTCCTAAAGGAATCGAGTCAAACCCTGCAGTAAACAACGTGGGGTGATGGAGGAAGGGTCATGAAGAAGATCATCGTCCTGGTTCTGGTGGTGCTCGGCCTGCTCGCGATCATGCCGGCGATGGAGATCGACTCTTCGACCCAGGTGTTCAGCCGGGTTGGAATGGCGGAGGGAGACAGCGGCGGCTAAAACAGATTCGCACGCGAGAGGGATGCTGAGGGCACTACAAGGGTAAGTGACTTCTGCGAAGGGGCGCCGGGTCTAAGAGACCCCGCGCCCCTTCGCTCTTTGTTTCTCAAGGTGTTGGAGCTTGACTTCTAAGCTGTTGGATGATATTTGGTCTATGGATCTCAGACGTAAGCGAGACTTAAATCGGGATGATTCAACTTATCCTCCTTCTCCTCATCTTGGTCCAATGTCTGCCGGTCTCTGTTACCTGGGCCCAGGACAAAGGACAGGCGGCGGCTCCAAGGTTCGGTGGTGCCTACCGGCGGCCCCTCGCCCAAAACCCCACCACCCTCGATCCCGCCCTCATCTCCGACACGTACGGCTTCACGGTAGCTCAGCAACTTTTTGATGGTCTGGTTCAGTACGACGGCACCCTAACCATCATCCCGGCCATCGCCCAGTCGTGGAAGGCAACCCGCGACAGCTTAACCTGGACTTTCTTCCTGCGCAAAGGGGTGAAGTTTCACAGCGGGCGCGAGGTCCTAGCGGACGATGTGGTCTATTCGTTCACGCGGATTCTGGACCCGAAAACGAATTCCAAGGCGGCCGAGATTTTCCTGAAAGTGAAGGGCGCGAAGGACTTCGTTGAAGGTCGGGCCAAGACAGTTCAGGGACTTCGTGCCATCGATCGCTACACCGTCCAGATCGAACTGGCCGAGACAGCGGCACCCTTCGTCGCCAGTCTGGCCATAGGCTACGCGAAGATCGTCCCACGGGAGGCCGTCGAAGAGCTGGGGCCCGGTTTTGGGAGTCGACCCGTGGGAACCGGGCCCTTCAAGTTCATTCGATGGAAGAAGGACGAAGAGATCGTCCTCGAGGCCAATAAGGATTACTACGCCGGGCGGCCCCTTCTGGATCGCCTGGAATACAAGATTTATCCCGGTCACCAGAGGGATGCAATGCTCGCCTCCTTCGAGAAAGGCGACCTGGAAGACACAGACATCCCCGCCTCGGAGCTTGAACGGGTTCAGGCCAACGGGCAGTACCAGTTTGTCCGTCGCCCTATCTTGGGCGTGAGATTCTTCGGCTTTAATACTTCGGAAGGCCCTCTGGCGAACCGCATGGTCCGACAGGCATTCAATTATGCCCTCGACCGGGAGACGATGGTTCGAGACATAAACAAGAATCGATACAAAGCGGGCTACGGCTTTCTCCCTCCGGGAACCTATGGCTACGACCCACAGCTTCGCCCGTACCCGTTTGAACCCCAGCAGGCCAGGGCCCTCCTGGCCAAGGCAGGATACCCCGGCGGAAAGGGCCTGCCTGTTTTCCAGATGTGGTCGGGCGCCAAATCCGTCGACATCGAGCGAGAGCATGAAGCAATCAAAGGATACCTGGCGGATGTTGGCATCCGGGTGGAGATTCATTACAACACGAACTGGCCAATCTTCAACGCTCAGGTCTATGAGGGCAAGTTTCCTATCTTCCGGTATGGGTGGGTGGCCGACGTGCCCGAGCCGGACAACTTCCTGTACCGCCTGTTTCATTCCCAGAGCCGGAACAATATGACCCGGTACCATAACGAGAAGGTGGATCGCCTCCTGGACCGCGCCCGAGGGGAGCAGGTTTATCTCAAGCGGATCGAGCTATACCGGGAAGCTGAGCGGCTCATCATGGGGGACGCCCCGGTCGTCCCGCTCAACTACTACAGCTACGAACGGGTCTTCCAACCCTACGTGCAGAGCATCGAGGTCAGCGCCCTGGGGGATCCCTACATCCCCATGCGGAAGATCTGGCTCGCCAAATGAGTGAGGAGACGGGCAGCAAGCGGGCCTCCTGGCCCTGGCAGGAGTGGGTGAATCACCTGAGCTTCCGAGCCAAGCTCTCGCTCATGGTGAACCTGCTCATCATCCTCCTCATCGTGGGGTCGGCGCTCCTGGTTGAGCGCCGACAGCGGACGGCCATCATCCAGGAAGTGGAGAAACGCGCCCTGGTCATGGCCCAGGCTCTGGAGAGCGCCACCGCCGCCGATCTGCTTACCTACAACTATGTGTCCGTCGAGCAGTCAGTGCTCAAGTTCAGTAAGACACCGGACCTCGTGTACACCGTGGTGCTGGACAAGGAGCGCAATGTTGCCGCTCAATTCGTCCGGGACTACCCCCTGCGCAAGATCCTGAACCAGCGGTCGGACGAGCGGAAGTCCAGCGGTCCAACCATCGAGCAGGTTCAGGTACCCGGCACAGAACGGGAAACTGTCTATTACGTGAACCTCCCGGTGACCATCGAGGGATCGCTCGAGCCATGGGGGACCATCCGGCTGGGCGTCTCCCTGAAGGGAATGCACGAGGAGATCGCGCGGACCCGATGGCAGATCGCGGGATTCGGCGTCCTGGGTCTGCTGCTGGGAAGCGCCAGCGCCACCATCCTCGCCCGACGCATGACCCGTCCGATCCAGGCACTGACCCAAGGCGTCGGCGCCGTGGGGCGCGGGGATCTGAGTCAGCGGATCGAGGTCACGTCTCGGGATGAGCTGGGGCAACTTTCGGCCGCGTTCAACAGGATGACCGCCCAACTCGCCCGGGTGCGCGACTTGGAGGAGCGCCTGCGCCGCGCCGACCGGCTGGCCGGCTTGGGGACGATGGCCGCCGGCATCGCCCATGACATCCGCAATCCCCTGACATCCATCCTCATCTTCTCCCAGCTCATGTCCCTGCATCACGATGATCCCGACGTCCGGGCAAAATTCGATCGGGTCGTGCCGCGGGAGTTGGAGCGGGTCCAGGCCGTCATCGAGGACATGATGGAGTTGGCGCGGTCGAGCACCTTGCACCTCGAGCCGACCAACCTGAACGAAGTCCTGGCTCAGGTCCTTGAATTGTACGAGGGCCAGGCAACAGCTCAGGACATAAAGATCTCCCGGGAGTTTGCCCCCGACCTGCCATTCTGCATGGCCGACCGGAAGCGCCTCCACCGCTGCTTCAGCAACATCATCGCCAACGGGATCCAGGCCATGGCCACCGGAGGCGATCTGGGCGTCCGCACCAGCCTCGTGCCGGTGGCCAGGTTCTCCGATCCCCACGCGGAACCCGCCGCTTCGGGCCCCCCGAACGGCTCGGCGATCCGCGTGGTCATCTCTGACACGGGCCAGGGCATCCCGCCCGACCGCCTGTCGCGAATCTTCGACCCCTTCTACACGACCAAGGATAAAGGACTGGGCCTGGGCATGGCCATCACCCACCGCATCGTCGAGGACCACAAGGGCAGCATCGACGTGCAAAGCCACGTGGACCTCGGCACCACGTTTACGATCTACCTCCCCGTCAGCATATAGGGCCTGCGAGGGCCCCGCCCGCGACGCCACCTGGGTAATCCACTCCCGCCGCGTCCGCCCCCTCCCGGCTCCCCCGCGAATCATCGAGGTGGGAGGCTGCGAATTTCGTTGACAGGCAAAAGAGGCCGATTGTGTTTTCGCATTCCTTGGATGTCACCATGGAAACCCATCCGACCATCCGCCTCGAACGCGTCACCAGGCGATTCACTCTCGGCCCCGACGGGGGGTTCACCGCTGTCGTGGATGGCGGCGAACCCCGTCGAGAAGTGGGCCGATGCCTTGCCAGCCGAGTTGGTGGGCGACCGGGCTGCGTGGATCGAGTCCTTCAAAGCCCAGAAGGAAACCTTCACCGCTGACAGCCTTCCCACCCGGGAGGCGGTCATGAGCGTGCTGCGCACCTTCGAGGCCGTCGGTCAGATCCCCAACGCCACCAAGATGGATCCCGACGGACTGGTCGACACCCGCTTTGTGAAGAAGGCCCTGGAGCGGAAATAGCAGCAGGGGAGCGGAGGTGCGGGGGAGCAGGGGGGCCCTCTGCCCCTCTGCGTCTCTCTCCCAGCGCTGCATTCAGAGAACGCGCAGGCCCTCCCGGTCGATGGCGAGGATCTCGGCCCGGGCAGTCACATCAGCCCGCGCCTTCCAGCACGCCACCATTCGCTCACCGATTGCGCGGCCGTCCCCGGTGGTAAGCGCCAGGAGTGTCGGCCCTGCCCCGCTCAGGAAGCACGCCAGGGCGCCGGCACGTTCCCCTTCCGCCAATACCTCTTCCATGCCCGGCACCAGCGGCGCGCGATAGGGTTGATGCAGCCGATCCTGCGTGGCCTCACGTAGGAGGTCCAGGCGTCCCGCTTGCATGGCGGCCAGGAAGAGAGCGGCCCGTCCCACGTTGAAGACCGCATCCGCCCGGGGCACCGTGGGGGGCAGCGCCTTGCGGGCCTTGGCCGTGGACAGGCGAAACTCGGGAATCACGGCGATCGCCTGCAGGCCTTCGGGCACCGGTAGCTTCACGCACCTCACCTTGCCCTCTACCAAGGTGGATACGGTGAGGCCTCCAAGGAGGGCCGGGGTGATGTTGTCCGGATGGCCCTCGAAGGGAAGCGCGAGGTCCAGCATCTCCTCGGGGCCGAGGGTCGCTCCGGCAAGGGCAGCGGCCGCCGCCACCCCTCCCATTGCGGCCGCCGAACTGCTGCCCAGGCCGCGGCTCAACGGGATGTGGTTCACCATTCGGACCCGGAGGCCCTCGGCGTGAACACCCAGCCGCCGCAACGTCTCGGTCACGCTGCGGGCAACGAGATTCCGCTCGCCCAAAGACTGGAGCCGCTCTGCTCCCTCCCCCTCGACCTCGAGCGTCAGGCCGGTACCCGCGAGTTCCACCTCGATCTCGTTGTACAGGCCAAGGGCCATCCCCAGGGCATCGAAGCCCGGGCCGAGATTGGCCGTGGATGCTGGCACCCGCACGCGAACCTGTCGCCTACTGGTCATCAAGGCCTCCCTGGCTCCGGAATGATTCCTGCTGCCCCTGTATACCCCAGGTCTACGATCCCCCGCAAGTCCTCTGAATGCCAAGATGGTGATTCCCACCCTCCCATTTGGCCAAGCGCGGTTGCCGGATACCCGCCTCCCGGAAAGCTGGGCGTTGCCCGAGCCAAGTGGAACCGGAGCAGCGAATGCATCACCACACGACGGAGAGACTTGACTTCCGTGGGCCCGGGGGCTATAAAGCCGCAACGGAGGTGTTCATGCTCAACGGCAAGCGTCTCGCATTCGTCGGCGGCGGCAACATGGCGGAGGCCATGGTCCGGGGCCTTCTGGCAGCCAAGCTCATGGCGCCAGACGATATCCTGGTCTCCGACGTCCGGGAGGACCGACTCGCGTATCTCCAGGAGACCTATCGGGTCCACACCACGACCAGTAACTCCGAGGTGGCAAGCAAGGCCGAGATCGTGCTGCTGGCGGTCAAGCCCCAGATCATGAGCCAGGTCCTGGACGGCTTGATTGACGTGGTCAACGGCGAGAAGCTGATCGTCTCCATCGCCGCGGGCGTCACGACCACCTGCATCGCCGACAAGTTCCCCAGCGCGGTGCGGGTGATCCGGGTCATGCCCAACACCCCGGCACTGGTCCTGGAGGCGGCCAGCGCCCTCACACGAGGGAGCCACGCCACGCCAGAGGATCTCGAGATCGCCAAGCGGCTCTTCCGGGCCGTGGGCAAGGTGGTGATCGTGGACGAATCGCTCATGGACGCCGTCACCGGCCTGTCGGGGAGCGGCCCGGCCTACATCTTTCTCATCATTGATGCCCTCTCCGATGCAGGGGTGAAGGTCGGGTTGTCCCGGGACGTGGCCCAACTCCTTGCCGCCCAGACGGTCATGGGGGCGGCCCGGATGGTCCTGGAGACGAAGAAGCATCCGGGGGAGCTGAAGGACATGGTCACCTCCCCCGGCGGGACGGCCATCGCCGGCCTCCACACACTGGAGCAGGGCGGACTGCGAACCACCCTCATGAACGCCGTGGAGGCGGCCACGCTCCGTTCGCGGGAGCTGGGACAGCGATGAAATCCACGTCCCGGTCCGGCCGATTCCAGAAGGACGCTTGATGTTCATCGCAGGCAATTTCCTGAGTGCCTTGACCGGGGTATTGAACTGGGTGCTCTGGGCGTACATGTGGATCATCATCGCCCGGGCCCTCGTCTCCTGGGTGAATCCGGATCCCTGGAATCCCATCGTTCAGTTCCTGCACCGCGCCACGGAGCCGGTTCTGGCTCCCATCCGCCGCTGGCTCCCCACCTGGCGATGGGGGATTGACTTCTCGCCCCTCGTGGCCATCCTGGCTATCTACTTGGTGCAGGGGTTTGTGGTGTCCTCACTCAGGGATCTGGCCTGGAGGATGCGCTAATGGAACTGTCTCCGCTGGAGATCACGCAACGGGAGTTCGGCAGGAAGTTCCGCGGCCTGGATCCGGAGGAGGTCCACACCTTCCTGGAACAGATCGCGGAGGAGATGACCCGCCTCGTGCAAGAGACCACTGACCGGGCCGCGCAGATCCAACGTCTGGAGGCCCAGTTGCGGGTCCATCAGGAGCGCGAGGATTCGCTGCGCAACACCCTGATCAGCGCGCAAAAGATGACCGACGAGATCAAGGCCAACGCGACGCGCGAGGCGGACCTCGTCCTCAAGGAGGCCGAGCTGAAGGCGGAGCGGCTGCTGGAGCAGGCGCACCGAAAGCTTGCCCAGGTCCAGGCCGAGATCGCCGAGCTCGTGCGTCAGCGCGACCTCTTCGCCGCGAAGTTGCGGGGCCTTCTCAAGAGCCACCTGGAGTTGCTCGACTTTCAGCCCGATCAACCTGGGTCCCCCGCGGAGCCGTCCAAGCCGGGGACCCCTGGGGTGCCCGCTGCCGAGCCGCCCAAACCGGCGGCTCCCTCCAGGTGACGGCCAGCCGACCGGCGATCATCCAGGACGGCACCGACGTGCTCGTGGCTGTTCGCGTCCAGCCCCGCGCCTCACGGAACCAACTGGTCATCGCCGGCACCCAGCCCAATTGGCTGGGTGCCCAGCCAATTGGGCTGGGTGCCCGCGGCGAAGAGTTGGGTCCCGACAGCATCACCATCCGGGTGACCGCCCCGGCCGCCGAGGGCGCCGCCAACGCTGCCTGCCGGGCCTTCCTGGCCGATCTGCTGGGAATCGCCCCATCCCGCATCATCATCGCCCGCGGCGGGACGGCCCGCAAGAAACTCCTCTGCATCCGCGACGCCGACGTTGCGACTGTACTCGCCCGCCTGAAGTCCCCGAAGTAAGAGCAGGAACTCACAAGAATCCACAGATTACGCAGATTACATAGATTCTTCCGAAAAGGCTTCCCCGGGAAAATCTGCGCAATCTGCGAAATCTGCGGATAAGGATTTCCCTTGGAGAACCTCCGGAATCTGCGGTTGGCTATTTCGTCTGTTGTCGGAGGACCTGAAACTCGAAGAGGCCGGGGACGTAGCGGCCACCGACGAAGAAGGAGGCAAACCCCAGGCGCAAATGTTTGGCCCCGGGGCCGAGGGTGGGAAATACCAGCAAGCCCTCGCGCTGGCCACCAGGCGGGATCACCACGAACCGGCTGAGGAGGGTCGCCTGGAGGCTCTGGAGACGCGCGCCAGAGCCCTCCGTCCCCTCCATCTGCTGGTACATTTCCTCGTAGGAAACAGGACGCTCGCTTCGGCCATCCTGGGTCACCAGGGCAGCCAACGTCGGGTCGAACTGGACTTCGTCCGACATCTGGTTGCGGATACGGAGCAGAAAGACCGTGGGCGGCGCCACCTTCCACATTTCCCTCGGCCAGGGGTATACGAGCCCTGGCCTGCCGACGAAGTACTGCTCCACGCCCGAGGCGGGGAGCCACTGCACCGTCACAGCCGCACCCCCCAGAGAAGCGATGATGGATTCCCCGACCAGCTGGTGGGTGGCCTGACTTTGGGGACTGGGCCGGACCACCACCTCGCCCTTGGGGGCAGTGGCACAACCCGCCAAGAGGAGGAGCGCGCCGAAAAAGAAAGCGCGGGCGACCCGCCCGCGCTCTCGGTGTTCCGGGAGTCGCGGCACCACGTCAGGCGATCCGCATGGCTCGCAGGCGCGCCACGCGTTCCTCGATCGGTGGGTGCGTGGAGAACAGATTCAGGATGCTCATGCCGCGCAGCGGGTTCACGATGAACAGGTGGGCCGTGGCCGGGTTGGCATTCATGGGCAGGGCCGTGGCCGCCCGCTCGAGCTTCTCCAGGGCGTCCGCCAGCGCCCAGGGTTTCCGGCTGATCTGGGCCCCGGCCGCGTCCGCCAAGTACTCTCGAGCGCGAGAGATGGCCATCTGGATCAGCATTGCTGCCAGGGGAGCCACGATGGCCAGGATCAGCATCCCGAAGATCCCGGCGGACCCGCCCTCGTCGTCATCGCTACTGCGACCTCCTCCGAACAAGGCGGCCCACTGGGCCATCCGCGACAGCATCATGATGGCCCCGGCCAGGGTCGCCGCCACGGTGGAGATCAGGATGTCCCGGTTCCGGACGTGGCCCAGCTCGTGGCCGATGACCCCTTCAAGCTCGTCAGGGGTCAGGATCCGAAGGATGCCTTCGGTGGCAGCCACCGCCGCGTGCTCCGGGTTGCGCCCCGTGGCGAAGGCATTGGGGGTATCCGTCGGGATGATGTAGACCCGCGGCATGGGCAGGCCCGCCCGCTGCGCCAGCCGCCGGACCAAGACGTGAAACTCCGGTGCGTCGGCCTCGCCCACTTCCTGGGCCCCATACATCCACAGGACGATCCGGTCGGACCACCAGTACGAGGCAAAGTTCATCAGGCCGGCAAACAGGAATGCGACCACCATGCCCTGCTCGCCCCCCACCATCCCACCGATCAGAATGAACAGGACGGTGAGAGCCGCCAGCAGGGCCGTTGTCTTGAGCGTGTTGGTCATCGGTCAGAACTCCTTCAGTGCAGCCTTTTCACAGTGCGCCGCGGTCGGCCGGAACACGCAGCCGCGATGCCAGGTCAGGATACGGGCGACATCACGCCCTGTCAAGCCCCGCCCCAGGTGGCAATCCGGGCACCCATTGCATATCGCCCGTTCGGGCGGCAATGGGTCCCGGGCGATCAGGCAATCTGGGGTTTCCGGTTGCCTGGTTGCCAGATTGCCGGGTACCCCCTGGGTGTGCCCATTTGCCCCGTCTCAGCCCTGCTCGATGGGCACATGCCGGACGATCCCCTTCCGGCCCACCGGCACCAGTCCCTTCGCACTCTCCTGCTCGTGCTCGAGATTCTTGAATTCCGCTTCCATCCGCCGGAGCATTTCCTGGAACATGTCGTTCATGCGCTGCAGCATCTCGCTCATGCGCTCGCGCATGTTGAGGATGACCTCGACGCCCGCGAGGTTGACGCCCAAATCCTTGGTCAATCGCAAGATCAACTCGATCCGCTCGAGGTCCTCCTCGGAGTAGAGTCGCGTGTTCCCGTCGGTTCGGGCCGGGCGGAGCAGACCCTCTCGCTCGTACGCGCGGAGTGTCTGCGGATGGATCTCGAACATATCCGCCACCACGCTGATCATGTATAAGGCACGCTTCTGCTTGGGCATAATCCCTCAGTGGCGGGCCGCGCACCACGGGCTGCTCGCCAGCGCCACGCCCCCGGGTTTCCTTTTCCGCTCGTCAGCCGCGGCCGCCCCGCGGATCGCTCGGATTCAGCCGGGCGAATTCGCGCAGCAGTTCCTGCGACCGCGCATCCAGGTTTCGCGGAGCCGCGATCTTGACCGTGACGAACTGGTCACCCTGCCCGCCGCCCTTGAGGTGGGGCACGCCCTTCCCTCGCAGGCGAAAGACCTGGCCACTGCTGGTCTCCGGCGGGATATGCATCGTGGTCGTTCCGTCAATCGTCGGCACCTGGACCCGGGCGCCCAGGGCGGCCTCGGTGATCGTGATCGGTACCTCCACGTAGAGGTTGTCTCCCTTGCGTTCCAGCACCGGGTGCGGCCGAACCCGGGTGACGATGTATAGATCACCTGATGGGCCACCGTTGCGGCCCGGTTCTCCCTTGCCCTGGAGGCGCACTCGCGAGCCGGTGTCCACTCCCGGAGGAATGCGCACGGCAATTCGCTCGGTCCCGAAGGTCACGCCGCGACCGCCACACGCCGGGCAGGCCTCGCGACTCACCTTGCCGTTGCCCCCGCAGCGTCGACAAGCCTGGCTCGTCCGCAGGAGGCCGCGGCTCCGCAGTCTCCCGCTGCCGCCGCAGTCGGGACAGGCGTCCAGCGGGCTACCTGGTCGCGCTCCCGAGCCACCGCACCGGTCACACCGGGAGTGCTTCTGGAGGTTGATCTCCGTGGACACGCCATGAATGGCGTCCTCGAAGTGGATATCCAAGCTGTAGTGGAGATCTTCTCCCTTGCCGGGGCCTGAGGCCCTGGCGTGCTCCCGCTGGCCGAAGAAGTCCGAGAGGAGATCGCCAAGATCGCCGGACGCGCCGGACCCGAAATCGAACCCCCCGAACCCTCCGCCAGGCTCGGGCCCGCGCGCTCCGGCAGCAAATCCCTCGGGGCCGAACTGATCGTACCGGCGGCGCTTCTCCGGATCGCTCAGGATCTCGTAGGCCTCGCTGATCTCTTTGAACTTCGTCTCCGCCGCCTTGTTCCCCGGATTGACATCGGGATGGTGCTTCCGGGCCAGCTTCCGGTAGGCGCGCTTGATCTCCTGCTGCGAGGCGCCTCGCGGCACGCCCAAGAGACTGTAGAAGTCCCGTGTCGCCATGCCTTACACCCGTGGGCAGCAAGTCGCCTGGTCCATCACGCCGTCTCCACGGAGATGATCCGAGGGGTCGCCTCCGGTCGCCTGGGCAGCCGGACCTCCAGCACCCCGTTGCGATACGTAGCCCGCACACCCTCTGCATCCACAATCGAGGGAAGGTTCAGGCTCCGGGAAAATGGGCCGTAGCGCCGTTCCATGCGTATCAGCTGGTCCTGCCGGAACGCGGGATCGGGATGCCGCTCACCCCGGATTGTCAGGACGCCTTCCACGATCTCGATCTGGATCTGACTCTGCGGTATGCCCGGCAGTTCCACCAGGATGCGCAGGTCCGTCTGGGTCTCGCACACGTCCATGGGCGGCGCCCAGGCCCTTTCCACCGGCTGGACGCGCCCGGCCCCGTGGCCCAGAAAGCTCTCGAACAGCCGGTTCATCTCCTGCTGGATAGCTGCCAGGTCCCCGGACGGATCCCAACCCGGGCCCAGCCACGATTGCGTCCTCACACGCGCTTCCTTTCTTCCTCGGTCCCGGCCGGCCCGCACACGGCTACCCAGCGAACCGGCAGACAGGATCACCGAACCTCGATGGCAATCTTCTTCGGCTTGGCCTCCTCGGCCTTCGGGAGCGTCAGCTCCAGGACGCCATCCCGGAAGACGGCGCGGATCTTGTCCTGTTGGATGGTCGCGGGCAGCGTGAAGCTTCGCTGGAAGGCCCCGTAGGCTCGTTCAATCCGAAGGTAGTTCTCCTGAGGTAGTTCTCCTGTTGCACGTCCTTGGCGAAGCGACGCTCGCCCCTGAGGGTGAGCGCGTTGTCTCGGATATGGATCTCGATATCCTCCCGGGACAGGCCGGGGAGCTCTGCCTTCAGGACGATCGTCTCCGGCGTTTCGTAGATGTCCACGGCCGGCGACCAGGTGGAGGCGGCGATCCCCTCCTCTGCCCGCGAGCGGGAGAGCGTCTGCTCGAAAAGCCGGTTCATCCGATCCTGGATGGACAGCAGATCGCGAAGCGGATCCCACTTCACCACGGCCATGTGCGTTCCCCTCTCTGGCGGGGCCAGCCGCCACGATCCGTGTCCGGCTGGATGCGCGGCCACTCGCTCACTTCTTGTTCTTGCCGAGGTCTTCAAACTCCGCGTCCACGACGTCGCCCTCGGGGGCGGCCCCACCCTTGGCCTCGGATCCCTTGTCCTCCCCAGACGCGGTTGGCCCCTGCTTCTCCCGGGCCTGCTTGTACATGACCTCGGCCAGGCGGTGCGAGGCCTTGGTGAGCGTCTCCATGGCCCGGCGGATCTTGTCCATGTCCTCGCTCTTCAGCGCCTCCTTGGCGTCCGCCAGGGCGTCCTCGATGGGCTTGATATCGCTCACCGGGATCTTCTCCCGGTTCTCGTTCAGCATCTTCTCCGTGTTGTACACCAGATTGTCGGCCTGGTTCCTGGTCTCGATGTCGGCCCGACGCTTCTTGTCCTCCTCGGCATGCCGATCGGCATCTTTGACCATCTTGTCAATGTCATCTTTTGACAGGCCGGAGGACGCGGTGATGGTGATGGCCTGCTCCTTGCCGGTGGCCATGTCCTTGGCGGACACGTTGACGATCCCGTTGGCATCAATGTCGAAGGTGACTTCGATTTGCGGGACGCCCCGCGGGGCCGACATGATGCCGACCAGGTGAAACTTGCCCAGGGTCCGGTTGTCCCGGGCCATTTCCCGCTCGCCTTGCAGGACGTGGATCTCCACACTCGTCTGGCTGTCCGCCGCGGTCGTGAACATCTCGCTCTTCCGCGTGGGGATGGTGGTGTTCCGCTCGATCAGCCGGGTCATGACCCCGCCCAGCGTCTCGATCCCCAGGCTGAGAGGCGTGACGTCCAAGAGGACCACGTCCTTCACGTCCCCCACCAGGACCCCGGCCTGGATGGCGGCGCCGGTGGCCACCACCTCGTCCGGGTTCACGCCCTTGTGGGGCTCCTTCCCAAAGAACTCCTTCACCAGTTGCTGGACCCGGGGCATCCGGATCTGGCCGCCCACCAGGACCACCTCGTCGATCTGGTGCGACTCCAGTCCCGCGTCCTTCAGCGCCTGGCGGCACGGGCCGATGGTGCGCTGGACAAGATCCTCCACGAGCTGCTCCAGCTTTGCCCGGGTGAGCTTGAGGTTCAGGTGCTTCGGGCCGGACGCGTCGGCCGTGATGAAGGGGAGATTGATTTCCGTCTCGAGGGTGGTGCTCAACTCGCATTTGGCCTTCTCGGCCGCCTCCTTCAGACGCTGGAGGGCCATGCGGTCCTTGCTGAGATCGATCCCCTGGTCCTTCTTGAACTCGTCCACCAGCCAGCGCATGACCCGCTCGTCGAAGTCGTCGCCGCCCAGGTGGGTATCGCCGTTGGTGGACTTCACCTCAAAGACGCCCTCTCCCAGCTCCATGATGGAGATATCGAAGGTGCCGCCGCCCAGGTCGAAGACGGCGATCTTCTCGTCCTTCTTCTTCTCCAGTCCATAGGCCAGCGAGGCTGCCGTAGGTTCATTGACGATGCGCAGCACCTCTAGGCCGGCGATTTTCCCGGCGTCCTTGGTGGCCTGGCGCTGGCTGTCGTTGAAGTAGGCGGGCACCGTGATGACGGCCTGGGTCACCTTCTCACCCAAGTACGCTTCCGCCGACTCCTTGAGTTTCTGCAGGGTCATGGCCGAGATCTCGGGGGGTGAGTACTCCTTCCCACGCACCTGCACCCGGACGTCTCCGTTGGCGGCCCGGATCACCTTGTAGGGCACGAGCTTGATTTCGTGGCTGACCTCCTCGTACCGTCGGCCCATGAAGCGCTTGATGGAGAAGACCGTATTCTCCGGGTTGGTGATGGCCTGTCGCCTGGCCACCTGACCAACCAGACGGTCACCGTCCTTCGTGAACCCCACGACGGACGGGGTGAGACGACCTCCTTCAGCATTGGTGATAACCACGGGGTCGCCGCCTTCCATAACGGCCACCACAGAGAAGGTTGTCCCAAGGTCAATACCGATTACTTTCCCCACGGTTTTCCTCCTGGCTAAGTGATGTACCTTCAGGAAATAGCAATCAATGCGGATTCATACTCATACCGTGGATAATATAAAACTTGAGTCACCTCATGTCAAGTTCCTTTGAGGGTGAACAGGGCAAATCCAGTACATTTTCGAGTATTTCTCTTTTCCTTAACAGTCAAAGGTCCACCCGAGATAGATCCGATCAAATGGCTGCGCATCTTCTTGACACATGCGGCTATCTGTCCTTTAATGTAACAAACCCTGCTTTGTTGAGAAAGGCCTCGCATGACGAACAGCCGATGGTTCAAGGCGTTGACACTAGCGTTGTACGCATTGGCCTTCTTCAGCCTGGGCGTCTACGTCCATGGCGCCCTGACCAAGCTCCCTGCGACACGCTCGAGCCTCACGCGCAGCGCCCCTAGCCCCTTGCCCGCGTCGACATCTAAGGAGGCAGGCGCTGTGCCCGAGAATCCCTTCGTCCGGGTGGCGGAACTGGCGACCCCCGCCGTAGTGAACATCAGCACGGTCACGACCGGCAAGGGCAGGACCCCCACCGAGCTGTTCCGCCCCTTCGGCAACGATCCATTCTTCCGTGACTTCTTCGATCGCTTCTTCGAGGGGATGCCACGCCAGCGCCGGCAGACCAGCTTGGGCTCCGGCCTGATCATCGACAAGAGCGGGCTGATCCTGACGAACAACCACGTCATAAAAGACGCCGACGAGATTACCGTGAAGTTCGCCAACAAGCAGGAGGCCAAGGGCAAGATTGTAGGCACCGATCCGAAGACCGACCTAGCCGTGATCCGCGTCTCCACCAAGGAAGACCTGCCAGTCGTCGCGCTCGGGAACTCGGACACGCTCCACGTGGGAGAATGGGCCATCGCTATCGGAAATCCCTTCGGCCTGGACCATACCCTGACCGTCGGGGTGATCAGCGCCACGGGCCGCTCCGAGGTCGGGATCGCCGCGTATGAGAATTTCATCCAAACGGATGCCTCGATCAACCCCGGGAACAGCGGCGGCCCCCTCTTGAACATCCGGGGTGAGGTCATCGGCATCAATACGGCCATCGTGGCCTCAGGGCAGGGGATCGGATTTGCCATCCCCGTCAACATGGCCCGCAAGGTGATGGATGACCTCGTCAAAAAGGGAAAAGTGACGCGAGGGTGGCTGGGCGTCGGCATCCAGCCGCTCACGCCTGAGCTGGCCAAGGGCTTCGGCGTGAGCGCCGAGGAGGGCATCCTCGTGAACCAGGTGATGCCCAAGAGCCCTGCGGAGGCGGCCGGGCTGAAGACCGGGGATCTGATCCTGAGCGTGGACGGGAAGCCGGTGCAGGATCCCCGGGAACTACAGCGGATCATTGCAGAGACGGAGATCGGAAAGAGCATCGAGCTCACGATCCTGCGCGACAAGGCGAAGCGCACGCTGAAAGTGCAGGTGGGTGAGATGCCTGCCTCGTAATCCGAGCGATTCCCGACGACGCATGTAGGGAGCGACGCATGCCGGCACCTTCACGAGGCCATGGGATCGTGGTGGTTCTGGTGACCTGCCCCAGCCAGAAAGTGGGAGAACGGCTCGCACATGCCCTGGTACGGGAGCGACTCGCCGCCTGTGTGAACGTCATTCCGGGGCTCACCTCGATCTACCGCTGGGAAGGGAAGATCTGCCGGGATGCCGAGGCCCTCCTGGTGATCAAGACCCGCCGGACGCGGCTGCCCGCCCTGACTCGTCGGGTCAAGGCGCTCCACCCCTATTCCGTTCCTGAGGTCATCGCCCTGCCCCTCGCGGGAGGTTCGGCCTCCTATCTTTCCTGGGTGCACGACTCCACCGCCTAAGGCCTTCTAGCCAACGGCGCCCACACCACCCCTTTTCCCCATCCGAAGGCACGCCGTTTCGGTATCCGCACGCTCGAGGCGCGTCACCTCCCTCTGACCGCTCCGATGAGATGACGACCCCTTGCGCCTCCCTGTCCCCATTCTCCATCTTCAGGCGATCGGCATGAGGGAAGTCGAGGCCGTTCCATCAGACCAAGGTGCCGGAATACCTTGACAAATGGAGAGGCAAAGGGTAAAAGAAACCGAATTTTTGTGCCCGCTTGTTCAGGGGCTCTCAAGGACGCCCGAGAGAATTCATCAACCCCCGTCGATCTGCCGGTCGGCAGGTCGTGGCGGAGGAAATTGATGGGGCTTCGGCAACATCCTGGACCCCTGGCCATTTTGGGTTTTGCCCTTTTTATTTCTCTTGTCCCTGGCTGCACGCTGACCCCCGTGCCGGGGCGTTCCTTCTCCGGGTACCCCGGGCAGGTGCTGACCGATCTTCCCGCCGGGTTAAGGCCGCCGGCGCGGGAATCACCCTCCTTCGCGGCTCCTGCTTCGGTGCCTGCGTCCCCGCCAGCGCCTATCGCGGTCCCAACCCCCTCACCCTCCGGGTACCCCGGGCAGGTGCTGACCGATCTTCCCGCCGGGTTAAGGCCGCCGGCGCGGGAATCACCCTCCTTCGCGGCTCCTGCTTCGGTGCCTGC
>Ga0315285_10001391_pt1 | contig 25487 bp, 20 predicted proteins | sample YL17G09_36_MG_FD_203698 | JGI IMG/M metagenome (GOLD analysis project Ga0315285, IMG submission 203698) | Sediment microbial communities from Yellowstone Lake, YNP, Wyoming, USA - YL17G09_36 | ecosystem: Environmental > Aquatic > Freshwater > Lake > Sediment | place: USA: Wyoming | collected... | reverse complement strand
AGGGCGCGACCTTGCGTCAGAACCCAAGGCAAGAGCCCGGTGCGGTAGTGCCGCACGCCGGGATCCGTGCGGGGGGCACGGGGCAACCCGTGTCCCTACCGCGACCAAAAGGGACGCTGTGGCGGGGAAATGAGCGATGGGGCTTGACATTTACTACACGACGTAGTACTATATTGTGTAGTAAGCGATGGAGGGAAAGGGTGTGGCCGAGAAAAAAAGAAATGTGAGCGCGGCGGAGTTGGAGGTGCTGAAGGCGTTGTGGTCTGGTGGTCCGGGTACGGTCCGTGACGTGGCGTCGCGTTTCAGCGGGGCTCGGCGCGTGCGGGCGTATACGACGTTGCAGACGCTGCTGAACCGTCTTCAGGCAAAAGGTTGCGTGGCCTGCGACAAAGACCGGCTACCGCATGTCTACCGGGCGTCGGTGACTCGCGAGGTGCTGGTGCGGGACAGCCTGAACGAGCTGGCGGGGAAGCTGTTCGAGGGGGCGACGACGCCGCTGGTGATGGCGCTGATCGGCAACAGGAAGTATACGGCCACGGAAATTGAGAGTTTCCGGAAACTGCTTAACGAGGTGGAACTGAAGAACAGATAAGCCATGCGGCCGGCGCGGTCAGAGCGGCCGGTGGCAAAGGAGGGCGTATGGCAGGGGTGCTGCTTCAAGTATTGGTGGGTGCGTTGCTCTTAGGGTTGGGGGTATCGGTATCTTGCCGAGTGGGGCGGCCTCGACCGGCGTTGTGCCACGGGCTATGGCTGGTGGTGGTGGTGAAACTGCTTGTGCCGCCGTTTGTGGCGTGGCCCTGGCAGCCGGAGGGGGGATTGTGGGAAAACATGGCGTTCCCCGCACGCGCGCGTGTGCTGATGCCTGGAGAGCCGGTGGCCGTACCTGCGCTGCCTGGCTTCGCGATAGATGCGCCTTCCGGCTCGGCGCCCGTGGCGCCTGAAGCCGAAACGGCTGGGAGTGGCCCGGCGTATTGGCTATTCATTCCGGATGGAGGTGGAGATGATGCGCTGGTGCGCGTTCCGCTGGAGGGTGCGTCGATACTGCCGCGCCCCGAAGAACAGCTCTTCACCCCCGCTCCGGCCGTTGCAGAGTCGTCCGGCCGGGCGGGATGGGAAGCAGGAACTGTAGTAGGGTTGGCGGCGCTGGGCCTTTGGTTTGGTGGCGCATTGGTGTCGGTGGGCGTTCATGCGGCGCGAATCCGGCGGTTCCGTCGTGCGATGCGTTCGAGCGAACCGGGCCCGGCGTGGCTGAAGGGGAGGGTGGCGGAGATTGCGGAAGCATTTAGCGTGCGTGCGCCGGAGGTGCTTGTGGCGGATGGTTTGTGGTCGGCGATGGTTTGGGGCGTGATTCGTCCGGCGATTCTTGTTCCGCGGCGGGCGCTCGAGGACCTCGAGCCGGCGCGGTGGGAGACGGTGGTGGCCCATGAATTGGCGCATTTGAAGCGTCGGGACCATTGGGCGGCGTGGGTGGTGCTTGTGGCGTCGTGCGTGTGGTGGTGGAACCCGGTGCTATGGTGGGCGCGGCGTCGGATTGCGGATTACGCGGAGATGGCGTGCGATGCGTGGGTATTGTGGGCGCTTCCGGAACGGGGCAGGGAGTACGCGGACACGCTGGTGCATTTTGTCCAGGCGCATTCCGCGCGGAGTTCCTCCTCGACGACGCCGGCGGTCGTCCCGGATCCGATGCCGTGTATGAGTTCCGATAACGCCCGGGCGTTCAAGAGGCGGCTTGCGGCAATCCTGCTGGGGCCGAGGCCCTCGCGGCTGGGAGTGGCGGGGGTGATGTGCCTGGTGGCGCTGGCGGCGGTGGTGCTGCCGGTGTTCTCTCAGCAAGACGCGGGCCCGGCACCTGAAGCCGTTGAGCCAATCCCGCCGGCGGTCGAGGCGGCTGAACCTGTGGTGGCTGTACAGGCGCTGCCTGAGCCCGCGCCTAAACCGCCAGGTGAAACGGCACGGCCGGAGCCGGCGCTGCCTGAGCCCGCGCCTGCACCGCCAGATGAAACGGCGGGGCCGGAGCCGGCGCCGCCTGAGCCGCCGCAGGCGTTAGAGCCAACACTGCGGCCGCAGCCGCAGCCACAGCCGCCACAGAGGCCAGATCCATTTAACATCGGGACGCCGTCCGAGAAAATGCAACAAGCCCTGGACGCGCCGGTCTCGCTTGATTTTACAGACTTCCACATCATGGAACTAGCGGAGTTCGTGACGGAAACGTACGAGGTGAATGTCGTAGTGGACTGGCGGGTGGTTCAGCCGCCGCGACAACCGGGGGCTGCGGCGGCATCGGCGCATGCGGCCGCATCGGCCGATGTGGCCGCATCGGTTGATGCGGGCGCACCGGCGGAACCAGCAGCTCGTTCAGCGGGTGCGGCTCAGGTTGTTCCGGGCTTGCCGGGTGCTTTTCCGGGTGCGCGGGGACTGCCGGGGGGCGGCATGCAACAGATGCCGCAACCGCCAGGTGTGACACCGACAGGCTACGTGACCGACGGGATGGTGAATTATGTAAGCCTTAGAAAGATCCCGCTGCGGGACGCCTTGACCGCAGTTCTTCGGACGGTGAACTTGACTTTTGTGACGTACCCGAACCTGTTGTTTTTCACGTCTAACGAGAGGGCGCTCGCCGACTCCTTCCTTCCCCGGCCGGGCTTGCCTCCTTACAAAACCTTTGGAGACGCGCTGTCGCCGCCGGTAAGCCTGGAGTTCGGCGATACCCATATAGCCGAAATCATCGAATTCGTTTCGGAGACGTACGAACTGAACTTCATGATAGATTGGCGGGTGGTTTCAAAACCGGGGACTCCGGCGGCGCCCGATACGCCTAAAGTATCGACGGCGCAAGTGCCTGCAATCATGGTGCGTTCGGCGCCGTTGGGCGAGGTGCTTGATGTCCTGTTGCGCTCGATAAACCTCACGTTCTACCCGGAAAAGAACTATATCTGGATCAGTTCGCTTGAAGGAGGCGGTGCGACGGGCGGGTTTGGCGGTGCGGCGCTGGCGTTGGAGCCAACCGTAGCGCCGCAGGCGCAACAGGGGGCGGAGCAGACGCAAGGGGAACCAGTGCAAGTTCAACGGCCAGGGGAAACGCAGCAGGCGCCGGAGCCCCCAAAGGCGGAGCCGGGGCAAGCACAAGAGGCTTCGCAGGGTCAACAGCCGTTGGAGCCGGCGCAAGCGCAAGGGCCTTCGGAGACGGAAAAAGCGCCGGCGACGCAGGCGTTAGGGCTGGTACTTCACGCTTCCCGGGTGGCGGACCCGTTTAACGTGGGGACGGTGTCCGAGGAATTGAAAGAAGCGCTGAGTTCTGAAGTGTCGCTGGATTTTACCGACGTGCACCTCACCGACTTTGTGGATTACATATCGAATACGTATGGGGTAAACATCGTAATAGACTGGCGTGTGGTTGAGGCGCCGCGGCCACGCGGCGAGGTTCCAGGGGCCGTGCCGGGAGTACGAGGCCATGTATTGGCGGAAGGCTGCGTGACTGACGGAGTTGTACCTTACCTGAAACTTACCGGGGTCAGGCTGCTGGAGGCGGTGCGCGTGTTTACGCGGGGGTTGAACCTGACCGTTGTGACTTACCCGCACATTTTGTTCATCACATCAGAGGAAAGGGCTTTGGCCGACCTGTCACTTCCGCGTCCTGGATTGCCTCCTTACGCGTCTTCGTCTTTGGGCGAGGTTCTGTCGTCGGAGGTGAGTCTGGATTTCCACGATGTTCATATCGCGAATTTCACGCAGTTTGTTTCGGAAACGTACGGCGTGAACATTATGCCGGATTGGCGGGTGATTCCAAGGCCGGGGGTTTCCCCAGCCTCGGCCTATACGCCCAAAGTGTCACCGGCGCGGGTGCCTCGGATCTTAGTGACTGCGGCGCCGTTGGGCGAGACGCTTGATGTCGTGTTGCGGTCGATAAACCTGACGTTCTATCCGGAACGGAACTATATCTGGATCAGTTCATTTGGCGGAGTAGGCGCGAGCGGCGGATCCGGCGGCGGGGGCGGCTTCCCGGGGATGCCGGGCGTGTTTCCCGGAGGTGCGGCAGGGAGAGCGTTTGGCGGTGTCGGCGCGAGTGGCGGGATTGGCGGGGGCGTATCGGGCGCATATGGTGGTGGTGTTGCTGGGGTAAGCGGCGGGTTCGGGGGTGGTTACGGCGGGGTCTCTTCCAGCAGTGGTTCCCGCGGGGCGGCAGGGCGCGAGGGTGGCTTGCCGTATTTTGAGGTAGTGGGCGTTCTTCAGCCCAACGGCGTGGATCCGGATCCGGGAGCTGTCATCAGGATCCCCGGAACAGGCGGCCAGCCGACGCGCACTACCTACTTGCGGCTGAACGAGACGTTGGACGGGATCCGTTTCGTCGGCTTCTTACCGGACGGCAAGGGGATCGTGGTTGAACGTGTGGACGAGCCGGGGAAAACGTACCAGGTTGGCCCTCCGCAACAACTACTAACGCCGGTGTCTTCGGCTTCCGCGGCCGGGGGCTTTGGCGGAGGCATTGGTGGCGGGGTGAGCGGCGGCTTTGGCGGAGGCGTTGGAGGCACGGCGGGCGGTGCATTCGGCGTCGGCGCCGGTCGCAGTGCTTTCGGCGGGGGCGGTGTCGGGGGTGGGTGGTCTGGCTCAAGGTTTTGGGACACTTTCGATGCAGCCGACGCAGGCGCGTGGCCTTCCGCTTGGATACCCGATGGAAATTGCGAGAACAGCGGGGCATGCTACGTTGATGGGTCGACGTTCGGCCCGGCGCATGGGAAGGTGCTGCGGCTGATGGGCGAGGGTGCGGGGTGGTCGCCTATCGCGCACGTGGAGGCGAATGTAGGGCCACCGTTCCGGATTTCGTTTGACGTTTTCATGGATGGTGCGGACAAGGGCGGCGAATGCGTTGTTGGAGTGCGGGAAAGGCCGGATTGGCAGGCGCCGGGCGTGCTGCTTTTCAGCGCGCCGCTGTCGGGTCCGGCGCGGGCGCTTGAACCCGTGGCCGCTGAGGGCAAGGTACAGCCGGGCCAGACGACCGATCAGGTGCATTTGGAACCCAGCAAATGGTATCGGGTCGTGCTGGATCTCAAACAAGACAGCGGCCGGGATCAGTTGACAGTCACAGTAGACGACGGGCAAAAGGTTCAGGGGCCTGTGGAGCTGAGCGCGGAGGGGATTCTGGTGAAGGACATGCCGTACCTGCAGTTGGAGATGCGGACAGGCGTGGCGTGGTTTGACAACGTGATCATGATGAACCTGTGAGCAGGCAGGCCATTAAAAACGGGACAGTGTGGGCGCCGTGCGGACGAAGTGTAGGGGTGGTCTATCCGCCGCTGCTCGCGATGACGTAGTCGTCCTGTTTGAAATCCCAGGCGTTGCCGCGGCCGCCGTCGTCGCGCATATTGGCTCCCACGCTGTACAGCCGGTATCCGCCTCCCTGGCGCGCGTAGTTGAACGAGGCGCCAGTGAACGGATCTTGGGGCAATTCAGGCAAGACCGACGGCGCTAGCGCGTCAAGCGACTGGGGGTACACGCCGTTTTCGTGGTGGTACGCCTCGATGGCCGCCACAAGGCGGGTTGCACTTCGCTGCATTCGGGTGCGCGCGTCGGCCTGAGGCATCCTGCGGTAGGAATCAATCATGTATTTGGTGAAGGTATTTCGGTCAGCCAACTGCTCAAAGGCGGCGTTGTCAAACTGATAGAACGGGGCGTCGAACAGCGGAGCGGATTGCCGTATCGTCGCTACTGCCTGGTTATACAACTCGCGGCACTGCTCGGGCGTGATGGAATTCAGGAATTGGCCGGCCGCGCCCGTTCCTGACGCTCCGACAAGACTGGTGTAGAAATCCTGCACGGATGGGTGCCGTTGCGCCCACACCTCCAACGAATCGGCTTCCGCCCGGATCGCGTCGGCCATCCCCGGCACCTTGGGTTCGAGCGCCTCGAGGCGGGCGGCCACCGCACGACACTGTTCCGCGGTCACGCCGGGGGCCTGCAATGTCTTGCACAATTGTCGGACGCCAATGCCTTGCATAGCGTTGCCCACCAGGTGCGTGATGATGAACGCGTCCCGGCTCGATTCGCTTCCGAAATCTAGAACCGCGGTGAACTCATCAAGCGCGGCATCGTAATTTCCCCGGCTGGCATGCATCATTCCCTGCAATGTCATCAGCCGCGCGAGTTCGCGCCACTTGGCCAGGTAAGGCAGCGGCTCATCCAACCCGGCCGGCGGGAAATCCACATTGCCCACCTCGATCCCTTTGCGGATTGCCTCGAACGAGGCCTGGCACCGCTCGAGTTGCTCGATCATTCGGGCGTCATCCCGCCAGCCGTTCTCGAGGTAGTCGTCCCGCACTTCATTGTACCAGTCGTCCAACTTGGGCATCCGTTCCACCGCTAGCAAAAACCAGTGCAGCCCGTTGTCTTCCGGGATCTGGCTCGACTGAATCCCTTCCGGGACCTCGATGTCCGCCGTTGCGGATTCGAGCGCCCCGTCGAGCATCTCGACCGGCACCGGATTGGCATCCACGCTGCCATCGGCCTCGCCCACCCGCGGGGCAGGCTTCTTTTCCTGGTTCGGCGCCTGCGGCGCGGCCAGGGTTTCGCGGCCGCTTGCACCACCCATTGCGTGTTCGGGCCGGTGCGATTGGGCGCGCATCAAGAGAAACAACGCGACGCCCACAACCAGAACGATACTCAGCGCCACTGCAATTCGCTTGCCCATTATCACGCCTCCCGGGCCGGCCCAACCGCTCGGCCTCTTCCAGCAAGAACCTATGATTAGAAAAGTGAACGACGATCAGCAAGTTATTGCCCGTCCACGATGACGTAGTCGTCCTCCTTCGCGTCCCACGGCTTGGCGCGGCCGCCGTCGTCGCGCATGTTGACTCCCGCGCTGTACAGGCGGTACCGGTTTCCTTGCGGTTGATAGTGGAAGGGGGAGCCGGTGAACGGGTCGTTGGGCAACTCCGGCAAAACAGAGGGGGCGAGCGCATCAAGCGACTGGGGGTAGGCGCCGTTTTCGTGGCGGTACGTTTCGATGGCGGCCACGAGCAGCGGCCCGGAGCGGAGTGTTTTTCCGCGGGCCTCGGCCTCCGGCACCCTGTAGTAGACATCCAACATGCGCTCACTGATCGGGTTGGCGCTGACGAACTGCCGCAACTCACCTTTCTTGAACTGGTAGACCGGCGTTTCGAGCAACGGAGCCGCGCCGCGAATAGCTTTGGGCATCTGGCTGTACCATTCTGCGCACTGCTGAGGCGTGACGCTTTTGGCAAACTTCGTTCCAGCCCCATCATATTGTGTATACAAAACAAGCAGCGCATGCAGTTCTTCGGGCGATGGGAACTGCTGCAACGAATACTCGAACATATCAGCTTCCGCACGAACGGCGTCGGCGATGCGCGGGACACGGGCTTCCGTGGCCTGGAGCCGGTTGATTATGGCCCGGCACTGCTCGGCGGACACGCCGGGCGACCGGAGCATATCGCACAACGGCCGAGCGCTAATGCGTTGTATGGCAGTGATGCCCACAAAATACGTCATCAAGAAGCCGTCCCGGCTGGATTCGGCGCCGAAATCGAAGACATCGGCAAGCTCATCAAGCGCAGCGTCATAGTTGCCGCGGCTGCCGTACATGAGCGCTTCCGCCGTCATCAGACGCGCCAGCGTGCGCCATTTGGAGAGGTAAGGCACCGGCTCTTCCAGGCCGCACGGTGGGAAGCCCACGTTTCCGGTTGCGATGCCTTTTTGAATCGCCTCAAAGGCCGGCTGGCACCGCTCGAGCAAATTCAGAATGTCCGCGTCGTCTCGCCAGCCTTTTTCGAGAATGTCATTCACCACATCCCAAGGCACCTGCGGCATCAGCTCCGCGGCAAGGAGGAACCAGTGCAGCCCGTTGTCCTCCGGGATTTCGCGGGAACGGATTCCCTTGGGGACCTCGATGTGGGCCGTTGCGGTGTCGAGCGCGCGGTCCAGCATCTCGATGGGGATCAGGTCGGCCCCATTGCCCGGATCGGCCTCGCCGTCTTGCGCGATAACCTGCCGTTGTTGATTCAGGGCAGGCGCCGCACTTTGGGGTTCTGGGCTGCTTGTACCGCCCGATTCTTTTTCGCGCCGCGGATCGCCCCGCATCAGCACAAACAGCACAAGGGCCGCAACCAGAACGATTGCCAACACCGCACCAATTCGTTTGGCCATCTTCACGCCTCCCCTGGCCGCCCAAATCGCCTCGGCTGCTCTCAGTAAAACCTATGACCGAAAGAGCGGCCATCGATCAGCGCAATAATTGCATGCTCACGATAACGTGGTCAGACTAGTTGCCAGATTCGCGAGGCCACACTCACGTTTCCCTGCGGCCGGAAAACCGGCCGCGGCTGTTGACACGCCCCAACTGTGCTAGAATCTCAATATCTTACACCAAGGAGGCGCCCGCATGACTCAGACTGAGCGCCGCATTTACCTGATCATCACGGGACTGCTTGTCGGCGCCACGGTGCTTTTCGGGCTCTTCCAACCGATTCGACTTGCTTGGCGCTAGATGCCCGAGTGGGTGTATTTTCTGGCTGGGCTTGGCCTTCTTTGCGGGTTTTTTCTGCCGGTGCTTGCCGTCTTTCACCTGGCCGTGACAATGGCCATCCGGTACAGGATGCGGCGTAGAAACGCGGAGGGTGCACGCAAGCCTTCACCTTACCACGTCATCTATGCCGCGCTTGTCTGGTGCCTCGTTGTCTATTCGCTCCATAACTATTTGGGCCTCTTCGCCGGCGAGAACGTCCGCTGATGGGGAAAGGGACAAAAGGGACGAAAGGGAATTGCCATTGGGCCTTTTGTCCTTCATCCTTTGTGTCAGCAGTCTGATGGCTAGTTCTTCTTAGCGGACAACTCGTCAAACCAGGCCCGTATTTTCGGCACGGCATGCAGGATCGAAATGTCGTGCTCGTAGGGGCCGAGGCTGATGGCTTTGGCGTCTGCGCCGCGTTTTTGGAATTCGGCTTCGGCGGCTTTGGCTTCCTGGGGTGGCACGTCGACGTCGAGGTCGCCGTAGTACATTCTGACGGGCGCTTTGGGCGTCCAGCGGAAGACCTCGTTCTCTTCGAGGGCATCGAGGAACCAGTGGGGCTTCTTGTTGTCGAATGCGTCGAGGAATTCTTTTGTAAACATCTCGCGCGGTTTTTTGGGGAGTGCGGCCATAATGGCGTCGCCTTCGTGTTCGCCGTCGAAGAGGGTTGGCGCCTGTTCGGCATAGGGGCTTGCGAGGAGCGACTCGAGGGGCTGGTTGTAGATGATCGAGTATGCGAGGGAACTCCACGCAAGGTAGAGAGAGTCGCCGCCGGATTTGCCCTCGAGCGCGGCGGGGAAGGTGATGCCGGCGAGGTCGTACACGCCCGCGACGCAGGCGGAAGCCTTGACGCGGAACGGCGGGTTTTGCATCGCCTCGAGGGCGCGGTGCGCCGCTATGGTCGAGTGGCCGCCCTGGGAAAACCCAACGAGATACACGTCCGGCGGGCACGAAAAACCGACTGATTCGACGAGCGTTTTTGCGGCTTTAAGGAGGTCGATCGTGGAGCCGGCCGCGGTTTCAGCATGAAGGTATGGGTGTGGCTCGCGGCTTGTGCCGAGGCCGATATAATCCGTGGCGGCGAACAGGTAGCCGGCCCCGGCGAACACGGTGGAGCCGAGGACGCCTTCGTGGAGCGTCGGCGTCGAGGGTGTCAAATGCCGGTTCGTGGTGGTGCCGTGCTGGTAGCTGACGGCGGCGCGGAGCGGGCCTTTTTTGGGGAGCGCGACGAGGCCGGAGGCAACGGTGGGTTTTCCGTGCGGGTCGAGCGTCCAGTACTGGACGCGATAGAGGCGGATGCCGTTCGACACGCTGAGGTGCTCGGGCAGGTCGGCCCACCACAACATCAGCCGGAGGGTCGTGGCGGTGTAGGTGTCGAGCGGCTCGACGTGCTGGATGGCGCCGGGAGACTTGTCGCCCGTTGTGGTGGGCAGCGTGGGCGAGCCGCAGCCCGCCGTGGCCAAAAGAGCAAGGAGGATGAGCAGGACTTGGAGCTTGACAAAAAGACGGCGCATATTAGACCTCAAAAAGTTAAACTTACTCCCTCTATAAGTAACCGACTTCGCTGAAGTAGTCCGACTTCGCCGAAGTCGGTCCCTCAATGCAAGGTTACTCTTTCCGCCACGTCTGAATCCGCCGCGTCGCCCGTTGATCTGGCCGACTTCGGCGAAGTCGGCCTACCGTGTTACAGCCGAGAAGATGGTCAGGGGGCTGGACTGGGTGATGGTTGCAGGGTCGAGTTGTTTCCGTTCCATGATACTCTCCACCCGTTGACGCCGGCGAGTCCGAGGTTTTGGGCGGCGAATACTGTAATAGCAATGGCTAATTTCATCCGGGCCTTCCGAATGGACTGGTCCCTCGAGGCATCCTAACACGGAAACAACGGCGGAATGAATTGCGAACTTGGTTCCCCCAACGCACTCACGCAAATCTTACGTTTAGAATTTCATGCCTTCTTTTCATCGTGCGCGATCAGCGGGTATTCATCCGGGCGTTCAAGACACTCCAACTCGAGGTCGACATCAAGTTGCGGCCAACACAGGTGCTCGCCATGCAGCAACTGAACGTCCATAATCTGTTTAACCGTCGCCTGCTCAAACCACGGAAACTTCTCGAATGGCAGGAAGTATTCGCGGCCCTTGACTAAACCCCAAAGGCCATGCTGAGAAATGTTGCCAATCTCAACGTCCGTCATGTTCACGTGAGCGCACTCCAGAAAGCGATTTATTCTGTTTGCTCCTTTCTTTATCCCGTAAATCCGCAATCACAAAATGCTCTTCACCGCTTCCGCCAACTCCCGGGCCGTCACCCCCTCACCCCAGTACTGCCGCACCTTCCCCGTCTCATCGAGCAGGAACGTCGCGGGCACCGCCCCCGCTTGCCAGTCCAGTTTCAATGCCGCGCTCACCGCCGACGGCGACTGCTCGCTGATCACATACACCGCGAAAGGGATCCGCCTTTCTTTCAAAAAGGGTACAACTCGTTTCTCAACCGTGTCCGGATGGTCCACCGACACGCTCACAAGCTCCACCTGCCCCGATGCCTCCGCGTAAAACCTGCCCAGTTCCGGCATCTCGTTCACGCAAGGCGGGCACCACGTCGCCCAGAAATTCAAAACCACAGGCCGCCCGCGCAAAACCGCCAGCACCTCCGACAGCCGCTCCACGCCAATCACCTCGACCTGCGGCGGCGCCTCCGCTGCGCCAGCCCGCTCCTCCCGCGGCGACGGCGAACATGCCCATAACGCGACCGCCGCCAGGCACAGCGCCGCTGTCCTCAGCGCGGCTGTCCTCAGCGCCGTTTTATCGTGCATCCCCACGCGTCCACCTGCGCCGTCTTCACCGGCCGGCCCGCCAGAACGTCGTCAATCGCCGACTGAACGTAATTCACGTCTCCCGACGGCTCCGGCTCCTTCCGGTTGTCATACGCCCCGTGATACGCCAGCTTCAACTCCCGGTCCAGCACATAAAACTCCGGCGTCCGAGTCGCGCCGACGGCATCCGCATACTTATTGTCGACGTCTTTCAGGATGGGATAGGGGAGTTTCCGCTCCGTCGCATACGCCTTCAACTGATCCACCGTCGTCGACTTGTGCGAATCCACACCCAGAAACACCACGTCCTTCCCCTCGTACGTCTTCACCAGCCCGGGCATCGACCCGTCCGCACCCTTCGACCACGGACATTCCATCGACATGAAATCCAGCACCACCACTTTCCCATTGTACTGCGCCAGCGTATGGTCCTTTCCGGTCGCATCCTTCAGACTAAACCCCGGCATCTCGCTGCCAATGGCCGGCGCCTGCTTGATCTCGCCACCAGCGCACGCCGAGACAACGACCGCCACAGCCAGTGCCAAAACTCCAAACTTGCTCTTCATATCCGCATCCTCCTTCTACACACGTGGCCCTCGCCGACACCGTATCAGACAACCTGCCTCGCCACAAAATTCCTCCGCGCGGGCGCGCTTATTCCCGCCAGCCGCCCAACTCGATCCTGATCACGTAGGCGTGATCGCAGGGTTTTTCTTTTGGCGCGAGTACTTTCAGGCAGTCCTTGTTAACCGACCACTTCACAGGTTTGTCCCGCCCAAGCAGTTTGACGTCGCGGATCGCCAAGTCCGGCGCAGACTTTTTGCCGAGCGACTCGATTCGGAACGCTTTCTCCGGCCAGCCCATAGCAATTGCGTAGATCGCCTGCCCCTTCGTCGTGAACCGCACATCCTCCGCCGTCATCTTCGACTCTTTGTGATCGGAGAACGAGCCGCTTTTGACCTGCGTCGGCCCTTCCCCGGATGTCGTCCACGGGCGCGTCCCATAGATGGCTTCCCCGTTCACGTCCAGCCACCTGCCCATCTCGAGCAGGATTGCCTGCGCCTGTTCCGGAATTGTCCCGTCCGGCCTTGGCCCCAAATTGAGCAGCAAACACCCGTTCTTACTCACGATATCCGCCAACTCGTGGATCAGCGAACCCGCGTCCCGGAACCGGTCCTTCTCGATGTAGCCCCACGACCTCACGCTCACCGACGTGTCCGTCTGCCAATACGTCTCCTGAGTTGTCCCGAGTTTTCCCCGCTCGATATCCAGTACCGCCACGCCCGCCGGAAACGCCTTATTCTTATAGTTTATCGCGACGCCCTTGCCCCCTTCGGCGCCGAATTCGGCGCCCCGGTTGTAATAATGCGCCGCAAACTTCTGCAGGTACGGCACAAACTCCGGCTGCTCGATCCACCAGTCAAACCAGAACAATTGCGGCTGGTACTTGTCCACCAACTCGACGCACCGCGCGTACCAGTCTTCCAAGAATGCCGCATTGGGCCGCGAGGATTTCTCCGGCTGCGCGGGGCCATACAGCTTGTCCCATTTGCCGCTACGGACATCGGAGTCGAACGTCATCCCCTGGTCATAAAACCACCAGTGTTCGGCGCGGTGCGATGATACCCCGAACACGAGCCCCTGCTCGCGGCACGCCGCCGCTAACTCGCCCACAATGTCCCGTTTCGGCCCCATCTTCTTCGCGTTGAAATCCGAAAGCGCGCTGTCGTACATCTGGAACCCATCGTGATGCTCGGCGACCGGCACCACGTACCGCGCCCCGGCCCGCTTGAACAATTCCGCCCACGCCGCCGCGTCAAACTTCTCCGCGCGGAACGACGGGATGAAATCCTTGTACCCAAACTGCGACTGCGGCCCGTATGTCTCGAGGTGATGTTTGAACTCCGGCGTGCCTTCTTTGTACATGTTCCGCGGATACCACTCGCTGCCGAACGCCGGGACCGAATATGCGCCCCAGTGGATAAAAATCCCGAACTTCCCGTCCAAATACCACGCCGGCGTCTCATGGGCCTTCAGCGACTCCCAGTTCGCCTCGAACGGCCCCTCCGCCCCGACAGCGCCCAACGACATCTCCAGCACCACGCCTATTACCACCAGTCTCTCCCTCAACATAACCGTCCTTTTCTTTCTTTGCACCTTCGCGGTGGGGTCGCGCTCCTGCGCGACCGCTATTGTGGTGCGGGCGTCCCGCCTGCACAGTAGGCCGACTTCGCCGAAGTCGGCCAGGCGGTGGTGGTGGTGGCGCACCCCCGCCTGCACGGTTGGGCAAGCCCTCTCCCACAATCCAAAATTTCACTTCCCACTATCCACCGTCGCACCCATCACCCCAAAAATAACATCATTCGCCGCCGCTTCAAAATCTACACTCTCCAGCCGCTCCCCCTCTCTCAGATCAAACCCCACCAAATGCGCCTCCGTGTCCGTCTCGACGGGCTGCGTCAGGTCCGCCACGTCGGCCGTACCCGCCGTACCCCGCCGCCCGCCGATATTCTCGAATCCGTTCGCCGCGCAGTCATGGTACCGGCCGCACCACGTGCCCCAGCAGTCGCCGATGCCAAACGGGTTCACCAGTTCCACCGTGTCCGCCTCGCCGTCGCCGACACCCGTCGCGTAATGCAACGTCACCCGCAGGTTGGGCACATGGCTCTGCGCAGGAAACGTGATCCCGCTGATCATCAGGTAAAGCGTCTTCCCCGACGCGCCCACGGGAAAACTCAGCTTCTTTGGAAACCCGCCCGTCACCGTCACCACACCCAGGTTCGCCCCTTCCTTCGGCGACTTGAACGGAATCCCGTCGCGCGTCCACCCGATTCCGTCCTCGCCGATCTTCGCCCGCCACGCGGAGTCGCTCGGCGTCTCGATCCGGCCCCCGTGATGCGTATCCCGGAAGTGGTCTTTCCAATAATTGAAATTCACCTGGCTCGCGGGCATCTTCGGCGCGGGCGCGTTCTCCTGCACAAACTTCGGCGCATCCTCGACCGTCGAATTATACACCCCGCTCAAATCCAGCAGCGTCCACCGCGACACGTCCCGCTCCCCGCCCGGCGCTTTCCACACCTTCGGCGCGGGCGCCGGCGTCTCGGGCTCGATCACCACGCGGATCGGCAGCCACGTCTCCCCCGCCCGCACGAACAATACGCCCGGCCCCGGTTCGCCTGAAACCACGCCTGTTAAGGCGCCGTCTGTTAACTGGGGATTGGCCAGAAGTCCCTGAGGATCTCGAAAATCTTGCAGGCGGGACGCCTGCGCTACAATTGGCGGCATTTGAAAGTCTGCGCCCTGCTTCACATGCTGCGTCTCCGGCATTATCGCCTCGAGCGGCGTATACCGCAGCTTCAGCGATCCCTTCGCGGCCCGGCTCGATACCACCGCCCACGTCGTCCCATCGAACCCCGGCTCAAACGTTGCCCCGTCCGCCCCCTCGAGTGCCGCGCCCGTCCCAACAAACGGCAGCCGCCACCGGACCTCCCCCGCCGCCGGCGAGTCCCACTCGACTTCGATCAACCCCGGCTTCCGCCGCCACACGTAACTGAACTGCCGCGTCTTGATCGAGGCCTCGTTCCAGTCCTTCGGGAACTGCGGTGTTACCTGGACGTACCCGTCCGGCCGTTTCGGCACGATGCCGAACAGCCCCTCGATCACCGCACGCGCCCACATGCTCGAGGCGTCCGCAAACTCATCGTTCGCCCGCTGGCGCCCGTCCGAATAGCTGTGGCACGACAAGCCGCCCGGCGTCGGCCCGTTGAAAATCCCGCACAGGCTCGCCCGGATCAACGCGTAGCCTTCATCCGCTCTGCCAGCAAGGTAGTTGGTGAGCGCGAAGTTCATTTCCTCGCCGTACGCCACCTCATACGTGCTGTGGGTGTACGTCCGCCCGCGGTTCGGATACCAATTCGAACTCCACACGATTTTCCCGCCGCCCGGCGTCATGTCCACCCGCAGATGTGTGTCCGCCCAATGTAGCATCTGGTAGATCTGGAATGGGTCCGCCGCGCCGAATTCCGCCGAATGGTAAATCGTCGGCAACTCCGGTTCCGGATGCAGCATCCGCTCGCCCCGCGTGTCCGCGTACTCTGCAAACACGCCCGCCCGCTTCATCCACAGCCTTCCCTGCATCGCATCGAGCGTCTTCTCCGCCCGCGCACGGTACGGCGCCGGGTCTTTCCCAAGCCGCGCCGCCAAATTCTCCATGAAACGGTTCGCGTTAAGGATATACGCCGACGCCTGCGTGCACTGCCCCCCGATGTACCAGTGCGAATCGCTGATCCACGTGTTCAACGCGCTCTCGTACAACCCCTCGCCGCCCGGCTGCAGCCGCGTGTCTTCCCACTTCAAAATCCCGTCCAGGATCGGGAAAATGCGCTCCATCAACTCGAGGTCGTTCGTGTAATCGAAATACTGCCGAACATGATCGAAAAACACCTCGTTCATGTTGTAAAACACGCCCGGGCCCGACTCGATCATCGATCCTAAAGCCCCCGCATCCGGACCCTCCGTCACCAGCCCGAGCGTCGTGTGCGACTCGATGTACTTCCGAATCCGCTCCCACCACCCGTAGCACACCGGGCCATACCCCGTCCGCCAGCCCAGGTACGCAAATCGCCACGACCAACCCCCATGAACTGTCGCCACGTCGCCCCACGTGCCTTCCGTCGCAAATGCCATCATCCCCACCGCCGCATCCAGCCACGGGTCCGGCGTGTGCGTCACAACCCGATTCGAGATCTCCCGGTTCCGTTCCAGCGCCCGCGCCCACGCCTCTGCCGGCTTCTCGATGTCGCCCCGGATGTTGCCTCCCATCCCCACAACGATGTAACCTTCGCGCGTAGCCGCGCCAAGCTCCACCGTCTCGATCGCCACCTTGTTCCGCCCCTCCTCGCCCGCCACTACCGAGCCTGTCAACGCCGCCGGCGACTCCGCAAAAAAATCCGGCGCGCCAAATCCAACCGCCCCCTCCCACGAACTTCCGCCCTCGACCACCGCGTGCCACTCCGGCAGGTATCGCCACGCGCAGAACGGTTCATTCGTGATCACATCCGACTTGTCGAACGCCCGGCGAAGTTCAAACCGCCGGTCTTCCCACCGGATCGTGTCTTTTGCGCACTGTTCCGGCGCAAATTCAAACTCCTTGGCCCCCATGTTGTAGTTCGTGAAAAACCCCGACGCCCCGCCGTACGCCCACACCAGCTTCGCCCCGTCCAACTCGCCCCCCACCGAAACCCGAACCACCAAACCCGCGGAGTCCGCCAACGCGGACGCCTCGAGCCGCACTTCCACCCCTGGGAAATCCGCGTCGCGCAGCGCATACGTCATCCGTCCGTCCATATACGCCACGTCCGCCACCGACCACTGATGAAACCATTTCGCCTGATCTCCACGGACTAGGCCGATATATAAGTGTCCAAGCAGCCCGCCCGCCCCATGATAATCGAACAAAAACCGCGGCTCGTTATACGCCACCACCAGCGGCCGAAACGTGCACCGCGGGATCTTCTCGAGATCCTCAGGCGACCAGATCATCGTCCGGTCCGCCGGCGGGTACAACGGCCGCCGATGCAGACGGTAATCGCCCTCGACCACGCCGATATCCGACCCCGCCTGGGGCCGCGCCGGATCGGCCTCCGCCGTAATCCGGATCTGCCATCCCCCCGCCAGCGGCGTATACCGCCCAACCACCGGCCCGCCCCCAACCAACAACGCCGCCACAACTACGCTCCCGATCAAGCCCATCATGTCTCTCCCCTTGAATGTCCTATTCTGCTCTCCCCAGTCTAGCACGCTCTACGCGCCATTGCAGTTTCTCAGTCTTCCTGCTTTCCTCCGGTCTCCAGCCTCCGGTCTGTTTTTAATCTTGTGCATCCAACCGAAATCCTGTATAAATAAGCCACAAATGTCTTCGAATCGGGATGGGCTCGACTCGATTACGGAGGGGTCCTCATGTCGGAACAACTCGAAGTCCAATTCCAACAGGCCAGCCAGGACGTCGTAAAACTCCCAAAAGCGCCCGATAATGATGTCAAACTGCAATTGTATGCCCTGTACAAGCAAGGCTCGACCGGCGACTGCACCGGCGAACGCCCCGGAATGCTCGATTTCGTCGGTCGAGTCAAATACGACTGCTGGAAAAAACTCGCAGGCACTTCCAAGGAAGCCGCCATGCAGCAGTACGTCGACTTGGTCGAAAAGCTGAAATCCGGGGCCTGATCCTGTTGGGCTGCAACGCGGCTGGAGCAGTCGAAAAGAAGCGTGGCAGCGTGGCACCCGGCTTCAGCCGGGTGGCCGGGAGATACACAGCGAGAGGAGGACCCTTTAGCGTCGCTTCTCGGCGCCTTTAGCAAACCCATTGCTGAAGCTGTTGAAAAGCGGCGCTGGAGCGCGCTGTATGGCCGCAATAGCAGCTTTCCCCCGGGCTAAAGCCGGTGGAAGACGACCGGTAGGCCGGCCAAGGTGACACGCATACATGGTAATGTATCTCCTCTGACGCTTACCCGCACTTCAACCTTAAGCCGACCTAACCACCATGGGAGTGGATGCCATGAGCAAAGTGTGGTCGGTGCTGGCGCGGGCGCCTTACCTGTTGGCGATGACGGCAATTGTGGTCTTAGCTTGTCTGGGCGGGATACTGTTGATCGAGCGGATGATGTGGGAAAGCTCGCTTGAGGGCGCCTCTTTTTCCTTGGGCTTTGCTTTCGCGCGAGACGCTTATGAACGGGGCGACCGGAAGCTTTACGAGATCTCGCTGGACGGCTTTGACTACTATAGCGGGCGGAAGGAGGGCGAGTTCGAAATCTGGTACAGGCCGGCAAAGCCGATCTTCAGGCTTCCGCTGGATCTGTTGGAGCGGCCGATGCAAACAGGGGAACGGGCATATGTTGAAGGCTGGAACCTGGGGATGAAATGCGCTGCCGAAAGAGACGCCGACGACCGTGAAACCCAGGCGATTGTGCCGAAATAGGCCGCTATTCTTTCTCTTACCCTTGCGCCTCTTGTGTTAATCATTTCGCAGATTGCTACATGAAGCGGCGGAGACGCCGCTTCTACGGGAAAAGCTTTTGGCTGTGGCTATGCCCTATAGCCGGCCGCCTCGTCGATCGCCGCCAACTCTGCGGCGTCAAACTTCAGGTTTTTCAACGCGCCGACACATTCGCGCACCTGCTCGGGATTGCGCGCGCCGACCAACGCGCTTGTCACGCGGTCGTCGCGCAGCACCCAGGCCACGGCCATCTGCGCCATCGACTGGCCCCGCCGTTTTGCGATCTCATTGAGCTTCCGCACACGTGCCACGATATCGCTCGTCACGTCCTCGGGCTTGAGAAAGCCCGTGGGATCGCTTGCGCGGGAGCCGCCCGGGATGGGGTTCTTCGGATCGAGGTACTTCGACGTCAGCAGTCCCTGCGCCAGCGGCGAAAACACAATCACGCCCGCGCCGTACTGTTCGGTGTATTCAAGCAGGTCCCGTTCGATCCACCGGTCCAGCAGGCTGTAATTCGGCTGGTGGATGGTGAGGGGCGCCCAGCCCCGCCGTTTCACCAGTTCCGCCGCTTGCACGAAAAACGCCCCGCGATAACTGCTCACGCCCGCATACAGCGCCTTGCCCTGCCGTACGATATCGTTCAGCGCGCCGATCGTCTCCTCGAGCGGCGTGATCGGATCGGGCCGGTGCGAATAGAAAATATCCACGTACTCCAATTGCAGCCGTTTCAACGATTGGTCGAGACTCGCCATCAAGTATTTCCGGCTCCCCCACTCCCCGTACGGCCCCGGCCACATGTCCCACCCGGCTTTCGATGAGACGATCAACTCATCGCGGTATCCCGCAAAATCATCCTTCAAAATCCTCCCGACCCGTTCCTCGGCGCTGCCCGGCTCCGGCCCGTAATTATTGGCCAGATCGAAATGCGTCACGCCCAGGTCAAACGCCGTCCGCATCATCGCGCGGCAATTGTCGTGATCCGCAAACGTCCCAAAGTTGTGCCACATCCCCAGCGATACCGCCGGCAACAGCAAACCGCTGCGCCCGCTCCGGCGGTACACCATCTCATCATACCGGCTCCCGCTGAAACTCATGCCTATCTCCCCTTCTAATCTCTAAACGCCCGCGTAAAGTATAGCTTCAATTAACAAAGAGATCATCCCTCTCTGCCCCCAAGCGTGACCACGATCTCCGCGCAGAAAACAAAAAAACCGGCAAAAGATTCGACAACTGCACCGGCCTCGTCATTCCCGGCGGTCGCCGAATCGCTTGCCGGTTGTTCTTGTTGTGGCTCTAGTTCTGTCTGCGCTTGCTCGTCACGCCTGCCCCGGCACCGACTACCTTCCGGATCGACGGCGTGTCCAGCCGTTCCAAACGCTGCGCACCCGACTTCAACGCCGGGTTCGTCCCGTACTCATAAAGCACCACCGGACCGTCTTCACCCGTGCACACGCTCACCACGCACAGGTCCAGGCCCGCGCGGTAGTCTTCCAGCGCATCTGCCCAATCCGGCCCGATGTAGTCGATCCAGTCAGACGCCCCGAAGACCCGCCCTTCGGAGAACCCGTCGTTATACCCGTCGTCATAGCCGCCCGTGCCATACTCGATGTGAACGTCATCGAGCAAGAAGGTCGGGTAATCCTCCATGTACGCCGCCTCATACCCGTCCATGAAGCCTTCCTCGAAGGCATCGTCGTACACGGCGAAATATCCGTCGTTGTACGCCGTCCACACCCCGTCCCAGTAGCCCCGATCATATTCCGGCGACGTCGGGCTCGGGATTTCGTCCCCCTCGTACAAAATCGGCCCGTAACCCAGCGTATCCAGACTGTCTTCATACCCCTCGTAATACCACTCATCTTCCGCAAAGCCGTCTTCAAAACCCGCGTCGTAATCGCTCATCCCCGCTACCACAAGATCAACCGGCCAACCATACCCCGCCACAGTGTCCGCAGCCGGATCCTGCAGCAGGACCTGGCCCGCCGGGGCCGTCGACGCCGCCTGGGTCGTCACGCTCCCCACCGTCAGCCCAGCCCCCAGAATCGCTACTTGTGCGGCACTCAATTGCAGCCCGACAACATCCGGTACAACCACGCTCGTCGGACACCCCGTCATCAACAATCCCCCAAGCAACACCATCGGGAACCCGGCAAAAAGCCCCCACCGCACTCCCCGCAAGTTAGATCGAGCGTCCATCCTTCCCTCCTCGTTGACTGGCTATCGGGACGCCCCCCGGCCGCGCTTGTTAGCGCCGCGCTTCTAGCGCGCTTTGCGGGGGGTGTCCAACTTTTTATTCAACTCTGCGCCCCATAGGCCCCGCCGGCCAAACGGCCGGCGGGACTCTCAGAATCTGCTAACGGCCCCGAATGGACCTGCCGTCGCCACCGCCCACGCTGCGGCCACCACCGCTGCCGCGAGTTACCCCTCTGCCCATCGAACGGTCCACACGGCCCCGTTCAGGCGCGCTAATCCGAGGCGACGGAGACGGACTCGGCATGGACTGCCGCGGCATCGACATCGACGGCGCCTGGCGAACCTGCGGCCGCAAAATCTGCGGCACGCTCGGCGCGCTCCTCAACGACCGCGGCGTCACTTGCGGCGCCTGTGCCCTCGGCGGTTCAATCGACCGCGGCGACGGCGCGCTCCTGCTTATGATGTTCGAGGGCGAAGGCGACTGCGGCGCAACTCGAAGGCTCGACCGTCCACGCAACGGACTTGAAGACCGCGGAGACGGCGTTTCCGGCCGGCTCGGCGGTTCTATCGATCGCACGGACGGCGCTTCCGGCCCGCGCGGCGCTTCTATCGACCGGGGAGACGGCGCTTCCGTCCGCCGCGGTGCTTCTATCGACCGGGGAGACGGTGTTTCCGGCCGCTGCGGCGCTTCTATCGACCGGGGAGACGGCGCTTCCGTCCGCCGCGGTGCTTCTATCGACCGGGGAGACGGCACTTCCGTCCGCCGCGGTGCTTCTATCGACCGGGGAGACGGCTCGGCAACCGGGCCGCTCGGCTCGCTTCTCCGAATCGACGGACCCTCAGCCTCGCCGCGTCCACGGGTGGGACCGCTGGGTTCCGGCCCGCCCCGACTGCCGGCTTCGCCGCGCCCGCGGATGCTCGGCGTTTCATTAGGCGCTATCGAACGGGGCTCCGCACTCGGGGCGCTCGGCGTTTGTTCCATCCTCCGGATCGACCGCTCGCGGCCGCCAGGCGACCGTTCCGTCGGCACGCCGCCAACGCCCGCATCCGGCGCCCTGCGTACCGAACGCTCGCCACGGCCCGGCTCAACCCGGCCGCCCGGGGCCGACGGCCCACGTTCCACGGTACGGCCCCGTTCGCGAATCCCGCCAATGTCAGTCGTTGCCAGGCGGCGGCCCCTTGCTTCGGGCGTCACCGACGCCGCTTCCGGCGCAAGCCGCACGCTGCGCTCACGCGCCTCGCGGACACCAGGCTGCTCGGGCGTCCTCACGCTCCTGCGCCCGCCACCCGCAGCCGTCTCAAACCGCTGCCGGCCCACGGACGACTCGAGCCGCTCCACGCGGCCACGAGCCAGCGTGCCTTCCCGCTCCAGCGCCATCGGCCCGCGGATCACCCTGCGCGGCGCATAGTCGCGCACCGGCATATTCCGGTCCGGGTACGGGAAGTGCGGCCTGTGCGTACCAATGTTGATGTTCCAAATGTTGATCTGTGTCGTCGGCACGCCGTGGATAATCGACGCGTTGAACGGGTTGATGTAGTAGTCTCCGTAAAGCAGGTAGTCCGCAGGAACATAGCTGCTGGCGAACACGCTGAACTGAAGACCGCCAACATAGTAGAAATCGTTCCCGTAAACCGCTGGGCGATCCCACGGGTCAAGCGGACACCACACAAAGTTCGGCCCCACCCGGTAACTGGCCACCCAGGCCGGGCCCCACACGTCCCTGTAACGCCAACACCAACCATAACTCGGGTGGTGGCGCCACCGGCCATAGTGCGACGTGATGTATCCGAACGGGTAATCGCCAACCCACGAGTAGCCTATCGACGGCGCATAACCCCAGTGGCCGTAGCGGTACGGGACATAATCCGCAACCACCGTCGGCCGCCAGTAATAGTCGCTGTCAATCGTGACCCATTCGCCGTACGTCGACAGATCCGCAACGCCTACCGGCGCATTGCTGATCACCGCCGGCGGAACCGCGTCCAGCCCCACCGCCAGCAGCCGCGCGCGGTCACGGTTCCACACGTCGAACGAGTCTTCCTCGCCCCGGTCGAACGGCTCCGGCACCGACGGCAGGTAACCCGGGTCGATGTACGATCGCTGGCCCGTCTGCAGGATTGTGTCCTGCCCGCCCGGCGTCTGGATCGTCACCGCGCCCCAACGAACGCTCACCGTCGTCGCGCCGTTCGTCAAAATGTCCACCCGCACCTGCGTGTCATTCTGAACTTGCATGTCCGCCACGGGCGACTGAAAAATCACGCTGCCCGTGCTGCGCGCGATCCGCTGAACGTAAAAGGCACCCGTCCAGCCCTTGATCACGCCCGAGGGCGGGAGCGAAACAATATCCACCTTGCTTCCGTCGGCCATCCGCAGGAACGTCCCGCCCGACATCTCCACCTCGAGCGTGCCCTGTTCGTCCACCCAGAGCGTGTCCCCCGGCATGACCAGCGTATTTACCGTCGCATAACTCCAATCCTCATCCGCGGCGCCCTTCACCATCGCGCCGCCCGAATCAAACGCCACGCGCGCGTGCATCGGGTCTTGTGCAACCGCCGACGGTGCGGCCGCACCCGCCAATATGACCGCCAGCGCCAATACAAACCAGCGCCGGCCTCCACTCAAAAGGCTCGTTTGTGTTCTCATAGCCTGTACTCCTGTGCGGGCCTGTTCCCGCTACTCATCCAGACGAATTCTCTGAACGAGCATTCACTCTTCTAGTAAAACGAAAAAAAACACGCCCGCGTCTACAAAAAGCACCTCATTTTCCTTCATTTTTTTTGATTTTTTCTCCTCAAAATTGTTATCTTTCCGCATCATGAAAACTCGCCTCATTCATCTGCCCAAAATGGCCATAATGGCCGCGTTCGTCTTTCTTGTTCTGTTTACCGCGGGCCCGCCCGCCACCGCCGGTTGTTGGGACGGCCCCCGGCTTTTGTGGGGGGTGTCCCATTTTGCCACTGCCGCAGCCGTCCACCCCCTCCCCGGCCCGCTCGCCGCCTGGCAAACAGTCCAATTCGACCTCGATTCCAACCCGACCGCCAACCCGTGCGACCCCGAGGCCGCCCGCATCGACGCCCAAATCACCACCCCATCCTCCACCGTCTCGATGCCCGGCTTTTGGTATCAGGACCACACCCGTACCCTCGAGGAGGGCCGTGAAACCCTCACACCCAGCGGCCCGCCCGGCTGGCGCATACGGTTCCTGCCCCGGGAACCCGGCCGCCACACGATCCGCGCCGTCTTCACCGAACAAGGCGTCGAAAAGGCCGTCTGGGAAGGCCAGTTCGACGTAAAGCCGGCAGTCACCCCGTTCACGGGCCTCGTCCGGGTTGAGCCGCAGCAAAAAAGATACTTCATGCTCGACGATGCCGCCTCGGCCCCGCGGCCGTTTCCCCTGATCGGCATGAACGCCTGCTGGCACCACCGCGGCGGCTCAGACGACTACGAAACCTGGTTCGCCGAGTTCCAAAACGCCGGCATGAACTACGCCCGCATCTGGATGTGGCCTCTCGCGTTCGGCATCGAAGTCCTGCCCGGCGAGCGCCTCAACTACAACCAGGAAAACGCCTGGCGGCTCGACCGCACGCTCGATCTCGCTGCTCAAAACGGCGTCAGAATCATGCTGTGCCTCGATTTCCACGGCATATTCCAGACCGAACCCGACGTCTGGAACGCCAACGACGACTGGCCACGCCACCCCTATAACGCCGCAAACGGCGGGCCGTGCGCCAAACAAAACGACTTCTTTACAAATCCCGAAGCCCGAGCCCTCTACCAGAAACGCCTCCGGTACCTCGTCGCCCGATACGCCTCGCACCCCGCGCTCATGTCGTGGGAGTTCTTCAACGAAATCAACAACGTGTACAATGTCCTCAACCCCCCCGACGTCGTCGCCTGGCACGACCTCATGGCCAAATGGCTCAAAACAAACGACCCCTATAACCACCTCGTCACCACCAGCTTCGGCGGCTCACGCGAATACCCGAATATGTGGAACCTCCCGCCCCTAGATTACATACAGTGCCATACGTACCTCAACGGGATCGATACCAAAACGCCGCCCGCGCAGAATATCGCCGCTACCGCACAAACGTTCCACGATAAGTTCAACAAACCCGTCTACATCGGCGAGTACGGGATCACCTGGAAAGGCTTAATGACCGAATGGGACCCATACTACCGCGGCATGAAACAAGGGGTGTGGGCCGGCATCATGTGTGGGACCGCCGGTACCGCCATGTCCTGGTGGTGGGAAGGAATCCATGAAAAAGACCTCTACCCGATCTGGAAATCCGTCTCGAACTTCATCCAAGGCACCGGGTTCGGCTCAGCCGAGTGGCGTCCCCTGTCCCTGCCCCTGTCCGACTCCCTTGCCGCCTACGCCATGACCGACGGCAAAACAATCCTCCTCTGGCTGGTCGACAAACGCTATGAATACCCCAACAACGCCACGGTGGAAGCTGAACTATTCTCCCCGGCAACCGACTTCACCATTCCGCTTCCCGACGGCCCGTACGACATTACGTGGTACGACACCACCGCCGGAAAAACCATCACCACCCAAACCGCTGCGTCCCGAAACAGCTCGCTTACTTTTGAAATCCCACCCTTCACCACCGACGTCGCCGCAAAGATGCAATGGCATCAACGTTCCGCGGCGCCTGTGGACGGCAAAGGGGATTCGGCAGGTTGCACTTGATTTTGGAAGGGAAAGAGGCCAGTCCGTGCGTCATTCTGATTGATGATCAAGTGCCCCCGCCGCCTATGTCCACCGACTTCCTCTACGGGATACGGCAATGAGCAGGCGGGACGCCTGCGCCACAAAACTGAATGCTGGCGCTTAGTACATGATTTTATAAATACAGTAACGTAAGAAACAATGGTCGTCGCAGTAGACATTTTATGGGGCAGATCAAGTTTTTTCTCCAGAGTTATCCACCGGTTTTTCCACCGAGTCTGAGATAGACGG
>Ga0315285_10001390_pt1 | contig 25490 bp, 18 predicted proteins | sample YL17G09_36_MG_FD_203698 | JGI IMG/M metagenome (GOLD analysis project Ga0315285, IMG submission 203698) | Sediment microbial communities from Yellowstone Lake, YNP, Wyoming, USA - YL17G09_36 | ecosystem: Environmental > Aquatic > Freshwater > Lake > Sediment | place: USA: Wyoming | collected... | reverse complement strand
GAACGTGCGGATCGTGATGATCAACGAGAACATGGTCGGGCAGATCGTGCGGATCGAAGGGGTCGTGGAACGCGTGTATTTCCAGTTCCTGAACCGCCCGCAGTTCCTCGTGGCTGACCGGTCCGGCGAGATCTCGGTCAAGATGTTCACGACACCGCACGAGACCATAAAAAAAGGGGACGTGGTCGAGGTGCTGGGGCAGATCATCCACCGGTACATGGTGGGTGGCGACGCGGTGATCAACTGCGTCTCGATCGCAAAGATCGACAAGAAGATCGAGCTAAAGAAGAAAAAAGAGTGACTTTTTTTTAAAAACCAGTAGCCAGTCCCTCACGCAGATCTTTTTTCTTCTCAGAATTGAGTCGGGTGATGTATTCTTCGTACTCGTGGATTTTCGTGCTGACAGGGAACGGGATACCGATTGTCGAAATGATTGCTTCCCCTTGATCAAGAGTCTGAATCTCGATCTCCATCTTTCTTAAGTCCTGTTTGGCGCTCCCCATGATGATCTCACGGTCGCCCCGGTCACCAAGGCCCATGACTACGAAGGTGTTGATCTGGGCGAGCACTTTCTGGTCAATGTTCTTGGGCTGCTGGGTGATGACGCAGAGCCCGACTCCGAACTTGCGGCCTTCCATCGCGCACTCGCGGAAGACCTGTGTTGAAGAGCCGCCTGATCCCAATACCCGCTGGGCTTCTTCAATCGTTATCAGCACTTTTTTCTGTTCCGCAGGCTCGGCCTCCGTACCGAATTCCTCCGCGGATTTGCGGTGTTCCTGCATGATCTGACGGGTAATCATCGACAGTACGAAGAGTTCACTCCGTTCTCCCATGCGAGGGATATCGATAAGGACGACCTTATTGTCATGAAGATACCGGAGGATCTCCGGTATACATGAACCGGACTGGCGGAAAAATTTCCGATTGCCCTGAACTATGTTCCTTATGCGGCGCTGAATGACCTGCAGGGTGCCCGAGTGGAACGCCCCAAGCCTGTTTGCGATATGCGGAGCCGGCCCGGTATATGTACCGCCCCTCACATCATCAGGAAGCGTATCCACATTTGCCGTCAGGAAAAACGGGATTACTTCGCTTCCCGGGAAGTCTTCCAGGGATTCGATAACATCCCGCTGGGCCTGAGTGAGATCATAGAGCAGGCTGAGATCCGACATCCGGAAATCTTCATAATCGAGCCAGAGGCTGTTGAGCGCGTACTTCCTGCGATCGTCCGCACTGATCGTAAAGACAACGAGCCCGTCTTTCCCGGCCGTGTAATGTACAAGCCCCATCGTCCGTTTTCCTGTGCTGGAAAGGCCTCCGCGAACATATTCGCCATGAGGATCAACAAGCAGGAGACCGAATTGCTGCATCTTCATACAGGACGCGCAGAACGTTTTCATGAAGTTTGACTTTCCCATCCCTGTTGTGGCAAAGACCCCCATATGCTGGGGGAGAACTTTGCTGTGGATCTTCACCGGGACATCCTTGAGTACACCTTGGCCGGTCCGCATGACCCCGACCTCGATATCTCCCATGACATTCATCAGAAACGCAAAGTCTCCCGCTTCCGGAATTGTGACTCCGGAAAATTTTACCGGGAGCGTTCGGGGTTTCCGGAATGTTCCTGTTTCATCAATAAACCCGAGCGGTACCGCCTCGACGCCGATGAAAACATCCTCGCCAAGCCCGTAGAAATGCTCACTGAACGGGCGGGTATCCCAGTTCCCGTCGGCAAAGTTGCTCTCGTGGAAGAGATCGATAACCTTGGCAAAAAATGTAAATTTCTTCTTTGTATCGTGAATTTTTACGATATCTCCGACAAACAGGTTGGCATCATGGGGCACGATAAACCGGTATGCCAGAACGCTCTTTCCTATCAAGCGGAATTTTGTCGTGTCTGAGTTTTCAATATCGTTTAAAGTCATCATGGATATCACCAAACAGCAGATCGAAGATCTCCTTGTTCAATCCCTGCGATGCAAAGCCGTTCATGAGATCCTGCCGGATCTGCTCGGTCAGGGACTGGTCAATCACAACCGTCCTGTGGGCATCCAGTAACGGGTATGGGTAGCCGGGAATCCTCCCGTCATCTGAACAGGCAGCTATAGAGCTCATGATCATTTCAACCGTTTGTTCATCTGTTCCTTTCGGCAGTTCCATCTTGAGGGGGAAATTCTTGGAAGGATGTACCGATGCCACGTAAAGATCACCCTGTCGTCCCCGTTTGTACACGGCACTGTCAAGAAGGTGTTCATCGATTCTAACCCACCATGGGCCTGAGATGCCGGATTCGCGGACAAAACCTCCGACCGCCGGGAGCAGGGGGTGCCCTCCGCCCCAGGTTGCCCGGGTCCTTTTTGTCACCGCAGCAAGAAGCACATTCCGGTTCCGTGCGGTCCGGATAATTTCCTGCAGGATGGGATCATGGTTCTGGTCCGTCACCCGCAATGCACCATCAAGAAGGAGCAGCGATCCCTCCGGCAGTGTTTTCGCCTGCTGGTGTGCGATCCAGTATTCAAGGGTGTCGCGGAGAATCGCAGATACCCGTTCCGCATCATTGTTGATGAGATCCGTTTCAGGGAAAATCCCGAAACAATCGTTCATAAGAATCTTGAAATCTGCATTCTCCTCTTCAGGGCCGACAGAAACTACGGTGAGAGGGGTTATTGCCCGCGCGTACCGATTCCCGCTGAGGAAATCCGTATGGGCTGCGCGGATTGCTGCAAGGGCAAAGCTTCCCGATTCCGCGATAATGGCATTGCTTCCGTCGATTGCGCTGACGAGGTGGAAAGGCCTGTTTTTTATGGGATGGATATCAGCCTTTGAAAGATGGCTGAACTCGGAGAATTTTTCCACCAGATCATAGGGCATCTGGTGCGAGATCCGTTCGAGGATCAGGGTGACTGATTCCTCATACGATTGTTTCGGGCTCACTCAGAGACCTCCCGGATCCGGCTCGCATTATCCGTTCCCATCTCAACAAGGAGCGTGTTGGAAAACTCACCCTGCATCTCCGGTATATGGGAGATCAGGAGGATCTGGGGGAAGCGGGATTCCTGCGACCGGAGCGTGGTTAACAGGTTGTTCCTCCGTTCCTCGTCCTGGCCCCCGAAGATCTCATCAAAGATCAGGATCGTGCTCTCATGTACCTGGTGAAGCTCAGCGAGATAGCGCGAGAGTGCGATCCGGAGTGCGACTGCGATGTCGTCCTGCTCACCGCCACTGAACCTCTCGATTGGATAATCATCGTCGATGTCCCGGATGAGGAGGTTGAAGTCATCATCCAGCAGCACCTGCTCGTACCGGCCACTCGTGATCTCGCTGATGATCCGGCTGACCTCTCCCTCAATCCGGCTCCTCACGACCTGCATGAGGTAGATGACATAGTCGGCGATGATGCTGCGGGTGAGTTTGAGGAACTCGATCTCTTCCCTGAGTTCACCTTCCTGTTTTTGCAAAGCCGTAATTTGGGCTTGCGTGCGCTGGTAGTCTGCAATCCTGTCCTGTACCTGCCGGAGCTGTTCGATGGTTCTGGAGATTTGCGTATCAACGGTCCGGATGGCCGCAGCGATCTCCTCACGGATAGTTTCCAGTGTTTCGATCTTCTTTGGATCGAACGACGATTGTTTGATCTTTTCTGCGATCTGGAGAATCTCTCCATCTTTTGTTGTTATCTGCCCTTCAAGATCCCTGACGTGGTGTTTAAGAACCGACATTTGTGCGATTTTCTCCCGGAGATCGCCGAACCGTTTCTGGTCTTTTTCCAGCTCAGCCATCTCCAGCCCGGCTTTCTCATAGATCTTCTCGTCAAACTGCAGATCCCGGATTCTTTCCCTGAGTAAAGAACAGGTCTTTTCCTTTTCCTGCAACAAGGGGAGCAATTCCTTAAGGTCGGCTTCATGAGATTCTCGAAGCCGGATCTTCTCAGACAGGGAACGGATCTCAATAAGAACGGGCTTTATTGTATTGATGGTATCCTTAACTTGCTGGGCGTTGTTCTGCTTCTCATGTAACCCAGTTACGTCATCATCAATACGCTGGATCTGGGATGTAAATTCCATCTCGATGCTGGTATAATGGCTGCCGAGCTTCTGACGGCAGAGCGGGCATGTGCCGTCTGCCCCGGCCTTTTGTATTGTCTCCCAGTCCGCCAGGATTTTTTTCTTTTCAGCAGCAAGGCTTTTTTGCCGGGCAGAGAGCGTTCCGATAGTGTGGGTGATATTTTCGAAAACTGATGTGATATATTGTTCAAGATTGTCATCATCAGTTTCCGGTCCGATCTTCAGTGTCTTCCGTACCTCGGTTATGATGGCTGCCCTTTTTTCCCCCACCATGCCGAGTGCGGCTATTTTTTTCTCCAGCTGGTCTGCCCGCGTCTTCGTTTCAGTATAATCACGTTCAGAGAACCGGATCTCGGCTAGCTTCTGGTCAAACTCTGTTTTTTGTTCTCTCAATGCCTCAAAGACCTGCTTCCTTTCAGGATAAGCAGATAATTTCTGTTCCAGAGCCCTGTACTCCTGCTCCTGCCGTACAAGGTCCATGAGCCGGGATTGTGTGGTGGTACGTTGTCGACCAAGACCTTCCTTCTCCTTTATTAGGGATTCCTGCCGCTCGACAAGCCGCGTGTATTCTGTTTTCTGATCCTGAAACTGCCGGTACTCTTCATCCTTGGCTTTTTTCTTTTTGGATAGGCTGTCCTGTTCTTTTTCAAGGGAGGAAAGTGTATGTTTGAATTCTCTTACCGATGCCTGAAGGGCGGTGAGATCGATTTCCGCTAGCTGTCTTGTTATTGCTTTGAGTTCGCCATCAAGGGAGAGCAGTGCATTGGCCTTCTCATCTACACGTTCCTTCAGGATATTCTGGCTCTCCTTGTTCAGGTAATCGATCCCAAGGGCACGCAGGAACCATTCTTTCCGTTTGGCGGGATCCGATTCCAGCAATGTGAGGAGGTCTTTCTGGGCAGCATAGATCGTGTTCCTGAAATCCACCCGGCCCATCCCGATCGTCCGCTTGACCTCGTTCTCGACTTCCCTTACCCCGGTTGCGAAGAGTTGTCCGTCCTTATGGAACGTTGTCTTGTTCGCGACGGTCTTTCCGTTTTTGAATGTCCGGACTACTGAGTAATTGATGCCGCCAATCCGGAAGTCAAGCCTTACCTCGCACTGCTCTTTCGGTGAGGCAAACGAGGAGAAGATGTAATCTCCCTGCAGGCTGCCGACCTTCTCAACACCGTAGAGCGCGAAGAAAATTGCCTCAACAATGCTCGACTTGCCCGTGCCGTTGTTGCCGAGGATGCCGGTGATGCCGTCCTTGAACCGGATCTCCTCGTTTCTGAACCGCTTGAAGTTCTTCAGCACCAACCGGTCGATGATCATGGGGCGCCGCCTCCAAGTCGAAGAGCCTTCGGCTCTTCTCCTGCCTCGGGTCTGATGACCCTCATCATTCGGCTTCCTCCCGGTGCTTCTCCATCGCGGTCTGCAGGACGTTCCTGCCGCACCTTCCGATGAACTCCTTCTGTTTTACCGAGAGCTGCTGTTGTGCAACAAACGCGGAGAACTCCTGCAGGTAATCGATCAGACGGATATCCTGCTGGAGCGGGACGGGGCGGTCCGCCTCATCCGCCACAACCCGGATCTTCAGGTCGAGGAGTTTCTCGCGAACCCCCGTGAGATCTTTTGAATCGATTCCCTTGCCGTGCTCCCGCGAGAGGCCATCGAGTGTCACCTGCGCCATCGCGTGTTTCGGAACTCGTTTCTGTTCGACCCGTGCGATGATCTCCTCCGTGATATCCTGGGGATGGACTCCCTGGCACTTGATCGTGCCGAGATCGATCATCGGGGTCTTCGGGAGATCAAGGTGCTTTACCGTGTGACGCCCTGGATCGACAAGAAGCCCCCCTTTCTCGTCCTTAATCTCACCATATTTCAGGTACTCGGTCGACCCGGAATACCACGTGTTGTCAGTAATCTGTGACTGCCGATGATAGTGGCCGAGTGCGATATAATCGAAACGATCAGAGAGAATCGTATTGTCCAGCTCGTGCTCGGCAACGGTTGCGAGCCGTTTATCCCTGATCGCGGTCGCAAGCCCGTGAGTGACGAGAACGTTGTTATGACTCTTTGCCAGCTCGATCTCATCGTAGGCTGTGCGGTAATCCTCCGGCCGGAGCATATTGGGGATCAAGTGGAAGACCGTGTCCCCGATCTCCACCTTCTCGTACCGGAATTTGTATGCCGCTGTGATGCGGGACGGGTGGTAAGTCAGAACTTCGTACGGCGAGGTTGTATACCGGGTCTTGATCATACTGTGATTCCCGGCAATAACAATAAATGGAATTCCGGCAGCGTGGAGGCGGTCCAGTGCTTCGAGCACGGTCGTGTACGCTTTTGTCTTGGGCTTGACCTGTTCGAAGAGGTCACCCGCGTGGACGAGGACATCGGGTTTCTGCCGGATAATCTCATCTATCGCCAACAGGAAATTATCGTAGATCTGCTTCTCGCGCAGGTTCATTCCGCTCTCCGGATCGAGCCGGTTGAACGCGGCGAGGCCAAGGTGGGTGTCGGCGATGTGGATAAGGGTCATCTTTGATTTTTATTTTGGAGGTGATGGGATATAAGAGGGTAGGGGGTGGGGTGAAAATGTGGGATTGGATACGTTTATTTTATCATTTGATTTTTTTATATTCTTATCTTACAAGATCTAGGAATAACTCATCTATTTCATTTTGAACTCTTTGTGATTCCTGCCGATCTCTTTCCTCCATTTGAGCATCCTTATAAGATTCATATGCATCGTCTTCATCAGGTTCATAGTCCTTATAATATTCATCAACCTTCTTTTGTAAATCTTCAATTTCATCTATAAGATCAATGGTAAAGAAATCCGAGAACTCTTCTAATAATTTTATAGCCGATTCTATTTCAGTAATTTTTTCAGAATTGAACAGATCTTCCATTTGACTCGAGGATTGGATATGTATTGTTTTAAGTTTTAAAATTTGGTCAATACTCTCAGTCCTCGTGCTTTGAAATTCTTCTTCAAATTTTAATTTTGCTTCATCAAATTCATGTTCTGATAATGTGTATTTCGATATTCTTAAGAAATCACGAAGTTGTTCAAAACTCTCTAACGACTCTAATTTTTTGAGAAGTAATTCTTTAGTAACAGCAAATAGATCTTCTCGAGGAATACTGAAATGATATTTTTTTTCTTGCATCTCCTCAATATATTCTAATAAGGCAAAAAGTTCTGAAATGTTGACTTTATCGTCCTCAATGATCGAAACCAGTTTTATAAGCAATTGTGAAATGAAATCGTAGAGTTGTTGTGTTTCCAGTTCTTCACATAGTCTAAACAAAAGATACATGCGTTTCTCAAATGAATAATCTAAAAGATTTGGTATCCATTCACTACGATAATGGAACCATTGATCATATATTCGAAGATCCGAATCAAATGTCCTTATTACCGAACGTGTGAATTCTTTTGAATAGTCTTTTATATTCAATTTATATTGTGTTTTGAAGGATTCGAGTAAATTCCACAACAAAATATTCTGTTGGAAAAATAATACAGAGTCTACAAGATCTTTAAGTAATTCGGGATTTTTCATTAAATAATGGTTTACAAAATCATGAATTGATGGATTTTCAAATTCAATAGAATAACTTTTGATAGATTTCATCGAGGAAATTATGATAAAAGAACCATCCAATTCTTTTAAAGAATTTTTAAAATCATTCTTCTTAATAATATATCCATATCTTTTTGATTGATCCTGTTGATAAGAATTAAATGCGTCGCGTAATTTGTTAATTTCTACTCCTTTTGGGAGAGTGTTTAAAACTAATAACAAATGTTTTGCCGGATCAGATATTTGTTGTTCAAAAGCATGCTCCCATACCTTCTCAGGATTTTCTAAATTATCGAAAAAATTTTGAGCATAACTTTTTGTAGAATCTAATTGTATTGCGGTCATAATTTTTACAATTCGTGGAGTAAAGTTGCGGTGGGTGATAATATTAGAATATTTTTGCTCTTGAACGATGTCAGTGATACAATCGTCAGGAAGAGTAGAATACCAGAGATGATTATACAGAATTTTTGCCCGCTCAAATGTATCATAATTAGATAGTTCTACAGTATATTGTCCCCGTTCAATTTCTGCATTATTTAATTTTTCATATGCAATTTGGGCTTGATTTAAGATATAACTCCTTGTAGTCAACAAGAATTTTGTGTTTTTAGATTTTTTTATTGAGTCAAGTAAATTTATTATTTGTTGATCTTCATTTTTTGTTAATTTATCTCCAAATATCGACTGTCCTAAAAAGTCATCGTAATAAAAAAATTGTTTTTTTGTAGGATCAAAAACATCAAGTACATCATCTATGGTTTTTATCGAAAAAACATTGTAATCATTTTCAAGATATCGAGATAGGATATATTGAGCAATCGTTGTTTTTCCTATCCCTGGATTTCCAATAATTATACAAAAATTATCTTGTTTTAATCTCTTTTGAACTTGGAAATAAGCTTGATTTTTTACAAAAATTTTTACGCACTCTTTGATATTTTCAATTTCCAAATCTGACTGATTATATACTGCACTATGGACAATACGGTCTAAAACATCAACGCTTGTAAACCATAATTTATGATTCTTTTTTGCAATATCGCCATATTTTCTTAAAAGATTGTTCAAATCATCAAAGCCAAAAATGTCTTCAGTTCCATTGATATACGGTTCGAAGATTGCTTTAATCTCATCTTTGTTTGACGGGGTTAATCCTAAAGAAGTCACAAGAATGTAACGATCAGGTTTTAGTTTCCGTACCTTTTCTAATTCTTTTTTTTCAAGGTCGGATTTCAGTTTAGCGTAACCACTTTTAGAATAATGCTTACATTGAACAATTATTTTTGAACCATTAGATCCGATATATCTAAAATCGATTCCACTGTCTTTTCCAGGTGTAAAACTTTCGAGTCTTATTTTATATTCTTCTTGAATCAAATCACGAGCTAACTCTTCAAAATCAGCAGGAGTTAACAAATTAAAATTATAATCGGCCATCCAATCACAATACTATCAATGTAACATTTGGATATTTAAATATCGAGAATTATCGAGTTTTGTTTCATCCCGCTCTTTAGGTCGAGCCGGTTGAACATCGTTGATCCCGAGGTAGGTGTCGGCAATGTGGATAAGTTTCATTGTGTCTGATTTTTATTTGGATGTTGATGAGATATAAGGGGGGTGGGGGGATGGGTGAAGGTTAATACCAGAACCAACAAATGAGCAATATATCCAGTAAGATATTTCGAGATGAGATAAATGAAAATCCAGAAGGTGTCAATCCATAACTTCCGGAGTATTTGCGATTTAGATTTCCAATGCGAATCGATGGTGATCTTTCTCGGTCCTAACAATCATGGTAAATCAAATATTCTTTCTGCAATTGAATTTGCACTATCACCCGGGGCAAAGCCATCCCCATCAGATTTCAATGCATTTTGCGGGGAAGAATATGTATTATGGGTTGAGATTACCTTTCATGAATTAACTGAACAAGAAAAAATAACATTTAAAAAATATCAACGGCAAGACGGAACCATTTGCATTCGAAAAACTGCAAAAATAATTGAGGGAGGGAAAATTGAAACCAGTTTGAATGGATATAGCCAAGAGCCTGATTCGGACTGGTTAAAAAGTTCAGAGGTTTCCAATCTGGCAAAGCGGGATATAATAAATGATCTTCCATTAAAAGATTATGTTCCTGCAACGGGTAGGATTACTCAAGAAAATGTACGTGATGCTCAAAAGAGATACATGGAGGAACACGCGACTGAGATAACATATCACGAGACACTCGAAACAACCCCATTTCTTGGACCGACGAATATCGGTGGTGGTGTGCTCCCTGACTTTTATTTAGTTCCTGCCGTTCGTGATTTAACTGAAGAAATTAGATCCAAAGGATCGTCAACATTTTACAGGATGCTAGGAAGGACGATTCGTGAAATCGCAGAAAAGGATGTGAATTTCTGTGCACTCCGTGATAAAGTTGATCAACTAACAAAAAGTCTTAACCGGCAAGAAGGAGAGGAAGATCACCGTCCGGCTCAACTGATTGAGCTTGAAAAATCTATTGAGGATGAATTAAAAGACTGGCGTGTTGATGTAGATATCCAAGTAATACCTCCAGTATTCGAGAAATTTTTTGAATTTGGAACAAATTTAAATCTAAATGATGGTGTCAAAACTAATGCTGAAGATAAAGGTCATGGATTACAAAGGGCACTAATTTTTGCTTTATTTCGAGCATGGGCGAAAAGTCTCCGAAGAGTAGAAACTGCAGCCAGTGGGGGCACCGTTCCAAGGATCTCTTCTGAATCTGTAATTTATGCTATAGAAGAGCCTGAATTATTCCTTCATCCTCATGCACAGAAAAAAATGGCTCAAGCGATCAAGGATATCGCTCAAAGTCCAAACCATCAAATTATGGTTTGCAGTCATTCAAGTCATTTTGTAGATATTGATTATTACAAGAGTATTTGCATTGTAAATAAATCAACACCCCAACGGGGTACTGAATTGCGACAATGTGTAACCGATTTATTTTCAGGTACTGGCGTTGATGACAGGAAAAAAAGATTCCATGCAGCACATTGGATAAATCCTGATAGAGGTGAAATGTTTTTTGCAAAACGGATCGCATTTGTTGAAGGCGAGACGGAGAAAACCATATTCCCCTATTTAGCCTCTAAACTTGATTGTTACGATCCTGAAATCTCGATCATAGATTGCGGTTCAAAATTCAATTTACCTTTGTATATCACTGTCGCAAATGCATTCAAATTGAACTATGTTGTAGTTCACGACGAAGATCCCCTTCCTGATCCTATTCCCTCAGAGTGGACTCCGGATAAAATTAGTTCGAAACGAAGGATTTATGCAATTAATCAAGAGATTCAAGGTGCAATTAATACAGTATTTGGTCGTTTCTATATGTTTGAACCTGATTTTGAGGAAGTTTCGGGAGTGTCAAGAGCTCAAGGAGACAAAAAAGGAAAAGCCTTGGCAGCATTGGAGCATTTTTCAACTATTGCTGATAGTGAAATTCCCGCAAGACTTCAAGAAGTCGTAAGGGGAATTTATTCATAAGGTAATAACCATTTTAGTCAAGAGGATCCCGTCCACTGAAGGATTGTCTTCCGCTGACTGCGGTCAAGAATTTCTTTCGCCTCCCCTGTCGCTTCTACTTTGATATTGACTCTTCGAAGCCCGCTCTTTGATATCTCTTCCGTCAGTATGTGATGGACAGGGAAAAATTCCCGGATCTTTGTACTGATCTTATGCCCTGAACAGATCAGCTGGATGTTGTTTCGCTTGAGGATGGACCATATCGGTTCCCAGAGATAGAATGCGCCCGTCGAACCGAATGGGTTATCGAGCAGCAGCACTTTTGCGGTGTTCGTGTCATGCCTGCCAACAACGATATTTCTAATATAGGACATCAGTGCGATCAGGAAGATGATATACATCGTATTTTCCTGGCCGTCTGAAGCTTTGATCGTGTCCCATCTTTGAAAATCTTGAGACTCTAAATCGATTTTGCGGATTTTGACATTAATCTTCCCCATCTCCATTACTCTGCTGACAAGTTGATCGGGCCTGAAAGATTTTTGAAGATCCTGTCGAGTGATCTTGCCATCCCTAATTCCTTTATTGAGATCCTGAATATATCGACGCATCACGGTTTTGGCTTGATCATCTGGTAATGTGCAATCGGTGAAATTTATCCGGACCATATCGATTAATTTACCATCAACGTCGAGTTTCGACATTTGTGGAAAATCTTTGAGATAATCTCTATATATTATCGCCATTCCAAAAGCTTGATTTACGATCGCTTCTTCGATTTCTTTGAGTGCATCGACGGTTTTCTGGTGAATCTCAACCCTTGAATGAATAATCTGGGAATACTCGTTGAGCTGCTTTTGATTAAATTCAGCCCCTTTCAAACTCTCGGCAGCATTGAGTTTTAATTTTATTGTGTCCTTAAACTCCGTAGCGACAGGAATATCTGAAATATTTTCCATAGAAGCTCTTTTCGCAGTGTCAAACTGTTCCCTACTTCTTTTGACTCCCTGCGAACTACGTTCTAACTGATCTTTCAACACGATGGGCTCAAAAAGTTCGTCAGCAGCATTGAGCATAGAATTTTTAAATGTATGAGCACTGTCGAGGACTCGATATTCTGTGAAATTGGATTCAATTTTTTTAACCTCTGCCTCTTTCTCTTGTCGGATTTGTGTTAAAGAATCTATTTGGTCCTTTATGATGCCAATTTCCTTCCTTTTCTCGGTTAGCTCGGTGTCAAAGGAACTTGAGTCCAGAAGGTTTGCGTTCGGGGAATATTCGAGTGAGAAGGATTCTTGGAATTGTTTTATCATTGAAGTGAAATCAAGAGAGAGTGTGTGATGGCTATCTTTCGAATTACTGAGTAAATCATTCACATGATCTCGCTGATTTTGAATTTCTGAAATTTGTTTGCATAACTGATCCAGGAAATCATCAGATACTGAGGTTTTCGGATCATTGGCTCGAAGTTCTTCAAGAGATATTTCAAGGAACTGGATATCTTTAGTATATTCGTCGATTGTTGTTCGATCCACGCTGATACCGGATTCAATCGAACCAACGCTGCCTTCGGCTTCATCAATAACTTTTTTGACAGCTTGATATTCAGAACGGATCTCATCAATATCGACTTCAGGAAGGATTTCTACATTCAACTCTGCGAAACTCTGATAGCCTCGGTTTTCTCTTTCAACCTCCTTTACTAAATCCATCATTTGTCGGAAGGATTCATTTCTGCTTTGTAATTCTATCCGAATTTGAGCGATTTTCTGTGCTATTAATCGAAGTGAATTCTCCAAACTTTTTTGTTCAAGTGTTGCGCTTTCAAAATCCGCTCGTACTTTTTGAGACTGCTCTTCATTTTTCTTTAAATCATTGAGAAGCGCAAGATTCTCTCCAAATAACTTCGATTGTTCTTTATTTTTTGCTGCATTTTTTTGATGTTCCAAAAGAATTTCTTGAGTATTTTTGATGAGTCCGATTGTTGTGGCAAGAAGTTTTTTGTTTTCTTCGTACGTGCCTTTCCTTTTTGATAATTCGGCTTTCTTTTCGGACTCTTTATCTTCAGGATAACGGTCAAAAAAACTTCGGACGGCTTTATAATCCGCTTTGACATCTAACAATGAAGATTCATATGTAGCGAGTGTTTCTTCTGCCTTAGCAAGCTCTTTCCTCAACCGCCCAATTAGTTTGTCTTTAGTCAAATCTTCTTTTAAATATACGGCACTCCGATGAGGAATGAATACATCACCAAGAGTCAAATCCCGGTTCGCACGTAATGCATCCAGACTTGTGAGAATAATCGATGAGTCTTGGATTTCAGCTGGTAGAGAATTGGGATTCCGAACAATTTCTTTGAAAAACTGATCTAAGAGAAGTATAGTTTTTGGGAGCCAGGGAGCACGTTCAAGAACTTCAGATCTGTTCTCTTCTGGAATCCCTTTCAGATATTCCGCACCACTCAATGTTTGTGGATAAATTTCTTGTAAAGCAACAAGAGAATTCAATAGATCGTCTGTTAACGAAAAACCGTATTGCCGTACGGTCTCAATTTCCTGGTTTAATATAGTAAGTCTCTTTCTACTCGGTATCAGTTTTTCATTAAGGGTTTGAATTTCATTTTCAAGATGCGATAAGCAAGATTCAATCCCATCTATTCCATATGCATTGACAACTTTATGGATTTCCTTTTTTTCCTGTTCAAATGTTTCGAGCTCTGTCTCAAGACGAGTAATCGTTTCTTGTTCATTTTGAATTTTTATCTCCAGAATTCCATGTTCGCGATTTTTTTCGGATATTTGATCTTTTACTGATTCGATGGTTGCTGAAAATTCCGACTCTTGTAGTACTAGTCTAGCTAGATTTTTGGTAACGGCAGTAATTTTGTCATCAAGAAACAGCCCACTCGAAACCTGGGGATAATACCCTTGCCGTTGGGTTAGCTCATCCTGCAGTCGTTCTAATGTTAAGATTTCCGTTTGAAGGTTTTCTAATAATTTTCTATTCTGTTCCAATCGGTTTTCATTTTTCCCTTGGATCTTGCTTTCAAATTCAACTTTTGCTTGGATCTCTTCCACATTTTTTTTCTCGGTCGCTATCTTCTCTCGAACTTGTTTAATTTGATCAGAAATACGCACAAACAAAGTTTTTCCAAGAGGATTGATCTTCTCGTACAGATCTTGGCGATTTTTTTTCTTGTTTATCAATATCTTTTCTCTTTCGGCTATCGATAGTTCTCGTTCTTTGATTAGAATGAACTTATTCGTGGCCCTTGAAAATCTGAGATGATAGTTTAGATCACGAATTGTCTTTTCAAGGGGGGCGAGTTCTTCTTCAAATTCACCTACTTTTTTTCGAGCAAGATTTACTCGAATATTAAAAAGGGTTAGTTCTATTTTTTCGATATTCTGGGAGAGATTCCGATATCCGGAATCAGTACTTTTTAGGGTTTCAGCTGTCTTGCCAATCTCATCTCTACAACGTTGAATTGATATTTCGTGGGCGTTAAACTGGGCAGCTGCAGTTTTCTTGACACTGTCGTAAGTTTCGAATGATGTAATGAGGCGATCGTTTGCTTTACCCAAACTAGTAACTTCAGACAATAATTTGTCATAATTAACAAGAAGCTCTTGCTCCTCCTGCAACTTTTTCAATGATTCCTGAGATTTAAATAACGCTTCTGCAATCGAAGACGATTCTTCCACATTGTTTTCATAATTCAGGTGTTGCCTATCTTTTAAACAATCTTCAATGGTTCTGATTAAGAGTCCTTCTACAAGCGTTCTGGAAGTTTTGTAATTTGCAAAATGTGGCTTCAGGTGATTTTCTCGTTTGTTAATTTGTTTGATAAGGTCCCATTCGGATTCGAGGAGGTAAAAACTCTTAAGCCATTCCTGATATTCTCGTCTCTTTTCGGTGATCCTGATGTCGTATCCAATACCTTTATCCTTTAGGAGGGCGAGCGTCTTTGAATAATCCCGGACAACGAATTCTTTGTTTTCATAACTACACAGTGGAATGTTTTGAATATCGAAATCGTTCCCTTTGTTATAATTATAGAGATAATTGAAGGATTGAATTTCATCGTTACGGGAATCTTCATCTTGAACAATCTTCTTTTTTGCACAAAAACCTGTAAGAAGATATTTTTTATCAGACACACTCTTCTCAAGCTCCCACTCAGCGAGTACATGGGTTGTCCTATTCTCATCTCCTCCATGAAACATATCCTTAAACGGCCGTTCCGGGGTTAAGGCGGATTTGGGGAGAATGCATTGCATAAGCAGCATTAAAAGAACAGATTTTCCGCCACCATTGACTAATTCAAAAGTTGTATTATATCCATGGAATGGCATGCGAAAATCTTCGTAAATATTTTTTCCATCGTTAAACCGAGCATTAACGATCCTTAAATTACGTAATTTAGGCATCTTCACCAGCCTTGGGACTTGAAAGCCCCTCTATAAAGTTGGATATTTCCACCCGGATTTCACTTCGATTATATGCTTCTCCAATAATTGCCTTGCAACGGTCGGTGAGATAAATTGCATCATTATTTTCATCTATAAGTCCTTGTTTTTTCATAAACTTCGCTGTTTGATTAATTAGCGCTAATTTAGAACTACTACCGCGTTGTTTGACTTCTTCTGAGTCTTCCTTAAATTCAGTCTTGGGGAGGCTGTTCCAGATATCGGCAATCTGTTTAAAATTGAAATGATATTGATCACTCGTGCTTTCCAAGTCTTCCAGATCCATCATCGCTTTTACTTTCTTATCAACTGATTCCAGAAGATCATTTTTTGAAAGTTTTCCCCGATATGTGTCTTTAGTTGCCTCTTTGTAAAATTCAGTAACAATAACATGCATAATGAAAAATGCAGTGTACATCATTGGATTATTGAATCCAATCCCAAGTTCACGTTTTATTTCCGTATTTGAAAGAGAGAAAGTACGATTATTTATTCCCGGACTTATGTACAACGCATCTCTTTGTTCACATATCAGGAGTCCGAGTTTATCCGCAAGGAAGTTGAGCGAGTCTCTGACTTCGGGTTCCTGGTCATATTGCAAAAATTCCCTTGGGTTATCACGTCTCGTCAGCGATCCCATTTCTAGAATAATGGAAAGAATGTCAATTGAAGTTCCTAGATTATCCTGTTCAATTTTCATTTCATCACTCTACTTTGAAGATCATGTTCGATATGTGCACTTCGTCATTTCCGTTGATAGTTATTTGAGAGGTCGGTTCAGAAATTACCCTGAGAAGACTGGAATTCAAGCTTGCTTCATCGCAAGCGAAACGCAATGACTCCTCGATTTGATCATTCCGACTATTCATATTTCGAATGTTTGACAGATTGAAAATTTTTTCAAAAGGATTCTGTTCTTCGGTATTTTCCACCTCGTCGCGGATGTGATGTATTTCGGGACTGCTGTTAAGCTCAAGCAAAAATGGAATAAGATCGACGTTTTCAAGCCCATCTTTTCCCATTTTTTGGTTAATACTATCAAGATACTCGGAAAGAATTAAAGGAGTTTTTTTAGATAACGCGATCATAAGAATTGTCGCATAAATTTTGAAATTGGAAGCTTGGCGCTCTTCCACCGTAGCATCAATCAATTTTTTATCCGTCCATTCTTCCTTTGACCGCGTGTCAATAATGTCAATTTTTCTTCCCGAAATTGTCTGAGGCTCAAATATTTTGAGCAAATTAAATGATTTTTGAACTCTGGGATATAGTAATGGAAGGATCGTAAGAATATGCACGTCGTTCAGTAAGTTATCACGGATGTGATTTTCGAGAGCCTCTTGGAACTGATATCGTTTTTCGAAAAGAGAATTTAACCTGATGCGATAAATTCGTTCAAATTCTTCCGGAAAATCCGTAAACTCCTCTAATAGGCCATTGTGAATATTATAGCCGTGTTCGACTGCTATCTCGATTTCTTTAATCACGATGAATTCTTCTTCTTTTCCAGAAAATTCAGGATTATTGGCGATTTTGTCCTTATTCTCTGAAAGATCTTTGAGAAGAAGATGTACTTGCGTAAAAAGGTCGTGCTCATGTCGGAGCTGTGAAAGAACCTCTTGCGTATACTTTTCAAAGTCCTCAACAACATCAAACCCGCCATTCATCAGTTTTTCGAGGAGTTCCTCTTTTTTTCTTTTTTTCAGTTGGACTGCAAGGTTAAGTTCTCGTATTGTTGCCAACGCACTTCTGAATGATCCGCTCTCAATCTGCTTTTTGAATAGGATCAGGCTTACTGAAATTTTTGATTCTTCCGGCAGCTCCTTGATACTGATCATGAAGTCAAGCCCGGTATCTGTTATCCGGTATGCTCCATCCTTAACGTCATACTCGATCAAATGAATGTATTCATCGACATGTCGTTTACGGATGGGATCGAAATATTGGTACTGATATAACATCCCTTGTGTATCAGTTTCAAGCAATCCAAGGATTGACCTTGTTACTTCTTGAACATCTAACATCTTGTCCGGATAGATCTCCGAGAGTGTTTTTTGAATGTGTTTTTCAATTTCCTCAAGTGGAACAGATCGACCCAGTAGTCTACCTTTTTCAATGAGTAATGTCAGGATGTCCAACGCAAGATATGGGGCATCATAATCCAGTTTTTGAACGGTATATGATGTATAAACCTTAAAAAAAGGATAAAATTTCTTGAGATAGTCCATTCGTTTATTAATTTCTTTATAGTGATCAGAATAATCCATAACGTTTGAGCTCCGCCATATCTGTTTTGTTAATAATTTCCTGCGGGAGGTACTTCCCATCTCTGATAATTTTGCTGATCACCGCACCTGTTTCCGCATTAAAGAAATCAATAAAGGGGGACAATGAAATATCACATGATCGAGATCTCCTCAATAATTGCGCCCGCTCCGGCCCCGTTTTTTTCAGAATATATGTGTAAAAAGAAACTGCCGGTTTAATATCATACTCGGGAAATTTTTTTCTGAGTGTATTGTAGATTTTTATCCCTTCTTTATCGAGATCCCCAAAATAGAAATAGCGATCAGAAGTATCTCCTCCAATTGCTTCGATATACTCAAACTTTTTGACTATCGCATATCCTTCTCCGTAAATAATGAGATTGACTCCCTCCAACTCGTCGGACTTGATTGCATTCTGCAGAGTCCAAAACGTGTCTTTGTTCTCGACGATTAGGACGGTCCGGGGTGTCTGACCTTTAAGGGAATAATAATTATGTTCTGTGAAGAAAAATGGTTCAAATACTTTTCTCGCTTTTATGTCACAAAGAGTGATTTTTAGATTTTTTAAGATTTCATTTCCATCAACCGTTGCTCCAGCAGGCATTGTAATTGCTTTTTCGTCGCCGAAAAGTAAGTAAGATCTTTCATTTGCTGTTAGTTCATCACTGTTACTTTGACGAAATAAATCATTAATTCGTAAAATAAATTCACGATCTTTCGCATATTGAGCTGCATGAGTTGCGTAGTAATCGATATTTATCGGCGGTGACATCGATAAGAGTTCATTCCGGTATTCATTTGAGAGTGGAGAATAGGCATCAGTAATTGAACTTTTATGGATTGAATAGTTGTTTGGAAGTCTTCCATATTGTTGCAGGAGCGTCGCATTCTTTAATGGAACGAGGATGTTATTCTCCATGAGCTCTTGGATACATTTAATGAATTGATCATTTTTTTCTGGATTGGAATGAATGTTGATTCTTCTATTTTTCAGCGCATCATCTATTTCATGGATATTGATTCGTTGATTTTTTGTTTTCTGAAGAATTTCTATAAGTGTTTTTTTCATACCGAATCCGCTTATTTGTTTATACTTCCAGATACTATTTGATTAAAATATCTAAGAACATGAACCGAGTTTTTCCTTGAACATATTTCCTTTTTTTCCCCCGTCCCCCTTTTCTTTGCCGCCCGAAGACATTTTCACCCCACACCCGACTCCCTTCTATACCAAACACACAAAATAAACAATTATGACCCCCCTCGACTTCGTCATCCTCTTCGCAGCCTTCCTCCTCGGCCTCCTCGCTGCGTATCTTTTCTTCCGGCAGCGGATCTCCGTGATTGAAGAGCGGGCGAAAAACGATCTCGAACGCTGGAAAATCGAATGCACAAATGATATCCGGAAGGATTCTGTCAACCGCTCGCGTTCCACGTTAAAGGGCAGGATCTCCGAGCAGATGGCCCCGCTCCTGCCGGAGTTCCCCTTCTCCCCAGCCGATGCCCGGTTCATCGGCAATCCGATCGACTTCGTGGTCTTTGACGGGTACACGAAGGCGAAGGATGAGAAGGGTGATGCGATCAGCGTCGTGCTTGTTGAAGTGAAGAAAGGAAAGGGAAAACTCTCGCGGGAGGAGTCGCTGATCAAAAAAGCGGTTGAAGAGGGAAGAATTTCATGGAAAACAATCATACTGAAAGATGAGGACAATCAGGAACCAGATAAAGGCTGATACGCGGTGACGTCTCTTTTAATCGGGGACACTGGGGGGTGTCAGATCCCCGTCACTCACTTCTCCCTACCCCAAACCCATGCAACACTTCATGCAATCTGACCATAGCCAACGTATCCATCTTACAGTATTCCAGTAAAGCAGCACGTTTCCTTTCCATCTCTTCTGTATCCATTATCCCTTGTGCCATCATTGCAAACGTCACAAGCGCCGCATCACCGTTTCCAATCTCCAGCCCCTCATAGGAAAGCTCCGGAACGAGAACAGGAAGGACTATCTTTATGGAAGTTCTTCCGCAGAATTCTGGATGATTGATGCATTTAATGCACGGTTCGAGATCAACAATACGGTCGATCAGGGATTGCAGCTCATCGGAAAGATCGGAAAATGTTTTGCTGAGTTTTGAGATCGTTGTTTTTTCAAAGCTGCTGTAGGTGATGATTGATCCTTCCCCTTTGAGATCAACAATTAGTCGTTTAGCAAGTTCACGGCGACAATCACGGTGAGGGTCTGCAAGATAGTCTATATGGCGGATAATGTTTCCGGAACTCTCACAGATATGGAGGGAATACTGGATAGGGATCTGTTCATAAGGTGCAATATCCGGCCAAAGTGGAATCGCCGTCATCATTGTCTCAAAATCAAGGTAAAAGGCAGGCCAGCAGATTTTTGCTAATTTTTTATGAAGAATGGGATCAATTTGCATCTTGCCGCATTTTACACAATCGACAACACGTTTCTGATTATCAGTCAGGGAAAAACTCTCAGGAATTTCATGGATGGAGGTGATACCCGAGGCAATGAGCTTTTCAACTGCCTTCTGTTGTATTCTTGGAATTTCAAAGATATGTGATTCGATTTCTTTTCCAAGACAATCACTGAACTCCTCGCATTGTTTGCAATTGTATGTAAGTTCTGGTTCCGGTTCATCTGGCGTGCTGGATACAGAATCAACCGAATCAAAAATTGTTTTGAATTCATCAACCTTGGCAAGGACTTTTTCAGTCATATCGGCCTTTACAAAAAGCTGCTCATTGGGCATACCAAGACGATAATTTTTATCGACGAGGGTGAGACTTATCGTAGAAGGGAAAAAACCGGCGGCTTGTGCAACCAGCGTGGTATAGGCCATGTCGTCAATGAATTCTTCCTTTGTGACCACGCTGGATTTTACTTCGATAAGTTCCCAGGATCCTGCATCCCGGACGAGAATATCTGCCTTTGCAATGTAATTGCCGGCAAGAAATGTAGCTTCAAATAGTACGTGGGTATGTGGATTATCCAGAAGATCGCGGGTACGTGCAGCTGCAGCAGGGGAACTTAATTCATTCACAAAAATGCCTTCGGGATAAAGGCTGCGGGCTCGTCTGCCGATCTCTTTTCCCTGCTCCATCCGGAATAATTGTCCTGGTGAAAATTCTATTCGGATTTTTCCGTTTCGAAACCTCCATCCCAAAGTGTTGCAAAAGACCGCGTTAAGAAATATATTCTTGGTAATGGGTTGCATGGGTTCACCGGAAGATGGGTCTGAAACAGATGAACCTTGAGTTTCTGGAAGATAAAAATTATGTAAGGTATTCCGGTTATCGAAATCCCATAGGCAAAATCAAATACGATTATAAATGAATGAGAATTATGCTTCTTTTTATCGATACGGAAACAACCGGTTTACCCAAATCTGCATCAAACGATTTTGAAAAGTGGCCGAGAGTTGTTCAATTGGCCTGGTCATTATACAATCACAACGGCAACCGTGAAAGTGTAAACAGTTTTATTATTTATCCGACAGATTTCGTAATTCCTCAGGACTCTGCCAAAATTCATGGAATTACGACAGAGCGGGCAAAAAAAGAGGGGTTATCCTTACATAAAGTACTTCCACAATTTAACTCCGATGTGGAAAAGGCGACAATGATTATTGCCCATAATCTGGATTTTGATCTTCCTTCGGTTAATACTGAATTTTTAAGATGTAAACTTGAAACGAATCTCCATAAAAAACAAAAATTTTGCACAATGAAAACATCAAAAATTGTGAATTGTTGTAAACTTCCTTCTCCATCTGGTTATGGATACAAATGGCCGAAGTTGAATCAATTGCATTTACAGCTATTCGATACGGAATTTACGGATAGTCATAATGCAAGTGCTGACGTGGAGGCTTGTGCAAAATGTTTTTTTGAATTACGAAAGAGGGGAGTTATCGAATAAAGATATCATAATATGAAAAATAATTACATCATTATTGTCGTCATTTTTTTATATTTCAGTCGAAGTTCAGGGAACGGGTGCAGGGCATGATCGCGGCGGTCTGTGCCGAAGAGTTTGTGGCGAGGCCGTCGTACATGGGGTGCCGGAACTGTGATTATGGGGATTTGTGTGAGGCGAACCAGCGCGGGGATTAAGATCTGCTCATCTGGCTAATGAGATCCGTTTCTCTTTCACGATCACATCCATTGCCGCACGAGAGATCCTGCAGGGGGATGCACCCAGTTATGTTCTCCCGCTGATCAGCCTGACGGTTGCATCCTTGGTAAGAAGGGTCATCTGGTGGATCGCAATCATGTTGAGTTTTGCCAGACGAGCTGCCTGCGGAAGGCTGTCGCTGATGAAATGAGCGTTGAGGTTTTCAAGGTTTGAGAGGCAGACAAGCTGCGAGATGTCCGCGTAATCCCGGATATTACCTTTCTTGTCCGGGTTAACGTCCCGCCATTCCTTTGCGGTGACACCGAAGAGTGCCATATTGAGGAGATCGGCTTCTGATGCGTAGATCCGGTTGATCTGCGCTTTTGTCAACTCAGGTGGGATCAGGTTCTCCCTAATCGCATCGGTGTGAATCCGATAGTTGATCCTGGCGAGGTTGCGCCGGATGTCCCAGCCGAGCTGTTTTTTCTCTTCCTCTTTTAATCGCTGGAATTCTTTGATGAGATAGAGTTTGAATTCAACAGAGATCCATGAGGCGAACTCGAATGCGATGTCCTTGTGGGCGAACGTGCCGCCGTACCGTCCTGGCTTTGCGATAATGCCCCTCGCATTGGTTTTTTCGATCCACTGTCGTGAGGTCAGGATGAAACTGTTGAGTCCGGCCTGTTTTCTAATCCCATCGAATTCGATGGGATTAAAATCCGGGTTGTTGAGCTGCTCCCATATCCCGAGGAACTCTATGGTGTTCCGGTTCCTAAGCCAGTTCTGGATCAGGTAATCGGTCCTGTCAGGATCCTTGTAACGGGCTATATCCGTGATGCAGATATAGTCCTCATCGTTCTGCACGTACACGGCAACTTCCCTGTCAAGGACATTGATCTTCGTCATTATTTCCCGCCAGCCTTTTTTGGATCAGGCAATTTCATGGCAACTGCCTGTGAATTTCCATTTTTTTGTATCGGTTAAAAAGGTCCGGTGCGGGGCGTGAAACTGTTGCGTGGACGGGATGCCGAAGACCGCAGGAAAGCCGAAGTCCTGCTCGATACGTTCCTTGCATGGCAGGAAACGAACAACAACAAGATCATCGAAGCCGAGCAGGGCTTCCAGTACCGGCTCGACGGCCGCATCGTGACTGGCTACATCGACCGCATCGAGCAGCAGCCCGATGGCGGCCTTGTCGTCATCGACTTCAAGACCGGGTCCAAACCCTCAAACATCACAAAGGCCGGCATCCGCGACGACATCCAGATGAACATCTACTGCATGGCCGTGCAGGAGCGGTACGGGAAGCTCCCGGCCCGGGCCTCGCTCTACTACCTCAGGGACGACAAGGCGATCGATTACATTCCGGACGACGAGAGCATCGCTGCGTTCAGGGAGCGGCTGCAAGGGATGATCGCGGCGGTTTGTGCGGAGGAGTTTATGGCGAGGCCGTCGTACATGGGGTGCCGGAACTGCGATTATGGGGATCTGTGTGAGATGGGGGGAAAGGGAGAGTGAAAATTTTTTCAGCTGCCAGGTAAAGATCCGGAGGTTTGATTTCACTTGTACGTTCAGATCGCTGGCAAAATGATTACTTTGCATATGCTTCTACCAGGTCCCGTGCGGTGATTATCCCTGCAATCTGCTTCTTTTTCATGATGGGAAGCCGCCGGATATGCTGTGCAGACATTATCTTTGCTGCTTCATGGATACTGATACCGGCAGGAGCTGTTTTCAATGGAGAGGAGAATGCTTCCCCTACCGGAGTATCAAGCGGTCTGTCATGAACAATGAATGTTGAGAGGAGGTCCCGTTCTGTAAATATCCCCGCTGGCTTTCCATCACGGGAAACAATTACGCTGCCGATCCGCTTTTTCCCCATAATATCGGCTACGCTCAGAACAGTTTCATCTTCATTGACGCTGACAATCTCCTTGGTCATAAAATCATCAACAACAAGCGATGTCTCCGGAGCATCAGGCATCTCACGGATCAGGTCGGATGCGGTGATAATCCCGGCGAGCTTACCGCACACAAAGACAACCAATCTCCCTTTCTTATTGATCATGGTTCGTGCCGCCTCCCGGATCTCGAAAGGCGGGCATATCTTGATGAGCGGATACGACATGACCTGACCGACCAGCGTTTTTTCCAGGTCCAGATTGCATGCAAGAACCTTGGAGAGCAGGTCCCGCTCTGTTACAATAGCCACAGGTGTTTTGAATTTTACTACAATAAGGCTCCCGATGTGCTTTTTACCCATAGTCTTTGCTGCCTTAATCATCGGGGTTTCAGGAGTCGTCGTCATGACCTTGCGGCTCATGATATCCTCCACTTTCAGGTGACGTTTGGATTCCTTATAGGCCAGATCGAGCACGCTCGGGAATTCAAAGGAAATTTTTTTAGGTACCGTCATAAAGATCACTCCAATGTGAGAATTGAGTTCAGGGAGTTAAAGTTTTCGGTGCCCTTTCTCTCAGGTGAAGTACAAACCTGATACGCCGGTAACTGATAATGAGAGGTTCAGTGTAATAACTCGTTCCCGCTCCGTTCGTTTGCCCTCACTGCACTCCGGTTCGTTTCGCATCGCATCGCTTTTTTTTGCGGTTGATCGGACAGACGATGATGTATCCTTTTGCCCGCAGGCTCGCTACAGGTGTTAATACTCTGCCAATGCCAGCCCGGCCGGGGCACCGGCCCACGGCTGCACCGCCACGCCAGAGCCGGCCAACCCCCCCGGCCCGGATGATAATTTTCAACCGGACGTTAAGGGATGGCCTGCCGCTTCCTGATACCCTCATACATGGGGTGCCGGAACTGCGATTATGGGGATTTGTGCGATGCCGGGGAGAAGGGAGACCGGTCATGAGATTGTTTATCCCATACCGCAGACGGGTTCCGGAACATTACCGGAATTTTTCATCTAATAAAAAGATGCATTGATGAAAATTACGGGTCCTGCAATTCAGGGGCCAAGATAAATGGCGTCCGTAATTTCCTTAAAATGCGGGTCGCCGGTCACGACTTTGTGGTCGCCACTCCGTGCTGTGGCAAGGATGATCGAGTCAGCGATCCCGGCAATTTCCCGTTTTTTCAAATGCCCTGCGGCAACTGCGATATCCTCATCGACCGGCAGGACGGAGCTCTTTGCGCGGATGTCGTCAAGACAGGTCCGGATAGTTGCTTCGTTGTGTCCCCCGGCAATAAAATACCGGACAACTTCTGCGAGGGTGATTGTTGAGGTAAAGAGCGGGGATTCGTCCTCGATCCACTGTTTCATCGTTTCGTTTCCCCGCCAGTATTCCACCCAGACCCACGTGTCAATGACGTATCCGATAGGAATCCTCCCCCTCGTCCCGGACAAATGATGGAGCGCCCGCAAGAACTCCGAACGTCGAAGGGCGGTGTTTCTTCCGTTCCTTTATCAGGAACCGGATGGCGTCCTCGTACGTTTCCGCGTCTGCTTCGGTTTTTA
>Ga0315285_10001389_pt1 | contig 25490 bp, 21 predicted proteins | sample YL17G09_36_MG_FD_203698 | JGI IMG/M metagenome (GOLD analysis project Ga0315285, IMG submission 203698) | Sediment microbial communities from Yellowstone Lake, YNP, Wyoming, USA - YL17G09_36 | ecosystem: Environmental > Aquatic > Freshwater > Lake > Sediment | place: USA: Wyoming | collected... | reverse complement strand
CAGGCGCCAGTTGGGTTTCGTTTCACAATGGCGGCGGCGTGGGCATCGGCTATTCGCTCCACGCGGGGCAGGTGACAGTGGCCGATGGCACACCGGAAATGGCCAAGCGCCTCCAGCGGGTCTTGACTAACGACCCCGGCATTGGCATCGCCCGCCATGCCGACGCCGGCTACGAAGAAGCGGTGAACTTTGCGGGGAGAGCAGGAGTGAAGATTCCGATGGTGAAACCAGTGACAAGTGACAAATGACGAGCAAATATACAAGCTGGCACGTACTCCGGACTAGTCACTCGTCACTTGTCACTGTCGTTAGCCCTTCTTGGAGGTGACGGCGAAAAAGACTGAGGGTTTCTGTTCGACTTTCTTGCTCTTGCACTTCGGGCAGGCGACCTGCCCTTTTTCATATTCGGCAAGAGTCATAATCACATTGAACGTTTTCTTGCACCCTTTGCAGTAATAGTCGTAGCTCGGCATAAAAATCACCCCCGCTTTCGTTTGGAGATATTGTAGCAGAACGCCTGACTCCGTCAAATGCCCCGACACCCTTCGCGTCCGTTATTCTTCCGCAACGCCACGCAGCTATTGACCCTGGCCGGGCCGCCGGTCCCACGTCGCGGGGCGGCTCTGGGTGAACTCGGCGTCATCCGGGACGGCGCGGTGCTGACCCTGGGATCAAAGATCCTCCGCGTCGCCCCGACGCGCGAACTTGAAGCCGAGGCGCATCGCTGGCGGGCTCAAGTCATCGACTGCCGAGGCCGGCTGGTAATGCCCGGCTTCGTTGATTGCCACACTCATCTGGTCTTTGCCAGCAGCCGCGTGGACGATTACGAGCAGCGCATCCACGGCAGGAGCTACGAAGAAATCGCCGCTGCGGGTGGAGGAATCGGTCTTTCGGCGCGCCAACTGCGCGAGGCAACGCCGCAGGAATTGCTTGTCCAGGCCTCCCGCTTCCTGCGAGAGTTCGCCGCCCACGGCACGACCACCGTTGAGGTGAAATCCGGTTACGGCCTGGACGTTGCCGGTGAGATGAAAATCCTCGAAGTGGTGCGCCGGCTCCGCCGCATCTCACCCATGGAACTCGTTCCGACCCTGCTGGCCGCCCACGCGCTTCCGCCGGAATACAAGGGCCGATCGAAAGCTTATATCAGCCTGATGTCGAGACGACTGATTCCCGCTGTGGCCCGAGGGAAACTTGCCGAGTTTGTGGATTGCTTCTGTGACCGGGGTGCATTCAGCGTGCCAGAGTGTCGGCAAGTGCTGGGAGCCGGAATCCGCCACGGCCTGGTCCCACGTGTCCACGCCGAGCAGTTAAGCCGCACGGGCGCCAGCCGCTTAGCTGTGGAGCTGGGGGCAGCATCGGCGGACCACCTCGACCACGTGACCGAGGCAGATATCCGCGCCCTGGCTCGCTCGGACGTGGTGGCCACGCTCCTGCCCGGGGCGAATTTCCACCTTGGTCTCGGCATTTATCCTCCCGCCCGGCGGCTGATCGACGCAGGAGCGGTGGTGGCGCTGGCGACGGACTTTAATCCCGGCACGAGTCCCACGCTAAACATGCAATTCATCCTGAGCCTGGCATGCTCCGCCCTGCGTATGACGCCCGCGGAAGCCGTCACTGCCGCCACCATCAACGCCGCTTATTCCTTGCGCCGGGCCGACCGGCTCGGCTCGCTCGAGCCCGGCAAACAGGCCGACCTCGTCGTCATGGACGCAAGCGACTACCGGGAGATCCCCTACTACTTCGGCTGGAACCATTGCGTGATGACCGTAAAGCGCGGGCGCATCATCTCTGAACGGCGCGCGGGGCTTTAGGCCGGCAGGGTCGGCAGTTGTTGGCGGTGGGCTGCTAGTGGTTGGTTGTTGGTTACCCGTTACTCGTTGGTGGCCCTTGCCGAACGCTGCGCGAACTCACTCGTGATACATTGAATCTATGCAAACCATCGTCGAGTGCGTGCCCAACTTCAGTGAGGGGCGCGACGCCCAGAAAGTTGAGGCCATCATCCAGGCCATCCTGGCGGGCCCGGACGTTTATCTCCTCGACAAGGAGATGGACGCCGACCACAACCGCTCGGTCATCACGATTGTGGGCAGCCGGGAGGGCATCGGGGAGGCGGCGCTGCGCGGCATCGGGCAAGCCGCTGCGCTTATCGACCTCAATCACCACCAGGGCGCTCACCCGCGCATTGGCGCCACGGATGTCGTCCCCTTCGTTCCCATCTCCGGCGTAACCCTTGCAGATTGCGTCCAAATCGCCGACTGGGTGGCCGCGGAAACCTGGCGACGATTTCACATTCCCACCTACCTTTATGAAGCCGCAGCGCGCAAGCCGGGCCGGAAGAACCTGGAAAACATTCGTCGCGGGCAGTTCGAAGGCCTGCGGGACGAAGTCCGTACGAACCCCGAGCGACGGCCGGACTACGGCGAAGCGGCGCTGCACCCCACGGCCGGCGCAACGGTGGTGGGCGCGCGGAAATTCCTCATTGCTTACAACATCAATCTCAACACCCGCGACGTGGCGTTAGCCAAAGCCATTGCCAAGAAAATCCGCGCCTCGAGCGGTGGCTTTCCCTGTGTGAAAGCGATGGGTGTGGAATTGAAGGCCCGAAATCTGGCCCAGGTCTCCATGAACCTCACGGATTTCGAAACCACACCCATCGGCGAGGTATTCGCCGCGGTGGCGCGCGAAGCGGCCGCGCACGGCGTCGCCATCGTCGGCAGCGAGATTGTAGGCCTGGTTCCCCGCCGCGCGCTGGAGGACGCCTCCGTCCACTACCTCAAAGTGGAGAATTTCCATCCCGACTTGATCGTGGAGAATCGCCTCGCGCGCGTCCTCGAGGAACAAGTATCCAGAACCACACGTCCTTCGGCCGCCAGCCTGCACGCCCTGGCGGAGCAATTCGTCACCGCAGTGGCGGCCCCCACGCCCACGCCGGGTGGTGGGAGCGTCTCGGCCCTGGCTGCCGCTCTGGCGGCGGCCCTGGGAGAAATGGTGTCTGGGCTGACGCTGAAACGCAAATCCTATGCAGCGCATCACCATACTCTGAAGCAAGCGCTCGATCGCCTGAGCCAACTACGTAACTGTCTGCTCGAAAACATCGACCGCGACGCGCAGAGCTACGAAGCAGTGCTGGCCGCGCTGAAGCTGCCCAAATCCACGGAATCCGAACAGGCCGCGCGCGCCAGGGCGATGGAAGAAGCGAACAAAACCGCAGCGCTGGTGCCGCTGGAAACGGCAGAACTCGTCATGGAGGCCGTCCAGCTCATCGAAGCCCTGCGGTCCGTCACGCTCCCCCAGGCTGCTTCAGACCTTGCTGTCGCCCTCTACCTGGCCGAAGCTGCCCGGCGCGGCGCGCTCGATAACGTCCGTGCGAATCTGCCCTCGATTCAGGACCGCGCTTGGGTTTCCAGCATCCTGGAGCGGATTCAGGCTCTCGAGCATCGTTCCGGGTCCCAGGCGCCTGGGTAGCGGCGTCGGGCGCTGGAACCTGGGGTCAGAACACCAGGCCTTTGGAACGCAACCACGCGGAGTGGTTTGAACAGTCTCGGTGGACCGAGGCTAAGAGGGCCGGAGAGCCGTGGCGCAGCCTCCCACAACACCATACGACAATGCTCCAGCGCTGCCCTCCCTGCCGGAAGTTCACCGCAGTGTCGGCATTCCGGCCGGGGCGGGCTTTTGGCGGAAGCTTTGGGCCTTTTCCGGGCCGGGATTCCTGGTGGCCGTAGGCTACATGGACCCCGGCAATTGGGCGACAGACATCGCCGGCGGCTCGCGCTTTGCCTATCGCCTGATCTTCGTCCTGATGCTGTCCAACCTCATGGCGGTGCTGCTGCAGACGCTGGCGGCCCGTCTGGGCATTGTGACGCAACGCGACCTCGCGCAGGCGTGTCGCGATTACTACTCGCGACGCGCCAGCCTGGCCCTCTGGGTTTTGTGTGAGATTGCCATCGCCGCCTGCGATTTGGCCGAGGTGATCGGCTCCGCCGTTGCGCTCAACCTGCTTTTTGGTCTGCCGCTGATCTGGGGTGTCTGCGTGACATCGTTGGACGTCTTGGCCATTCTCTATTTGCAGCACCGGGGCTTTCGCCTCCTGGAAGCGCTGGTGGTGGTCCTCATCGGCACCATTGGCACCTGCTATCTGCTAGAGATCATCCTGGTCAAGCCGGACTTTGCGGGCATCGCGCGCGGCTTTGTCCCCACGGCGGAACTTTTCACCAACCGCGACATGCTTTACATCGCGATTGGCATCCTGGGCGCCACAGTAATGCCACACAATCTCTACCTTCACTCCTCGCTCGTCCAGACACGCGCGATCGAGCGCACGCGTGCGGGCTTGAAGACGGCCATGCGCTACAACTTCCTGGACTCGGTCATCGCCCTCAATCTCGCTTTCTTTATCAACGCCGCCATCCTCGTCATGGCAGCCGCCAGCTTTCACCGCCACGGGATGACCCAAGTGGCGGAGATCCAGGACGCCTATCACACCCTTTCGCCCCTGCTCGGGATTCCTTTCGCCAGCGTCCTGTTTGCCCTGGCCCTGCTCTGCTCCGGCCAGAACTCGACGCTGACGGGGACGCTCGCCGGCCAGATCGTGATGGAAGGATTCCTGAACATTCGGCTGGCCCCCTGGCTGCGCCGGCTCATCACGCGGCTCGTCGCCATCGTCCCGGCCATCATTGCTGTCGCTTTCTACGGCACCAGCGGGACGGCAAAGCTCCTGATCTTCAGCCAAGTCATTCTGAGCCTGCAACTCTCCTTTGCGGTGGTTCCCCTGGTGCAATTCACCAGCGACCGGACTAAGATGGGCGAGTTTGCGAACCCACGCTGGGTGAAAGTCCTGGCCTGGCTGGTGACGGGAATCATCGTGGTGCTGAACGCGTATCTCCTGATCCAGACCCTGGTTGGCTGGGTCACCTGAGGGGAGGCAGCGATGTTCAAGAAAATACTGATTGCACTCGACCACAGCAAAGCCGACGACGTGCTGCTGCCGCAGGTCAAGGAGCTGGCCCGCCTCACGCAGGCCGAAATACTACTTTTCCACGTGTCGGTCGGCTGGGTGGCGCGCTGGCAGAAGAACTTGAATCTGTCGGATTCGGACGAGATCAAGGAGGATCAGGAGTACCTGGAGAAGCGCGGGAAGGAGCTCTTCGAGGAGGGATTTCGCGTCACCATCCGCCACGGTACCGGAGAGCCGGCGGACGAAATTCTCAGGGCTGCGCGCGCCGAGAATTGCGACCTCATCGCTATGACCACCCACGGCCACCGCCTGCTGGCCGACCTGATTCATGGCACCACTATCCCCAAAGTCCGCCACGAAGCCGACATCCCCATCTTCCTGGTCAAGGCGGGTCGGGACTAGACTCGCACCCTGTTGAGCGGACCAACTTCGCCCCCTGCCGACACATGATGGCCCTCCGGCTCCTGCCACCCCGAGAATGGCGGTGTATACACGACCGTCGGCCTTAGCGCGGGGTTTGTCGGCTTCGCTGGGACAGGACAGGCCGGCTAGCGCCCCGGTGCGCCGGGTCGCAACACATAACCATCACCCCCCGCATGCCCCGAGCGGAATGTCAGAGAAACGCCAGACAGCAGCAGGAAATCAACTGCTCGGGGTCCTTGCTATCACGCGGTATCCGAGTTAAAAGGGGGAGCGCTTTCTTCTCGCTGGGGCGATTGGCAGATGCTCATTCCAGGCTTTGCGACAACGGAAGGGACGGCGCGCTTTCGCGAGCGTTTTGCGGCGCGGCTGCCGGGACACTTGCGGCTGGCCAACGGGCTGTGGATCGCTTCGATCGGACTCGGCACGTATCTGGGGGACCCCTCCCCGGCCCACGATCAACTTTACGCCGAGGCTGTCCAACGCGCCGTTGAATTGGGCACGAACCACTTCGACACCGCCATCAACTATCGTCACCAGCGGAGCGAGCGCGCCATCGGGCGGGCGCTGGGGACGATGATTGCCGCCGGCGGCCTGCGCCGTGACGAGCTGGTGCTCGCCAGCAAGGGCGGCTTCCTGACGTTTGACGCCGAGGAGCCAGAAGATCCTTCCAGCTACTTCCAAGAAAAACTGATCCGCACAGGACTGGTCCGGGCGGAGGATGTCGCGGCCGGTTGCCACGTAATGTCCCCGAAGTATCTGGCAAATCAGATTGACCTGAGCCGGCAGAATCTAGGGGTCGAGACGCTGGACATCTATTACCTCCACAACCCCGAAACGCAGCTCAGCGCCGTCTCGCGCCCGGAATTCTACCGGCGCCTGCGCGCCGCCTTCGCGGCGCTGGAGAAGGCGGTGGCGGAGGGGAAAATCCGCGTTTACGGAACGGCCACGTGGAACGCCTACCGCCATGACCCAGACTCGCGCGAGGCGATCTCGCTCGAGGAGGTGCTGCGCGCGGCGGAAGACGTGGGCGGCAAGGAGCACCATTTCCGCGCCGTCCAACTGCCCTTCAATCTGGCCATGCCGGAAGCGCTGGCAGCGAAATCCCAGGTGTGGAAAGGCAAGGCGGTGAGCTTCCTCGAAGTGGCGCGTGCTCAGGGGCTAATGGTCTTTGCCAGCGCCAGCCTCATGCAAGGGCATCTCGCCCAGGGGCTGCCGGCGGACATCCGGAGCTGGTTCCCAGGTTTGCAGACCGACGCACAGTGCGCCATCCAGTTTGTGCGCTCGACCCCCGGGATAGCCTGCGCGCTGGTGGGCATGAGCCGGCGCGAGCACGTTGAGGAAAACCTGGCAACAGCTTCCGTGGCTCCTCTGACGCTGGAGCAGTTCCGCTCCATGCTCGCCAAGTAGGGCCGCACTGTGATGCCAACGCAGTGCTAGGCCGCCGTTGCTTGACAAAGCGTGGCCTTTCAGATAGCTTGCCGTGTCTGGGTGCCGGTTAGTCGTGCCACGGCGCCGGGGGAAGATTGCCTCGCACACCGCTCATCACGCTGATCACCGACTTCGGCCCCGCCGACCACTTCGTGGGCGTCATGAAGGCCGTGATTCTGAATATCAACCCCGACGTGCAGATTGTGGACGTCTGCCATCAGGTCAATTCCTACGATATCTTCGACGCCGCCTTCACCCTGGCCCAGAGTTACCGCTTCTTCCCCCCCGACACGATCCATCTGGTCGTCGTCGATCCGGGAGTGGGCACGGCCCGGCGGCCCTTGTTGGCGCGCACGATTGAGTACAAGTTCATCGCGCCCGATAACGGCGTGCTTTCGCTCATTTACGAGCGCGAGGAAACCATCGAGGTCCGGCACGTCACCTCCGACCACTACTTTCTGAACCCGGTCAGCGACACCTTCCACGCGCGCGATATCTTTGCACCCGTGGCCGGCTGGCTGAGCCGAGGCCTGGAGGCGGACAAGTTTGGGGAGCCCGTCACAGATTACACCAAATTCACGCCCCCCAAGCCCAAGCGCGTGAGCGATCAACTGGTGAAGGGTGTCGTGCTCAGAGTCGACAAGTTTGGCAACGTCATCACTAATATCACGCCGGAAGACGTCCCCGCCCTCTTTGCGGAAAATCCTCCGCCCTTCAGGATCATTGTGGGCCAACAGGAAATTACGAAACTGAATCTCGCCTACTCCATGGGCAAGCCTTCCGAGATTTTCGCTATTGTGGGGAGTTCGGGATACGTCGAGATCTGCACCAACCGAGGCTCTGCCGCCAAGGCGCTGAACGCCGGCCGCGGCGCGGAGGTGGGTGTGATGCTGGGCGAAGCCACCGCTCCCACCCCTTAGAAACCTTTGCCAGCATCTTGAAACTGCGCCGTGGTGAAACTTGGGGGGGGAATTGCGCCTGGACCCGGCTCCTCAGGCGGGCGGGATTTTCGGTGGGGCCGTTGCCGCGCCGGGCAGCCTCTCCACTCGCACCTTGGCCACCCGGCGACCCTCCATCTCCAACACGGTATAGCGGCGACCTTCGTACACGAAGCTCTCGCCCCCCTGCGGGATCACACCCAGCCGCTCGAGCATAAAACCGGCCAGCGTTTCGTAGTCAGCGCCGCGCGGCAAGGCGATGTCGTAATCATCCGCCAGCTCCCGCAAACCGAGAGAACTATCCACCACCAGAACGCCTTCGCCCACCTTGTGAATGGCCTTTTCCTCGCGGTCGTATTCATCCTGGATCTCGCCCACGATCTGCTCCAAGACATCTTCCAGAGTCACCAGGCCCACGAATGTCCCAAACTCGTCCACCACCAGGGCGATCTGTGAATGCCTCTCGCGCGCCTCATCGAGCATCCGATCGAGCGACATCGTTTCGGGCACGATCATCGGCTGGTAGAGAAGTGAACGCAGATCCAGCGGCGCGTCCAGCGGCGTCCTCTGCCGCAGCCGGTCAAAGGCCACGCGGAGGAGGTCCTTCGTGTTGAGGATGCCGACGATGTGGTCAGGCGACCCTGCGTAGATGGGAACCCGCGAGTAGCGCTCCTCCACCACGCGGTCCAGAAGAAAATGGAGGTCTGGCGTGAGGGGCAGGCAGGTGATCTTGGGGCGCGGCACCATGATCTCCCGCACCAGAACCTGGTGCAGGTCGAAGACACTGTGGATCATCTCCTCCTGCTCTTCCCCCAGCATGCCGCGCTTGCGAATGCCCGAAACAATCAGCTTCACTTCCTCCGGAGTATGCACGGCCGGATGGCTGCCCCCGGGGGGATGACGAAGAACCCGCAACACAACGCTCGCCATGGCATCCAGCGCCCGCACCGGATACTTGCTCAACTGCAGGAAGAGAAGCATGGGCCGGGCGACAAACAGGGAGGCCTGCTCGGCGCGATCGTAAGCCATGGCCTTGGGGACGATCTCACCCAGCACCATCAGCAAGGTGGTAATCAGCAGGAAGGCGAACCCGACGGCGATCGAGTGCGCCACCGTGAGCGCGACGTACTTATGGAGATAGCCCTCCAGCAACCCTTCGATGGCCCGCGCCATGATCATCTCGCCCAGCGTGCCCATGAGTAGGCTGGAGACGGTAATGCCAAGTTGGATTCCTGAAAAAAGCAGACCAACATCGGAAAGCAACATCAGGACGGAGCGGGCACGCGATTCGCCTTCCTTGACCAACTGCTCCAGGCGGGTGCGACGCACGGTCAGGAGCGCGTATTCCGCCGCCACAAAAAACGCGTTGAGCGCCACAAGGCCCAGAATGAGCAGCGCTTTGAGCAAAGCCGTCATGAGAGCAGTCCCTGATCCCGTTCAATTCTAGCCTTAAACGCCCGCCGAGTTCAAAATTCACGGGAAGCGGAGCACATGACCCGGCGCTGGGGCGTGCTCTTCAATCCAAGGAGGAATGAACGGGCATGCACAGCCGGCTGAGCACCACGGGGAAGAACAAGGCAGCGGCTTGTCGCGAAGCGTCGGCTGGCCTACTGCGAAGGCAGAGGTGCGGAGCAGCCCGGGCAAAAGCTCTGGCCCTTCTCCACCGGCTGCCCGCACGACGGACAGAGACGCGGTTTCACGGAGCGCGCTGCGTAGAGGCTCCCGACGCCGAAGGCGGTGAAGACAATGCCCATCACTCCAAGCAGAAAGGGAACAAAAAAGAAGCCGAAGTTGTAACCCACATCAAACCGCATGTCACCGGGATCGGAGGGATTATAACGAATGGGATGACGCGTCCCTGGCGCGTACGCATTCACCTTGCTGCGCATCGAGCTATAACTCGAGCTGCTGTAACTGGAGCTGGACGGTACGGTGTACTCCTTTCCGTCCACCGTATAGCGGAAATCGATGGCCGCTTTGTACATCACGTCGCCGTCGCTGTCCCGATAGCTTATGACCTCGCTTTTCACCACTTCTGCTTCAACCGACGGCCAAGTCTTCAGGATGGTGTATTGACGGTTGCCCGTCCAACCGGCAACCCCGAGCAGTATCAGGCCAACCAAGGTAAAGATGGTGCCCACCAATTTGAAAATTCCCCGGCCTTCCATCGCCATCTGAGGCCTCCTGTTTCCGTTCTTTCCTTCCGGACTGCACGTCTTTGAGAGTCGGACTCCGTTCAGATTCTAGCACCTGAGGCCACAAATTCAACGTAGCTTGGAGCGCATAATCCTGCCGAGGATGTAAGGTTGCTCACTCTGGACAAAATCCGTCCGCGTCCTTCTCCACTCTGTTAAACTTCACCCACAATTCCGACAGGAGTCTGACTGATGCGCGTCCGTTCCCGTCTCGTCCCGCTTTTGCTTTTGGTCTTCGTCCCGGGCACGTCCGCCCTAGGCGCTGAAAAAGTGCTCTGGCAGCTTGGTAAACAAGATTATTCGGACCACGAGTTCACCCTCTGGCCGGATCCACAGGTGAGCGAGCCAGTCGTCGTGCGCCCCGGGAGCGCAGACAGTGAAAAGCTCTGGCCCAAGTTTCACCCGGGCTCAGGCAACGGCGCGATGGGGGGTAAGGCACACCCGTACACTCTGCTGTTCAATCTTGACCAGCCGCCGCGCGGCACGTTCTACCTGAATCTCGGCCTGCTGTTCCGGCAGCCGCGCATCCCGATCCTCCGCATCGAAATCAACGGCCACACGGGAAACTACTACCTGAGTCCAAAGCTGAGTTTCGAGTTGGGCGACCAGGGAGACGTCTTCAATCCCATTCACGCCTCCGAGCAGCGGCGGATTGCGCTGCCTGCTCGATATTTCAGCGTCGGCGAGAATCGCCTGACCCTCACCTGTCTGGATGATCCCCCGACGGTCACCAACCCCATCACGGCCGGCGGCCCGGGTGATTCCGGCCTGTATTACGATTCCCTTTCACTTTCCCACGACCCAGTGGCGATCGGCGACGAAAAGCTCAGCATGGCTTTCGAGCCCACCATTTTCTTCCGTAGCTCCGGCGAAGGACTCACCGAAGAATGCTGGCTGACCGTGCGGTATCCGGACTCCTGGCAGGGAGGGAGAGCGCGCATCGTTCTGGGTAGTTACACCACGCGCATCGGTCTGCCCAAGAACTCCGAATTCGGTGAGGCCCGCTACAAGATCCAGGTTCCCGATGGCACGCCCGCCGGAGCCGCCCGCATCGAGCTGGCGGAATTCAAGCCCGGCAGACTGCGCCCAGTGTTTTCCGCGGATTTCGCCCCGCGGCGGAAATGGAAGATCTACTACGCGCCCAACGAGCACCTGGACATAGGTTTCACCGATTATCAGGCGAAGGTGGCGGAAGTCCTCGCCCGACAGCTCGACGGCCTCTTCCCAGTGCTCCAGGCCCACCCGGACTACCGTTTCAACCTGGACGGAAGCTGGATTGTCGAACAGTGGCTGGCGACGCGCACAGCCGCGCAGGCCCGCCGCTTTGCCGACGCCGCCCGAGCCGGCAAAATCGCTGTGAATGCCTTCTATGCCGGCTTCCTGACCCAGGCCCTTTCGCTGGAGGAACTATGCCGCGGGATGTATTTCAGCAAGGAACTGGAATCACGTTACGGCGTTCCCTTTGAATTCGCGAATGTAACCGACGTGCCGTCTTATTCGTGGTCGCTGCCTTCTGTTCTGGCCGCGGCGGGTGTCCACTACTTTGCCGCAGGTGGCAATCAGGACCGCGGCCCGCTTCTCGCCCACGGGCGCTGGAACCTGCGCTCGCCGTTCTGGTGGGAAGGGCCCGACGGGGCGCGGGTGCTCGCCTGGTACTCCTACCATTACCATCAACTGCGGGCCGTTTTCGGTTTGCCCCCGGGGCTCGAAGCTGGTTCGGGCGGTCTCTCTACTTTCCTTCAAGCCTTTGAACGCCCCGATTATCTTCCGGACGCCGTGCTCCTTTATGGCACTGAGGTCGAAAACGTGCCACTCGACTACCAGGATGCCGAACTGGCCACGCGCTGGAACGCGCAGTACGCCTATCCCCAGATCATCCCCAGCCGGTTTGCCGACTATTTCCGCTATGTCGAAGAACGCTACGCTGCCCGCCTGCCCGTCATCCGGGGCGACAGCGGGGCCTATTGGGAAGACGGCGTGGGAACTGCCGCCGCTGCCACAGCGCGTTACCGGACAGGTCAGACGCGGGCGCTGGCTGCCGATGCCCTCGCCGCACTCACCGCCAGCTTCACTGCGGCACTGCGCTTCCCTCTGGACCTCAGCCGCGACATCTGGCGGAACCTTATGCTCCACGGCGAGCATACGATCACTTCCTATCGCGGACCCATGCAGCCAGAGCACGACGAGGCGACAGCGCAAATGGAGGTAAAGGCAAGCCGGACCTGGCGGGCGGAAAGGGAGATCGACGAGCTTCTGCGCCGCGGCCTAAGCCAGCTTGCGGACCGGATCGACACGCAGGGTGAAAACCTGATTGCGTTCAATCCTTTGAGCTGGAAACGCAGCGGGCTGGTGCGGTTCCAAGTGGATACTGGTACCACCCTTACGGACGTCGCTTCAAATAGGCCAGTCCCTTATGAAGTGGTCGAGGAACACGAGGGGTATCAGACTATTCGCTTCTGGGCACAGGATGTTCCCTCCCTGGGCTACAAGGTCTATCGCCTGGGGCGCGGTCCGACCGTGCTGTCGGCGCGTTCGGAGCCGGAAAGCAACGTCTTTCAGAACAAGTTCTACCGAATCACGCTCGACCCGACGCGCGGCGCCATCAAGAGCCTCTACGACAAGGAGCTGGGACGCGAGCTGGTGGATAGCGCCAGCCCGTACTTGTTGAACGAGTACCTGTACGTCACAGGCGGCGGCAGCGAGAAGGGGCGCGGCGAGGAGGCCGAGGCTACCCAGCTCACGCGTGTGGCGCGGCATTTGCCCTTCGCCGAGCTCAACATCCACCATCCGGAAGCCGGCCAGATTGTATCGGTGGAGAAAACGCCGTGGGGGCATGTGGTGCGGCTGGCAGCAAGCGCGCTCAACACGCCGGTGATTGAAACGGAGATTCTGTTGCCCGACGATGAGAAGCGCATTGAGATCCGCAACCACATCCGCAAGGATCTAGCCTACGCCAAGGAAGCTGCGTACTTCGCCTTTCCCTGGGCCATGGCGAACGGCACGTTCCGCTTCGACATCGCCAACGGCTGGGTTGATCCGGAGAAAGACCTGCTCGTGGGCGGAGGGAGCGAATGGTTTGCTCCCCAGAACTGGGTGAACGTCGAGGATGGCTCAGGCGCCGTCACGCTGGCGGTGGTGGACGCACCGCTGGTTTCGCTGGGCGACATCAACCGCGGCCGCTGGCCCGCCAAGTTCACCAAAGCCTCTTCTGCCGTGTTCTCCTACGTGCTGAACAATTACTGGTTCACGAACACGCCGCCGGGTCAGTCCGGCGACTTCGTTTTCCGCTACGCGATTTCCAGCGGGACTCCGTTCGATCCACAGCAGGCAACGCGGTTCGCGCGGGAGGCCCGCGCCTCGCTGGAAGTCTCTCAGCTTCGCCCAAGCGATAAGAAGTTGGAGTCGGCGGCTCAGCCCGGGGCGCTTCCAGCAGGCGAAGCCAGCCTGGTTGAGGTTGCGCCCGACAACGTGGTGGTTGCCGCCCTGAAAGGCGCGGAGGACGGCGAGGGATTGGTCGTCAGGGTTCTTGAGATTGCCGGCAAGGCCGCCGAGGGCAAGCTGACGTTTCCTCTGCTCACTATCGCCTCGGCCAAGGAAGCGAACGCAGTTGAGGTTCCTGGCAAGGCTTTGGAGATCGAGGCACACAGCGTGCGCTTCAGCATCAAGCCGCACCAAGTGCTGACCATCCGGCTGGCAACACAGTAGCGGCGATACGTGAATCGCCCCTACAACGGCTGGCGCGCTTCTGCTAACATACTTGAGATGTACGACGACATCGTGGCCGTCACCGAAAACCAACCTCTCAGCGGCGGCCATTTCCTTTTGAGCCTGCACTCTCCGCGTCAAGCGCGGGCCACCCGCCCGGGTCAATTCGCCATGCTGCGGCTTCTCGGCCGCTCGGACGTGTTGCTGCGCCGACCGATGAGCATTTACGACACCAAGCCTGCTGCACGACCCAGGAGGAGGAGTCGGGCCAAGGGGTCGCCCGAAATCATCCAGCTTCTCTACAAGGCCGTAGGGCGAGGGACGCGGCTGATGGCCGACCTCCAGCCCGGAGACCAAGTCGGGTTGCTGGGGCCGCTGGGCCATGGATTTTTCGAAGAGGATTACCTGCCCCAGGCGCGGGAGGCTGACGAGATCCTGCTGGTGGCCGGCGGCATCGGCATCGCGGCACTCCTGCTTCCGGCCAAGCAACTCGCCGCAGCGGGTTTTCACCAGCGGCTATTCTTCGGAGGCGGTACGAAAGCGGACTTGGTGGGATTCAGAGAATTCAAGCCTTTGGTGCGTGAAACCTTGCTGGCTACCGAGGACGGTTCGGTGGGCCATCACGGCTTCGTCACTCGGCCCCTCGAAGCGCACCTGGCGCGTCACCGGAAAAAGAACTTTCTGCTGCTGGCGTGCGGGCCTTGGGCGATGCTAGAGGCTATGGTGGAAATCGCGAAGTCATACGGCCACCGCTGCCTGGTGTCTTTGGAAAACCGCATGGGTTGCGGTCTGGGTGTCTGTCTGGGTTGCTCAATCCGGGTGCGGGGAGAAGGCCACGGAGCCTACGAACGCGTCTGCACCGAAGGGCCGGTGTTCTGGGCGGAAAAGGTGGTTTGGGAAAGAGAGCAGGTCCTCGAGAGTTGAAGAGAAATCAAATGTCGAAGGTGCAAGGTCGCAAAGGCCGAGGCCACGCGCCAAGAGCACCGGGCGAGGCAGGACAGACGCCTGCCTTCGTCCCGCGCATCGATACGACCATCGCCGGAGTGCATTTCCAGAACCCGGTGCTGACCGCCAGCGGCACCTTCGGCTACGGGCAGGAATTCGCTCAGCTGATTGACTTGAACCAATTAGGCGGCATCGTGGTGAAGGGCATCTCCGCCGACCCCATGCCAGGCAATCCCTCTCCCCGCATCTACGAGACCGAGTCCGGGATGCTGAATGCCATCGGATTGCAGAACATCGGCGCCAAGAGATTCCTGAAGGAGAAGTTGCCCTTTCTTCGCACCTTGAGGGCGCGTTGCATTGTCAACGTCTTCGGCTATTCCACGGCGGATTACGTCCGCTGCCTTGAGATCCTCAATGCCGGCGACGGCATCGACGCCTACGAACTGAACATTTCCTGCCCTAACACTCGGGCGGGCGGAATGGTCTATGGCAACGACCCGAAATTGACCGAGGAGGTGGTGGCGGCCGCGAAGAAAGTGGCGCGTTTCCCGGTCATCGTGAAGCTCTCCCCGAACGTCACCGATATTACGGTGACTGCCCGGGCGGCCGAGGCGGCGGGCGCCGACGCGCTGTCGCTTGTCAACACCTTCGTGGGGATGGCCGTCGACATCCAGACGCGTACCCCGCGCCTCTCGAATGCCACCGGGGGGCTCTCGGGACCCGCCATCAAACCTGTGGCTTTGCGCATGGTCTACCAGACCTATCGCGCCGTGAAGATTCCCCTCATCGGCATCGGCGGGATCGCGACGCCGGAGGATGCCCTGGAGTATCTCATCGTCGGCGCACAAGCCGTGCAGGTGGGCACAGCAAACTTCTACGACCCTGGAACCTCGCTCCGCGTTGCCCAGGGAATCCGCGACTACTGCCAGCGGAGGCATTTGCACCTCTCGGAACTCATTGGCAGCCTGCGACTACCCGAGCACCTAGCCCCGGGCGTGCGCAAGTCCTAGTGGCGACCCAGGATGAGGTCTGAGACGGCTCCCGACGCTCACCTGGAAACTGAAATCAGCCCAGGTGGTTTTGGTAGTTGGTTTGCTCCCAGGGTGGTAGGAGGCGCCGACGGAGCGCTGCGCTTCCCTTTGCTTTCAAGAACTTACAGGAGCAAGCGCAGTCCCGGAGGATGAAGAAGGGTTGCTGGGGTGGAGGTGATTCATGGCGGATGGCAATCCCGGAGCATCCTATCCCAGAGGCGGGTGAGACACAATGGCTAAAGGGTTTACCGCGGCTTCAAGACCTTTGATTTCAAGCGGTTGGGCAAATGGGCCGAGGCTAGATTGACACATTGCCGGCCGTTTGTTAGATTGGAGGACTAAGGACTTGCGAACGAGCCTTTTTGTGCGACGGAAACCGGTGTGGGGCGGCCTAGCCTTGGTTGTGGCCCTCCTGGCAGTCCCAGGTTGCGCGGTCCGACGGACGACGCGGGTTCCTCCCTCGCAGATTCCTGCTCCCGCGCGCGAAGCCTCGGTTGCCGACCTCATCGCGAAGGTCAACGCGCAGAGCGAGGCCATCCGCACGCTCGTGGCCACGGTCGACCTGGAGCCTACGGCAGGCTCGGTCTATTCCGGCGTCATCAAGGAATATCGCGACGTCCGGGGGTTCATCCTCCTGGAAAAGCCTGCGCTGATTCGCATGATCGGCCAAGCACCGGTGGTGAGAACCAACATCTTCGATATGGTCTCGGACGGCCAGGAGTTTCGGCTCTACATCCCCCCCAAGCAGAAATTCATCGTGGGGAAAACCGAGTTTCGCCGGCCGGCCAAGAACTCCTTGGAGAATCTGCGCCCCCAGCATATCCTGGAAGCCCTGCTGGTGCCGAGTATGGACTCCAGCCGTGACAAGTACGTGCTGGAGGAGGCGCAAGACGGCTGGCAGCGCTATTATGTGGTGATGGTCCTGGAACCTCGCGAAGACGGGGAGCTGGCGCTGAGGCGCAAGGTGTGGTTCGACCGTTCCTCGCTGGAGGTGGCCCGGCTGCAAATCTATGGGCCGCAGGGTGCCTACCTCGAAGATGTCCATTATTCCGGCTACCAGGACTTCCAGGCGGTGCGTTACCCCTCGCGCATCGAGATTGACCGCCCCATCGAGGACTACCGTTTAGCCATCACCATGGTGAAAGCAACCTTCAACCAACCCATTGCCCGGGAGAAGTTTGAATTGCAGAAGCCCGAGGGCGCCGAGCTGGTGGAGCTGGGTGCGGCGCGCGGGCCGGAGGTTCCCCGTGGTCAATAGGATGGTGATGGCCAACATTCTGCACCGGCCCGTCCGCACGGGCGTCAGCATCCTGGCCGTGGCCATCGAAGTCGGCATGGTGATGTTGGTCGTAGGGCTGACCACGGGCCTGCTGCACGACTCCGCCCGGCGCGTGGAAGGCGTGGGCGCCGATATCCTGGTGCAGCCCCCCGGGGCGTCGTTCTTCTTCGGCCTCACGCAGGCTCCCATGCCTGTCAAAATCGGAGACCGGTTGGCGGAGATTCCTCGCGTCCTCGCCGTGGCGCCGGCCCTGTTCCAGTTCAATTCCACCGGCGGCCTGAACATCATCTACGGCATTGACCTGGCGAGCTTCGACCGGGTGAGCGGAGGGTTTGTCTACCACGCGGGAGGGCCCCTCACCAACCCTTACGACATCCTGGTGGACGACTGGTACGCCAAGGCCAACCACGTAAGGGTCGGGCAAACGCTGAACTTCCTCAATCACGACTTCCACGTCGCGGGAATCGTAGAGCACGGCAAGGGCGCACGTCTATTTATACAGATGAAGACCGCCCAGGATCTCTCGGGGGCCTACGACAAGGCTTCCATCTTCTTTGTGCGCTGCTCCGATCCGGGTTATACGGAACAGGTAGTCAACTCCATCCACCGCCTGCTGCCGAGGTACCAGGTTCTCTCCGTCAAGGAATATATGTCCTTGATGACCTCGAACAATATGCCGGCCTTGAACGCCTTCATCACCGTCATGATCGCCGTGGCAGTAGGCATAGGGTTTCTGGTGATTTTCCTTTCCATGTACACCACCATCACCGAGCGCACCCGCGAGATAGGGATTTTGAAGTCGTTGGGGGCCTCAAAAACATATATCATTGAGGCTATCCTGCGGGAGGCCAGCCTTCTGTCCGTGGTGGGAATCGTGGCCGGCTACGGCGTTACGGTGATTGGACGCAAGGTCATCCTGGCGGCCTTCCCCACGCTGTCGGTAGATCTCACGCTTGAGTGGGCGCTTTGGGCAGGGCTGCTGGCGATCGTGGGCAGCCTGATTGGCGCGTTCTATCCGGCGTTACGCGCCGCCCAGCTTGACCCGGTCGATGCTTTGGCGTATGAATAAACGGCGGAGTCAGAAGCCAGAAGCAGCAACGGAAAGCTGACGGCTGATAGCTGAAGGCTGTTTTCATGGAACCGATTATTGCCACTCAAGATCTGAAGAAGATTTTTCGCGTGGGCAAAGTGGAGGTGCCCGCGCTGCGCGGGGTGGACTTGGTGGCCCAAGAGGGCGAATTCCTCGCCGTAGTCGGACCGTCAGGTTGCGGCAAGTCCACGTTGTTGCACGTCCTGGGTGGCCTGACCAGCCCGACCTCAGGCAGCGTGTTCGTGGATGGAAACGACTTCTCCACCATGACGGACTCCGACCGCACGCGCTTTCGCCGCCACAAGATCGGCTTCGTCTTTCAGCGTTTCAACCTGCTGCCCACCTTGACGGCTCGCCAGAACATCAACATTGCGCAGCACATTCAAGGCAACGGATACAATCCTCACCGCTTTGATGCGGTCGTGGACATGCTGGGAATCCGCGAGAAGTTGGAGTACAAGCCTTATGCGCTGTCGGGCGGCGAGCAACAGCGAGTGGCCATCGCCCGCGCCGTCATCTGCGAGCCCAAGATCTTGCTGGCGGACGAGCCCACGGGAAACCTGGACACCGAGAATTCCCAGGTCGTCCTGAACATGATCCGGGCCCTGAACCGCTCCTTCCGCCAGACCATCCTGATGATTACGCACAACCCCGAAGCCGCGGCGGTGGCGGACCGCGTGGTGCGCATGCGGGACGGCCGCATTGTTTCTGATTGATTCTTGCCGCGTTTCCCGCTATTTTCTCCAGACGTAAGACGATGGCCGAAAGCACCGAACCGCGAGACCGGACCATTCCGCAATCAGAAGCACCCGCGGGAGCCAGACCCCTCCGCCGCGCGTGGGGAAAAATCAAGTTGGCTCTGGTCCGTTCGGTCTTCTGGGTTTACGAGCGCGGCACCTGGCAATACGATCTGATCGTGCTGGCCATTCTGGCCTTCATTTTCCTGAGCCCGCGATCCTGGTTCGAGGACCGTCCGGCGCTCCAGCTAACCGACCTTCGGCACAAACAGGGCGTCGTGGAGGTTGGTCATGGCAAGGACGGCTGGAGCTACCTGGTGGATGCACGGTTAGTCGAGTCGCTGGCGCCGCAGAAACCCGAGGACGCCATTCGCGAGATTATCCGCCTGCGCGTGCCAAAGCCCTTCACGATCAAGTCGATTGACCCGTACCGCGACCGGAACAATGTAATCCTGGGCTATACGGTGGTCGTCGTCCTGCAATGAACCGCTGGCCCCTTATATCGGGGGGCGGCACGCACAGGCCCACAAGACCGGCCTGGGAAATAGGCCCACGTGAACCAAGCACCTCGCTCACTCCTGACTGCTGTCGCCTTGGCGTTGGCGTTGCTCGCGGCCGGCATCCCATCCCGCGACGCAGCCGCCAGCCCCCGCAAGGGCAAACTTCCGCCCCCCTTGTCGGAAATCCTCTCGCGGATGAACGACTCCGCCAAGAACCTGAAGACCGTTTCCGCCGACCTCGAGTACACCAAGGTCACCGTCCTCGTGGATGATAAGTCCACGGAAACGGGCCGGATCTTCTACCACAAGAGCAAGAAGGAGATCCTGATTGACATCACGAAACCCGAGGCCAAGACTGTCTTGTTCAAGAAGAACAAGGCGGAAATCTTCCTGCCCAAGATCAACCAAATCCAGGAGTACAACCTGGAAGAACAGAGCGGGCTTGTGGAACAGTTCTTCTTGCTCGGCTTCGGGACCGAGAGCGACAAACTGCGGAAAGATTACGATTTCAAGTTCCTAACGGAAGAGGAGCTGGACGGAGATACCACGGCGGTGCTGGAACTGACCCCGCGCTCCGAAAGCACCGCAGCCCAACTCACAAAGATTCATCTGTGGGTCAGCGAGGAATCCTGGCTTCCGGTCCAGCAGAAGTTCTTCCAGCCCGGCGGCGACTACTTTGTGGCCCGCTATACCGCCGTGAGAGTGAACCGGCAGCTTCCCCCTTCCACGTTCCAGATCCCCGGCGCCAAGGACGCCAAACGCGTCAAGATGAACTAGCCTTCTGAAATCTGCCCTCTCAAATCTCTGATTTTCCCCGCCGCGGCAGCCCAGGCTGGCGAAGTGCAGATCTTGTAGCGGCGGTCTGCCTGTCCCGATGCTGTGTATCGGGATGACCGCCGGTTGTTGTCCCAGAAGGGCGTCCGTGAGTAGGCACAAGCCGCCCTCGCTTTGCTCGTCACTTGTCACTGAAGAGGGGTGGATGCAAACGAACCCGCGAGCCGATGCGGCCTGCCTGCCCGCCTACCGCAGGCAGGCCGCAGGCAGGGCTGCAGATTGACCGCGTGCCGTCCCGATCTGATCGGGATTTCACGATTGCGGCGGCATCCCGCTTGGCGGGACTGCCGACCGATCCCGCAGAGCGGGACCCGCCTCGGAGGGAAGAAGCCGCAGACCTCAAGAACAGGTGTGCGCTACTCGCTTCTGACAAACGCGAGGTTTGCAATTTCGGCATCATGGCTTATCATGAAGGGTGGGACTCGCCACAGCGTTTCCGCCGTCAAGTTTGAGGGTTCTTCGTCGCCTGCGGCTCCTCAGAATGACATGGTCGAGAACATTTGCGGCATTCCACGGGGGCGGCGGCGTGGCGCGGCGCGTCTGCAAACCAGAATCCGAAATGAGAACTCATGACTGAATCAATTCGCAACATCGCCATCATCGCGCACGTCGATCACGGGAAGACCACGCTGGTGGATGGCATGCTCTGGCAGAGCGGCATTTTCAAAGCGAACCAGGAAGTGGTGGAGCGCGTGATGGACTCGAACGAACTGGAGCGCGAGCGTGGCATCACCATCCTGGCCAAGAACACCGCGATCTTTTACCACGGCGTGAAGATCAACATCGTGGATACTCCCGGCCACAGCGATTTCGGCGGTGAGGTGGAGCGCGCCCTGAAGTTGGTGGATGGCGTGCTGCTGCTGGTGGACGCGAGTGAGGGGCCGCTGCCGCAGACGCGCTACGTGCTGCGCAAGGCGCTGGAGGCCAAACTGCCCCCCATAGTGGTGGTGAACAAGATCGATCGTCCGGACGCGCGCCCGCAGGAAGTGGTGAACGAGATCTACGACCTCTTCATCGAGCTCGATGCCACGGAAGAGCAGCTGGATTTTCCCATCCTTTACGCCAACGCGCGCCGTGGCGTGGCCATGACCCGGCTCGACGAGCCGTCGGACAGCCTGAAACCGCTGTTCGAGGCGATCCTGAAGCATATTCCTGCTCCCGCCGGCGACCCGGCCGAGGTGCTGCAGTTGCTGGTGGCCAACCTGGATTACAGCGAATACCACGGACGCCTGGCCATCGGTCGAATCTTTTCGGGCGCCCTCCATCGTGGCGACGAGGTGGCCATTGTCAAGCTGGACGGCACGAACCAGAAGACGCGCATCACCAAGCTTTACGGCTTCGCCGGCCTGGAGCGGCTCGATATTGACCGCGCCGCAGCGGGCGAGATCGTGGCCATCGCCGGAGTCGAAGGTATTACCATCGGTGAGACGGTTACAAATATTGAAACACCGCGCGCGTTGGTGCACGTGCCCGTCGACGAGCCCACCATCTCCATGGTGTTCACCGTGAATACCTCACCCTTCTCCGGCCGCGAAGGGACTTATGTCACATCGCGACATATACGGGAGCGGCTGGAGAAGGAGCTGTTGACGAACGTCGCCCTGCGGGTGGAAGAGGCGGAGACCACCGACTCGTTCAAAGTGCTGGGCCGCGGCGAACTGCATCTGGCCATCCTGATTGAGACCATGCGGCGCGAGGGGTACGCGCTGGCGGTGGGCAAGCCGGAAACCGTGACGCACGAAGTTAACGGAAAAATCCAGGAACCGATCGAGCAGCTCAGCATCGATTGCCCCGCGGCGTTCGTGGGCGTGCTGATGCAGAAAATCGGCAACCGCAAGGGCATCAACACCAAGATGGTGGGGCACGGTAGGCCCGGGGGGCGCGTGCGCCTGGAGTTCGTGATTCCCTCGCGGGGGTTGATCGGGCTGCGCAGCGAAATCCTGAAAGACACGCGCGGCACGGCCGTGATGAATATACTCTTCGACGGCTACAGCGACTGGCAGGGAGACATTCCGCGACGGCTGACAGGTTCGTTGATCGCCGACCGCGCCGGCAGGACGACGGGATACGCGCTCTATAACCTGCAGGAGCGCGGCGAGCTGTTTGTGGGCCCGGGCGTGGAAGTCTACGAAGGCATGGTGGTCGGCGAGAACGCGCGCTGGGACGACATGGACGTGAACGCGGTGAAGGAGAAAAAGCAGACCAACATGCGCGCCTCCGTGGCTGACGAGGCGATTCGGCTCATCCCTCCGCGACCGCTCAGCCTGGAGCAGGCCATCGAGTTCATCGCGGAGGATGAGTTCGTGGAGGTCACGCCACAGTCCATTCGGCTACGCAAGAAAATCCTGGAGGCCAACAAGCGCCCGCGCCGCCACCGGCCAGAGGCGTGAGGCGTGGGTGCTTTGAAATGTTGCCACGATCGTGTATATCACGACGCGATGTAATTTTGACATGAGATGCCGAGGCAAGCAGGATCGGATGAAATTTGCCCAGCGCGTCAAGATGAATTAGCCTTCTGAAATCTGCCCTCTCAAATCTCTGATTTTCCCCGCCGCGGCAGCAAGGTAGCGCAGACGTGTTCTTTACGTCTGCGGCTCTTTGAGGGAGTTGTGGTCCCAGAAGCGCCGGCTGGCGCAGACCTTCTCAGGTCTGCGGTCGTCGCCGTCTTGATTGCTTGGGGACGGCGGCTCGCGAAGCTGTAGCGGGCTCCAGCATGCCGCACCGCCCTCGCTTTGCTCGTCACTTGTCCCCGGCCCGCATCCATTCAGGGGAACCGGGGCGGGCACTCGTCCCTCGTCACCGCATTTAGGAGGGAAGAAGCCGCAGACCTATTCAGGTCTGCGCGTCTCGACGCGGCCGCCCCAGGTCTCGCACACGTGCGGCTGGCCGAGAGTGGTAGCTCTGCGATTTCTGGAGGAGGCTAAAATCGGCGAGGCTTCATTGCTCGTAGACGTCCCTGCGGTGGCGGATTCGCGTCACCTCCACCTGAAGCTTTTGGTCGTCGATGGTGTACACGACGCGGTAATCGCCCACCCGGATGCGCCACTGGTCTCTGTACCCTTTGAGCTTCTTGCAGCCTGGCGGACGGGGGTTCTCGGCAAGTGCCATAATCTTGCGGTCTATCCGGGAAAACAGCGCATCATCGAGCGCATCCAGTTCCTTCCCGGCAGATGGCTTTATTTCGAGAGAGTATCTAGCCACGCTGATGATGGCCCTTCAATCGGCTGGCCCGGTATTCCTCGTAGGGAATGCCCTTTTCCTTGCGGCGCGACTCGGATACCAGGACATCCCAAAAATCCTCCCAGAGCGCCCCGTGCTTTCTCAGGTCAATCTGGACGGCGACCTTGCGCCCTTTAACGTCGGTTACGAACTGAATTCCGGTCATGGCTTCATTCCCCTTCCTAAGCGCTCGAGAGGCGCCCTGCCCCGCCCGCGTCCTACAGTCAACCCCAACTAGGTATGATAACATCCTCTCAGCATACGGTAGCTACGAAGATTGATCCCGTTCACTGATCGCCCCGACAAGTCGGGGCGCCACCCGCGCTATGACCTGTTCGATGAATCAGGAGGACCCGTGAGGTGCAGGATCGTCCCATCGTCGGCGCCAGGGTCCCTTTCCAGCTTCCTCGGCAAAAGGAAACCCCGAAGGGCACCGCACACACCGCAGATTACAAAATAGAGGATGACCGAACACCACAAAAAAGCGTAACCTTGAACCCCCGCCACGAAAGAGATAAGAAGAGCGACTAAGCCACTTCCCACCATGATGAGGCCCACATTGCGGGACTCCTCCAATCGGAGCCTCTCCTTGCATCCTGGGCAGGCAAAACGCTCACGGCGTATATCGCCCCAGCGCATTTCCCAGCCGCAGACCGGGCACTTGGCCATCTTGTGTGCTCCTTCGCAGTTAACTCATACAGAGTGTGCTATCAATGTGTCCACCAGCTCCAAGCGGTCCTTGCCGCGCGAGCAGCAACGGCTGGCCACGTAGCGGGCGCTCCGCCGAGGAGGGCAGCATTCCCAAAATTCATCATCCACATCCACTGAGTTGGGTTGGTCATTGCGAATGTTTCTAAGCCTCCAATGACAACCTGCCCGCCGGCTACCAGACCGACTGCAGCCACCGACGCGCCGTACCACAAAGCGATACCCCTCGGATCCGCCACGGGCGACGCATACATCCCGGCGAGGGCAAGGGGATTCTCCTCGATCTTCCACCCCAGCAATTCAAAGATGGAGTTAGTTAGCTCGCCGTACTTGAACGACCACACGTCCGCGCTGGCTAGCACGCCAAAGGTCAATAGAAGCTCGGGGTGCAGCGAAACGAACGCCTTCGCTTCCTCCGGTGTGAGGGCACCCTGCTGCATGCGTGCGGTGAGGTAAAGTGAATCCCACACCGTCTGCACTCTAGCGGCGTAGGCCGCCTCCCCCCAAGCCATCTCGGGTGAGACATACCCGATCATCGAGCCGACCGCCACGCCGACGGGGCCCGCTATCGACGTCGGGGATTCGGCGGGTTGGCTTGTATGGGTCGACGCGTCGCCGCAGGGAGGATATCCACTGCCCTCCCAACTTCCATTAAATACATTGCTGCATTGGAGCCCCAGCGGGTCGATGAAATTGACCGGGTTGTTGAGCACGTAGGCGTAGCGGTTGAGGGATTGGGGATTCGAGATATCACCGCCCAGCGGGTCGGGGCTCATCCAGCGGCCGAGGTTGGGAGGGTAAGAGCGGTTCAGGGTGTAGTAGTTGCCCGATTCCTGATCGAATTTCATCCCTGCGAATTTGTAGGCCGGAGTGCAGTTGCTCACATAGGGCGCGCGCTCGCCCTGAAAGGGGTAGAAGTCGGCATCGTAACAGACGTTGCCCGCGGCGTCGGTGACGATTCGCGTCGTGCCCAGGTGGTCGCCCCAGTAATAGCGCACCGTCCCCGAAGAATCCACCCAAGCAATCCGCTGGCCAGCGAAAAAGATGTATTCGTTGCCAGCGCCTGCGCCCGGCGTGTCAGATAGTTGATCCCCGCTCAGCGTGGGCCAAAAGTAGGTGCCCGCCGAATTCATCACCCGTTTCCCATCGCCATCATAGGTGTAGGTGGTAGTGCCCACCGTCTTGAGCAGACCTGCCCCGTTCCACGTATAACTGCTAACGCCGTCCGCGCTCAGGTCGCCGGCGTTGTCGTAGGAAAAACCCGAGTTGGTGATTTGGTTGTACGTATTTACGGAGAGATTCAGGGTCGGGGACGTGCACTGGCTGGAGTTGATCTTGAGCAGATTGCCGTAACGGTCGTAGCCGGTGCCGTCGGCAGGAATGCTCTGCCCCCAACAGTAGGTGCCAGAAGTTGCCTGGGTCTGGGCGGTCACCAGGCGGTTGAGGTTATCGTAGGTGAAATTCAGCGTCCGGGCCGGGGTGAGATCATTGGTGATCGTCTGGA
>Ga0315285_10001387_pt1 | contig 25497 bp, 22 predicted proteins | sample YL17G09_36_MG_FD_203698 | JGI IMG/M metagenome (GOLD analysis project Ga0315285, IMG submission 203698) | Sediment microbial communities from Yellowstone Lake, YNP, Wyoming, USA - YL17G09_36 | ecosystem: Environmental > Aquatic > Freshwater > Lake > Sediment | place: USA: Wyoming | collected... | reverse complement strand
GTTGACAATAAGCCGTAATCGTGTATCCTGTTGCTTTTCAACTGGTTTAACGGGGTTTTGAAAATATGTCTGCGAAGGTTTCCGTAATAATTTGTGCGGCAGGTCCTGCGAGGCGGTTCGGCGGAAAGAGAAAAAAGCAGTTTGTCGATGTGGCCGGGCGAGCGGTATTTCTACGCAGCGTGGAGCTTTTTTCCAACCGTGAAGACGTAAAACAGATACTGCTGGGCATTTCGCAGGAGGATGAGGAATTGGTGAGTGTCAAATGGGGGGCAAATTTGAAGTTTTTCAACGTGAAGACCTTTTTCGGCGGCGATGAGCGATTTGACACGGTTCGCAAAGGGCTTGCACTTGTCAAAGATGATATTGAGCTTATTGCCGTCCACGATGCCTCTCGATGCTGCGTAACAGCGGAATTGATTGACAAAGTTATAACCGCCGCTGCTAAAAGTGGCGCTGCAATACCCGCCTGTCCTGTCGCAGCAACTATAAAAGAAGCCAAAGATAATACGATAATTAAAACCATTGACAGAACGGACCTTTACGAGGCACAAACCCCGCAGGTTTTTGAGTGTTCGCTGCTTAAAAAAGCTTATGAGAATCTAAAGAACATCGATGAAAACAAAATAAGCGATGATTCGCAACTTGTCGAGGCGCTGGGCCGTAAAGTAACAATTGTTGAATCGGATTCTTCGAATATCAAGATTACGCGCCAAAGCGATATTGCGATTGCGGAGGCGATTCTCAAATCCCGGCCTGCCCCCAAGCCACAAGGTCCCATTGGTCCCTATATCGAGGCCCAGTGGTAACAGACGTTTAACCGCACCTGCGCATCTAAAAAGCCGCGCCAGATTTGCGCCTCCCCGAAAAAATCTTGCTCAATGGTCGTATAAACAGTATAATCTTAATCAGGGGGCGATTTTTGGAGGGAGGATTTTAGATTGGAAGGTAATTAGTGAAATCACATAGTTGCCGGAGTATCAGGGCCGTCTTCGGAGTTCTTTCCGGTCTGGCGTGTATCGCCGCAGGGGCAGAATGGCTGCACATTGTGGACTTAGACGGTGCCAAGGTCGGCAGGCCCATCAATACCGATACAATATCATCCATCGCGGCCCTTCAACAATTGAAGATTGAGGTTGGAGGCGGACTACGAGACGAAGCATCCATAAAAAGGCTTCTCGTTATCGGCGTTGAAAGAGTAATAATCGGCACAAAAGCCGTAAGCGATTTTGAGTGGTTCAAACAAATGACTGGAAAGTTCAGCGGCAAAATTGTCCTCGGCCTCGACGCCCGAGGTTCAAAAGTCGCAATTGATGGCTGGACCCAGGATAGTCCTCAGAAGCTTCTGGAGTTTGCAATCAAAGCAGCGAAACTGCCGATAGCTGCAATAATATATACCGATATAACAAGAGATGGTATGATGACCGGGCCAAACCTTAAAAGAACAAAAGCACTTATCGAGGCAGTCAAAGTGCCTGTCATCGCATCCGGGGGCGTAAGCAAAATAGACAATATTAAGGAGCTTGCCAAAATAGGAGCGGCAGCGGTGATAATCGGCAGAAGTCTATACGAAGGTTTGCTTAATCTTCGCGATGCCATAGAAGCCGCAAAGTAGAGAATGCAGATATCATCAAGTAACATCCACAAGGCTTATGAGGAATCAGGTTCAGGTTGTGACCTTGGAGGAATGACCCGAAGCCTCATATTTTTTGTCTGGTTCTACCTTTACCTCTGGCTTGGTGTTGATGTACGTCTTATCTACAATAGTGGAGCAATTGCAAATTTCCCCATCTTTTACAGGGATTGGCAATTTTTCTATCAGGTGACATCATATCCAAGTGGTCCAGTTGAGTATCTTTCAGCCTTCCTATCGCAGTTTTTTTATTATTCCTGGGCGGGAGCTATCGTTATAACACTTCAGGCATGGCTGATTTGGGCAGTGGGTCGCTATTTTTTGAAAGCCATAAACTTATCCTACCTTCGTTGGCTATGCTTTATCCTGCCGATTCTTCTGCTTGCCCTTTATGCTCAATATACATTTGCGCTTGTTACAACAACGACTCTATTGGCGGCTATACTTTTTGTATGCTTATATCTGAAGTTTATATCGGAGAACAAACTGTTTCGTTTGATGACGTTTTTGACTCTGTCTGTAATTCTGTATTACATTTCTGGAGGGTCATATTTGCTCTTTGCGGCACTGTGCGCGGCTTACGAGCTGTTTTTCAAACGTCGGTGGCAAATAGGTATCCTGTATTTATTGATAGCCGCTGCAGTTCCATACGCTGAGGGGGTTTCGCTCTTCGGTATAAATGTTATTGATGCCTTCAGCAAACTATTGCCATTCGGGGGGAAAGGTTTCTCATACCAGGCACGTCACGGAACCGTGATTATAGTTTATATACTTTACATTTTTTTGCCTGTAATCGCATTTATATCTGGGTTCTGGAAGATATTAGCTTCGAGTTTTATTCAGTCGTCAAACCAATCCAATGCAAGTTTTGAAGCAAAGCCGGGCAGTATTTTTTCCAGGCTACAGACATCAATGTCTTCGTGGTATCGTCGCCATAATAAACTAAGATGGGGCATTGAGTCGCTGATTCTTTTTGGTGTTACCGTCGCTACTGTTTTCTTTTTTTATGATAACAAACTAAAAACTATGTTTGAGACCGATTATTATGCCAGCCACAGGATGTGGCCAGAGGTGCTTGAGAGTGCCAGCCGTTACCCTGATGACTTTTTTATAGTATATGAAGTCAATAAAGCTTTGTTTCACACCGGGCGACTTGGCTATGATATGTTTCGCTATCCCCAGCATGCCGATGCCCTTTTTCTGACAGCTAAGGGGCTTGAATTTACATACTGGAAGAAATTTGACTTATACATCGATATAGGACTTATGAACTTAGCAGAAAACGCACTGACTGAATGCTTGGTAGGACTTGGAGAGCGCCCCATTACCCTCCAACGGCTGGCGTTGGTAAATATGGCTAAGGGCAATATTGACGCTGCCAAGATTTACCTTGGAGCAGTTAGTAAAACTTTATTTTACGCTGACTGGGCCAATGATTACATAGAACGTCTGCAGTCCGACCCGAACCTTTCAAAAGATAAGCAAATTCAACTTCTCCGTTCCGTGATGCTTGGGCAAGATTATGGATTCTTTACCTTTTCATTTGAGAAAATGTTATTGCAACTTCTGGAGAAAAACAGGCAAAATCGTATGGCTTTTGAATACCTGATGGCGTGGTATCTGCTGAATAGGCAGTTAGACAAATTTGTCCAGAATTTTGAGCGCTTGAATGATTTTGACTATTCTGAAATTCCTCCGCTTTACGAAGAGGCACTTTTGATTTATGCCTATGGCACGGGCGAGCCTGTTAATCTATATGGTCGCCAGATAAGCCGGGAATCCCACCAGCGTATTGAAGATTTTACACGGACCTTTAACAATTACAAGAGAAATAAAGCAGCGGCCTTTAATGAGCTGGCACAAAAATACGGCGACAGTTATTTTTTCTTCTATATATATGGCTTTTCAGGAACTAAGGGATGAAGAAAAAATACCGATACGTGGTTCTGCTAATGGTGTCGCTGATTCTATTAGGTGTGGTAGCGATTTGCGCTCTCTACGATATTCAAGTCCCCATTTTAGGACATATTATAAAAATGGGAGATAGTGGAGTGACAATCAGTCTATACAACCTTGCAGACCGCCCCGCTGCGATAAAACCTGACTACCGCGAAACCGTTATCCCTCCGAACATCGCACCTTTGAACTTCCTGGTGCAAGAAAGTGGTTCGCAATATTGTGTAAAAATATACTCTAAGCAAGGTCAAACTATTGAAGTTTTCAATCGGTCTGGAAAAATTACGATTCCCGAAGAGCGGTGGCGTGAACTTTTAAGCATAAACCGCGGGCAAGAACTGTATTTTGATGTTTATGCAAAAGACAAAACAGACCGATGGACCCGGTTCAAAACAATTACAAATAGAATCGCGATGGAGGACATAGATAGCTATCTTGTATATAGAAAAATCCATCCAGCACATTCTAATTGGAGTAAAATGGGCATTTATCAGCGCGACCTCCTGCGATTCGATGAAACGCTCGTATTGGACAATGGATATTTTAAGGGAGGATGTCTTAACTGCCACACATTCTGCAATAACCAGACAGACAAAATGTTCATTGGTATCCGTAGCTCGATATATGGCAGTGACGTCCTATTGGTGGAAGATGGTGCAGTTAACAAGATTGGGACGAAATTTGGATATACCTCATGGCACCCAAGTGGCCGGCTGGCAGCATTTTCTATCAATAAGGTGCACCTGTTTTTTCATTCCGCCAGAAGTGAAGTTCGTGACGTGATTGACCTCGATTCCGCTCTGGCTTACTATCTGGTGGACTCGAAAATGGTAAAGACCTCGCCAGAAATTTCCAAAAAAGACCGATTAGAAACCTATCCTACCTGGTCAGCGGATGGTCGTTACCTTTATTTCTGCAGCGCACCAATGCTGTGGTCGGACCGAAACACAGTGCCCCCTGAGCATTACAGTGAAGTAAAATATGACTTATTTCGAGTCCGTTATGACCTTAAAGGTGACTTATGGGGCCAATTGGAAACCATACTTTTGGCTAAGGATACCGGCCTTAGCATTCTTCTGCCGCGGATCAGTCCCGACGGTCGCTGGCTGTTATTCTGTATGTGCAATTATGGTTGTTTCCCCGCCTACGAAAAAAGTAGCGACCTGTATATGATAGACTTAACAGCAGCAGAACAAACCGGTCGTTATGAGCCGTATCGTCTGGATATTAACAGCGCCGAAAGCGAATCCTGGCATAGTTGGTCCAGCAATAGCCGATGGATAGCTTTCAGCAGCAAAAGACAAAATGGGGTATTTACCAGGATTTATATTAGCTATGTGGACGAGAACGGAAAGGTGTATAAGCCCCTGCTATTGCCGCAGAAAAATCCGACTTACTATGACCGCTGCCTTTGGACTTATAGTGTCCCTGAACTTACCACCCAGCCTGTTGAAGTTACTGGAGAGAAACTTGGACGGGTTGTTCGCAGCTCCCGAAAGATAGCGGTCGAGATGCCTATAACAATGGCTACACCCAAAGTTGAGGCTGCATCAGGTCAGGAAAGTTGGCTGCAGGAAAGAGAATAATACTCTAACTAAAAATACTTCTGCCGTATAATATGAGCCTAATCAGTTCAGGTTTTAGGAAAAATTCAGATTTGGGTTAAGCATGATTTTTCTATCAACGATATTTAATATATAAGTTACCGGGCGTTTTGTTTGAATGGGTCAATTCCAGTCCGCCATTTTTATGGGCATCCGGAAAATAATTTCGATAGCGATGTTTTGGCAAGATGTCTAAATGCTTTTTAGCAACCGTGGACGAAGATAATAGAAAATCATAATATAAGGAAAGGCACTTCCTGAGAAACTTTTATGCGCAAATCGGTCAAATATCTGGGTATGGACATCGGCACAGCAGTTGTAGTCACTGCCATAGTCTTGCTGATTGTTTTCCGCAAACCCGAGCCGCGTAACCGCTCTAATCCTAAGAAGGTCCTTTCCGCAGGACGAATCTCAATAAAAACATCAAAGGACCCTGTGGGTGCACCATTATTTTATCGTGAAGTGAATTTGCCCTTTGTTGATGCGGTCAAAGACCCATCATTGATGATTGATTATTGATAATTGTTTGCATACAGGGAAGAATAAAAAGAAGCAAGAGGAAAAGGTCTTTCCAAAATTTTCGATGGGTAAATCAGAGAAAAAAGATATAGAAAAGCAAGTAATTAAGGCAGTAAGTGGTTGGCGACTTTGGTTATTTCGTATTTTCGCCATTGTGGTTGTTCCGGTCGTCCTATTTTTGTTGCTGGAGATTACCCTGCGGATAGTTGGATACGGCTACCCATCGGCTGCGATTGTAAAATGTAAAGTCAACAGCAGGTTGTGTTATTGTGATAATATCAAATTTAACTGGCGGTTTTTCCCGCGCAACATTGCCCGAGAATCCGACCCGTATGTCTTTGCTGTTGATAAGAAAGATAATACTTATCGAGTCTTTGTGCTTGGCGAATCTGCTGCACGAGGTGAACCGGATAGCGCATTTTCATTCAGTCGAATTCTACAGGTAATGCTGCGTCAGACATATCCTGGTGTGAATTTTGAAGTTATAAATACGGCGGCCGCTGCCATAAATTCTCATACAATTTTAGAGATGGCAAAAAAATGTGTCAACTGTGACGCAGACCTTTTTATCGCATATATCGGCAACAACGAGGTTGTTGGTCCATACGGGCCGGGGACTGTCTTTAGTTCGTTTTCTGAAAGCCTGTCTCTAATCCGTTTTGGCATTGCTATTAAAACAACAAGGTTTGGTCAATTTCTAACCAGTTTATCCGAGGCAATAACTGCTAAAAAAGATAGACGGGCAAGCTGGCGCGGTTTGGAGATGTTTCTGGGAAAACAGGTGCGAGCCGGTGACCCTCGTCTGCAAACAGCTTACAAACATTTTCAAAGGAACTTACAGGATATTAGTCGAATCGCTTGCAAAAAAGGGGCGAAGATAATCTTCTGCACAATAGGGGGCAACTTAAAAGATTGTCCCCCATTTGCTTCTCTTCATCGCTCAAGTTTAACCGAGGCAGAGACAAAAAAGTGGGACCAGATTTACCAGCAGGGGGCGAGGTTTGAATCAGATGGAGATTATGCTAAGGCGGCCGAATGTTACTTAGCTGCTGCTGACATCGATAATTTTTATGCCGATTTGCAATTTCGCATCGGTAGATGTTGCTGGGCGATGGGCGAGTATGATAAGGCCAGGGATAGATTCATTAAGGCGCGGGAACTTGATACGCTTCGGTTTCGTGCCGACAATCACATCAACCAGATTGTTCGTGCCGTAGCTGGCAACAGAGCCGCAGATGGAGTTTACCTGGTGGATGCAGCGAAAGTATTCGAGCAAAATAGTCCATACAAAACTACGGGGGAGGAGTTGTTTTATGAGCATGTGCATTTGAATTTTACAGGCAATTATCTTCTTGCTAAAACAATTTTTGAGCAGATTAAGCAGATACTTCCAGAATGGGTTAATAGACAAAGGGTAGATGAAAACCAATTATTGAGTGAGGAAGAATGCGCCCGATATTTAGCTTATACCGATTGGGACCGATACGGAATTATTGATAAAGTTCTTAATGCCTTTGTCAAGAAAGCCCCGTTTACCAACCAGCTTTACCATCAGCAGCGGGTTTTGTCAATGGAGCAAAAGCTCAAAGCGCTTAAAGCTAATCTTACACAAGATGCCCTTCAAAAGGCCTCTATCCAATATCGTAGTGCGATTCAAAATGCCGGTGATGATTGGCACTTACATTATAAATATGGCGAATTGTTAGCCGAAGATTTGAAAGACTATCGAGCGGCGGCTGAACAGTATCGCCTGGTGCAGAATTATTTTCCACATTCATATACAGGATACAATGCACTTGGCTCTGTTTTGCGTGCACTCGGCGATTATGATGGTGCGGTTGCCCAGTACCTGAAAGTGATACGAATCAACCCGACCCGTGCTGATGCACACTATTATTTAGGATGGCTGTATCAAAAGCAGGGTAAGACCGATGAGGCGATAAAATATTACTCCAAAACATTTCGATTACAGCCTGATTATATGCCGGCATATAACAATCTGGCAGAAATACTATACCGGCAGGGCAAAGTTGACAAGGCGGTGGAGATATGTCGCAAGGGACTGCTTTTTGTGCCGAATAGTCCAACGCTACACTGCAACCTCGGTACTCTTCTAAATGCACAAGGCCACAGGGAGCAGGCAATAAAAGAACTTCAAACAGCTTTGCAGTTAGACCCAAATTCTGCCCAAATACGCCGGGTATTAAAAACCCTGGGAGGATGACTCTAATTCGCATATTTCATAAGTCTTGCAAAAATAAAACCTTGTCCGCACGGAGACAAAAGGGCTGCAACTTAATGGTTGCGGCCTTTTTTCTTTCATTTAAGGTTTTTTTGTGTTAAACTATTCTATGTTTTGATAGAGAAATTGTGCGCAGAAAGGATGCTATGAAGCAGCCGAATATACGGACCCGCCGGAAGAAAATAAAGGCCGTTCACAGATACAAAGTCATAGATACTAACAGCAAACTGGTATTAGCAGGGACAAGGTTTCACTTCATAGGCGCAGGCGGTATCGGGATGAGCGGGCTGGCGCAACTGATGGTGAAACACAATGCGATTGTAGCTGGCTCGGACCAGATGGCCAGCGATGTTGTGGATATGCTCTGCGGTATGGGCGCCGACATAAAAATCGGGCATAGTGCTCAGAACCTTGGTCCTGATACGGATGTGGTTGTCATCTCTGCAGCTATAAAAGAAGACAATCCGGAACTAAAATTAGCAAGAAAGCGAGGATACAAGGTCTATAAATACGCCCGGATGCTGGGTGAGTTAATGAATCGCTACGATGGTATCGCTGTAAGCGGCACGCACGGCAAAAGCACAACCAGCGGCTGGCTGGCGTATTTGCTCAAACAGGCCGGGGTCGATACGAACTTTATTATCGGGGCCAGAATCAATCAACTGGGTGCCTCTTCCGGCGTTGCGGATAGCTCGTTCTTCGTGGCTGAGGCCTGCGAATACGACAGAAGCTTCCTGAACTTAAAACCCAGAATCGCCTGCATACTCAATATCGAGGCAGACCACCTGGATTACTATAAAGATGAAGAGGAAATAGTTGAGGCCTTCGGCGAATTTGCCCGCGGCACAAAGCCGGCTGGCGTGTTAATTGCAAACGGCCAGGATACAAACGTAGCGAAGGTCATAAGCCGATTAGGAACCCATCAGCGGTGCCAGACATTCGGATTGGCGGAAAGCTGCAATTTCTATGCAAAGAACATCGTGCTAAATGACGGCCTTTATTCCTTTGACGTGTATCACAATGGCGAATTGCTCGGGCCGACTCGGATTTCCCTACCCGGCAAACACAATGTTATGAATGCCCTGGCGGTAGTGGCGATGGCGGTCAACGCCGGGCTGGAACCGGGCCGCATACTTGAGCTATTGCCGGGCTTTACGGGGATGGACCGCCGGATAATGTTAAAAGGGCGCGTCGGACAGATTACGGTGCTGGACGACTATGCCCACCATCCGACAGAAATTCGGGCATCGTTGCAGGCGATGCGGGAAAAATATAAGCCGAAACGAATCTGGTGTGTTTTTCAGCCGCACCAGTACAGCAGGACAAGATTTTTGCTTGATGATTTTGCAGAAAGTTTTAAGCTTGCTGATGTAACAATTGTCCCGGAAATTTATTTCGTGCGGGACTCGCAGAAAGAAAAAAAAGAGATTAACGCACAGATATTAGTTTCGCAGATGCGGGATAACGGGACGGACGCGATATTTATAGACAGCTTCGCGGCTATTTGCGATTACCTCAAAAAAAATGTATCTGAGGGCGACCTGGTGGTTACAATGGGCGCAGGTGATATATGGAAGGTGGCAGATGAATATATTCAGTGGCTTAAAGGAAATAGTTGAAACCGATTATCCGCTGGCCAACCGCACCTGGTATGGTCTTGGTGGGCCGGCGGACTATTTCATCAGGCCTAAAACTATCGAGCAGCTCAAAAAAGTGGTCCAGCGGTGCAACGAAAATAATGTCCCGATATACGTGATGGGCCTGGGGTCGAATCTATTAGTCAGCGACGAGGGTCTGCGGGCAGCGGTGATAAAGCTCGAATCCGACCAGTTTGCGCAGATACAATTCAGCGGCGAGCAGGTTACTGCCTGGGCCGGTGCCGAATTGAGCAAGCTGGTTTTAACCTGTGTGCAAAAGGGTCTGTCGGGGCTTGAGGCCCTTACCGGCATACCTGGGTCGGTCGGCGGAGCAGTGAAAATGAATGCGGGCGGCAACTTCGGAGATTTCGGTTCGGCGGTCGATGCCGTGACAGTAATGGATAGACGGGGCAGCGTTTTTGAAAAGAGCAAACCGGAGCTTGTATTCGACTACCGCAGCACAAATATCGCCTCGAAATTCATTCTCAACGCCCGGGTGAAACTCAGCGAAGGCGACCCTGAGCAAATAATGCGGACGGTAAAAGAGGTCTGGATTTATAAAAAGAATAACCAGCCGTTAGATACAAGAAATGCCGGCTGCATATTCAAGAACCCCAGAGACGCTGCTGCCGGTGCGTTGATTGACAGGGCCGGCCTAAAAGGGCTGCAAATCGGCGGAGCCGTTGTCAGTGAAAAGCACGCTAATTTCATAATCGCCCAGAAGGGGTGCAAAAGCCGCGATGTAATGCGGCTGATAGAGACAGTAAAGCAAAAGGTCAAGGAAGAGTTCGGCGTCGAGCTGGAGCTTGAAATCGAAATCTGGGGATAACGGATTTATCCGTCGTAGGCAGATTAACCACAAATTAACGCAAATGAACACGAAGGAATAATTCGTGAGAATTCGTGGCAAAAACAAATAGTAAATTGAAAATAGCAAATAGTAAATTAAAAGTAGCGGTATTGATGGGGGGTATCGGCCAGGAACGTGACATCAGTATTCAAAGCGGCAGATGCGTCGCGGAGGCGTTGGAAAAAGCTGGCTTGAATGTCGTAACCACTGATATTGGGCCGGACAATATGAACATACTCGAAGATAATAGCATCGACGTATTCTTTGTTGCACTGCACGGCAAATTTGGCGAAGATGGCCGGCTCCAGCAGATACTTGAGGACAAATCTCTTCTATACACAGGCAGCGGGCCGGCGGCGAGCAGGCTGGCGTTCGACAAAATGGCAAGCAAAAAACGCTTTGCTAAAGCCGGCGTTGCCGCCGCTGCGGCGATTGAGTTCAACGCCGACACCGATGTTCGTCACCTTGAAAGACAATTGCCAGAGTTCGGGGACAAGTTCGTGGTAAAACCTGTGAGGCAGGGCAGCAGCATCGGCGTCAGTATTGTTTCTGACCGGCGCAAAGTTATTGCCGCCGCCAGGGAAACATTAGAGAAGTTCGGCGATTGTATGATTGAAAAATTTGTGCCGGGGCGGGAGGTAACGGTCGGTATCCTGTGCGGCCAGGCCTTACCGATTATTGAAATTCGCCCGCAGACCGGCTTTTACAACTATCAAGCAAAATATCTCGATGAGCGAACAGAGTTTCTTTTTGATACGATTGACGATGTTTCTATTGTAAAGAACATCGAGGCGGCGGCGATTGGTTGTTTCAACGCAGTGGGCTGTCGGCATTTTGCAAGAGTGGATTTTATCCTCAGCAGCGACAGGATACCTTACGCCCTGGAGGTTAATACTGTCCCGGGCTTTACGAACCATTCGCTTCTGCCAAAAGCGGCGGCGAAGACCGGGCTTTCAATGAGTGATTTGTGCACAAAAATCGTCAAGGCGGCATTGAGTTCGGGGTTTAGCCGTCGCCGGCACGCTTGCCCTGAGCTTGCCGAAGGGGCGACGGGATATGCTCGATGCACGGTAAAAAATTACAATAACCAAGGGGGAAAAACAAAAAGCGGAAGGTTAGCACCTTGAAAGGGAAAAAACGGCTAAAAATAAGCTGGGATAGTTCCAGTTTGACCGGCACTTTGACGGTGTTGGCCATAGTCTGTATCTTTGCTGCGCTGGGGGTCGGCATTGTATTTTTAGATAAATATGTCCGAAAAACCGCCCCTGTCAGAGAGACCATAGCCATAGAATTGGTGGGTGTGCCTGTCTGGGTCAACGACCAGCTTAAAGAAAAGGTTTATGCTGCTGCGGTAGCCGGCGGCGAGCCGAAACTCGATGAAAATACTGCTGTTCTCGTGCAGCAGAATATCGTCCAGCAGGTTGCCTGGCTGGACGACGTAAGGGTGCAAACGACCCACGAAGGTCTGCGAATCGCAGGAAGGTGGCGTAAACCTCTGGCTGTGGTCAAATCCGGCCTTCGCAAATCTTACCTCGATGATGAGCGGGTGGTGCTCGATTTTGTGCCGATGCCGAACCTGCCTATAGTGGAGGTGAAGGGACTATTACCGATGACAAAGATACCGCAGCCGGGTGAGGTCTGGCAGCGAGATGACGTTGCGGCGGCTGTGGCGGTAATATCCCGACTCGACCGAATGGATGGGCTTGCAACGCCTGATAAGCCGCTGCTGCGTGAAATTGATAGTATTGATGTGAGCAACTTCAATGGCCGAAAGAATACCGGCCAGCCGCACATTGTTCTTTACACAAAGGATGGCACTGAGGTTATATGGGGAGCGGAGATTGGCATGTGGGGACAGCATCTGGAAGCTACCGATGAGGACAAATTAGCCAAGCTTTACGGCTATTACAAGGAATATGGCTCGCTGATGGGCCGGGCGAAATATATCAATCTCCGCGACCCGCAGGACAAAATCCCCTTGCCCATCGACAAGTATTAGGTTGTTTAGCCCTCAGGCCCGCCTGGGGGGTCTCTGCCCTGCGTAGCCCTTCGGGCGAAGCAGGGTCATTCCCGCAAAAAAATGTAGGGTGGGGCTTGCCCCACCAAATCCTTATTGGTTAGCCCCGCAATTTATTGCGGGGTTTTTGTTTTCCCCGTTGTCGTCACGCCTGTCCTGAGCTTGCCGAAGGGACAACGCCATACGAATTCGTCATTGCGAAGCCCGCTCCGCAGGCCGTGGCAATCTCCATCAACCGCAAATCTGCAATTGACGCGCAGCGTCATCCTGAGCGAGCCGTAGGCGAGTCGAAGGACCTAATCGTAAATCCCTGTTTTCCTGATAACCTTCTTCCTGATATCCTGCTTACCTGATACCCTACTTTCCTGCTCCACCGTAATTTCAACATCCTTTCCGGACTTCGGTGGTAAAAGCTCACCTGCCAATATAAAATAACCACAATTCAGTTGCCGGCAGCTGCCTTTTAGAAGCGGCTTTGCGCAACATGGTCGAAGGCAGTATCATCTGCAAAAACAGAAAAGGAGCAGAAGATGACAAACGAGATTTTTCGAGGCGATAAAAAACTACCAATGAAAACCATGCTGGCCAGATACGAGCGTAAACTGGTAGATAGCAACGTTCACAGATTTCCAAAATGGATAGAGGGCTATCATTTGACGTTAATGACAATCCCCTGGTCTATCGGCCTGGTCGTATTCGGCTGGCTGGCCAGGAATAATCACAACTGGTTATGGGGTTCGTCAGTGATGCTGTTCTTGCAGTGGTTTACTGACTCATTCGATGGAGCGCTGGGCAGATACAGGGACACAGGTATCGCGCGATGGGGATATTTTATGGACCATCTTCTCGACTTTGTGTTTGTGTGCGCGGTGCTGGTAGGTTATTCATTTTTGACCGAGGGGTCCAACCAGCAGGTTATATTGCTTCTGATACCAGTCTTCGGCTCTTTTATGGTAAACTCTTACCTGGCCTTCGGGGCCACCAGCGAGTTCAAGATAACCTATTTGGGAGCGGGGCCGACCGAGATAAGAATATACTTTATCATATTGAACTGCCTGATAATCTGGCTTGGCACAGCCTGGATTGAGAGAATCCTGGTCTATATCCTGGTCATCTCGACCGCTGTTTTATGCATTATTGTGTATAGAACCCAGAAATACATCTGGAAGCTCGATATGGCTGAGAAATTATCCACTACGCACAGCCGGCAGGAAACAGTAAAATGAGGATAGACTTTTTGCCCATCGACAAGTATTAGTATCAGGCGCCTGTGAAACTATTTAGTGCAACTTCGAGGTCAATGTAGCGGTAGGGAATTTGGAACTGCTCGCATATTGATTTGAATTTCTTCACAGCCATTTCGCTCAATCCGCTCTGAAAGTCCGCGTCGCCCTTACAGCAAAAGATTCTACAGCCGGCAAAACGAAACTTATAAACCGTGCATTTATCGTCAGCCTGATAAGGACAACGATTAGTTGTCATCGGCTTTATCCGCCAGACGTGCGGCGGATTAACGTTTTCAGCGCTGACCTTTGCAGCAAAATATATCATCTCCGGCGTGGTAACAAATAATCGGTGGTCGAATCCCTCGAAGTTGCAGCATTTGCCACACACATCGCAGAAACCGGCAAGAGCACTATTTTTATGGATTTGCGAATCGAGCCAGTCATAAATTTCGGCTACCTTTCGCAGGAGTCGGGTGTTGGCTTTGCAACCTGCCACCATTTTTTCTTCTTTTTTTGCCACAAAGGCACCAGGACACTAAGACTTACCTTTTTTTCTTTAAGACCGGATATCGAAATCCGAATTTCGTATTTATCCTTCGTGACTTTGTGTCTTCGTGGCTACTTCTTTGTTCTTTTTGATTCTTTTTATTTCCTCGAGTTGGTAGAACCTGCCGTGGTTAATGCCGGCGCATTTTTGAGCGGCTTTATTCCACGTGTCGGGGCTTTTCAAATTGCCTGGCCAAAATGGCCAGCTTCTGCACTGCTTTGGTCGGACGGGATAAACAATACAATTTTTTCGGCCTCCGGTTTCTCGCAGGAATATGCAGTCTTTAGTGTTCGGCTGTTCGATAATTGTTGTCCGGAAACCGACACGCTTTAGATAATTTTCCCGTACTTGTCCCACAGGCATTTTAAGGAAATCGGCGATAATCTTAATCTCCGGCCTGGTAACCCAGATGAAACCGGCGATTGGCCCGGCGCAGCACGCCCCGCACTGCACACATTCAAAATGCAAACCACCAGCATACCACGGAGTTTTGTTAGCCACAGAGGTCACAGAGAACACAGAGAATATAATTTATATTTCTAACCACAGATTTCACAGATTTGAACGATTTTAAATAACATGGGACTGTATCTATTATCGACGAAAAAGCTTGTATTACCAATTATCAAGCCCATCTAGGAGTATCTAATATTTTCTTAATTTCATTGCACCTGTCTATATCTGAGTTTTCGCTCTGCAATATCTTGCGTATCTTTCCGAACTTTTTGTACCAGAAACCATAAGTCCAGCTACGTAATTCTCCTTTTATCCTTTGTCTTTCAACCCTATTATCAGCCTCTACAATCTCATTTAGTAGATTGGTAATGTTAAGTTGAGACCTGCGCTCATCTGGCCATTTATTTTTCATAATACCTCCATCAATCATCATGGACCAAATTTCTCAGTTTCATTAATCACGTTCATCTAAAAGACTCCCAGAATCAAAATCGATCTTATATTTGCTTACAAGGCTACAATTGCATGATATTACGCCACTAAAAGATTTTGTCTGACCGTGCATAAAGTTACTAATACATATCGAATCTACAGCAATAAGCTGATTTTTATTGTCATATATGTTGATTTTAAACCATGCTTGCCAATAATCTTTGCCTGAACTGTTAGTCATTTCTCCGAGGACTAAAGTAGGATAGTCATAGGACCCACCGGTCAACAAATTTCTATCGCCATGGAAGTTAATATTCTTGTAGAAAAAACCCCCGTTTACTTTTGTTCCTCTATTTTCTTTTTCTTCAATTTCGGGGAAGATTGTGTTTGTGCTTGAATTCGATTTGTAAGAATTGCTTCGCGCTAATTGTTTCTGTAGATCGGATATAATTCGTTCTAATTTTTCCTTGGTGTCGTTTGCATCCTTTTTAATAGTTTCTGTTTTCTGTATAACTTTATCTCGTGCGATGATAGCATCTCTTTTTTCTTGCTTATACTCTTGTACCACAGAGGCATTGATGGCTAATCCTATAACCACACCAACGCATCCAGCCAATAAAGATATATAGATCACTGTGGGCTTTGACATATTTGGATTCATCTTGTGCTATAAATAAAAGAGCATTTCACTTTTTTCGATAGTTCCAATATTTCTTCTTCAATTAAACTGTTCTTTCATTTTATTTTTTGCTTGGTATCATTCTGGCTTCTAAACAATCTTACTATTTTTAGGACCGCTCCGGTGTCGGCAGCGGTGGCCAGAAAGGCGTATTTGGCAAGGTAGCCGGTTGTTATGCACGTTTCGGCGCTATTTATGTTTGCTGGGCCGCCAGGTGCTCATAACCTCATCTCGCATCACAACCAATAGCCCACGCCACTGGCTGGCGGAAAATCGCTTCATCGCCTCAACCACACGTTTGCTAATTTTGTGACGATTTGGCTTTCGCAGGGCGATTATCAGGATGCCGTAATGTTCTCTGTCGCGGTAAGATGCGAAACCTCTATCCGTTGTAATCAATAATCGGCTCTCCTCGCCTGCTTTTTTCAAAAGGAGCTCGTCCGATACACCCTCATCAGGCGTGCCGCGAGTATCAAGGACATCGTGGCCCATTCGGCGCAACTCCTGCACGCTCATCAGAGGGATGTTCTCATCGACAAGTATTTTCATTTCCGGCCCTTTTTATTCCCCTAATAAGGGCGTAACGTTTTCTTCAGCAAGAGAGGCAGCATAATCCAGACAAGCGAGAATATCTTCCTGCTTCAGAGACGGGTATTCTTTCAGAAGCTCCTCTATCGTGTCGCCATTGGCCAGCATAGCAATAATTTGGTGGACTGGAATGCGCGTATCCTTGATGCACGCTTGTCCGTGACAGATATTTGGGTCGATTATGATTCGCTCATTCATTCTGTTTGCTCCAAAATTCGGTAGATTTGCCACTTTTGGGAAATCACCTGTAGCTAATTATACGCAAATCTTATTAAAAAATTCCAGCAAAATCTGTTCTACCGCTGTTAATCCAAAACGATATACAGCGCCAAACTCAAAATTTCAGGACTGCGCCGGTGTCGGCACTGGTGGCCAGAAAGGCGTATTTTGCGAGGTAGCCGGTGGTTATTCGCGGCTTGGGCGGCTTCCAGGTCTTTTTACGCTCGGCAAGCTCGGCATCGGACAGCTTGACGTTGATTTTGTTTTTTGGGATGTCGATTTCGATTATGTCACCATCTTTTAATAGGCCGATTGGGCCGCCGACCGCTGCTTCGGGACTTATATGGCCGATACAGGCGCCTCTTGTTCCGCCGCTGAATCTGCCATCGGTAATCAGAGCGACGGACTCGCCGAGTCCTGCACCAATTATGTAACTTGTAGGATTCAACATCTCCACCATACCAGGGCCGCCTTTAGGACCTTCATAGCGAATTACTATAACATCACCTTTTTTGACCTTGCCGGCCAGGATTCCTTCGCAGGATTCTTCCTGGCTGTCAAAAATAACAGCAGGGCCGGTGTGGGTAAGCATATTCGGTGCGACGCCGGCGGTTTTAACGACGCAGCCATTGGGGGCAAGATTACCCCTGAGAATCGCAAGGCCGCCGGTCCTTGAATAGGCATTATCGAGCGAATGAATGACGTCGGCATTTTTAATGCTGGCTTTGGCGATATTTTCGCCTAATGTTTTGCCGGTTACGGTTAAACAACTGGTATTCAGCAGGTTCGGAATCCTGCTGATTTCCTTTAGTATCGCGCTTATGCCGCCGGCGGCATCAACATCCTCAACATGGTAACCGCTCGATGGTGCAACCTTACAGATATTGGGGCATTTAGATGAGATTGCATTTATGCGTTCGAGGTCGTATTTAATGCCGGCTTCATTAGCTACCGCCAATGTGTGCAAAATGGTATTTGTCGAGCCGCCCATCGCCATATCGAGGGCAAGGGCGTTATCGAGGGATCTTTCGTTGATTACATCCAGCGGCTTGATGTCCTTTTCAATAAGGGTCAGGATTTGCTTGCCGGCCGCCTTGTAAAGCCGCTGACGCTTCGGGTCAATCGCGAGGATTGTTCCGTTGCCGGGCAGGGCCATTCCTATCGCTTCGCAAAGGCAGTTCATCGAATTGGCTGTGAACATTCCCGAGCAGCTTCCCTGCCCCGGGCAGGCGGAGCATTCAAGCTCTCGTAACTCGTCTTCGCCAAGTTTGCCGGCGTTGAATGCCGCGACGGCTTCAAATATGCTGATGAGGTCAACTGCTTTTCCATTTTTTGTTTTGCCGGCTGCCATAGGTCCGCCGGAGACAAAGATTGTCGGAATGTTCAGCCGGACCGTCGCCATTAACATTCCGGGTATGATTTTGTCGCAGTTGGGAATGCAAATAAGGCCGTCAAAACAGTGCGCCTGTGCCATAGTCTCGACCGAATCGGCGATAATCTCGCGCGAGGCCAGAGAGTATTTCATACCCGTATGGCCCATAGCGATGCCGTCGCAGACGGCTATGGTGTTGAATTCAAAAGGAGTCCCACCTGCCAGGCGGACCGCTTTTTTGACAACTTGGGCAACCTTATTAAGGTGGACGTGGCCCGGCACTATCTCGCAGAAACTGTTGGCAATACCGATAAACGGCTTGTTGATGTCGGCATCACTCAGACCGCAGGCGTGCAGTAAGCCCCTGTGCGGCGCCCGTTGAAAGCCCTTTTTTATTGTGTCGCTTCTCATAATCCGGTTTCTCCAATTAGTTTTTTAGACACGGATTTACACAGATTAACACCGATTTTAGTTAGTGGTTATTAGTTCGTAGTAAGACAGCCAATAACTAAAACTGACCGATTTTATTTTTAACCGCGGATTTCACAGATTCCACTGATTTATGCTTCTGTTATTAAAAAATTCACGGAATAATCTTAAAGTCCAGGAATCTGATTTTAGCCGTAAATTAAAGGCAAATAAAGAAAAATTGGGTTGTTTTTGGAATGACAAGACGTATAATTACCACCGAACGGCCCCCCATCTCGTGGGGAATTGCAAAACGGGGCTTCCGTTCATAACATAACAAAGTCGAGACTTGCAGGGAGACTGAATGATGAGACAAGACAAAATTTTTGGTTTTGTGTCGAGCGGCGTGATTTGCTTTTTACTTTTGGTATCCGGCTGTGCCCAGCCGGCCAAAGAAGCTCCAAAAACTAAAATCGAGCGTGAGGGAACCGCCAAAGTCAAAGTAGAAAAGGTTATCGAGCCCGAAGTCAAGAAAGAAAAAGCGGTCGAAACCAAGGTCGAGCCAAAAGAAACAATTAAGACCGAGGCCAAACCTGAAAAGCAAGGGCCGACTATACAGTTGGCGTTGAAGTTCACGCCGGACGATTTAACGACTTATAAGGTGGTAACGGAGGTGGAAAAGAGCGTCAAATGGGAAGGCCCTTTGCCGGATAAGGCCTCTGCTTTTAAGGGCGGGGCCACCGGCAGCAGGGTCGAAATGACCTTCGCCCAGCGGATACAAGGCGTCGATGATAAAGGCAATGCCGTTGCACAGATTACGGTCAAAGGATTAAAGTATCTGGGCAGGGTCAAGGATAATGTCGTTGCGGATTTTGACAGCTCGAGAGAAAAAGATGCAAACAATCCACTATTTAAGCTGGTTGGGCAAAGTTATATCATAGAGGTTTCGCCTGACGGCCAGGTCTTAAGGGTTATCGACGTCAGCGGCGCACAGGCAGCCGTTGCGGGCAGCTCCTCAGCCAGCAAAACGGCTTCGGTGCTGCTTACACCGGATGTAGTAAAGGAGCGGCACACAATTCCGGCCCTGCCTGCTGCCGACAAAAACCGGCTGCGCACCGGCGATAACTGGAGCAGCATAAAGGCCTTTTCCTTTGATATGATGGGCTCAAAATCATACGAAAAAGTTTATACACTAAAGGAGATTAAAGAGGTAAACAATAAACAAATTGCTGTTGCCGAGATGAAGGCCATCCCATCCTCGGAAATGGCAGAGGAGCTGCATAAGGAGCAGGCAGGCGGCGCATTTACGAAGAACGCCGATAACACCGAAACATACAGCGGAAAGCTTGCACTGGATTTGACCGCGGGCAAGGTCCAGGAGTATTTTGAAAAGTTGCGGACAGAGTGGGTTATGGTTGACCCCAAGCCGGAGCCCGACAAAGAGCCAGCCGCACTGAGAATGGCTGCTACTCGTCTCTACAGCATCGAAAAGATTAATTAAGACCGGCCAAGAGATTTACGATTTTCTATTTGCGATTTTCAATTTGAAATCGACAATCATCGATCGGCTGGTGTATTAAAACTAAATCAGTTGAAAGGGATAGAAGTGAGGACCATACTAATACTTGTTACTATAGTTGCTATAAGTATCTTTGCGGGATGCAATCCGCCCCTGGCGGAGCACCAGAAAAAAGCCATCTCGGGTGGGTCAAAGACCCTGTTGACCGTAGATTTCCAGAAAGGTCAGCCGCTGCAATACAGGTTTGTTTCCAGCAGAGATATTGACCTCAATTGGGAGCCGGCAGCAGGCGCATCCAGAGGCGCGAGTAAGCGTGCTTCCGACAGGTCTTATGAGTCAATGGAAATGGTTATGGCCTATACGCCGGTTGAGGTGAATCCTTATGGCCTGACAACAATCAAGGCGACGTGCAACTCTGTGAAGGTGACGCGAAGCAAAGGCGCAAGCGGGCAAGGCGGCGCAAAAGATGCCGTGGAAAACCTCCCGGGCCAAAGTTTCACGTTCACTGTCGGCCCTACAGGCAAGATAGAGGATTATTCGCAATTAGAGAAGCTAATCCGTGAGCTCGGCAAACATGCATTCCGGGCAGATAGCAACAGGGGCAGGGTCAAAGATCCCGATATGATAAGTGATGTTATCGCTACCCAGTGGTTTCTGTGGGATTCGATTTCAAGTATCCCAAACCCTGCTGAGGGAGTGGCGGCCAAGCAAAGCTGGAAATCCAGACTTTCCATTCCTGCGCCGATGCCGGTAATGTTGCAAAAAGCAAGAGAGGTTACCTACACGCTCGATGAAGTGCGCCGGACTGAAAAGGAGCGTCTTGCGGTGATAAAGAGTTCTTATCGGGCGGCTGAATCGGCCCTGCAAAACTGGCCGATGCCTTATTCCGGCTCGTTCCAAATGGCTGGAGCGTTCGGCTTTCTGAGAGGTTATAGAGTTATGGATTTACAAGGCCAGGGAGAGGAACTATTCAATATCGACGCCGGCCGGGTAGAGCAGCGCAGCCAGCGATACCAGGTGCAATTAGAGGCCTCGCTGCCGATGGGTATTAGTGCAAGCCCGCAAGTAACCATCAAGCAAACTCTGACAATGGAGCTCCAAAAATAGGGAATTTTCGATTTGCGATTTTCGATTTACAATCGGCAATCGGAAATCGGGGAAGGTAATTGCAGATTGAACCGCAAAAGTCTATGGGCGCCGTGGCGTATCAAATACATTCAGGGTTTGAGTGAGAGCAGCGATTGCTTTATCTGCCATAACATCAAAAACCCCCAGGATGATACGGGGAACCTCGTGCTGTGGCGGTCAAAGCAATGCATCGTGATGCTAAATCGCTTTCCCTACAACAACGGTCATTTGCTGATAGCGCCGCTGCGGCATATCCCCGACCTCGATGGGGCGACAGATGAAGAGCTAATGGAAATGATTTCGCTCATCAGAGAATCGCAAAAAGCACTGCGGCTTTCGATAAAACCCCACGGCTTTAATGTCGGGATGAACTTTGGAAGGTGCGGCGGAGCGGGCTTGCCAGGTCATCTACATATCCATATCGTCCCCCGATGGGAGGGAGACACAAATTTTATGAAGGTGTGCAGTGACACCAATGTTATCAGTCAAAGCTTGATTGAGCTTCTTGAACTGCTCAAGCAGATAAGCAAGGAGCATAACCTTCCACATTTATAAAAAGGAAACTCAAAAATAAAAAATAAAAATTGTGGAATCCGCCAGACGTATGGCGGATGACTTCCTTAATTTTACATTTTGCACTTTGATTTTTGAGTTTTTCTTATGTCAGATGAGCTTGCTTGTTTCGCGGTTACTGAACTGGATAGCCGAGGCCGAAGGTTCGCAGAGAAACCGCACCCATATCGTTCGGATTTTGAACGTGACCGGGACCGTATAATCCACTGCTCGGCTTTTCGCCGGCTGGAAGGCAAAGCGCAGGTCTTTACGCCGGGACTGGACGACTACTATCGCACACGTCTTACTCACAGCATCGAGGTCTCACAGATAGGAAGGACGATTGCGAAAGGACTCCGGCTAAATGAAAGTCTTACCGAGGCGATATGCCTTGCCCATGATTTGGGACACTCGCCCTTCGGACATGCCGGCGAGAAAGTCCTTGACGAGTTAATGACCGGGTTCGGGGGATTTGAGCATAACCGCCAGGCGTTGCGAATCGTTGATTTGATTGAGCATCCGTATCCGGATTTTGCGGGTTTGAATCTGATGTATGAGACCCGGCTGGGGCTGGCCAAACACCGGAGCTTATATGACAATCCGCAGGGGCAGGACTTCAAAGAGGTGAATTGTTCTCTTGAGGGACAGGTCGCCGACATCGCCGACCGTATTGCATATAACTGCCATGACCTGGAAGACGGTATGCGTGCGGGCCTTATCAGTCCGCCGCAGATAAAAATATTCACAGAATCGCAAAGCCGGATAAATGCCGGCGCGATTAAAGATGAAAGCATCCGCAGGACAAGAACCGCAAAAGTGATTATCGATACGCTCGTCAGCGATTGTATCGATGCAAGTAAAAGAAATCTCGCGGAGAGCAACGTAAAAACAATTAACGACGTGTACCGGAGGCGTGAAAATCTGATTGTGCTTTCATCTGAAAGGGAAGGCCAGCTTACTGAGCTGGAAGAATTTTTGCTGCAGAATTTCTATCAGCATAAATCTTTGATGCGGACGGCAAATAAGGTTAAAAAGTGGCTCAGACTGCTTTTCGAGCGGCTATGTCAAAAGCCGAACCTGATGCCTGGATATTTTCAGCGGCTGGCCTCGCAGGAGGGATTGCAGCGGACGGTATGCGACTATATTGCGGGTATGACCGACAGATTCTGCCTGAAAATGGTTAAAGAAATCTAATCAGAACCCATCCCGTTAGAAGTTTCACAAATTTCTAACCGGCTATGACTTGCTTTTCTAACGTGGTTCAGTTAAGTTTCGAGAAATATGAGAAGATTGATTGCATCGTGTTTTGGTCTTGGGTGGCTGCCTCTTGCGCCGGGGTCGTGGGGGTCGCTGCCGCCGGTAGTTATCTTTGCTTCGATGTGTTACTTCCGCGCACCTGGTGTTTTAATATCGGTCGTGATGGCGGCTTTAGCGTTAGCCGGCTCTTATTTCTGCGTAAAGTTCACGCCGGCTGTAATCGCTGCCAGTGGTAAAAATGACCCTCCTGAGGTCGTGCTCGACGAGGTTGCCGGGCAGGCAATTACCCTTCTGGCAGTTCCTTTTTTGGCGCCAGCTGCAATCTCGGCCAGCCAATTTTTGATTACTGCGGCAGCCGGCTTTTTGCTTTTCAGGGCGTTTGACACTATCAAACCCTGGCCGGCCCGCAAATTCGAAAAATTCCCCGCCGGCTGGGGGGTTCTTGCTGACGACTTAATGGCGGGCGTTTATGCCGGCATTGCATTGCTTTTGTGTATCAGGTTTGGGTGGCTGGAGTATCTTTCCAAATCAATCCATTTTGAAGGTCGGTTAAATATATCCTCTGCTTGTTTGCTGGGAGCCGTTCAGGGCTTGACGGAATTTCTGCCAATTTCATCAAACGGCCATCTGGTTCTGTTTGAGACTTTCTTAAAACTCAATCCGGAAACGCCGCAAATGCTCCTGTTCGATTTGGCGACCCACTTGGGGACGCTCGTTGTGATTCTTGTTGCATTTCGCAAATCTATTGCTGCGATTTTCAGGGGACTTTTAATAGACGTCAAATCCGGCATCAATCCCATTACGATGTATAAAGAAAGTCCGAGTACACACGTGGCGGTTCTGGTGGTCGTAGCAACTATTGTGACCGGCGTAATAGGAGTATTGCTGAAAAAACATTTCATATCTGCTCGAGGAAGCTTGGCGGTGGTTGCTTCGATGTGGTTTATTAACGGGACATTGCTGCTTATTACCGATTGGCGAAAAAAGACCCCCCTTGAGGTGCAACAGTTAGGGCTGTTTGCGGCGGTGCTGATTGGTCTTGCTCAGGCCACTGCGATTATGCCCGCCATATCGCGGAGCGGAACGACCATTTGCGCAGCCATCCTCATCGGTCTGCGCCGCCAGAGGGCAGTTGAGTTTAGCTTCCTTATAGCGATACCGGCGATACTGGGAGCGGCGGCAATAGAACTGGTCGGTCATTCCGGAGAAATCAGTTCCAGCGGCTTGCCGATAAGTTCGGTCTTGACAGGTTCTATCGTAGCTGCTTTTGTAGGTGCGTTAGCTTTGAAGCTGCTAATTAAAGTTGTCGGAACAGCAAAACTTAAATTTTTTGGTTTTTACTGTTACATTCTGGCCTGTTTTGTGCTAATATATCTGTTGAGGCGGGCTTGAATTTGTGAGATAATCACCAAGGAGCCTGGGCAACTTCAAATTTGACCCCCCTGCTTGTCTTGCGACAAGCAAGACAAGGGGGTGAAATTTTGTTAAGGGATTTGATTAGAAGAAGGGAGTCGCAAAATGAAACCGCAGGTCATCTCCTCAACGCTAATCAAGATGGTAAGCCATAAGCACCTAAGGCATCTGCTGGCAAAAAAAATCGACGACTACCTCTACAAAAGTATAGTCAATGATGCGTCAGAAGATTTGAAAGAAGTGCAGGTCAAGAGATACCAGTTTTTGTCGGCGATGCTGCAATGCGTGAACAGAAATATAGACAGGGGCTGCATTTCGGGTGAAATTATAAAAAGAATAGTCGATGTTTTTGTCCAGAACAATCTTATTTGCGAAGACCCATCCTATATTCTGGCCGTCGAAAAATACAAAGAGAAATATGGTGAATTGCCCCCGACCTTTATAGTCCTGTCTCCCACACAAAAATGCAACCTGAATTGCATCGGCTGTTATGCAGCCTCAGGGGTGGACACAGCGGCCATGATACCCTATCCAGTCGTGGATAGAATAGTCAGCGAGGCGCACGATTTGTTTGGCAGCCGCTTCATAACTATCAGCGGCGGTGAGCCTTTCCTGTACAAGAGCGAAGGTAAAACCTTGCTGGATATCTATAAAAAATATGATGATATGTTCTTTATGACATACACCAACGGAACAATTATCAATGAGGAAATTGCGAAAAAACTTGCGGAATCAGCGAATGCCACGCCGGCAGTCTCCGTAGAAGGTTTTGAGAAGGAAACCGACGACAGAAGAGGGCCGGGCACATTCAAAAAAATCCTCCGTGCCCTTGAATGCTTAAGAGGGGCTGGTGTGCCGTTCGGCATTTCCGTGACGGCCACGAGCAAAAATGTGGATTTGCTGCTGACGGATGAATTCTATGATTTTTACTTCCAGCAGCAGGGCGCCTGTTATATGTGGGAGTTTCAAACGATGCCTATCGGCAGAGGCAAGGATGAGCTTGGTTTAATGGTAGGGCCGGAAAAGAGAGTTCAGTTATATAGAAAATGGGAGAAGATGCTTGCTGAAAAGAAGTATTGCCTGGCTGATTTCTGGAATAGCGGCGTGCTCGCCAGAGGATGTATCGCGTATGGTAGAAGCGGCGGATATGCCTATATCGACTGGCACGGCAATGTTACGCCATGTGCGTTCATTCCCTATTTCGTCGATAATATCTATGACCTGTATAAAAACGGCAAGACGCTGG
>Ga0315285_10001386_pt1 | contig 25508 bp, 20 predicted proteins | sample YL17G09_36_MG_FD_203698 | JGI IMG/M metagenome (GOLD analysis project Ga0315285, IMG submission 203698) | Sediment microbial communities from Yellowstone Lake, YNP, Wyoming, USA - YL17G09_36 | ecosystem: Environmental > Aquatic > Freshwater > Lake > Sediment | place: USA: Wyoming | collected... | reverse complement strand
AAGCGTTAGCTAACGCAGGTGGAAATGTAAAAGTCAGAGCTACTTTGAACCCGCAGAGCCTCGACACTGAATATTTGGGCAGAAAATTGGAGCAAAGCCTACGAGAGAAGCAATCAAATATACTGAAACAATTCGAAAGAATGGGGTTCACTGAATCTCTGACGTGCACCCCCTACTATTTGAAGAAACCGAAACGTGATTCGCATTTGGCTTGGGCAGAATCATCAGCCGTGGTTTATGCGAATTCTGTCATTGGCGCATGGACAAACCGTGAAGGCGGACCAAGCGCCCTTGCCGCTGCAATAATCGGTAAAACTCCAGACTATGGAATTCACAAGCCTGAAAACCGGCAGCCAAAAGCCTTGGTGACCGTTGATACAGCGTTGAAGAACCCGACAGAATTTGGTGCGCTTGGAATCTATCTTGGTAGACTGTTGAGAGACGGGATTCCAGCTATTCAAGGCTTGGGAAACACTTCTGAGAATTGCTTAAAGCAGTTGAGCGCGGCGCTGGCCTCAACGGGCATGGTTAACATGTTCCACTTCAAAAGGAAGTCGCAAGCAAAAACGGAAAGATTGGAGAAGGTATGCGTGGAAACCAGAGACATCAAAAACACTGTTGAAAGCCTTTCAACCCGAGAAGTATCCAAGCCTGATCTTGTATTCATCGGATGCCCCCACTGTTCACTTGGCGAGATTAAGAAGATCGCATTGCTCATGAAGGATAAGAAAGTCAACAAGGAGACAGAGTTCTGGGTGTGCACTTCGCATTACATCAAAGAAAAAGCAGGAGAATACGTCGCCCAGATAGAGAAGAATGGTGGACACGTGTTGGCAGGCGTCTGTACAATAGTGTCGTGGACTGAAAAGCTTGGGATAAGAACAATAATGACGAACTCCGCGAAAACAGCTTACTACGCGCCAACAATGAACAAAGCAGAAGTCACGTTCAGACCGCTGAAGGAATGCTTGACCACGGCGCTCAGAGGGTAACCTTTATTCGAATGAAGAAATATTCTGCATGGTGCACCGGGCTTCAGGGCTCCGGTAGTATAGCCCGGTCAAGTATTCCGGCCTTTCGAGTCGGAGACCCGGGTCCAAATCCCGGCCGGAGCACCACACTTCTAGTTCGGTTCTCTCGCATATTTTTCTTAAGGGTACAAGCTCAATGCCCACGAACCGGAAAGACATCTACGAATATGACAAGATTTTCAGAAGGACTTTGGAACGCCTAGAGTTGGAACGCAACATCTGCAACGAGAACAAACAGAACATCCGAAAATTCGTTGAACATTTGTTTGCCAGGAACATCAGCAAGCCCAGAATAATCAAATATATCAACCATCTGGTCGTACTTGCTAGGATTGCTGGTAAACCCTTCCAGCAGCTCGGAAAAGAGGACATGGAAAGACTTGTAACCCGAATAAACGTCAGAGAGTACACGGAGCACACAAAACGAGATTACAAAGTTATCTTAAAGAGATTCTACCAGTGGCTAAGAGGCTGCAACGAAGACGAACATGAATATCCGAGTGAAGTGAAGTGGATAAAGACCAGACTTCAGACGAAAAGGCTGCTGCCAGAAGCCCTCCTTACCATGCAAGAGATAAAGACGCTTGTTGAGGCAACAGAAAACCTGAGAGACAGAGCGCTCATTCTCACCCACTACGAGTCAGGGTGCAGAATAGGCGAAACCCTATCACTTCGGATAGTTAACGTAGGGTTCGACCAGTATGGAGGGGTGCTCATCGTAGACGGTAAGACGGGCCCTAGGCGAGTCAGGGTGATAGCTGCGGCACCAGCACTGGCTTCGTGGCTCAGCATTCACCCCTTTAGAAACGACCCTAATGCGCCATTGTGGGTTGGTATTGGCACAGTTGGCAGAAACGAGTCTCTCCACTATAACGCGGTGAGAGCGGTTCTCAGGAGACTTGGCAAGAAAACAGGTCTAAAAAAGAGGCTATACACACATCTTCTAAGACATACTAGGGCAACAGAATTAGCCTCAATCCTCACTGAAGCCCAGATGAAAGAATTGCTCGGCTGGGTTCAGGGATCAGATATGCCCTCTGTTTACGTCCATCTCTCCGGCAGGGACGTGGATAGTGCACTTCTTAAGGCGCATGGACTAACGTCGAACCAAGAGGAGAAGGCAAGGATAGAACTCACATCAACTGTGTGCCCTAGATGCAAACAGAAAGCAGGCCCTGAAGCCCAGTTCTGCCCTGTGTGTGGCATGGTCCTCAACGAGAAAGCTGCCATAAAGCTTGAGGAGGAGAGGAATCTGGCGGATCGAATAATGGACATGCTGATGAAAGATGATGATGTAAGAAAAATTATCGCAAGGAAGATCTCGGAGCTTTATGCTTCCTCTCAGCTTCCTCACACATCTGAAGCAACTCCCTAGCCCAGTATGGCAAAAGATTGCGACCCTTTTTTTCTTCCCCTTTGACAGATACACGACAGCTCTTCAAATACACTCACCTAAAGAAAAATACCCTAGACAAAATGAGTGCCACTTACTACTCAAATCGGGTTCCTCGTAATTGTCGGTTGATAGGTGCCCTTGTGAACTCCCGGTTGACAATGGAAGAGTATATTTTATAGCGCGGGAGAAAAGATGAGTTTAAATTGTTATTTTGATATGGCTATTTCTATCAATGTAGCGAATTTACAGATATGTCATAAATCTTGGCTTCCGGCATTTGTATGGATTAGCATGTACTTGTGATGATTTAGTCACACATAAATGTTAGATATTGGGCAACTTGAAAAACCCTATTAATAGCAGTCATAAATATAACAAAACACTATGTCTGATTGTCAAGTCGCATTGGAAGAGAGAGGAGAAAGACAACAGTGGTTAAAGACATTGAAAAGGTTCTTGTGATTCTGAAAAGGTCACGTGTGATCTCAGGACGAACGCGCTTCCAGAAACTCGTGTTTCTTCTGGAAAACAAAGATCAGGTTGGTCTGAGCTATCGCTTTATTCCTTACTTCTATGGTCCATATTCGAGCGAGCTGCAAATTGAGATAGACATGTTGGAGGCATCGAATCTGATTCAAGTTGTTTCCGAAAGTGGAAATCTGTACGTGCACTGTCTAACTAAGAACGGAGCGAAGGTTGCCACTAGCGTAGAAAGGAACATGGAACCGTTAGAAAAAGATAGGTTGTTCGGATCGCTTAAGCAATACAAAAGGAAATCAACAAGCTCGCTAATAAGAGAAGCAAAGCAACTGGCAAACATGCCAGTTTGATCTCAGATGTTTTCTATCCGGTTCTGATGAAGCTGAATGTCAACCAATTATGAAGTCTTGAAAGACCCAATCCACGGGTACATACAGATTTTCGACCACGAAAAGAAGATCATAGACACTGCAATATTCCAAAGACTTCGCAGAATCCAACAGAACACAGGAGTCCACTATACTTACCCAGGAGCTACTCACAGCCGTTTCTCGCATTCGCTTGGCGTAATGCACATAGCGGGGGTCTTCGCCGAAAATCTTCTTGAGAAGATTCCAAATCTCTCAGTTTCAAAGAAAAGAAAGTACTATTACTTAATGCGCCTTTGGGGCCTCACACATGACATCGGACACGGTCCTTTTTCCCACACTTTCGACGAAATCGTTTTTGGACCAAGATACAACACTGACCATGAGAAATTTGGAGGCCGAATCCTTCGAGAATGCACGGAATTGCCCCGCACATTATTAACTCCTGAAGGAATACAGATCAACATTGACGAAGTCGCTTCCTTATTTGAAGTCAAATCTGTCGAAGAATGGCCACTTAAGAAGCGGATCGGCAAATCACAAGTCAAAGAAACGGTTTTCTATTACATTTGTCGTGGTGCCTATAGCGCGGACATCATAGATTTCCTTCTTAGAGATTCTTACTTTACTGGTGCGGGCTACGGCAACATCGATTGGAAAAGACTTGTGTTTTCATCCATTCCAATCAAGGATAAGGTAGTGTTGGATCCTAGGGGAGAAGAGGCCTTCGATTCGCTGTTGCTGGCAAGACTCTTCATGTTTTCAACAGTCTACTATCACAGAACGACAAGAGCTGCCATAAAGGTGATCACTCAGCTTCTGGCAGAAGCAGCACCAAGGCTCCAATATTTCGCGACTTACATACAGAACCTAGACCAATTCAAGGACCTTGACGAAGAGTCGCTGCTTCACCTTCCTGAGCTTTCAAATTCCATATATAGAAAACAACTTATCGAAAGGAAAATACCATACACTAAATTCGAGGAGCAGAAAACCGAAATCAGCCTTGATATTTCGGATAGGGCGCTCTCAAGTACCCTCACGCAAGAGACACGTAGCAGATTGCCAGCAGCATTGCAAAACATTCCAGAATATGCGTTCTTCGTTGATACACCTACTTTCAGACTTAACCCCCTTTTCGGAGAGCAGGAACAGTACATCTTTATACAAGACCCAAACCAGCAGGACGGTTACAGAACCAGGAGAGTCTTAGAAACATCTTGGGGAACGATGCAAAAGAAAATGCTGCTCAAGAGGTTGTACATTCACGATGACTTCCGTGATCATGAGCTAGAGATTGTTCAGGCTTTCACCCAAAGACCAGCAGGAACGCACATGTAGTGGCTTGCGTCGATGCATCGCAATATTACGAATATTTCTCATCTTTCAGCGCCCTCGTGAGTAAAATGCACATGGCAAGCTGCCAATGTACTTCCCTGTCGTAGTTCGTTGAAGCCAAGGTCCTGAAGCGTGCACTTTACCTGAGGGTGTTTTCAAGGTATTTTTCAGCCACTCTGATATTTGGATGGTTCGAGCTGAGATGCTCAATCAGTCTTCTTCCACCGTTCATCAAAAATCATTATAAAGACTTTGCCTAAAGAGTATAGAGGAGACGGCACGTGGATCTTATCTTCGAAAGGATGCTGAAGGCTCTTGAAGAAAATAAGGACGACAGAATCCTCAGATTTGGCAATTTTAAGATAATTAGCAAGCTGGGAAAAGGCCAACAAGGCCTAGTTACACTGGCCACAAACCCCAATCGAAAGGAGTTTGCCCTAAAATTCTTCTGCCCCAGCTACGCGCCTTTGGAACTTGTGAGCAGGAAAAGATTCATTCGGGAAATCCGAATACTTCTCAAGCTAAAGCATCGCAACATTGTGAATATTTATGCTGCGGGTTCAGCGAAGTGGGACGAAAGCTCGAACGCATGGAATGTATCTTCAAAGTTCAGAAAATCAAATGATGTCTTGTATTACGTGATGGAATATGTCGAAGGCAGGAAAGTAAAGGAGCTATTTTATGAGGATGTCGAAGAGTACAAGCCCTCACCTGGAAAATGTACAGAGCGGAATCTGGATCTGTTTGAACGACTGATAGTGCAAATAAACAAAGCAATGAATTTCTTTCATGGAAAAGGGATTGCTCATCGCGACATCAAACCAGATAACATCATTTACTCAGACCAAGATAACACCTTCGTTGTGGTGGATTTCGGATTTGCTGTTTATTCAAAGAGCACACCTTTGTCTGATACTCAGACTATCAGAAAACAAGCTTTCTTGGATTTCGTTAGTGCGCAACAGGGAAAAATGGATCAAATTGCCGACCAGTACAGCTTCGCAAAGATGCTTTCAGGACTCTTGGACAGATTTGGTCGCTTCTATACGGATCAACGTTATGAAGGCATGCGCAAAGCCATAGAAGGAGCCATGAGTGACAAAAGAGAAGAAAGATACAAGAATATGGCAAAGTTCTTAGAAGCGATCGAACCCTATCTATACTCGAATCCTTACAGATATGTTTTCCAAACAGGTTCATTCTTGGTTCCTCGCACGAGGTTCGGCGTCTTTGCTGGCAGAGTCAACATACCGTGCTCGAATTTCGTCCCAACATTTAAAGAAATGCTCGACGTAGTCGACACCGCCCAATTTCAGAGACTTAGAGGAGTGCGACAACTAGGTCCAACCCATTTTGTATATCCCGGTGCTACCCACACAAGGTTCGAGCATTCACTAGGGGCTTTTTGCTTGTCGTTAAGGTATCTTGAAGTATTGCTGAGAAATCCAGAGTTCTGCAATCTGGCTGATCCCGTTGAAGACTCAGTAAAAATCGTTGCATTAAGCACATTATTGCATGATATTGGTCATTACCCCTACTCTCACTGGATAGAGGAATTAGCAGAGACTGACAGCGGAGTTTTTGAATCCCATGAGCAACGAGCGGATCATATAATCAAAAAAAGTGATATTGGTCAGATTATCTCTGAGAATTGGGGAATCGATCCCGATGCTGTATGCAGATTGATTGCCCGAACGCCTTCTACTGAACAAGATGACTTACTAGGTTCTATAGTGGATTCAGTAATCGACGTTGACAAAGTTGACTACTTGCAAAGGGATAGTGCTCATTGTGGTGTACCATATGGAGAGGCATTTGATGTTAACAGACTGATAAACTCGCTTTCTGTTGATCCAAAGAGTAATAGGATTTGCCTTACAGAAAAAGGAAGATCCTGTTTTCTCGGCTTGATAACCAGCAACATAATAATGTATCAAGAAGTTTATTGGCATAAAACAGTAAGAGCATGCACCGCTATGTTCAAGAGGTTTTTCCATCAATTCGTAGAAGAGCATCGAGGCATGTTCAAAGTAATAAGAGACCAGTATCTTTTATATCCTGACGAAAAGTTTATCGAAACATTATATTCGGAGTCTCTAAACAACCCGAAAATAAATAGGTTAATAGCTCCTTTCGCTAATCAGGGCAGAGAGCTATACAAGCCTGCATACGTGTACTTTCCTACGCGTGCTTCACATGACCCGAGTGGAAGCACAAAAAAACTGTTTGGCAAAATCTCTACAGAATCATACTCCGGCAAAATAAAGATCGCTGATATAATTGTAAATGTATTGAGAAAAAAAGTTCCTGAGACATCAAACATGAGAGACATGGATATAATACTTGAGACTGCTCCGGTGGATTATCGCGAGGTGCCAGAGCTAGAGGGATTTCGATTCTTTGACTCTAGACTGAGAGAGTTTGAAGGGTTAACTGCGGAAGTTCTGCAGCTAAATGATTACCTGAGGAAGAACCGTAGCAGCTACGTCCTTTGCGCCCCTAGGTTCTATAGTAGACTGAAGAAGCTGTCAGTAAGTGAGTGGAGTCAAATATTCAGCGACGTTTTGAAACGCACATAGGTGACGAACTCTACTGGGGTTCAGGAGTTTAGACTAGTGCCCGCAACTCCACTCAAGTTTTTCTATCTCTGAAAGAGAGAAAGGACTGGTCCTGTGCTCTATTCCTCTTATCCATTGATTGTATGCCTTTGCCTCTATTAGCATACGGTCAGATGCTACTTTCAAAATAGGTAAGATTGATTGGTTAAATGCATGTGCTCTCAGGGCGTTGATTATTTTCGCTGCTGTTTCAGCACTTGGGATACGCACCTTCTTTCCTTCTTCAGACAGATAGCGGTAAACATGAGTCCGAGGGATGCCAAGGTCTTGGCTGATTCTTTCAGGGAGGCGTTTCCTCTGGCGCTTCCCATCGTGCGCATCGCATAGCATATCGAAGAGTTTTAGCTTTTCTTCTGGTGTAAGATGCAAGCACAGAGCCGTAAAATCAACCGCCTTTTCCATCATAGTCGCCTATACCCGATGGGTACAAACTGCCTTAAAAAACGGTCGCTCTGGCAAAAAGCAACCCCGTTCAGCATCTTAAATTGTGTCACATTTTTCTGGTGAGAGGAATACAAATGGTCAAATACGAAATAAAGTCGAACCCAACCGGCCAGTACTACCTTCCAAAAGAGGTTAGAGAAGAACTAGGACCAAAGCTATCGCTGATCTGTAACTGCAAAGCCGCCATTATCTTCTCTCCGAACGAGCCCATAGAGATCATTCTCGAATCGATTAACATCATCACCCAAGACCTGAAGCACAGGCAAGAAATCCAAGCACGAGCGAAGGCCGACACCACTCCAAAAGAGCGAGAGTGCAAAACATGAGCAAAAAATCCGTGATATGGGCTTGGGTGGTCGGTGCGAAAGGACAATTTAACGAGAGTTATCCTACATCGGCAGTTGGATTGCATATTGCGAAACGACAGTTTCGTGATAGAAAAATATGTCGAAACCACGGTTTCGCAATACATTTTCGGCACGTTTTTGGAGGATTAGCGAGTGGTTAATCGCTGGGAAGAGTATCTGAAGGTTTCGGAATGGACGAGCAGTTATCTGAGTGTGAACAATCTTCTCAGGCATCTTAGATACCGAAAGATTGGCAGTGAAGATTCCCGATGTACTTATGGCAATGCTGTTTATGCATTTTGCAAGTACTCTGGCAAGTTGCCTGATGAGCTTGTAGCTTTAAAGAAAGTTGACATTGAGAAGCTAATTGAGGATTTCTGCTATCATAAAATGGATCACGGATGGAAGAGCCCAAGAACAGCAAATACTGCTCTGTTCATGCTGAAGACCTTTTTCAAAGTCAACGGTTTCAAAGGCAGCGAAAAACTTGAAGTTGAGTGTTTCCATCAGTCTGCCCGAGATAGAACAAGGCCTGAATACATTCCAACCTTGGATGAAGCTCGGAGGATGGCTAACGTGGCTGGCTCTTTAAGAAATCGCGCAATTGTTTTTTTCATGGTGTCCACGGGGTTAAGAAATGGCACCGTGCGGGCACTTCTATTTGGCGAGGTGAAAGAGGAGCTTGAGAAGGGCCAACCGAATATTCTAATCAAGGTTCACAAGGGCATGAAAAGAATTGTGCATTCAGCCTGCAAAGGCAACATAGAGTATTCAGTTTTCGCATCTGAGGAAGCGACTGAAGCGCTAAAACTCTACCTTGGCCATCGGCGAAGATTCGGGGAGATCCATGACGAAGAGGTGTTGTTTTGCTCTGAGCATAATCGACTTTCGCGCAATGAGAGAGTTAAGAAGCCTTTGACGGCCAGAGAATTGCAGGTTATAGTTAAGACTGCGGCGTGGAAAGCTGGCATAAAGGAATGGAAGAATGTAGTCCCGCATTGTCTCAGGAAAACCTTCGAGTCAGTTTTACGGAGCCAATTGGCTGACGGGGGGAGACTGGACCTGAAAACGCAGGAGTATTTCATGGGTCATATTCTAGGCGGAAGCATGGATACCTATTTCGACAAAACAAAGATTGACGAACTGCGCAAAGAATACGCAAAACTCGTGTTCAAACCACAGGAACAAGCGAAAGTTGAGGTCTTAGAGTCGTTACAGAACATAGCTGAAACTATGGGCGTTGATTATACCCGACTTGAAGAATCCAAGAAAAAGGAGTTAGGCAGAGTCCTAAACGATGCAGAGAAACTAATCATTATTCAGGAGGCTTTCAAACAAGCTGCGAGGGCATTCAGAAACCTTAGCGCCTCAAACCCTAATACAACATTCTCTGCAAACGGGCCAGTTGAAAAGTCCTTAGAGAAGCAAGACTCAGCAGGAAAGACCCAATCGACCTCCCAGGAGCGGCATGACCCTTTTTGGCCAAAAACTTCATTATCGGAATCTGTTTCAATAATGGTCTCATCACCACAGCGCGACAAGAAAACTTTCGCCAGTCCGAACAAGAATCATGAAGATGAACCGATCCAGCTCAGCTTGAGCATGACACCACAAGAACGCCTCATTAGACCCAAACAAACCCATAACAAAAGACGCCAGTCAGAATTAGAACGTAAAGGTAACTCCGATCTGTTACAATTCCTCAAACACACAGGTTAGTGCGGTTCTCAAGTATCTGTCATATCATGAAGTAACAAATCTCCTGATATTCGGAATTTGCCTCCGCAAGCTAAATTCCGATTTGCGCCAAAAACAACAGTGATCTTAAAACTAGCGCGCTGGCTTGTCCCTAAAATGGTTAAAAGTGGTGTTTGTTCCTTTTTGGGGTTTGGGAGCGGTTTTGAGGCGCATTTGCTGTTAACTTTCACGAGCATGCTTTGGAGTTCCAATCGGGCCAGGTGCAGCCTTCACGGTTCTGAGCTTGGACTGAAAATGGGGAACGGGAATCGTATAGATTTGCTATATTGAAGAAGAAAATCGTGGAAAAAGATTTTTCCAGGCTCCAAGGCCCCATCAAGCTAACTCTGCACTACGTGGGCGCATGCACCCACGCGACCTGTTCAACCTATATTACGGGTACATGTATGTATATTAGTGTTTGTGTAAATTACGAAAGTCTTAATAGACACAAACACACATTTACTATCTAGGGCGAGAGGATGTTCGTTGAAGTTGCTATCTTCATAGTAATTTCAAGTTTCTGCAACCTCGTTGGCTTCATTAGGAAAAAAAATGGCCTCACTCAAAGAATCCTGATAACCATTTTGTTCTACAGCTATGGCATAGCTTCAGCTTCAACAGTCTTCACAAGCTATTTCCTTGCTTTGTGGTCTGGAAATCAGATTCTTACAGATAGCATTTCTCTTTGCACCGGTATGTTTTTTGCCATTGAACTCCTATTGGCAGTAGCAATCTACAGCTTTTACAGAAAGATACGGTGAACGGCGTTAGGCGTTATGCGAAAGAAAAAAATCAAAAGAGAAAAGAGGATGATGAGGTCTGTAATCGAGTGGGCTGATTGCGCAGAAACCCTACACGGCACCGTTCCAATTGTTCCCGTCTAACCCATTCGTCTTTACGTGATTCTCAACAGCCCTCATGAGTTTAGTGTATACACTAGGATTGGCTGTACGAAACTTCACAAGCAGATCAAGCAATTCGTTCTGAGCAGTTTCTTCATTGCTGTTCGTGTATATCACATTTTTCATATTCCGTTCAACAGATTGTATGAAGTCGCTCTCCTTCATACCGAAGAACTCGGCAAACATTGGCGAAGGTGAAAAGGCTTTCTCGAACCTGTTAACGAAGTTAGCATCGGTAGGATCATAGAGTTGAATGTATGCAGCGATCTTGGACGGAGCTAGACCAATCGAAATTGGCACAACCCGTTCATCTATCGGTGGAATGTATTGCCATGACCCGTTCTTCAATTTGGTTTCCATTGCTAGAGCATGGCAGAGACCTACAAAAGCAACAATTCTCGTATCAAAACCAACGTAAGCAAGGAAGTCCACGAGTCTCGATATCATGTAGTTCTCCGACCACATCAGTTGTCTCTTGTATTCAAGGGGTGCTATCGCTCGGCCTTCTATGACAATTTCTTCGATTTCTTTGACCTTTGAGTGGTCGCAAAGGCTGTCTAAATCCCACATCATTCTCTGTTTTGCCTTGTCCTCCAGATCCTTACAGCATATCTCCCATGCTTGTTTCTCTATCCTAAAGTAGTCCGAAAAATAAAGCTTGACGCATTCTTCAGGAACGCCTATAGGAAAGAACGGAGTAGATTGCCCGATGCATGATGCTAACACTGCGTTAAAGTCACTTTCTGCAGTCAGACAGGCTTTGATCCCATCAGCGTCTTTGTAGTATTTTGAAAAGAACTCTATCCTGTCTACGTTGTATACATAGGGTTTTATGACGAGGCAATATGGAAAGCCAGAAAATCCTCTCAGAGTAAAACAGGACAGAACAAGATATCTAGTACCTATCGGACCAAGGCCCTCGACTGCTACAAAATCTGGCTTGTAATGCTTGATTGCCCTCTTGATCTTTGGATATTGTAAGTAGTCTCCTTCGTGAAATGATGGCAAAACTATCACATTTTCCAAAGGTCTTGGTTTAATATTAATGCCAACTCCGGAAGCGGTTCTCCTTAGGTAGTTGCAGATCAAATCCCTGGTCTTCATATTCGCAGTGATAGCGTAGATCACGTCTTCCAGTCTTGGACGACAATTGACCAAAAGCCGCTTTTCCGGTGTCCAAGGAGAGCCTAAGCAATTATCTATGTCGGTTGGGAAGGTAATCTTCAACTTTCCAGTGACTTTGTTCCAGATCATTTCTTGATACTTTTGAATGTCTAGCTCTATTGAATCCTTTTGGATTCTGACCAACCCAGATCTCATCAGACGGTCCAACGTCAATGCGCTAGGCCAGGTTTGCACAGTTTTGAGGGGCAGGGAGGACACACCTCTAGACTCCATTGTATAGGCAATGTTTCGCAGAAGGTCATAACATTCAGGATCGAGAAGGAAAGTATCTCCACCCAACTGAGGTCCCTCCTAAGAGCCATTCTCGCTTTCGGCGATCTGTTGCGATAATTTCTTGATTGTTTCTTTAGTTCTAATTACACCCTTGGCAAGTTCGTTTACAAGTTCTTTTGTTTTCCCATTCGTAGGAACACCATGCCCTAAGGCAATAGATTTCTCAGTTCCTAGACTAATATTGACGATTCTATAAGGTAACAATGGAGCGATACTTGTGAGCAATGTAGCAACCGAAACATTCAAACTCCTTGCCAAATCATTGACAGAAATCTCACCCTTCAGTAAGGCCTCAAACACATCTGGTCTTACCTTTGAACCAAATATAGCTTTCGTAAGTCCTTTTTCTACCTTCTCCTCAAAGGCTCCCTTGTCAAATACCATACTCACCACCTCTTTCGTGAAATATATATTGCGCAAGAAGCTAATAAGCCTTTCGCAATTTACGAAGTTGCACAAAACGTAAATAGTGACCAGCAAGATGCTAAAGATAAAATCTGTCAGTACCCTCTTAGCGCGCTAAGTCTTCTTCGATTTATAAAAGGTTCTGTGAAGGGTTCTGTAAAGTCTTCGGTGAAAATCTGTGATTTCTTCTCCTTGTAAAAATTCGGTGATGCCAGATTAAAGTCTTCGTTGATTAGGCTTCGTGTGAAAAACAGGTTGATGACAAATTTCTTATTCTCTGAAGATAACTTTGCTGAGTAGGTGAAGGTTTTGAAGGATGAAGAAACAAAAGGAGTTGTTCTTGTCAGATACGAAGACGGGACAGAGAAACTCTTGCCGAAAATTACTTGCTTGCGAATGAAAAAAGCTGGAAGAAAAATCACTTTGCTAAAAGAAGGTTCACATTGGAGCGATTTACGGTAAAGTGGCATTCAAACTTAACATTCCCAAAAACAGTATTGCTTTACTTATTTTCTTTTGAGGTATGGTTCTGGTTCATCGTAGGGTGATGAGCCAGTTTTCTATCCATGTTACAAGTCGGGTGACAGAGTCTAGGAGTCCTTGATTTTTCTTCTGTGAATCCTATTGGGTTACAATCGTAGACCTGAGCGTTCTCAGTGGCTTGTCGTCAGAAGGAAGGCATTAGCCCTATCCGCGTTGTTGCCCATGCAAAATCAGATCGCCTATCAGTAGTAGACAAAAAAGGCGCGCCTGACCTATCATCATTTCTTCAATCAAAAATATGGGCATCATAGAAGAAAATCATAAGGCACCTTGTACTTTTTGCCAATTTCAGCAGGAAAAATCTCGGTCCTGGATATCCTGCTGCCATATAGGCTGAGCAGCATGCAAAGAATAAGAGAAAAAGGGCACTTTGCAGGTGTAGGAACGCACGGATACGTTTCAGGCAACTCGCGACATCCAAGCAAAGGTTCATCGTGCGGTTTGGCAGTAAGCTGCACATGATGGTAGTTGTGATTTGAAGCATGTTTGCCCATCTCAAATCGGAATCCCACACTCAAAGGTTGACCTTTGCCGCCGTTGGCATATTTGGTCATCCCCACCCGCAGACTCAAAGAAGGTGGCGAAGACGCGAATTTGCAATCCAATGACAGAATCGGAATAAACTCTCTGTCCTCATCGAGTGGCGGTAAGTAAAACCGCTCAAGATGTAGGTAGCTATTTCGACTTTTCTCTACCAAAGAGTCCAATTCTCGAGACGTCAGGTGAGGTTTTGCCCAATTCATCATCTCATAGTTACTCATCGTTGTTCCATTTTTCAAATCACTACCATTGAGATCCTTCCCTTCCTCCCAATGGTATTCCGATACATTAAGCAAGTTCGTGAGCAGCTTACACATCATTTGAAAGTCCATTGTGTTGCCCGCGGTCATCGCACCACACCACTTGCGAATTGTTGAGGCTACGACTGCATTCTGGACTTAACGCGTCTCACACCTGACTTAACGCGTCTCACACCTGACTTAACGCGTCTCACACCAGACCTGACGAATTGCACTGTGGGCTCATAATTTATCCCATTGACGCGGCGCACGAATCTTCTGCGGAATGGTGAAGCAAGTTCTGCATAGAACTCTGTGCACTCTTTCTGCTTGTGGAAACTGGACGTGTCTTCGCAGAAGACGAATTTGGTTTTCTTCCTTTCCCAAGGTTCGGACACCTCTTTTATGCTCTGATTTTCAGAAAGCTTCTGCCAGAACCAAGTAGGCCTCGATAACCAATAGTCTTTCTTGAACCCATATTCTTTGATATTCGTGTGATCCAGACTCAGTCTGTCGAGCCCAACAAGACCTGTCGTCCTGTTCCATGTCTCTGTTTTTGAGGGATCACCCACCAAGAGACTCGGATATCTCGATGCCAAATGAGGGGCATCGACTAGAATGTCTTGACCGGGCAGTACTAGTCGCTCCAACCATTTTGAAATCCGTGCGGCTGCAATCCTCGCCACCAGCTCCTCATTCTTGTTTTCGTCTTTTGTTTGCAATCCCTTTCCCGATGATTCTACGAACTCTTTGAATGTCGTTTTGGCCGGATGGCGACCTAGGAATGCGCTGATGGAAGACGGAAATACTGCCTCAATGTTTTCAATACCCAATGTTTTGCATATGGGTTCCTTCAGATGATCTTCGACGTCCTTGACTCTCGTCTGAAAAAATCCAAGAAAGTCTGGCAACTGTGGCCAGTGCCAAGGCCGGAATACGGTGCGCTTTTCGCTCCATAGTCCTGGATTGTCCAGTTGTTCACTACATATGTTCAAGTCGGCAAATGATTCTGGATGCCCTTTGAGAGTTAGGTCAAAACTGGCTGGTTGCCCTCGCCGGTTGTACTGATTCATTCCTATTATTAATCCACATTTGGAAAAGCAGCGACTCAGGTAAGAAACACCCTCGCCCGTCACGAATGGGTTGAACGATTCTAAGAGATCATAGTCGACGATGAGCATCGACGCTTCATCAAGTAGAGACTCGGGCCAAGAGTCTTCTTTTTTCCGAAAGGCTCTCCGCCTCCCTTCCAGTGCCTTCATTTCCTTTTCAAAGTCATTGGGAGTTATGGGTTTTACTTCAAACCGTTTTTTCAGGAAGCTCAAAGCCTGAAGTCTGCTAGAGTATGTCGCTAGGAGCTGCACTTCATCATCATAGACCAGTATTTTCTCTCTCAACCACCTTCCCTCCACCTCAAAGAAAACGCTGTGGTGAAATCTTTCTGAGGGTTGACAAAGGAGACCTCACAGAGCGCATTGTGTGCTATCATGCGCACAATGGTGAGCCCCAAGCCCATCCCGCCATAGCCGAGAGCCTGTCTCTCAGGAGATATCTTCACTCTTCTTACGAAGGGCTCAAACAAGCTTTCTGCTTCCTTGAGATCTACACCACACCCCGTGTCTTGAACCAATATTTCAAGATTTCTGCCTTCAATTCTTGAACTCACAGCTATCAGCTTTCTGTCGGAGTCTAACATAGAATTGAAAGCATTGATGAACACATTCTGGAAAATCGCACCCCACTCAACGAGAGACGCCTTTGGAAGAAGCAGTTGATCATCTACTCCGCTGGTATCAATAGGTACACCTCTCATCAAGAATTTGACTTGATCCTTTATCTCGTCAATGGTTTTTCTTGCTGGAAATCTTTCCCTGATTTTCAAATTCTCTGCATCTCCGAAATATGCGAAGACAGCGTTGGTTCTTCTCGCTCGTTCAACCCACGACGACAATGACTCTTTCAGTTCGTCCAAAGTTTTCTGCAATCCTTCATCTTCCACTTTTACTGCGCTTATCTTCTTCACGATATCGTCGATAGTACTGAACTCCCTTCTTAGTTCATGCTGATAGGCAACCGAAGAGATTCCTACCGTTGCCAAGGGCCCGATCAGGCCAATCTTCTCCGCCGTAGCTTCTGCTTCTGTTTCAATATGATCTGTCGTTTCTTGTATGTCCTTACGAAGGTTTTGATATGTTGTCTTGGGGATATCGGATTCGTATTTGGCCAGCACTTCTTCCACTTTTTGGAATTTGGGGGCTTCCGTTTCTCTGGTCAAACTTGTCGACTTCAACGACCTTTTCTTTTCTTCCAAAGCGTAGAAATCCAAAGCCCATCGGACCATGTAGTGAAGATCTTCAAATGCATCGCTATCTTGAAGCCTGTCTCTGGTAATCAGTATCTTCAGGGCGTCTTCCTTGGAAGTGTCGACATTTACAACGCCGAAAACCCGTGACAACGTCGGTAGAAACTGCAAACCTCGGTCAATATTCCAGTTCGATGGAAGGAGTTGCGATTCGGACAATCTATGGGAATGGGCGAACTCAACACCCAACCAATCGTTCTCCGGATTTCCATAGTATGGAAGGTGGAATCCGCCATCATATACATGAACTCCTCCATATTCGTTGAAGTATTCTCTGGCTTCAACCACCTTTATGCCATGCGGCTGCTTGTACTCCAAGAGATAGATTCTGATTTCGAAATCCCCGCGCTTCAGACTCTTGTAAGGCGTGGTATAGGAAACGCTGTAAGGTTCCTCACCAACGAATTGGAGTGAAAGGGAAACGTTTCCATTGGAATTTTTCCCAACTAGTTTTGCATACCAGACGTCCAAGATAGCGTGCATCCCTTTGCTGAAAATCTTCACATAATCCTCTCTTGGGGACAGAAACTTGATCTCAAATCTCCTTGCAGGATCTTCTGTTTCCATGGGATTCCTGAACGGTGGTTGCAACCACCAAATCTCCCCGGCTAGAGCCCTTATCGCCTTGGTGTCCCACTTCTCCTTCTCTTTTAATCCAGTAAGAATAATCGTTGTTCCTTTCTCAAAACCTCTGTCGGAAGATTCGATTTCATATTCGACGGTCGCCTCAGTCAAGTTTCCAGCTTTCACCGCATCTTCCCATTCAACATGCGCTCTGAGCCTCTTGCGTATATCTTTCTCGGAAGTTGTCGAGAGATCTAATCGACCAGCTAGATACTGTACGGCCAATCTGCCTACGCCCTTTGATCCAGTCAATGGCCTATGAAGGCGCCTAGAGACTCTCTGGCGTTGCTTGTGTGTTGATCCTATTCGCATCCAGAAGTCCTTGAACTCCTCAAAATCCATACCCTGCCCCTTATCATTCACCAAAATCCGATCGTTTTCCGGGGCAAGCTCGATAATCACTTCAAGCGAGTCGGCATCGTAGCTATTCTTGACTAGCTCCGCTAGGGCTATGTAGGGTTTGCCGATCAGCCTTTCCCCGAGCTCCTTAAGTAACGCAGAATCCACTGTGAATTTGAGCGTCGGCATGGTTTGACCCCTAATCTACTTGTCAAAACTCGGATATAAGCAACCATCTATTGTACTTATGATGCCAGTAGTTCCAAACAAAACACATATGACAATTGCCAAGGTGTTGCGTTGCCAATTAGCCTAGACAGTGATTCCTTTGACTCGACTGAAGAAAAATCAAAGAAATCTGGGAAAAACTGAAGGCGAGCAGCTTCATGTGGGGCTAAAGTTCTTGGTCTAGTCGGATGAACAAATCTTCCTTGACCAGGAGACTGGAAACCACAGGTAACCGTTTGTGCAGGCTCATTCAGTCTCATTCGGCCGTACATATCTGGATAGGTATTCCCGTTTCGGTGACATCTGGGGCGCAGCCAATTAGGAAGAACGTAAATGTCGTTTTCATGAAGATACTTGACTCTTTTCATGTTTTCTTCTGAAAGCCGTGAAGGCACAAAAAGACCACTCTTTGGAGTTTCATCTTCAAGATCCCCAATAGCCCACCTGACAGAACTCTCGTTCTCAACACGGTATTTCGCTATCACGCCATGCACTGAAAGTGATTTTGAAGCAGAAGCAACCACGACGTGGCGTTTGCGTTTTTGTGGAACCCCAATAGAAGCCAAGTTGACGATGTCACTGTCGACCGTATATCCCAATTCGCGTATCTCTTTGATTGACTTCTGAACTGCTCCTTCCCTTCCGTGTATCACTGTTGCCACATTTTCTATCAGGACATGTTCTGGCCTAACAAGCTCCACGAATCTTGCAACCCTTTCATACAAAGCATTTCTGTCATCCTTCAGCCTTGTGTGATTGTTCAGACTTGAATACCCTTGGCACGGTGGTCCTGCCAACGTTATTCTCACGTCCTTCACGTCTCTTAAGAAATCCTGTTCATTGGCTGTAGGCTCTGATCCGAAAGAGCCATCAAGAGCTTTACTGATGTCAAGAGTGTACGTTTTACTGCCTGGAAAGTTCTGCTCATAAACTTTGATGGCAACTGGGTCGTTGTCCACAGCCGCGATTGGGATGAAGCGTTTCCCTATTGCTCTGGCAGCCTCCATAGCACCCAAAGAAAGACCGCCGCAACTACAGAATAGGTCAACCCCGCGCACGCAGTCTGAGCTTTTTGGCTGTGGGAATCTCCTCCGTTTTCTTAGGAAGGCGTAGTAGAATGCCGATCGAGCATCCTCGCACAAGTCTGTGGTTCGTCTCAAGATTCCGGTGGAAACACGCTTACCGTTTGCCAGACTGACTGTCCGAAAAACGAATTTGCCTTCTTTGGAATAATTATACTCTTCTGATATTCCTTTGCCAGACTCTGGAGTTTTCTGATTGTTGGGTGACTTATAAGGCTGTAAAAACCTTTGAATCGTTTCCTTTAATCTTTTTTCGTCCTCCAGTTGGCATCCCCAGATGATAAATACGGAATATTCGAGTTTCTCAAGATTGTCAATTTTCAGTTTGTCCCTTCGGCGATTATCAGAGAATTTTCTTCTCCAAAAAGCTTGGTTACTTCTTGGAATTTTCCATCGGTCGCAGCCCTCATGTGCATGCCAGAAGCAGCCGTGGACAAGAATCGCCCATTTAGCCTCCCGGTTCACGAGATCGGGACTTCCAGGCAGATCTTTCGCATTGGTTTCATAATCAAACCCCAAATCAGAAATCATTTTTCTAACAGCAAGTTCCATGGAGGTTCCTGATTGTCTCACACTCGCCATCAAGCGAGATCTCGCTGGCGTGGTCATGATCCTAGGTTTCCTCGGCAATTTTGCCTACCTCCTGTTCATTTTAAAAACCAACAATGAACTGCACACCGAAGCCAAAACCAATCAAGCCTTTTTAAGAATTAGTTTTTGTTCATCCGCATATAACTCCACGACATCTCCCACTTTCCAGTTTAAAGCGTTCAGAATCTCTGGCGGTATGGCAATCGCAGCTGACCCACCGCTTTGTCTAAGTGTGCGTCTGAATCTGACTACAACCATAATCTTGTCACTACTTTGAACTGATATGAAGTAATATTTAAATAAGACCAACATGTAGTGGTGGAGTAGAGAAAAAGTAGTGATGAAATAGCATGCAAGACACGTCTGCCGTGGAAAAGCAGAAACAAGAACTTCTGGCGAAAATGAGAAGCGTGGGAGAGAAATACGGATGGGTGCAAAGCGGTCGGCCGCTAACAGTGACGTTGACCAAGACTCTGAGTTCTTATGCCTGTGAAAGGCGGATCAGACACTTGCTAGAGAACGCCGATTTCAAAGAAAGTCAGAGATTCGACCCATACTACCGGCAAAAGAGCGAGTTCGCCACCATTAGGATTCTTGAACACATCAAGACAAGAGTAACTGCCAATGGCTTAGATGCTGTGATTCTAACAGAGGCACCCAGTGACTTCGGCAGATACGATGTGGTCGTCACTCAAGGCTACCCCTGCAAGGTCTATGCCAATAGCGAGGAAAGAATCAGGATAGAGGTGAAGGCGAGCCTGGGACTTGACCTTGAACAACTCGAACGTTATCTATGGGATCCATCTCCTTTAATCCTAGCGCGGGTAATAACGAGGCACGTAGCAAAGATTGAACCCCTAAAACTACAATCATATGTGCTGTTCTCGCTGAGAGAGCTTAACGCAAAAGCAGAACGTCTGCTTTCCAGCAAGTTTTACACCATACCCGGAACAACTTGCGTCGCATGCCATGACAATAGTTGCCCTCACAACCGAAGTAAAAGCAGAAACCCTGTGAACGTGTTGACCATGCCTGACAGCGAGTTTGCAGAAGACCTGAAGTCATTCTTCCTGAATCTAAGTTACGTAGCAGAAAAGACCGCAAGCCTGGTAGTCGAAGAACTAGAAAGCGTTATGCCAAGCCAAAATCACGGCGTACATTCCCCGTCAACCATAGTTGGGTGAGATCGTCATGAACAGCGTTGTGGCCCAGGAGTTGGAAGAAATCAGGGGATTGCGAGTTCAGAGTGCTTCTAACAATCTCACGCCAACTAAAGTGGATAAGCGACCGGAGCATCATAAGTTTCTACGAGTAAAAGGATGGAGAAGCAGTTACCGCTCCGTCAACAACTTGTTGCTGCACTTAATGCGGAAGAGTAAGAGCGAGGGTTCCAAGAGACTCTATTTATGGCATCTCTACAAATTCTGCAAGTACACCAGCAAAAAACCGAATGAACTCGTAGCACTAAGAAGGAACCAAGTAGAGAAGCTCGCACAAGAGTATGCCGACAGTTTCAGGAATACTTCTCCAAGGTATTCCAACTTGGCAGTAGCCGTTCTGAAAACGTTTTTCGTTGCGAACGGTTTCAAACATGCAAAATCATTGGAGTTGGAGACGTATCATGCGCCACCACGCTTTAGGATTTCTCCAGAATACATCCCAACTAAGTCAGAAATTTATGGCATGGCCGACTCAGCTTGCTCACTCAGAGATAGGGCTATAATTCTAACACTATTCAGCGCTGGCTTGCGAAACTCGACTCTCAGAGCAATTCGCTACAAAGATGTTGCCGACGAGTTGGAGAAAGATTACTCAAACATAACGATACCCGTGTATCCTGAAATGAAAAACCTCGAACCAAACGCCTGCAAAGGAGGAATACCCTACTACACCTTCACTTGTGATGAGGCAACTCAAGCTCTAAAACTCTATGTAATGCAGAGAGAGGACAAATATGGCAGCATTGAAGGTTCCGAACCTCTATTCTGCTCAGAATACAACCAGATTCACAAAGATGACCGAAAGAAGAAGACACTAACCTCAAGGGAGATTCAAATTATTGTAAAATCAGCAGCTAAAAAGGCTGGAATAAGCGAGTGGGAAGCCGTTCATCCGCATTGCATGCGAAAAGCGTGCGAATCTGTTCTTCACAGCCAGCTAATCGACGGCGGTAACTTGGATGTCAAGACTCAGGAGTTCTTCATGGGGCATGTGTTGCCAGGAAGCCAAGATCCATACTTTGATCGCTCAAAGGTGGAACGTATGCGAACCCAATATTCAAGGTTAAAGTTCGGAAGGGCAACTGTGGAAAACAAATTCAAGGTTCTCAAAGCTGCGATCGCCAGAGCCTTCGAGGACACGGGGATAGATCCTGAACAGGTGATCGAAGAATACGTCAAGCTGAAAAGTAGCCCAAAAACTGATCATCCGAATATTCCTTCAAAGACTAATTCTGATCTAATCATTAGGGGAGGGAACTGAACTTGAAGTCCAAATCCCGGCCGGAGCACCATTCCACACTGGAATGTCATGCGTAAAGACTCATATACAGGCTACTTCTATCGAATAGTCTCTAAAACCCAGGCGATAAGAAATGACTGAAAACTTGCTTTCAAATTATGAGAAACTGATGGAAAAGACGAAGGAGATTGCCATCTTCAACTCAGCTCAAGCAGTACTCAATTGGGACACAGAAACGATGATGCCGCCAAAAGCAATCGGACTGAGAAGTCAGCAACTTGCTCTACTCAGCGGAATGCAACACAAGATGGAGACCAACCCAGAGATAGGAGCCCTACTGGAGAAAATTGAACGACACTTGAACTACGACAAATTAAGCGCAATTCAGAAACGCAACATCTACTTGATCAGGAAAAACTATGACGAACAGACAAAGCTTCCAGAAGAACTCGTCATGGAGATTGCGAAACAACGCACTATCGCAGTAAATGTTTGGAAGAAAGCTAAAGCGGCCAAAAACTTCTCCATGTTCAGACCTGAACTGGAAAAAAACATTGAACTTGCAAAAAAAGCCGCAGAAATCCTGATGAAGGTAAAGAAAACCAAAACACCGTACGACGCCCTGATAGATATATTCGAGCCCAAAATGACCGCTGAAGAAATCACAAAGGTTTTCGACGAACTTAGGGAAGGCCTAGTTACTCTAATAAAGAAATGTGAAACATCACCAAAGCAACCAGACGTGAGTTTTCTCAAACGAAGAATCCCAATAGATGTTCAACGCAAAATCGCCGTTGCCCTCGCCGAAACTGTTCTCTATGATGTTACCTCGAAGAATTCTGGCGGCAGAATAGACGAAACAGAACACCCATTCACGAACGGCTACTACGACGACGTACGAATAACAACCCACTACTTTGAAGACATGTTTGCTTCATCCGTATTCTCAGTATTGCACGAGGCTGGACACGCGATCTACGAGCAAGATCTAAATCCAGATTGGATGTATCAACCAGTCGGAACAGGATGCTCTTCAGGATTCCACGAGTCACAGTCACGCTTTGTCGAAAACATCATAGGAAGATCAAGAGAATTCTGGACATACTTCCTACCGAAACTGAAGGAACTCGCTGGAAAAGCGCTTTCAGACGTTACACTAGACAAGTTTGTCCACGCCATCAACCAAATAAAGCCCTCAAAGATTCGAGTGGAAGCCGACGAAGTAACCTACGGCCTCCACATAATCATAAGATTCAACATAGAAAGAGACCTGTTCGCAGGCAAGATAACAGCAAAGGAACTACCAGAAATATGGAACCAAAGCTACAAAAAATATCTAGGCATAAAAATCGAGAATGATTCTGAAGGCGTAATGCAAGACACACATTGGGCCAGCGGATATTATGGCTATTTCCCTAGCTACACGCTAGGCAACATCTATGGAGGCCAACTGCTGTCTGCAATGGAAAAGGATATGCCAGATTGGCGCAAGCAACTTGAGAAGGGCAGTTTTAAGCCAGCGAAGCAATGGTTAACTGAGAAAGTTCACAAACAAGGAAACCTCTATGATCCGCCAATGCTAATCAAGAAAATAACAGGAAAAGAGTTGACAGTCAAACCCTACTTGAACTACCTAAATGAGAAATGCTCGAAACTCTACGGTTTCTAAACCGCACCTCCTTTTTTCCCTATTGTTAAGCAAACTGCACAATCGCTTTTCAACCGAACTCGGCACTAAAATGAACACAGCACTGCGCTCGATTCTCAAGAATGCTCCGACTAGCAATTCTCATTGTTGCAGCGGAAGAAGAAAGAGTTCCACTCACATGAAATCCTACACATGAAGCCGATGATGTGTCAAGAATTATCGCAAATGCCTGCTGTGCCCACTATAACTGTCGGACACGCCGGTATTGACACTACAATACCGACATTATGAGTATCCACGCGTTGAAGACCGACGCTTATGCCCACTCTACTCTGCCATAATCCGACAGTTTTATATACAAGACTGGCAATAAGGCTCTTCATGGTGCGAAAAAATGTCGGATCACGACGTTAAGAAACCGGCAAACAAAGAAGAATTAGTTGCAGTGCTGATCGAGGCAGCTAAGAAAAGTGCTGAAATGCAAGGACAAACAAGAGGAAAGCCTACAGTTTCTGGAACAGCAGAAGCATTGAACATACATAGAGACACACTCTACACGTGGCTTAAGGAGTTCAATGTCGACTTCAAAGAAATAGCAGACAAAACAACGCCGATGTATGAGAAAAATGTCGGATTTCCTGAAAAAACTTACCTCATTGGTGAAGCACTTATCGGTGACGGAAACGAGGTTGCACACATTGATCTCTTAATGGGGGACAAGAATGGTCCCGTCGGGGAAGCTTTCGCTGCTGGATTGACAAACCTCTCAGCGGGACACACGCCGCTACTGGCAGTAATAAGACCCAACCTTCCGCCGAAACCCTACACTCTAGTAGTACCCAAGGTCACAGTGAAGAACTTTGAAGATGTCGGAAAAATCTTCGGGCCAGCACAAGCTGCTGTCGCCAAAGCTGTCGCTGACGCTGTGGAAGAAGAGATAGTTCCAAAAGACAAAGTTGATGACTGGGTAATAGTATGCAGCGTTTTCATTCATCCGCAAGCGACTGATTTCCGCAAGATATACCAGTACAACTATGGTGCAACCAAGCTAGCTCTAAGAAGGGCAATGTCAAAATATCCGACACTTGAGAAAATCTTCTACGACAAGGACAGAGCAAAACACCCGATAATGGGATTCAAAGTACCACGACTATGGAGACCCCCATACCTGCAGATAGCTCTTGACGCTCCAGAACTGGAAAGATCTAAGAAAATCCTTGAACAGCTTCCTGGAAGCGACAGAATAATAATAGAAGTGGGCACACCACTCATCAAGAGGTACGGAACCAAAGTCATAAACGATCTGCGGCAAGTTGCCAAAGACATCTTTGTCGTTGCAGACCTCAAGACTCTAGACGTTGGAAAGGTTGAAGTGGATCTGGCCTATGATGAGACAGCCGATGCTGTTGTAGCAGCTGGATTAGCACCCGCCGAAACACTAGACGCCTTTGTCCATGAGGCAAAGAGACTAGCAATCTACGCCATCGTGGACATGTTGAATGTGGAAGACCCAATTAAGAAGCTCAGAAGTCTAAAGGAGTTCCCGGAGGTTGTCATCCTGCATAGAGGAATAGATCAAGAGACTGGAAGAACGCTTGGATTAGACTTAATTCAGGAACTGCGAGAGACTTTTAAAGACAAAAAGTTCCTCGTGGCAGTAGCTGGAGGCATAGTACCAGAGACGGCGAAGGAAGCACTGCAAAAAGGAGCGAACATAGTCATCGTAGGAAGGTATGTGACCCAGTCAAGGGACATTGAAAGAGCAGTGAGAGACTTCCTTGAAGCAACACCTGAAATGCGGGAAGACATCGACCTGTTCAGAGTGCACGTAGAATAACCATCAAAAAGCTTCTTCCCTTTTTTGTTAACGATAGACCGCGATCTCAAATCGTACAAAATTAACTGAGGCAATGCGATAGGTAGGCTTGTTAGAGACCCCACGAATATTCGTGCTATGCGAATATTTTGAGAGTCAAATACGCTACGAAGAAGATGATGCTAGCTACCATGAACACTCCGGCGAAACCGATTGCCTGCGCCGCGATAAATGGGCCTAAGAAAGAACCGCAAGCACTCCCTATGCCGATGAGAACGTTGAACAAACCTGCTTTACCAGATGGAATGAGTTCCATAGACAAAGAAAGCATGTAGACCAAGAACAATGCATATGCGAACCCCATCAATATCAAAACAGTGGTCACTAGCGCTACGTTGTATAGCGGGTTCACTATGTAAGCGACCAACAGAAGCGTCAAGGAGAGCAAACCACGAAACGCCACTGTCCTGTGCAGCCCAGTTTTCCCTGTTAGCTGATTTGATCGGCTA
>Ga0315285_10001384_pt1 | contig 25512 bp, 22 predicted proteins | sample YL17G09_36_MG_FD_203698 | JGI IMG/M metagenome (GOLD analysis project Ga0315285, IMG submission 203698) | Sediment microbial communities from Yellowstone Lake, YNP, Wyoming, USA - YL17G09_36 | ecosystem: Environmental > Aquatic > Freshwater > Lake > Sediment | place: USA: Wyoming | collected... | reverse complement strand
ACCAGCGCGGCAAGGGGCTTGCCATCCAACGCGGCATAAATGAAGCACATGGCGACTACCGGTTTATATGTGACGCCGACCTATCAATGCCCATCGAACAGGTCACTCGCTTTCTGCCTCCCGACTGCGATTGCGATATTGCCATCGCATCGCGCGAAGCACCAGGTGCAATCCGCTACGGTGAACCTTACTACCGTCACTTCACCGGTCGCACTTTCAACGCACTCATCCGGCTGTTCGTCCTGCCTGACCTGAACGACACGCAATGCGGTTTCAAGTGTTTTCGGGCGTCTGTCGCTGAAGATGTATTTCGCTACCAGACCCTTTGGGGCTGGTCCTTCGATGTCGAGATCCTTTACATCGCACGCCGGGCTGGCTACCAAATCATGGAAATCCCCATTCCCTGGTATTACAATCCGGAAAGCAAGGTCAGTATCTGGCGTGATTCCCTGCGCATGTTCATCGACCTGCTGACCATCCGCTGCAACGCCCTCAGGGGATTATACGATGCCAAAGATAAACCAGGACCAACTACCAGGCAATCCTGACCTGCAATTCGAGCGGGAGTTGTGGAAAGAAGGCTTCCAGTATGTTGGAGGTATCGACGAAGCCGGACGCGGAGCGCTGGCAGGCCCTGTATATGCAGCGGTCGTGATACTGCCTGCTGACCCGTCCATAGAAAAAATCCTGCACGGGGTACGCGATTCCAAACAGATGACCCCACTGCAGCGGGTGCACTTTGAAAGCCTCATCAAAGCTGCTGCGATTTTATGGAAGATTGGATTCGCTTCGGCAGGAGAAATCGATGCCCTGGGCATCGTCCCAGCCACGCGCCTGGCCTGTATGCGCGCCCTGGATAACCTCAACATCCCCCCCGAACACCTTTTGCTGGATTACCTGATCCTACCCGAGTGCTGCATCAACCAGACCGCCCTAGTCAAGGGCGATCGTCGTTCATTGACGATCGCGGCCGCCTCGGTATTGGCAAAGACTGCCCGCGATGCATTGATGCGTGAACTTGAGGTCCAACATCCCGGCTACGGATTGGCGAGGCACAAGGGCTATGGTACCCTCACCCACCGCCTGGCGCTGAAACATCTCGGACCTTCACCCATCCACCGGAGGACATTCAGGTTTAAAAATTTCAGCGAGGCCAAGGACCTCACAAGGTATATATCAGAGGTTCCCAAATAGGGAGAATAACAGCAGCCTAGGCTTCTTTGGGCGTGATACACGTGCCGGCTGGGATCTCCATATCCTTTGGTATGATCACAATCCCATCGCGAATTACCCACATGCCATTATCCTGCTCTGTCCCACGAGGGAAGGGACGGATGATCACGCCCTCTCCCAATCATACGTTCTTATCCAGGATTGCCCCTTCGATACTGCAGTTCGATCCAATACCGATCGGAATGGTCGGACCTGTATCTGGGGTAGTGCAATAATCCGCCCCCATGAGAATGCTGTTAATTATATGAGTACCGGAAGCGATCTGGCTGCGCACGCCGATCACAGAATGGCTGATCTCTGCCCGCCGGATACGACAGCCGTCAGACAGCAGGACGTCTTTGAGCCGGCTATCTTCCACTGAAGAACCGGGCAGAAAGCGGGCATGTGTATAAATTGGCGATTCGGGATCGAAAAAATTGAAAGGCGAATTTGCCAATGCCAGTTCGAGGTTGGTTTCGTAAAAAGAGCGGATGGTCCCAATATCACGCCAATATCCATCAAATTCAAAGCCATAGACAGCAAGCCTCCCGATCGAATGAGGTATGACATCAGCCCCAAAGTCATCGTGGTCAGGGAATCTCGTTAACAGGTCGACCAATACCTGCATCTTGAAGAGGTAAATACCCATCGAGCCAAGAAGCGGTCGATCCGGATCGGGATAACTAACAAACGCATCGAGCGTGACCGGGTCTATTGGCTTTTCCACAAAATCGATGATCCGCCCATGTTCATCGCCTTTGAGGATACCAAAACGGGAGGCATCCTTAGGCGAGACAGGTTGAACAGCCACGGTGATATCTGCACCTGTTTGCCAGTGATGCTCAGCCATCGCCGCATAGTCCATCCGGTAGAGATGGTCACCAGCCAGGATAAGGACATGGTCGGAGCGCGTGACCCCGATCTCGAACAACTGTTTGCGAACGGCATCTGCCGTGCCCTGGTACCAATCGGCACTCTCCAAAGTTTGTTCAGCAGCCAGGATCTGCACCCAGCCAGTGTGAAAGGAATCAAATTGATAAGTGGCGGTGATATGGCGGTGCAGGGAGACGGAATTGAATTGGGTCAGGACAACCACCCGATAAATGCCGGAATTGATGCAATTGCTGAGGGGAATATCTATCAGGCGATACTTTCCCGCAATCGGCACAGCAGGTTTAGAGCGCAGTTTGGTCAGGGGATAAAGCCGAGCACCACGTCCACCCCCCAGGATAACTGCCAGGATATCACTTAACGCAGGCAAGGTATTTTCCGCAGGTTTTCAATCTTTCGGACAAAACAGTATGAACACAATAAACACTATTGATATATTGGAGGACATGACTACCATCTCCGGCGATCATCCGACTCGCGGAATGTCTGCCTTATAAAGGCTATCAGGTAAGCAATCATCAGGATGAGGTCCATTAGAAATGATATAAGATATGCTTTCATCAACAATACCTCTACAATAAACCGCTCTAACCAAGAAAACCCACCCTGTGGCAGTCTTGCTCATCAATCAGGAACGCCCAAGCTTTCGACAACCGTGCTTCGTGTCCAAAGATTTTTGGGCTTTGCTCCCCGGTTTCCAGTATCACAGGTTACACCAGATGCTGGATGATAAGGGGGTATGCTATAATTCGTTATGCCGAAGGTGGGAATCGAACCCACACTCCCGAAGGAACACGATTTTGAGTCGTGCGCGTCTGCCAGTTCCGCCACTCCGGCCTTGTCTTATTAGTATAAATCAGACCCCTTCACCAGGTCAAGGATGAAACTCGGAATCATCGGCCTCCCACAATCAGGGAAAACAACCATCTTCAACGCACTGACGCGTGGTAATCAACCCACAACAACTAGCGCTGGGCGGGTCGAGGTGCATACAGCAGTGGTGGATGTGCCCGATCCACGAGTTGAGCACCTTTCCGAAATGTTCAACCGAAAGAAGACTATTCATGCCAAGGTCACCTACGCTGATATCGCTGGCCTGGATGGGAGCAAGGTCAAAGGTGGCATCTCGGGCAGCCTGCTCAATCACCTCTCACAAATGGATGGCTTTATCCACGTCGTCCGCTGTTTCGAGGATGAAAATGTACCGCACCCTTCCGGCAACCTTGATCCGCAGCGCGATACCGCCAGCATGGATGATGAACTCCTGCTCAACGATCTGATCGCTGTAGAGAGTAAACTGGAACGGCTGGTTGATGAACGCAAAAAGGGCGGAACCGATAAAGCCCTAAACGAGCAGCAAACCATTCTGTTCCAGCGTTTGCATGAAGTGCTGTCTGCCGAAACGCCCCTGCGGGAGGCCAAGATAACACCAGAGGAAGAATTACTGCTTTCCGGCTTTGGCTTGCTCAGCCAAAAGCCCATCCTGATCCTTCTCAATCTGGGAGAGGGGCAGCCTATGCCAGAGATAACACAGACACACCCCTGCCCGCTGGTGGCACTGCAAGGCAAACTGGAGATGGAGATCGCGCAGCTGTCACCGGAGGATGCAGCCATCTTCATTACTGAATACGGGATCGAAGAACCAAGCCTGAACCGCATGATCCGTCTTTCTTACGACCTGCTCAAATTGCACTCCTTCTTTACCATCGGTGAGGATGAGTGTCGGGCATGGACCATCAAAAGGGGATCGACCGCATACCAGGCTGCCGGGGAAATCCACACCGATTTGCAGAAGGGTTTCATCCGGGCTGAGGTCATCGCTTACGATGAATTGATGGCTCTGGGAAACATGACCGAAGCCCGCAATAAAGGCAGGCTGCGATTGGAGGGCAAGGAATACGTAGTACAGGATGGTGAGATCATACAAGTGCGTTTCAACCTGTGATGGGAGCTCACAGGCTTATGGATAAAATTAAATTGAAATAAACGCACGAAGGATATATCATTATGAGTAAGATGACGGATCTCGTAATCGCAAGAAGGAGGTATCATACTTCGTTCCGTTGCCTGAACCACCAGGACAGGCAGTAAAATAAAACCTTGCGTTATCTATGGAACCTATAACAATCGGATAATTAACGAAAGGAAGAGAAAAATGTCAACCAACGCCCCAAACCATAAATCCCTGCAGGGGAAAATCTTTGTTTTTTCATTAGCGATCCTGGTACTGATGCTCGCATGTGGTTTACCTGATCTGCTCGGCACCAGCCCGGTAAACCCGCCTGCGTTCGACCCGACCAAGTTTGCCCTTGAAATGCAAGCCACCGCCATGTCTCTGCAACTGACCCAGGCAGCGCTGAACGCCCAAGGCGTGCCCACCCAGCCACCCCCTACCCCCATCGAGCCGACCATCCCTCCCCCACCGGCTCAAACTGAAGTGCTTCCCACACCCACCCAGGATGTGGAAGCGCGCATCAAATCTGCCAAGATCCTGGTCTATGAAAACACGGACGAGCGCGGTATTGGCATGTGGATCCAGGATGCCCTGAATGGGATGGGTTTGAAATACACTCAAACCGGTTCCTACAGCGGGCACTTCATGGAATACCTGAACTCAGGCATCAAGTATGACCTGATCATCGTCGGGGCAGAGGATAAAGACAAGATTTCCGGTGAATTCTGGGATGTAATCAATTTACGCCTGACGCGCGATAAAGCAGCCATGATCGCCGAGATTTGGTATCTGGATCGTGAATCAGCCGGTCCGATCAGCAAAATCATGGGCGGCTGCGGCATCCGCTATGCAAGGGATTGGGATTTGGCGGAGTCCATCTATTGGTGGGTACCCGACCACCCGGTGTTCAACGAACCCAACACGGTTCTTCCGCTCATCCACTACAGCCGGTTCTGGGCGAACCAGACCGGGGATAAACTCCGGGCAGGAAGCGGGGGGGATGCCACTTTGCTGGCAGGTCTCTCATCAAGCCCATCGAGCAATGAAGCAGTGCTGGCTTCCTGTTACGAGGGACGGGTGATCATTCAGACCTTCTCCGACCATGATTATCGCCAGGAAGACATCATTCCCCTGTGGCAAAATTACATTCACTACACACTGAAAAACCACTTCGCTGTCGTTCCCTAACCCCGATCGAATCTTGTATTGGAGCAAATAAATGACATTTACCCAATCCCGCTGGAGCCTGAAAGATCTTTTCCCATCCCATGACAGTCCCGAACTGGAGGGAGCTTTCAGGGAATTAGAAAAAAAGGTAACCAACTTCGAAGCAGTCCGTCCCGATCTCAAACCAGACATGGATGTTGAACGTTTCATGGAAATCCTGACCATGTCTGATGGGATCAGTCAAGCTGCCAACCGGCTGCAGGCATTTGCCGGCCTGCTCTTTGCAGCCAACACGCAGGACCAGGCTGCGCAGACCCTGGTGGGACGCATCCAGCAGTTCCTGGCTGAACTTGCGAACCGGACGCTGTTCTTCGACCTGTGGTGGAAGGGACTGGATGACCCCAGTGCTGCCCGCTTCCTGGATGTCTCGGGTGATTACCATTACTACCTGGAGGAGATGCGGCACTTCAAACCGCACACCCTGACCGAACCTGAAGAGAAGATAGTAAATCTGAAAAACGTCACCGGCTTGGAAGCGCTGATCATTCTCTACGATGCATTCACCAACCGCTACGCCTTTAAACTAAAAGTAGGTGAAGAGGAAAAAGAACTGACACGCGGCGAGCTGATGGTCTACGTTCGCCAAGCCGATCCCGACCTGCGGGCGCGTGCCTACCAGGAGCTCTATCGCGTCTATGGCCAGGATGGTTCCATCCTGGGCCAGATGTATCAAACCCTGGTGCGCGACTGGCACAACGAAAATGTCAGCCTGCGTAAATTTGCAAACCCGATCGCCGCGCGCAACTTGTACAATGACATCCCCGACGAAGTTGTGAACACATTACTGGACGTTTGCGAAAAGAACGCGCCCGTATACCAGCGATTTTTCCGGCTCAAAGCCCGGTACCTTCAGGTTGACCGCCTGCGCCGTTATGACATCTATGCACCGGTGTCCAGGTCAGAGAAGAGGTACGAGTTTGACAAGGCTGCCGATATGGTCCTGGATTCGTTTTCGCACTTCGATCCGAAAGTGGGCAGGCTCGCCCGCCAGGTGTTCGAGCACGATCACCTGGACCGGGAGGTACGGAAGGGAAAGCAGTCCGGAGCCTTCTGCTGGAGCGTCACCCCCGATCTGACACCATGGGTGCATGTCAACTACAACGGTCGTGCAGAAGATGTGGCTACTTTAGCCCACGAACTGGGTCATGCCACCCATACCTTGCTGGCTGCCCACCATACGGTCTTTACATTCCACTCATCCCTGCCGCTGGCTGAGACAGCCTCCACCTTTGGTGAGATGATGCTGGTAGATCGTTTACTGGCTGAAGAGACTGACAAGTCAGTGCGGCGTGACATGTTGTTCCGGCAGGTGGATGACTCATATGCCACCATCATGCGCCAGGCTTACTTCGCTCTCTTCGAGCGTAAAGCTCACGAGATGGTCGTGAACAATACCCCGGTTGATGAAATGGCCTCAGCCTATATGGCGAATTTAAAAGAACAGTTCGGTGAGGCGGTCGAGGTCAGCGATGAATTCAAATGGGAGTGGGTATCAATACCCCATATCTATCACACGCCATTCTATGTGTATGCGTATGCTTTTGGACAATTACTGGTTCTTTCGCTCTACCAGCAGTATAAAGTGGAAGGTGAAACCTTTAAACCGGGCTATCTGAAAATCCTTTCGGCAGGCGGCTCACAGGCACCCGCGCGCATCCTGGCAGATGCCGGTATCGACATCCGCCTCGCAAACTTCTGGCAGGGCGGTTTCAATGTCATCACTGCTCTGATCGAGCAGTTGGAAGCCCTACCATCATAAGAATCCACAAAGTCCACAGAGATAATCTGTGGACTTGGGTTTCAGTTGTATTGATCAGGCTTCGTATTCAGCAGGCTCTTCTTCCACCGCAGCCACTGGCTCTTCTTCGGGTTTACGATCGAGCATCTGCATTGTTTGTGCGACGACCTTAGTGTAATATTTGGTTTCGCCCTTGTCTTCGTATCGATCGGTCTGCAGACGACCCTCCAAGTAAATCAGGCTGCCCTTGTGCAGGTATTCCTGGCAGATCTCACCCAGTCGTCCCCAGGCTTCAATGTTGACCCAGGTGGTGTATTCCTTAACATCTCCGTCCTTGCCTTTACGACGCTGGCTGACCGCCATGCTGTAGGCAGTCACTTTTTGACCGGTCGGAATGACACGGCTTTCCGGATCTTTACCCAAACGGCCTATCAACTGGACGCGGTTCAATGCTGGCATAATTCCTCCGTTGTTCAGTGTAAGCGAATGATGCTCTTAGATGGTGATCAGATTTTCTTCAGGACGGGAAGCCCGGTCTTCATTTCTGCAACCTTGTAACCGGCCGGCAGGCTGTCCAGGGTCTGACCAGGACGTGCCTCACGAGAAAAGAAGAACAACTGTGTTTCTTTCCCGCTGGCCCGTTTGATCTTCTTGACGTGCAGGTAATAGGTCTGTCCCTTTGAATTTGTGAACGAATAAGCCATGTTCATCCTCCTTTTGAAGTGAATATCGATATGAATAGTGTACCAATTATAACTGATTTGTCAACAAGGAACTTCCCATGAGCAATTTAATGATGATTGTCACCACCCTGGAAGAATTACATTCAGCGCGGGCGATCCTGGATAAGCCGGTGGGATTTGTACCCACCATGGGGTACCTGCACGAGGGACATCTCTCTCTCGCCCGCCAGGCGAGAAAAGAGTGTGCCGGCGTTATTGCCAGCATCTTCGTCAATCCGACCCAGTTTGGACCAAATGAGGACCTGTCGAAATACCCGCGCGACCTGGAACGTGATCTACGCTTACTGGAGGAAGCTGGTGTTGACCTGGTCTGGACCCCCACACCTGAGATCATGTATCCTGCCGGCTACCAGACATGGGTGACGGTGGAGGAGCTTACCCAGCCTCTCGAAGGCGTAATGCGGCCGGGTCACTTCCGAGGTGTGACTACCATCGTAACCAAATTATTCAACAGCGTACAACCACAGAAGGCATACTTCGGGCAAAAAGATGCCCAACAGGCAGCCGTCATCCGGCGTATGACGCTGGATTTGAACTTCCCGATCGAGATAGTCGTCTGTCCAACCATCCGTGAGCCGGATGGCCTGGCGATGTCCAGCCGTAATGTCTATCTCAACCCCGACGAACGCCAGGCCGCGACCGTACTCTATCGTGCCCTGAGTGCGGCGAAGGCTGGTTATGAACAGGGGAAGCAGGATGCCGGATGCTTAAAGCAAATCATGACCGACATCATCAGCAGCGAACCACTGGCAAAACTGCAGTATGTTTCCTGTACGGATTACAACACGCTGAAAGAGCTGGAAGAGGTAACTGGCAAAGCTTTGATCTCTTTAGCAGTATACTTTGGAAAGACCAGATTGATCGACAATTTTGTACTGGGGTAATGATTGCATGGTGTAAAAAAGGTTTACATGCACCCATCATGAGAGGCCACCACATTCATCACACTAAGAATATATGATGGTTTACATTTCCAATCAAATTCAGCATTCTGACTAGATTTGAGTAAAACTCTCCACCGGAACCACAAAAACCGTAGCTCGTTTTTCACCCGGACCAGCCTCACCCGCAGCCTCTCTCAGCTTCTGGATCGCTGAATCGACCTGGTCATCTTCCACCCCGATCAGTAATGTCGCAACCCCGCGGCGCAGGAGGCCGCCAGTGGAGGCAATCCGTGTGACACGGAATTCAGCCGCAGTAAGCAGACGGCTGATTGGGTCTGAATCGCTGTCCCTCACAATCGCAATGATCAATTTCATGGTTAAAACTCCTCAAAACGCTCCACTGGCAGAACAAAGATGGTTGCACCACCAACAGTGATCGGTACCGGTGTTGGCAGCGGCAACGTGGACCCTTCCAGTGGGATGGCGAGATATTCCACCCGCTGGCGGCAGGATTTTTGCAGTACCTGAAGGGTTCTCTCTTCCATCTCTTCCAGAATGCCAATTAACAAGGTGGCATTTCTGCGACCGAGAAAACCACCAGTGCTGCTAAGATAAACCACCGGTGCATGTATTTGGGATAAACCACTCATCGTCCGTTCAACATCTGCCTCTTGAATGACAGCCATCATTAACCAACGAACAGGGGATGAGCTCACGAAGTTGGACTCCATTTACTTATTCCAGTCTAAATCTGCTCGAAACGGTCAACCTTTAACACAAAGATAGTCACTCGTTTCAAACCCGGGTCAACAGGTGGAGCGCTGTATTCGCGCACCAGATGGATAACCTCTTTTACACGCTCTGGTTCAACACCAACCAACAATGTTGCATTGCCCCGGCGCAGGAAGCCGCCGCTGGAGGCAATACGAGTAACACGGCATTCAGCCTTTATCAAAGCCTGCAGGATCTCCTCGCCATCCGTATCGCGCACAATGGCAATAATCAACCTCATATTATCAGAACTCATCGTAGAATTCAACCTCGAAAGTAAAAATGGTGGCACCACCGATGGTCACTTGAGCAGGTTGCGGTAATGGGATGGAAGTACCGTCCAAGGGCATAGCAACGAACTCAACGCGCTGGCGGCATGATTGCTGCAAAGCGCGTACCGCAGCCTTTTCGCGCCCCTCAGGCAAACCAATCAACAGCGTAACGTTGCGGCGGCTGAGGAATCCGCCCGTACTTGGCAGCCTCGCTACTGAAAGCCCGAGGGTGGTCAAGGTGCTGATCGCACTTTCCAGATCCGGCTCCTGGATCACAGCTGCCATCAGTCTCTTTACAGTCAATAATTGCATCGTATTGGTATGAACCAGGTCAGGCCAGCTCAATTGCTGCTCGGCCAGGGCACCATCCACTTCGCTCACCAACTGTGCATAGACTTCCTCAGAGATCACGCTATCGCGCAACAAACCGGTGAGGGCGTTTCGCTGGGCACGCAGCGCTTCGCGCCGGGCAGTATCCAGTTCCTCAGCCTCCACGGCTGGTTCGGAGATTAAAACTTGCCGGACAGACTCGACTAATGTCTCATTCTGCCGCTCCAGGATGGGTGCCAGTCGCCTCCAGGTGTGCTCCGAGATCAATCCCTGCTGGTTCATTCGTTGCAGATAGCTATAGGCGGCTCGACCTGCAACAAAACGGGCATGACGGCGTTCGTATTCTTCCTGGATATGTGTGCGTTTGATAAGCTGGAGACGTTTCACGAACCAGTCCATCGAAAAACCCTGAACCAGTAAGGTAAATAACACCACGCCGAAGGCCATCGCCTGCAAACGTCCGCGCTCTGGTCCAAAATCCTCGGGAATGCTCAATGCCAGGGCAAGCGCGATCGCACCGCGCAGGCCTCCCCAATAAAGGACGTGTTTCCAACGACCGGGTATCTCGCGGTTGAACAGGGAGAATCCATAAATGCTCACCGCCCGCGCTGCCAGCACAGCCAGGATGGCGACACCAATCGCCTGCCAGTTCTGGATCATCACGTGAAAATCTATCTTTAATCCTATCAGGAGGAAGATCAGCGAGTTGGCCAGGAACGCAGCATATTCCCAGAAATTAAACACGACCAGGCGCGTGGTCGGCGACATCCCTCTGGGACCGGCGTTTCCATTAACGATGCCTGCTGCTACCACTGCCAGCACACCACTGACCTGCAAGGTTTCAGCAGCAAGATATGCACCAAACGCCAATACAGTGGTCAACGTGGTCTCGACCAGGGGATCTTCAATTCGACCAATTAGCTGCGAGATAAGCATGCCAAGCACGATCCCGATCAGTGCTCCACCCCCAGCAACCATAATAAATTGTGTCACGCTACCAGCCAAAGTAAACTGCATCTTTCCAATCGCAATCTGCAGTATCAGGCCAAAAATCACGATGGCGGTCCCATCATTGAACAGGCTCTCACCTTCCAACAGCACCTGGAGACGCTTCGGCGCACCCAATCCCCGAAACAAGGCAACCACGGCTACCGGATCAGTTGCAGCTATCAATGCCCCAAACACCAGAGCAGCCTGGATTGCCAATCCTGTCCCCCAGGTGATCATACCGCCGACCAAAAAAGTTGTGATCACAACACCTGGCACCGCCAAGAGCAGGATGAGCCAGAAATCCCGCCGCAGATCATCCAAACGGATGTGAAAAGCAGCCTCGAACAATATAGGCGGTACAAGGAGAGCCAGGATCACATCGGGGGATATCGGAAATGTTTCGAACCGTCCAAAAAACGTCAACGCCAATCCAATAAGCACCAGGCCAACGGTATAGGGTAGCCGGAACCGTCGTGATGCAATCGCGACCATAGAGGCAATCAGCAACAACAGGACGATAGCCCTTTCAGCATCCAGGATCGTTCGACCGGCTTCTTCCAGTGGCATCTTTGAAATCACTTTCAATAATCAGACAGTAACACTGCTTGGTACTGCGGCCTGAGAAATAATTGGAATGGAAACTACACATTCCATCCTTGTAATCATACCCATTTTATCTTAATCACTCTTATGCGCGAAGACCTTCATTCACATAACGGGTTAACTCACTCACGCTTAAATCAGCAATTCCAAGTTTATCAACAGTCCTTCCACGCCGCCAGTAGTCTGTACGATGAACGATACATGCCAAACGAATAATGGCATCCATACCGCGCACAGAGACGCCGTAACGTTCACCTATCGAAGCAATCGGGACGAGGCTCATCGGCACATCCTCAAAGATATAGCGGTGACTCAACGTGCTTGGCGCCTTGATCCCGTAATAGCCTGGTTGGTTGTGTATCGCCTCATGCAGATCTTCGCCGGTGGTGTCGTAAGCCAGTTTCAGCCATTCCAGTCCAGTACGGGCGCGGATACCCAGTGCCGAGGCAATAGTGACCCGTTCTCGATCCAACACTTCCAGTACGCGGGCAATAGAGGGTGTAACCCCATCAATGTAAAATTGATAATCACCGTGCGTCGATTCAATCCAGCCGGCATTAAGCATGGTCAATGCCGGATGGAAAATGGCACCCATGTTGTTCAAGCCTGTATTGAGAACATTCACGCCGTCAATGAACTGCGGATATGCTGGAGTAAGCGAATCCAATACCTTCTGGGTGCGGGTGGCTGGAAAAGCCGCCAGCGGTACGGCTTCTTTGATTCGAAAGATGCGCGCCTGCGCAGGGCCGTCTGAGCGGGAAGCATAGATAAAGGTCTCTGCTTCTGCTATAGTCACATCTGCCTTGCTGCCATGATCGTGGATCACTTTGGCAAATTCAAGAGCGCCAAAGGTGCGGCCTGGATGCAGTATGACAATCTGCCCATCACGTAAATGGGGTGCAGCCGCCATTGCAACGTCGGCATGAGCTGATGATGGCACGACCACCATAACAATCTCTGCTTTTCTTAATGCTTTACTCATATTGGATGTCACAAGGGCCAGTTTACCAAAACCATGCGGGCCGCCCTCGTTGCTTTCCAATTCGATACCCCCGCGCTTTTTAATCACTTCCACATGGGCAGCTGTACGATTAAATAAAACTACAGAGAAGCCCATCAGCGCCATGTGCGCAGCCATGGCTTTACCTCCATGACCTGCGCCGATAATTGTAAAGGTTGTGGTCATAGTTCAACCTCCTTCGTTAGAGAATCCCGGACAGCCGCTCTGATTCTGAGACTGGCCGGGCTTTTGGATCAACCGCAACACATGCGCCATCACGTATGCACGTCATAATCCTTCCCTGTGCAAACGGGTTGTTTCGTAAATGTGGCGCGTCCATAATACCAAGGGTAACAGCCCGGGCAAGAGTCGCAGGATCGATAAACGGGTCACCGGCTTTGGATTTCCCGAGATTATGAATAGCATCGAGGGTAACCTCTGCCTCGGTAACAAGTTCTTTACGTCGTTTCTGGACAATCGGGTCGGCCGTCATGTCTGGTGCACCACGCAGGGCATTTTCAATTGCGCGGTGGGCTGATCTGCATGACTCAACCACGTCCTCCGCAGTCGCGGCATGATGCGCCTCAGAATATCCAACAACGTGGATGATGTGTGGTCTAATCGCCATTTGCAGGTACACGCTGGTTGCAAGATGGGCGCGCGCCTCGTTTGGCTCAAGAGGATAACTCAGCAGACCGGTGCGGGTTTGCCACCAAATGCGAAACTCTGGATTAATTAACGGAGCAATTAAATCCTGCACAGCCAGCATTTTAGCCAGATCCATTGCATCGGACATACCAGACGGACTGTTGAACATAAGCTGGGCAATGTAATCCTTGACCCCGAAGGTCCGGGCATTGTAGGCTGAAAGGTAGGCTGAGACCACGAATAATACGTCAGGAGCATCACGCATACCCCAATGATGCGGCTCGTTCAACTCGACAGGAATGCCTCGCTTGCCATACCAACCCATTAACTTCTGATGTTCACGAATTGAGCCTTCAAGATCCCAAGGACCACGTCCGTCCATTTGATTGAACCAGAACAGAGGGATGGCACACCAGGCAATGTTGATGGTCTCGATGTACATCTCAGCCAGGCGGATGAAATCATCGGTGCCCGAATATGTGCGCAGGAGCGGGTAATTACCGCAGCGGCTGGCAGCATATAGAGCACGATAATCATCCGCTGAACGGACGGGTACACCTCCCGCTCCAGTGCGGCGCGGGTCCTGCTTTTCGGGATGAAAAAAATATTCCTGCGCCTCCTGATCTATGCCCAATGATATGACATCCAAAACCTTCGCCTCTGCAATTTTTGCAATTCCCTCCAGGGTAGTCTCCAATGTCGGAAGACCGAAATGATGGCGCAATATGGGATACGGTAACTTCCAACGGATGCGCTCAATGGTCGTCTGCGGAAAATCCGTTTCATCTTTACCTGAATAAACCCCACCTGTTAAATACGAGACCACTGCCTCTGTGGGTTCACTTCCATCAAACACGCGTTCAAAAAAACCCAGGAGGCGGGCACGTTCCGCAACCGGAGGCGTTCCGCCAAAGGCAAAACGGGTTCCAGACGTGCGCAATTCGTCTGCGGCTTCGGCAAATTCACCAAGCAGACGCTCACCTGTTTCAGGCGTCAACCGATAAGAGACCCCGACCAGGTCAGCCTGCTCACGCCGCGCAGCAGCCAGGATATCCTCCACTGACACGGCGGGACCAAGGAATACCGTCCGCCAACCAGCCGACTCAGCCAAACGAAGGAATTTCAGCACACCAGCAACGTGTACACATTCTCCCAATGCAGCAGCAATGACAGTTTTTTCTTTATTTCTCATCAATTCATTTCCAATAGCTAACCTTTATTATGAACAAATGATAAGCATTAGATGAAAAGATGCCATATTTGGCGAGGTTTTTTTAAGATGGTGGCTTGAACCATCCAGACGAGTAAGAACGATCATTGAGAGATTGACAGGAGCCATGTGTTCTCCCCTGTATGAACCAGGCACAATCCCCAATATTTTTATACCATAAAAATCGCGATTTTCAACAGCAATCGCTAAATTGGTCATCCAGGATAAAGCGGATCATGAGAGAGTATCTTGTTTATTGCGAGACGATACAGGGCGCCGGGTTGGTTACGGTGACCATCTGTCTGTTCGGGAGGATCACATCAGTACGGTCAGTGTGCCGGGTAATTGTCAGGTCTCTGTAATGGATGGTAACCGGCCAGGGGAAAGGATTTTGCCCCTCCAATCGAACTCTCGAAGGGGGGATGATCGTGACACCTAACGTCTGCAGGAACAGCCCTATAGGAGCCAGTCCGCCCAGGGCATTACGCTCACCAAGACCTGTTCCATGATCTGCATGATAATAACGATAAAATGCCCGGTTTTGTTTCAGATTGTGGATGATCGCCTTCATCAGGCGCGTAACGAGTTGTGCGGCTTCAGCGCGGCAGCCATAAGCCAGCAGACCTTCGCCGATCAAATGGTTCCAGGGGAGATGGACGCTCAGGCAAACGGACTCTGCCTGGGATTCCGGCACTGAGGGACAGGCAGGTATCCCAAAGGGACGATAAAATCGTCCGACATCCTGTAATGACCGTCTTATCAACGTCTGCGCTTTATGCGTATCCGGAACTCCCGCCCATAATGGCAAAAATAACGTGTGGTCTTCTCCGGTTAAATCCACGGTTCGAATGATTACCTTGTCCTTTACACCAATGCCGCGTATCTCAATCTTTCCGATACGGGAATAAACTCTCTGGCTGGTCGCCACTGCCCCATTTTCCCGCCAGTGGAACGACTGCTTTGAGACAACCTCCCCTTCACCCAGCCTGGTGAGGTACTCACTGATAATGGCTTCAGGGTGGGGCACTGTTTTACCTTTTGTTTGAACCTCGATCAGCAATCGGACAGGTGGTTTAAAAGATTGCTTCACCCTGATCAGGCCTGCGCCATCCTTAAGACGTCCAAGGATCTTACCCCGCAAGCATACATGTGTATCCCGGTCAATATACTGATAGAGCGCACTTTTATCACTCCAACAGGATTGCAGTCCATCCAGGAGGATCTCCTGCCGGGTAAGCAACAAGTTCGAGTCACCTGGACGGTGCAGCAGTTCAGCCATCCGCCTCAAGCATCCGGCTTCGCGGTAAAGAGCAGCCGCCAAGGCAGGACTTTCGACCAGGTTGATCTCCACACCCGGCGACCAGCTCTGCCAGAAGCTGTAGAGGGGATTATCTTCAAATCCAGTTTGCCGATAATCCTGCCATTCAGGCCAGCCGTCATCGTCATGGTCACGGCTGGGTGCAAACCATGTCCCTAAAAAAGCAAGCAGTTTGGGAAAGACCTCTGCCAAAAACTCATCATCCCCGCTGACCCGGTAAAGATCCCAGGCCCACGATGCCAACAACGGTGCTGCCAGGTACCTGCCGCGTTGACCAGCCAGACCCGGCTGGCAATCAATAAAACCGTCATCAACCTGCACTTCGAGGTAATTCAGCAGCAAACCACGAGCAAACTGGGGTGCTCCAGGCAATAAACCGGAAAGGTAATACGTTTCCAGGGGTGGCTGCCCGGACCACATGGGAGGATAATCGCTCCCATCTCCCTGATCTGAATGACCATGATCCGGCTGACGCACAAGGACAAAAGATGGTTCTGGCAATTGGTCTCTGGCGCCGAAGAACAGGCTAAAAGCTGCCCGCTGACTGAAAGCCAGCGCTGCGTCCCATTCAAGATCACCGGTATGGATATCGACCAGCTGGCTGGAATTTAACAGATCGATCCGGGTACGTTCCGCCTCCCACGGAAGGGCTGCCAGGCGTCGCGCCAATTCAAAAGAGGCCTGGGCGTCATTTAATGCCGCTTGTGCCCAACGCATATAGCGGATTACCCCGGGTTCAAGTTCCAATTCCAACTGCACGGAAGGATAAGGTCCCATGCCGGGCTGCGAGCCGCCCAACAATATGATGACCGGTGCCAATCCTTCACTCTGTCCGGCAAGGACGTGCACCATCTGCATCATCATATTCGATAGACTCTGGCCTTCTATAGGAACGAGAAACCCGCATATTTCGAATCCAAGTTTCCGCTGCCCGGTTGTGTGATTGACAATCATCATCCGTCCGGTAATTGCCTGAGACTCAGGCACCCAATATTCAGCAGCGACCTCAATACCTGAAAAGGGGGAAAAGTTCAATAAAAGGTAATTGGAATAAAAACGCTTCAGGCGGGGAGGGGTGGCGAAAGCCCTGGGGTCACAAAGGGATGTACCGTCCTCAGTGAAGCGCGGGAAAATGCGCATCGAACGAGCCCGCAGTCCATAAGTGGTGTACAGGGACAAGGAAGGCGGCTCTCCACTGCCCAAATCCAGTTCCCAGATGTGGTCGTTGGTGTAATCGGGTGAGCACAGGCGGGCATCCGCCGCCAGGGTGAGGTAGAGAGGGTCGCCAGGTCCGAGGTGCCATTCACGCATATAGGTATTTTACGAGCACTTGGATGGGGGGTCAAAGGGTTTTGTGCTAGAATTCAGATTAGTATTATTGTTCTCAGGAATAAAAATGTCCGATAATTTCTCAATCGTTTATCCTTCTCGGGACGAATTGCTACAAAACCTTCGGGGCTCACCTGACAATTCGCTCCATTTCATTGTACTCATCACCGGTGCCCTTCAAGAAGATTGTTTGACACCTTACCTAGACGAATGCATCAGAACATTGAAAGATGGTGGACTACTCTTTGTTCAAGGTAGGCCGGATAAACTTCCTGATTTGGGTGTTTATTTAGATCGTTTCCTCAACTTTAAGTATTGGATTGCTATTGAATCCACCCTTTATCACCCAAGCAAGGGATTTCCATCAACACACGCTGGCTTGCTTTTATTTAACAAAGGCAATGGCCACTTCAATATTTGCCGAGTACGTTTCCCTCACGAGTATTGTGCTTTCTGTGAGAAACCTCTACGCGATTGGGGTGGAAAGGTACATCTTATGCATCCTGATGGTTATGCAATTTCTGATGTGTGGAAAGGATTGCCTAGGTCGGATTGTTACAATAACATCTCGCAAGCAGTTCTGAACACAATCCTAGAAATGCTTGACATTCCCACACCCAAAATTCATGAACCTACACAATCTAAGTACTTTTTAGATGATGTCGGGGAACGAAAAAAAGCATTGCAAGGAATTATTGGTCCTGATGAAGGTGTAAAGATTACCGAAAGAAGCGTTGCAGAACCTGCCATTCAATATCAATTACCAGGATTAGAAGTTTATTCCCACTCAGGACAAGTTCCTAAAACCGAAGTATCAAAACTCTGGGATGTAGTTCACCATGGTGATGCCGTAGAAATTCTTCGTCAATATCCCGACAATTCGGTCGATTTGGTTTTCGCTGACCCACCATACAATTTGGATAAGGCCTACAATGTATACAATGATGAACAAAGCGACAAAGAATATTTAAAGTGGTGTAACACCTGGCTGGATGAATATGTTCGTATACTCAAACCAAATGGATCATTGTACGTTCTCAATCTTCCTCATTGGACAATGTATCACGCAACCTTTTTAAACTGTCGTCTATATTTTCAAAACTGGATTGTATGGGAGGCTCTTTCCGAACCGCGCGGCAAGCTCATGCCAGCTCACTATGGATTACTTTTTTACACTAAACACCCCACAGATTTTATTTTTAACTTGTCTGAAATTGAAGGTATTGACGCGCATTATTATTGTCTTCGTTCATCATGCATCCGGCAACGAAAAGCCCAAGGGTATAACGATAAAGAGCCCTTGACAGATATCTGGTGGGATATTCATCGTCTAAAACATCGACGTGACCGTGATTACCACCCATGCCAATTACCTGATGCCTTGATGGAAAGAATCATTCGTCTCTCTTCTAATCCAGGCGATATCGTACTCGATGCACTAGCTGGAACAGGTACATCGGCAGTAGTTGCTAATCGTTTAGGTCGTCGCTATGTTGCTATTGATGTTGATGAAAAATACGTAGAGATTACTCGCCAAAAATTATTTGAGGTCGAGCGTTTAGGATTTATACCCAGAAAAAGTACTCGTAAGCCAAAAACACGCTATTCAAAAAAAGCACTACAGCTCGAATTGCGGGATCTTGCTAGCCGATTAGGTCGTTTGCCTACCCCAGAGGATGTCCAAAAGATGAGTTGCTATGATCTAGATGCCTTCTCAGAAACTTTTCCAAGTTGGGGAAAAGCGCTCAAGGCAGCCAAACTGGAGGTTGAGAATGGTAGTCGCCCGTAAAATCTCCTTTCAAGAGGCTTGGGAAAGCGCAACTGTTTTTTTCGTTGATAATGAATTAGAAGACGAAATTGACATGGAGGTAGAAAGCCTTCTCGATCTTGCCAAGAATCAAAGTATCTCCGAGGATGCTCCAATAGAAGTAGATACTATTGCCAATTTTTTATCCAAAGATCGACGTGCAATAGAAGTTGTTCTTAAAGATATTGAACTGTCAGAAGAGAAATTCATGCGTATTATTTCCCTACTACGCAGGCTTGGCCGTATACCTGGTAAGTTCGAAAGTGAATGGGGATTTGCAAAAATTAAACAAAAGATTATGCACCAGAAAGATTTCGCATTACTTATAGCAACTCTTCTTGTTGATGGAAAAAGAGATACGGAACTTTTTCCATATATTCCTCGTTATTACTTGGAGACACTAAATTATCGCGAAATCAAAGGAAGTTCATTAGAAGCTCGTCGTATCCGCTATAAGCGATCCCTTATTGGAACTTATGGGGGAAAGAAGGGTTATAAGGTAGAAGATAAAATCCGACAAGAGTTAGATCGGATACAAAATAAATACAGGATCCATTATGCTCAGGGACGTTCAAGAATGGTAGAAACAGATATGGACTTTGCCATTCCTACTGTTGAGGATCCTTGGATAATCATAATGAGCTCTTTTCAGGAGACCACAAGCAGTGGGCAAACCACTAAAGCACGCGATATGCTTTCGGCCTATGAAAGAGTGCAAAGAAGTAATAATCGGTATGGAGAGAATCGGGTATTTATAAATTTCGTCGATGGTGGTGGCTGGTTGGCTAGAAAGCGTGACCTGGAGCGTCTAGTAGAAAATTGCCACTATTTCATAAATATATATCACCTAGATATGTTAGAGGATATTATCCTCAAACATATACCAGAAAAGTATAGAAACCATTAAACAACCAGAAAATCACAATCAGGAATCCTAATGTCTTCCATTTCTCCTAGCACGCGTGGATTGTATTTTGAAGAATTTTATGTTGGTCTGCACCTGACCACTCCCGGTAGGACCGTCACCGAAAGCGATGTGGTCAACTTCGCGGGTATATCCGGTGATTTCAACCAGATCCATACCGACGCGGAATACAGCAAGAATACTCCCTTTGGAGCACGCGTGGCACACGGTTTGCTGGGGCTCTCGATCGCCTCCGGGCTGGCTTTGCGCACCGGGGCGCTGGAAGGGACAGTGATGGCATTCCGGGAGATCAATACCTGGAAGTTCATCAAACCGGTCTTTATCGGGGATACGATCCACGTTGAAATGGATGTGACCGAGACCAAAGCCCTGCCGCGCCTCGCCGGCGGCGCTGTGGTCATCACCCTGGATGTAAAAAACCAGAACAACGAAACGGTAATGAAAGGAAATTGGACAACGCTGGTAGTCTCAAAACCGTGAACGCACAGGGATCATACCTGGTCAGCCTGCCCTGGTCATCTTATGTCCAACCCCGAACCGCCTGAATCAGAAAGCCCCAGCCAGAGATTCCACCGCCTTTTATCATCCGAAGGAGAGACTCTGCCTGATCTACCGGGTTCCGAGAGACCGGTATCAGCTCTTGATGATACTCGTCCCAGTGCTAGGCGTTCCACACCTCCCCCTCCACTGGGTGAACTGACGCCTACATCTCCACCCGCTCTTGATAAAAATAACATGCCCTTGCCGCGCCGCGTGGACGAGATCGATACAGGCGCCACGCGGGTGACATCGGCTGCTTTCAATCACAAACCCACCGGTCAGGCCGGAGCAAGAGCCAGGCTAAGAAAACCGGCTGCTCCAAGAGACTGGCGGCAGAGATGGGGGTGTTTCCTGCGCGGCTTGATCCTGCTCCTGTTTGCCATGGTCATTATGGGGTTGATCCTAAGCTCGTTAACCCTGATCCAGTATTACCGCATTGCCAGGACCCTGCCCAGTGTTGCCGATCTCCGCCAACACGCCTCCCTTTTCGAGACCACACGCATCCTGGACCGTAACGGCAACCTTCTCTATGAAGTCCTCGATCCGAATGCCGGACGGCGTACCTACGTACCATTGGCAAGAATATCTCCTTATCTGGTCGCAGCAACAATAGCGACCGAAGACAAGGAGTATTACAACCATCCTGGTTTTGACCCCTGGGCGGTCGCCCGGGCTCTTTGGCAAAACTATACCAGCGGAGAGATCGTCTCAGGAGCCTCGACCATTACCCAGCAGCTAGCACGGATCCTGCTCATCTCTCCTGAGGAACGCAGCGTGCGGTCTTACCAGCGCAAAGCCCGCGAGATCATCCTGGCGGCAGAGACCAACCGCCGCTACAGTAAAGATGATATCCTCGAACTCTATCTTAACGAGATCTTTTACGGCAACATAGCGTACGGCATCGAGGCTGCAGCAGAGACGTATTTTGGTACGACGGCTGACAGGTTGACCCTGGCACAAGCCTCTTTTCTGGCAGGTTTGCCACAGGCTCCTGCAGTTTATAATATCCATACCAACCGTGAAATAACCCTCGAGCGGCAGAAACAAGTGCTGACCCTGATGGTCCAACTCAGCCAGGAAGCTGGCTGTATTGAAGTCAGCAACAGCCCGGAACGTGTGTGTGTGGACGCTCCGACTGCCATTGCAGCCTTTTACGAGATCGATGCATTCACCTTCCAGTCATCAGAAATCCAGATCCGCTATCCACACTGGGTAAATTACGTTCGCAGTCAGTTGGAAGCACAATTCGACCCGCAAACCATCTACCGCTCCGGTTTTACGGTTTACACCACGCTTGACCCTGGTTTACAGGATGCAGCCCAGCAAATGGTCAGCGATCAGGTTGCCTCCCTGGTCGATCGTCACGTCACCAACGGTGCACTTGTGGCGATACGCCCTGCAACCGGTGAGATACTGGCAATGGTCGGCTCGGCTGATTTCTATAACGCGTCCATCTCGGGCCAGGTGAACATGGCCGTCAGCGCTACGCGCCAGCCGGGCTCATCGATCAAACCAATCACCTATATGGCTGCATTCGAGAAAGGCTGGACACCCGCCAGCCTGATCTGGGATGTGCCATCCGAGTTTCCACCATCAGGCGATCCAAATGACCCCCGCCCGCCTTACCAACCGATCAATTATGATGAGCGATTTCATGGTGCGGTCACCGTGCGGGTCGCACTGGCAAATTCCTACAATGTCCCAGCTGTGAAGGTATTGCAGTTTGTCGGGATCTATGACGACCCGGATACACCGCAAGCAGATGGCATGATTGCAATGGCACACCGCCTGGGCATCACCTCGTTCACGCGTAACGACTACGGTTTATCCCTGACCCTGGGAGGCGGGGATGTCAGCCTGCTTGAGATGACGGGTGCTTACGCGGTATTCGCCAACGGAGGGAAACGCGTACCCGCGGTCACCATCACCAAAATTCTCGACTACAAAGGTGACATGGTCTTTGAGTACAAAATACCATCTGGTGAACAGGTCATCCGACCGGAGCATGCGTTCCTGATCTCATCCATCCTATCGGACAATGCTGCCCGCGAACCGATGTTTGGCACGAACTCACCTCTCAATTTACCCTTCCCGGTCGCGGCGAAGACGGGCACGACCGACGAATTTCGCGACAACTGGACGCTGGGCTATACTCCCGACCTTGCGGTTGGAGTCTGGGTCGGAAATGCCGATTACACGCCCATGGAACACACCACCGGGTTGAGCGGTGCGGCGCCGATCTGGTCGAATTTTATGCAGACCGCCATCCAGCAGTTGACCGGCAATAATCCGACCCCATTTTTCATACCGGGCGGGATCGTAGAGAAGGTCATTTGTGCATTATCGGGTACCGAACCTTCCCAATGGTGTTCGGGACAAAAAAGCGAATATTTTGCCGTTGACCAACCACCGCTGCCACCTGGCCAGGACCTGTGGCGTAAAGCCACTCTCGACACCTGGACCGGCCTTGAAGCCTCATCTGCCTGTCCCGATTTCACCGGCCAGCAAATGGTCATGAATGTGATGGATCCGTGGGCCAAGAAATGGCTTGAAACCAGTGATGGCAGGCATTGGCTAGACCAGGCAGGTTTTCCCAGGGATGTCCTTTTCGCTCCCGAGCGCGAGTGCCGTGAAAGCGACCCACACCCGAAACTCGCCTTCGCCCATTTGAACGAAGGGCAGGAGATAACCTCCAGTCCACAGGATATTTATGGGGTTGCGGATGCCAGCCAGGATTTCAGTGACTGGCGACTGGAGTTCGGCATTGGTTCTGAACCAATCAAATGGAAGGTACTGGTAGAGGAAAACAGGTCCGCGGTTGGAACACCGGAGAAACTCTTTACCTGGGATATGACCGATAAGCTGAATGGGACAATCACGCTGCGCCTGTTCATGCGCAGCACAAAAGGTGGACACGCCGAAAGGCGCATACACCTGACCCTGAGCATACCCACCCCGACTCCGAAACCAACCTCGACGCCGACACCAACGAATACTCCTACGGCGACACCCACCAGCACACGTACACCGCGACCAATCCCAACCAACACCTCCACACCCATCCCTATCCCGACCTACACCCCCACACTCGCGCCCATCCCAACCAATACCTCCACAATGATGCCCTCTCCGACCGACTCACCCACACCATTACCTCTCCTGACTGATACACCCACACCGACACCGATCCTGATCTTTACGGATATGCCAACCTCAAGACCCACTCCCTGACACCCAAACCAGATGCGCCCTTTTGAAATCCTTAATGCCTTATTATTGAAAATAGATGGGGAACGCACCATAGAGATCATAAGGACATACCTGAACAATCTGCTGAAACGATATTCCGCCAGGGGCTTTTTGATGGGTTTAAGCGGGGGCATTGACTCAGCTTTGCTTGCAACCCTGGCGGCAAGCGGTATCGGCAGCGAGGCGGTCCACGCAGCCTATATATTCGACCGTAACAACGAGTATGAATCCATAACCAATGCCCGCTGCGTGGCGGAAAGGCTCGGGATCGAGCTGAAGGAAACAAACTTTGAGCCTGTCTTAACCCGAATGGGTATTTACGCATCCTCTCCCATGCAAATAACCAGGGGATCACGAACAGTTAACCGCCTACTTCATTGGGTATGCAGGTTGGTTTTAGGTGAGAGTCCTTTCGTGACCTCTTTGCGCATTGGGAATGGTGAATTGGAAGAGAAGGATTTTCGAAGAAGATTCTTCAAGATCGCCTGCCAGGATGTCGAAACGGCATTAAACCTGAGGCACCAACAGCGGCGTATCATCCTGGAGAAACAGGCAAGTGAGAAGAATTTTCTCCTGCTGGGGGCGGCCAACCGGACAGAGTGGCTGACCGGATGGTTCGTCAAGGGAGGTATCGATGACCTTCCCATTCAACCGTTGAAAGGATTATACAAAACCCAGGTTCGCCAGCTGGCATCCTGTCTGGAGGTACCGGAAAAGATCATAAAGAAAAGCCCATCGCCGGATATGATGAGAGGCATCACGGATGAATTTGCGATTGGGATGCGCTACCACCAGCTTGACCTGGCACTTGACTACCTGGAAGGAGGCATCACTGACCAGGACATCAAGAAAATGGGCATTACGATGAAAACGATCAAACAGGTGCAGGAGATGAAGCGGCTCTCAAGCTGGAAGCGAACACCCGGGGGTGAGCCCCCTCCAGTTGATGGCGGTCCAACCAGCACTCTTAGATTATGGCAGGCTGGACGAAGTGTTAATCCTAACATTATTGCACCTAGATAATCCTGGTTCCCAATATATATGCTGAATATCAGTCGCTTTGATCAAGTCACCCGTTTCGACCTCGCCCGAACACTGGCCGGGCGCGGGCGCTACTGGACCACTGCCTACCTGGTCGACGGCTTGCTGGTCGACACCGGCTGCGCCCACACCGCGCCTGAACTGCTACGCGCATTGAAGGATGCGTCCCTCCACCGGATCGTTAACACCCATACCCACGAAGACCATATCGGTGCGGATGGTCTCCTGCAGCGCCTGCATCCAGATTTGGAAATCCTGGCGCATCCACTCGCATTGCCCATTCTGTCCGATCCGCGGGGAAAACAACCGCTGCAACCCTACCGGCGCCTGTTCTGGTGTTGGCCTGAACCTGCTCGGGGAACACCAGTCTCGGACAAGGAGGTAATAGAGACTCGTCACCACCGCTTCCAGGTCATCTACACTCCAGGTCACAGCCTCGACCATGTCTGCATTTATGAACTCGTCCAGGGATGGCTGTTCAGCGGTGACCTCTTCGTCGGCGGGCAGGACCGCGCCCTGGGAGCAATGTATGATATCTGGCATATCATCACCTCATTGAAACGAGTCGCTGACCTGCCGCTGAAGACCTTATTCCCCGGCAGCGCCCGCGTGCGGAAGGATCCGAGGGAAGAGATCAGATCCAAAATATCCTACCTTGAAGACCTGGGGGACTGTATATTAACCCTGCATGACCAGGGCAGATACGTGCGCGCCATAACCCGCCTCATCTGCGGCGCTCCCATGCCTGTTGAGTTGATCACGCTCGGTCATTTTTCCAGGCGGCACCTCGTGCTTTCGTACCTGGGGATGAACCAGGTCTGAAGGCACCA
>Ga0315285_10001382_pt1 | contig 25520 bp, 24 predicted proteins | sample YL17G09_36_MG_FD_203698 | JGI IMG/M metagenome (GOLD analysis project Ga0315285, IMG submission 203698) | Sediment microbial communities from Yellowstone Lake, YNP, Wyoming, USA - YL17G09_36 | ecosystem: Environmental > Aquatic > Freshwater > Lake > Sediment | place: USA: Wyoming | collected... | reverse complement strand
GTCGAGAGGTTCAAGTGTGTCGCATGTGGGCACACTTGGGTCAAGAATTAGCCCAGTTGACCTTGACCTTCAGGGGTATCCCTTGTTCTACGCTCTTCGACAATATGCAGAAGTCTTGGAAGAGGACAATACACCTCTCCATTTGGCTGACGTATTCCCTTTCGACCTCTGGTGTAAGCTCCACGGCGACCTCTGTTATCCTCCAGCGCCCCTTCTCGTTGCGGGTCATCTTGGCGTCAACCTTGGTCTTCAGCCCTTTGACTTGGGCTCTAGCCTTCTGAAGACAGAATAGCAGGCTTGAACTCAGGCAGTTGCCCATCGCCGCGGCGAGGAGCATTGACGGGGTCGGGCCGGAGCCCTTACCTAAGGGTTCGCCCTCATCCGTGATAAGTGCCTCGATTCCCTCGCGCCCGAAGTCGACTCTGAATGAGTAGTCCTGAAGCCTCTCAAGTTCGATCGTGAGGATCTTTTCTTCACTCAACTCAATCCCGTTGAGTGTTGGTGGGGCATTATTTAAGCCGATTTTTGTTCTGATCCCTTCGGCTGAGCTTCTGTTTGAGATTCTTGGTCCCTATGTTTGCTTTCGTAGAGGAAACCGAAGCCGAAGAGAGAGAAGCCGATTATGACGCATGTCCAGATGATCCACTCGTCTGATGTGTCTTGGGTCATGATGATCTGGTAGACTATGGCGACGCAGATGAGGGCACAGAGGACCGCGCCGATGTACATGAGGTTCCACGTCATACTCTTGTACTTCGCCATTGGCGGTCGATCACATACCTGCTGAGCCGCATTTAACTTTCCCGATATCGTTAAAGGTGGTGTATCCCCCTCCTGAGCCATGTCTGGTATGCGGAGAAAGGACAAGGAGATCACCGAGAAGGCCATAATCGAGGAGATTCTCAGGGAGAATGCTGTCGGGAGACTCGCCACTTCCGTTGATGATCAACCCTACGTCGTCCCGATAAACTATGTCTACTTCGACGGGAAGGTCTTCTTCCACAGCCACAAGGATGGCGCCAAGATGCGGAACATCTCCAAGAACCCTAGGGTTTGCTTTGAGGTGGACTCGGGGGAGATCGTGAAGGGTGAGAAGCCCTGCGATTTTACTTGGAAGTATATGAGTGTCATCATTAGGGGGAAGGCGAGTCTCATCTCCGACCCGGGGAGGCGACTCATGGTTCTGAAGAGGCTGAGCGACAAGTACGCTCCCGGGAAGGGGAGGCTGCTCACAGAGGAAGACATGGATAAGAACCCTCAGTTGGCCCTCGTCGAGATAAACGTGGAGGAGATGACCGGTAAGAAGAGCCCGGTCAAGCCCCGCGTTGGTTGACCCCTGAAACCGTTCTGAATCTTCAGGAACCTTTTTGAGGGCGCCCATGTGCTGGGTTGGTAATGGGTATCCCTGAGAAGATCAAGCTGATCGAGGAGGAGATCGCCCGTACCCAGGTCAACAAGGCGACTGAGAGGCATCTCGGGATACTCAAGGCTCGCCGCGCCAAGCTGACGAGGGAGCAGGAAGAGAAGCAGATCAAGGCCAGCAATAGGGGGAGCGATGACGGTTACTCCGTTAAGAAAACGGGGGACGCAACCGTCGTCCTAATCGGGTTGCCCAGCGTCGGGAAGTCAACCATCCTGAATCAGGTAACCAATGCGAAGTCGAAGGTGGGTGCCTACGACTTCACGACCCTGACGGTCGTGCCGGGGCTCATGGAGTACCGTGGGGCGAAGATACAGATCCTCGACCTGCCCGGTATCATCGCGGGAGCGGCGCAGGGTAAGGGGCTCGGCAAGAGGGTCCTCAGTGTGGCGAGATCAGCCGACCTCCTCCTCATCACCCTCGACGTATTCCAACCCGGCGCCAAACCGATTCTATTAAAGGAGCTTCGCGAGATCGGCATCAGGCCGGAGGAAAGGCCGCCGAACATCGTCATCGAGAAGACCGCCGCCGGCGGGGTCTCGGTGATCGCTCAGGTGCCACTGACGAAGATAAGGAAGGAGACCGTTCGGGACATACTCGCCGTCTACGGGTTCCACAATGCCCGCGTGATGATCCGTGAGGATATCAACGACGAGCAGCTCATCGACGTGATACTCGGCAACAGGGTCTACGTCCCCACCTTTGCTGTCCTCAACAAGATAGACATGATCGACTCTGAGAGCCTTCGTAAGGTGCGCGAGAATCTCGACTACTACGTCCTCCCCATCGCGGCCGAGTCGGGGGTCAACATCGACGAGTTCAGGGAGCAACTCTACCAGCGGCTCGATTTCATCAGGATCTACATGAGGCCGAAGGGCGGAGAGACCGACTACAAGGAACCCCTGATAGTACGCAGTGGCTATACCGTGGGAGATGTCTGTGATACGCTCCACAAGGCGCTGCGTACAGACTTCAAGTATGCTCAGGTCTGGGGGAAGAGCGTCAGGTTCGGTGGGCAGAAGGTGGGGCTCAACCACAGGATGCAGGACGAGGACGTGCTCACGTTCGTGACGAAGTAACCCCCCTCCTCCCCGGATCTTTTCCGCGTCTTTTTCTAGACATTTTTCGCGAAAGGGGCTCTGGATCGGTTTGGGTAGCGGTGCCTATTGGTTCGGGTTGGTTGTGGTTGGTGTGTCTCGTCAAACTTTGACTAGCTGCATCTCGCAGAGGCGTATGTATAGCTCGTTTTTCTTGACTAGTTGGCTGTGTGTGCCCTCCGCTTGGATCTCGCCATTGTGTAGGACTATTATGCGGTCGGCGTCCCTGACCGTGCTGACGCGGTGGGTGACAATGATTATTGTGCGGTTCTTCATCTCGGCCTTGAGGGCCTCCTGGATGAGTTGCTCCGTGTAGGGGTCGACGCTGCTCGTCGCCTCGTCGAGGATGAGTATCTTGGGGTCTGAGATGAGTGCCCTAGCCAGGCAGACTAGTTGGCGCTGCCCGTAGCTTAGGTTGCTGCCGCGCTCCCTGACCTCCTCGTCGTAGCCCTTCGGGAGGCGCATGATGGGGTCGTGTATGCCCACGAGTTTTGCGACCCTGATCATCTCGTCGTCGCCGGCGTCGGGGCGGCCGAACTTGAGGTTGTATCGGAGCGTACCCTGGAATAGGTAGGGCTCCTGCAGGACGATGCCCACTCTTCGGCGGAGTGCCTTGAGTTTCACCTTCCGCAGGTCGACGCCGTCGATGGTGACGGAGCCCGAGTCGGGGTCGTAGAATCGGCCGACGAGGTTGATGATGCTCGACTTCCCCGAGCCGGTGGGGCCGAAGATGGCGAGGCGTTCCCCGGGGCGCGTCTTTATGTTTATCCCCTTGATGACGGGTTGGTCCTTGACGTAGCTGAATCGGACGTCGTGGAGTTCGACTATCCCCTCCCCCTGGGGGAAGTCCACGGCGTCCGACGCCTCCTTCACCTCCGGGTCGATGTCAAGGACCACGAAGATGCGCTCCGCCCCGGCTAGGGCACTCTGGATCTCCCCGTAGAAGGTGCTTATGTTCTGGATGGGGTCGAGGTAGCTGGTGGTGTACTGGGTGAAGGCGACGAGGTCACCTATGGCAAGGTATGCGCCGAAGATCTGCTGCCCCCCGAAGAACCAGATCAGGGTACTAATGAGGGCGGAGAAGAAGCCGACTGTGGCCTCGTAGATGTTCGCAGTCATCTCCGCCTTTATCTGCGCTTTCGCGTTGGTGATGTTGACCGTGTTGAAGTCGGAGAGGCTCCTCTCCTCCTGCGCCATCGCCTTCGTAACCTTGGCACCGACCATGAGGTCCTGCACCTTCCCCGTCATGGAGGCGATGTTCTGCCTCGCGACCCGCCAGTTGTTCCTCACGAACCTGTTCAGCGTCGTCGTGACTATGGCTATTACCGGCGCCATGACGACGGCGACCAGGGCGAGCTGCCAGTTGAGCAGGAACATTGTAGCCAGGATGGCTAGCGCCGTGATGAGGTCGGCGACAACCCCTATGATGCCCGATGACACTAGTTTCCTAAGCGCCTCCGCGTCGTTAGTGACCCTGGAGACGAGCTTCCCCGTGTTGCCGTACTCGAAGAAGTTTTGACTCAGCTTCTCCAGGTGGAGGAAGAAGTCCGTTCTGATGTCGGCGATGATGTTCAACCCGAGCTTGTTGAGGGAGTACTCCTGGAGGCTCATCACTCCCCATAGGGCGACGCCGACGGCGACGTAGACGAGCCCAGCGGCGACTAGGTCCAACCACTGGGTGGCTGTGCCGCCCCCAAGTACAGTGGCGATGCCCCTGATTATGTTCGCGAGCCACGCCTCGTTGGGTTCGGGCGTGTTGCTGATGAAGCTGTCCAGCGTGACCTTGTAGATGTACGGCCCCGAGAGGACGAGGGCGGTCTTCGCCACTATGATCAGAGCCATAGCGGCGACGAGGGACTTGTGGCGGAGCATGTAGTCCTTTATTATCCTCTTGATGAGGCCCCAGTCGCTGAACCTGCGCTCCGTGGACTCGAGGGAGCCGACGTCGTACCTGCCCGAGAACTCAGCCATCAGTCATCAGCCTCCTGCTCTAGGGTGAGCGTCTGAGACTCTATCAGCATCCTGTACTTTTCGCTCTCCTTCAGCAGCTTCCTGTGTTTGCCTACGGCGATTATCTGGCCCTGGTCGATGACCACCACCTTGTCCGCCGACTCGCATGTGGAGGCGCGCTGTGTGATGATCAGGGCGGTGCGCCCCTCGAGGAGGGTGTCTATCGCCTTCCTGATCAGGACCTCGGTCTCGGCGTCGACGTTGCTGGTAGAATCGTCGAGGATGAGTATGCTCGGGTTTGTGAGTAGGACCCTGGCTATGGCGATCCTCTGTCTCTGTCCCCCGCTCAGGGTCAAGCCTCTTTCGCCGACGGGGGTGTCGTATCCCTTGGGTAGCGAGGCTATGTAGTCGTGTATCCGGGACGCCTTGGCCGCGGCGATGACCTCCTCGTCGGTTGCATCGGGCTTGCCGAACTTGAGGTTGCCCTTGATGGTGTCCGAGAAGATGTAGATGTCCTGGAGGACGATGCCTATTTGTCCCCTGAGAGACTTCAGGGAGGCTTCACGGACATCGCGGTCATCGACCAAGACTTGTCCCGCTGTTACGTCGTAGAAACGGGGCACGAGTTCCGTCAGGGCGCTCTTCCCGCTCCCGACGAAGCCGATGATCGCGACCTTCTCCCCCGGCGAGACCTTGAGGTTGACGTCTCTGAGAACCTCCGAGGTTCCACCATAGCTGAAGGAGACGTCCTTGAACTCTATCTCTCCCTTTAAGCGTGGTAATTCTGTCGGGTGCTCGGGCTCGGGTACGTCCCTGCCGACGTCGAGGACTTCGAAGACACGTTTCGCGCTCACGATGCCGTCCTGGTAGAAGTCCATGAGCCTCGCGTACATTCTGACGGGGCCAACGATCTGTGTGAAGTAGGTGCCGAAGAGGACCAGTTCGCCTAGGGTAAGGCTTCCTTCTAGGACCCTTATACCGCCAAAGACGAGTACGAGGGCCACGCCCGTCGCGGTTATCACCATGTTCGAGGGAGTGTAGACCGCCTGGAGTCTAGCCGTCCTGAGGCTCTTCTCCACGTAGGACTCGTTCTCCTTGCTGAACCTAACGGCGAAGGCCTCCTCCTGCCCGAATCCCTTGATCAGCTTCTGCGCCGTGATCCCCTCCACGAGGACGCCATTCAACGAGTCGAACTGGTTCTTCGCCGCCAGCATCCGCCCCCTGACCCTGCTCAGATAGAGCCTCATGGTGACGAAGATGAATGGGAGGGGAAGGAGCGTTATCAGGGCTAACTGGGTGTTTATGCTGAGCAGGATGGTGGCGGCTATGCCAAGCTGGAGGCTCATCCTGAAGAGCTCCCTGACCGTCTCCGAGTAGAAGAGGTCGATGGAGTTCATGTCGCTGGTGACCCTGCTTATTATCTGCCCCGTCTTGACTTGGCCGAGGTAGCTGAACGACTTGTTGATCAGCGCCTCGTAGAGTTGGCGGCGCATGTCGCGTAGGATGTTCTGACTCATCACGCCGCGGTAGTATCTGTGTAGGATGAGGAAGGTGAACCTGAATAGGGCGAGGATCAGTATGCAGCCGACGAGGACGACGAGAAGGACGCCCCTGTCGGTGACGCCCATCCACGACTTGATGAGGTCGATGAACCAGTTCTTGGCGCCGGGGACGGGGACGAGGGTGTAGTCGATTATGAGCATGACGATGAGCGGGGCGAGGAGGCTGTAGACGCCCTCCCTCCCGAAGGCGGTTAGATTGATGACTATGTATGTCCCCATGTAGGGTTTGATGTAGCCGAGGAGTCTCTTCGTTAGATCCCAGTTGCTCGGATTGTACTCCCTCTTCATGGCCTCGTCACCGTGGATGACAAAACATAATATGTAGATTATCTATATACGTAGATCGGTTACATAGATGCAGCCTATCCTCCCGAGGGAACAAGGCGTGAGCCCCGTCCAGATGTGGATACTACTCATCCTGAGCGAGGGACCCAACTATGGCTACAGCGTCATCCAGCGCCTCAATGACATGTTCTCGGGTTTCTGGAAGCCGAAGGCGGGGACCATCTACCCGGCCATCGTGAAGTTGATGGAGGGGGGGCTTATTACCGGCCGAGTGGAGCACAGGGACGACGCACCAGATAGGCACTACTACACGATCACTCCCACGGGTGAGGGTGCTCTAAGGCGCGGCATGGATAGGTGGGGCACGATGATGGAGTACATCGAGGAGTACGGTGAGCGCCACCGCGCCATACGGAGGGGCAGCGCGGAGATGACCCGGGAGGAACTCGGAGGCCTCATGGTGAGGTTCGGGGAATCCCTCAAGAGGGGGGAGATCGAGGCGTCTGAACACCTCACGGATATGAAACCTGAAACAATCAGGTTCACGGAGCCCCTCGTCTACAAGTTCCTATACGCCTACATCGAAGGCGGGCGCGAGATAGAGATCGAGATAGAGTGGTCCCAGAAGGATTCCTAGCCCCTTTTTAGCACCCTCTTCTCCCCGGGCAGCTTCTCGGAGGCGTACCTCAGGATGAGGGCGGAGGTCCTCGGCCTCCACGTTAGGAGGTATTCTCTGACCTCGTCCGGGTGTTTCTTGGAGGCCTCCTTGAGGAGCCACCCGGCTCCCTTCTGAACCATGTCGTCGGGGTCCTCCATCAGCCTGTCCGCGAGTCGGAAGACGTCGTCCAGCATGTCTCCCCTTCTCGCGATGGGGACTAGGGACACGGCCGAGGCCCGGCGCCTCCACCGGTTCTCCGATCTCGTCCAGTCGAGGAGCCTCTCGACGAGCCCAGGGTCCTTGCTTATCGTCTCGGAGACTAGACCCGTACACATGCCGTCGGTGTTCGCCCAGTTGCTCAGGGTGTCCACCCACACGTCAAACGTGTCAAAGTGCCCCGGTGTAAGGTGTTTCTTCATCCTCGTGAGCATGTAGTCGCCGACGACTGCGACCTCGAAGACGCCGTGTCCGTGTAGCTCCCCGACGACCTCGATGGCGAGTGCGAGGTTTCCCCTTACCCTCGGGTAGAAGTGGGAGGCGACCTCCTTGCAGAGGGGCATCGGGAGCCCCCAGCTATCGATGGGCTCCCTGAAGTAACGCTTAGCCGCCTCAGCCTTCTCCGCGTCGTAGTGCCGACGCGCCTCGGCTATGATCTCCTCCGTGAGGGGATTCATGGGATGTTCACGCCTTGAACCTGAGGGCACCAGTATCGGAGAGGGTGATGTAGATGGGCTTGAGCCAGCTCGGGTCCTCCTTGGGGTAGTCCGTTCTGTAGTGGGCGCCTCGGCTCTCCTTCCTCTCCATCGCGGCCCTTATGATCATCTCCGCCGACTCCAAGGCCATCGGGGCCTCGAGGGCGTAGAGCATGTCCCTCCCGTTCTTGGCGGTGATCCTCTCCGCCATCCGCTTGAGGTCGAAGACGGTCTCGAAGGCCCCGGCAAGGCTGGCGCTGTCCCTTATTATCCCCGCCTTCGCCCACATGGTCTCTCTTAACCGAGCCATCACATCGTAGGGGTTGTACCCGCGCTCCCTTGATAGTATCGACTCGAAACGTTCGAGTTCAGGGTCGGCTAGGTCGGTCACCTTCTCCTTGCCCGTCTTCGCGGCGTGTTCCGCCGCCGCGGCGCCCGCCCTAGCGCCGAAGACGAGGATGTCGGTCAGGGCGTTCCCGCCGTGTCTGTTCGCCCCGTGGACGCCACCGACGACCTCCCCAGCCGCGTAAAGCCCCTGTACCCCCGTGTATCCATACTCGTCTATGACGAGTCCACCCATGCAGAAGTGGCAGATGGGTGCCACCCTGAACGGCTTCTCGGCTGCGCGGAGTTTCTCCACCAGGAAGCGTTGGGTGCCAGAGTCGGCGATCTGTCCGTCGCTCTTCTTCTTGAAGACTTCTCGGGCGTCGATTAGGACGGCGCCGTCGACTCCGCCCCCCTGGGTGATCTCCGTCATCAGCGCCCTGCTCAGTAGGTCCCTGCTCTTCAGGACGAGGGGGCGCACCTTCAAGCCGTATTTCTGAGGGATGTCCTCTCCGAGGCTGTTCATTATCCTGCCCTCCTCGGTGAGGGGGCCTCCCATGAGGTATGGTGGCTGCCCCGGCTCGGCGAGGGCGAGGGGGAAGAACTGGACGAACTCCATGTCCCTCAGGCTGGCGCCCGCGTGGAGCCCGAGGCTGTAGCCGTCGCCCGTGGTGCGCACCGGACAGTCGGTCCTCTTGTATATGGCCCCCGCCCCACCCGAGGTGAGGACGACCGCCCCCGACTGGAGGATCACGGGGCACTCCTGCTTAACGTCGTAGCCGACTGCGCCGACGATGCGGTCCCCCTTCTTGAGGAGCCTCGTGACGACGACATTGTCGATGAACTCGACCCCCTTCGACTGTGCGTACTCGACCATTGGCTTCGTCATGCCCAGCCCCATGAGGTTGGGTATCGAGCCGACGGCGGCCCCCGTCCTGTGGACGCGGACCTCGACACCGTAGTCACGCATCTCGAGGATGCGCTCAGGCCCCTCCTTCGTGAAGACCTCGACGAGGCGCCTGTCGTTGAGCCCCTTCCCCACCTCTATGGTGTCCCTCATGTGCTCCTCGGGGCTCATCCCCTCGAAGGCCGCCCTGAAGCCGCCCCCCGCGACGACGGTGCAGTTGTTCATACCCGCGGGCGCCTTCGAGACGACGACGGCCCTCAGTCCCCGGGCGTTTACCTCGATGGCCGCCCTCAGCCCCGCCCCGCCGGAGCCGAGGACGAGAACGTCAGAGTCCACGGCGCTTACCATGGGTTAGGTGGGCGCGAGGTTGGATAAAACGGCTACTCGGAGAGGTAGACACGCTCGAGGCAGATGTCCTCCGCGGACGCCCTGGCGACGACGTTCTCCACCCTGAGCCTCGGGTCAAACTGCCTGAGGGTCGCCTGGATCGCGGGGAGGGTTAGGTTGCCGCAGAGCCCCTTGAGGAATATGCCACAGTCGACGCCGACGTCGAGGAACGCCTCGTGGAAGGGGCATCGCCTCACGAGGAAGGTGACGCTCCCCGCCTCCCTCTTATGGACGCTGACCTCGGCGCCGGCGTCCTCCATGAATCGCCGGTAGACCTCGGCGCCTGTCTCCAGCGCGGGGAGCCCCTCAGGGATCTCCCTCCTCATCTCCCTCGCTATTATGGCCCCCTGCCTCTCCGCCACCTCTATCAACTTATCCAGAGACGGCTGGGTCCCGAGGTCCTTGATGACCTCGATTATGTAGAGCGTGAGGAGGGTGTATCCTCTGCGGACCCCCACTGCGGACATACGGGGAGGCATCCGCGCCGCGAGGCATTAAACCTTACACCGGAGAAAAAGAAGGGGATGATCTGCTCAAAGCGGGACGGGGTCGCAGAGGTTCTTCTCGCTCGCCGCCGCCCTGCCGCAGACCCTGCAGATGTACTTCGGGTTCCTGACGAGCCCCTTGTAGTCGGAGAGCTCCACACCCTCCGCGACGAGGCTACAGAGGTGTTTATCGTGGCTTACGTGCGGTTTCTCGTATAGTGGCATCCAAGAAACACCGATCAGTCGATTGGAAGGGCCGTTGATAAACGTTGGTCAGGTTAATCTGCGCCAGGCCGCGATGGCGAGGAAGACGGCGACGAGTGTGAAGACTATGACGCCGCTCGTAGCCACGTTGAAGAGGGCTGAGGCGAAGACCCCCACAGTGACGCTCACGACCCCGAACAGGATCGCGGCGATGACGGTGTCCCTGAAGCTCATTTCGAGTTGTAGGGCCGTGAGCCCTGGGAGGACTAGGAGCGCGGCGACGAGTATCATGCCTACGACTTTTATGCTTAGGACGATGGTGACCGCGACGAGGATGTTTAGGGTGGTTGAGAGGAGGCCGACGGGGACGCCCATGAGGCGGGACGCCTCCTCGTCGAATGTGATGCTCAGCAGCTCCTTGTAGAAGACGCCGACCACGGCGATGCTCACGAGGCCGAGGCCGGCGATTATGAGGAGGTCCGTCGTGCCTATTGTGAGGATGGAGCCGAATAGGTAACTGAAGAGGTCGACGTTGAATCCCCCGGCGAGGCTTATGAGGATGAGGCCTGTGCTGAAGCCGACGGCGAGCATTACGGCTATGGCGGAGTCGCTCTGGGCGAGGCCGTGGTGACGCATGTAGCCGATGGCGAGGACGCCGAGGACGGCTACGACGAGCGCCGTGATGAGGGGGTTTACGCCGAGGAAGAGGCCGAGGGCTATCCCGCCGAAGCTTATGTGGGCGACGCCGTCGCCGATCATGGACTCCTTCCTTAGGATGACGAAGAGGCCGATGAGGGCGCAGACTAGGGCGGCGATGGAGCCTCCCAGTAGGGCGTACTGGAAGAACCTGTAGCCGAGGAGACTAATCGGGTCTGTCATCCTCGAATAGTCCCTCGCACATGTGTTCGTGGAAGACGAAGTGGAAGTGGTCGCCGTAGACCTTCTTGAGGGCGGTGGTGAACCCCATCTCGTCTCCGATGTCGGCGACGTTCACCTCCCTGTTGACGCATATGACCCTGCTCATCCTGCAGAAGACGGCGGAGAGGTCGTGGCTCACGTCGATGATGGTGGTGCCCTTCTGGGCGTTGAGGTTGCTGAGCTTCATGTAGAATCGCTCCTGGGTCTCGGGGTCGACCCCGGCCACGGGCTCGTCGAGGAAGAGGACGTCCGGGTCCCTGACCATCGCCTTGGCGACGAAGACCCGTTGTTTCTGGCCGCCGGATAGTTGGCCGATCCTCTTATCGGCGAGGTCCTCGATGCCCATGAATCGGAGCATCTCGTCGACGTGTCTCCAGTCCTCGCCGCTGAGGCGGCGGCCGATGTTCTCCCTGTTTATCCTGCCGAGGCTGACGAGTTCTCGGACGCTGAGTGGGAAGTTCTGGTCGAAGTTTGTGGAGTCCTGCCCGACGTAGGCGATTCTCCTCCAGTCGTTGAAGCGCTCGACGGGTTCCCCGAAGAGCTTGATGGAGCCCGAGTCGCGGGGGAGTAGGCCTAGGGTGGCTTTGAGGAGGGTCGTCTTTCCTCCGCCGTTGGGTCCGACTACGCCGACGAAGTCGCCTCGGAGCACCTTGAATGCGGCGTCTTCGATGACCCTCTCGCCGGAGCGGCTTATCGAGACTCCCTCGACCTCGATGACGGGCTGTTTATCCATCATGATCTCAGTCCCTCGCGGAGACTTTCAAGGTTTTTCTCCATCTGCCCGATGTAGTCCAGGCCATCCTGGGGACCGTTCATGTGGTGTAGCTCCAGTATCTGGATGGTTTTGCCCGTCTTCACCTGCAGTTCGGTCTTCACGGTCTGTACGTAGATGTCGGAGTAGCCGGGCTCGATGAAGAAGGTGTAGGTGTCTGTCTGCTGCATGAGGTCAATTATCTGGGCGAGGGTCTGTGTGCTCGGCTGCGCGTCGGCTGAGATGCCGACTATGCTCTCCTGTTTGAATACGTAGCGTCGGGCGATGTAGCCGAAGGCGTCGTGTGTGACGAATATGGTGTCCCTCGTCTTGTTCTGTAGCTGGGTCTTGTATGATGTGTCGAGGGTGGTCAGCTTGGTTGATAGTGTCGTCCAGCGGGCGGTGTAGTAGTCTGCGTGGCTAGGGTCCTTCTGTATTAGGGCGTTGTAGACTGCTTCGGCCTGTTGCCTAGCCTCGTGGGGGCTGACCCATGTGTGTGGGTCGTAGATGCCGTGTTCCTGGATCTCGGACTGCTCCATGTTCCTCCAGAGGGTCACGTTCTGCGTCGTGTCGACGATGAGTTTTCCGGTGGTGTCGATTGAGGGGAGTATTTCGTCGTGTAGCCAGTCGTCGAGGCCTGCGCCGTTGTAGACTATGATGTCGGCGTCGCTGCAGGTCACGAGGTCGCCCGCGGAGGGTTGCCAGCTGTGAGGCTCTATGCCCGGCTGTATGAGGGTCTTGACCTCGATCATGTCGCCGCCTATGTTCTCCGCCATGTAGGCGAGGGGGTAGAAGGACGCTACCACGGTTAGTTTGCCACTTCTCTGCGGCTGTGGTCGCGTTGTATATGCGACGCCTATCCCCGCCGCCACTACGGCTATGGCGATTAGTGCTACGGTGAGGCGTCTATCCATGGCGGCACCGAGGTAGTGATGCTAAGGGAAGTTAATAAACATCTTCAAATGTTTTAATAAAATATATTATCTAGGAGCACTATAATTATTAACTGATTGGGATGCCCGTCGTAAGCCTCTCATTAAACGACCAGTTGCTCGAGGAATTGGATAAGCTTCAGGGTGAGCTCGGGTACTCCGGGCGTTCGGAGATTGTGAGGGCCGCCATTAGGCTATTCTTGACGGATGGTCGGGAGAAGCAGAGACTTGAGGGGAATGTGAATGGGTTGCTCCTCGCGATACATAGCCACGAGGCGGAGCACCACGTGACGCAGATCAAGAGCAGGTATCATGACATTATACATACGCAGCTGCACAACAGGTTCCATGAGGGGAAGTGTATGGAGCTCTTCATCCTCGATGGGGACGCCGTGAGGATCAGGGAGCTCTCGGCAGATCTTCAGCGGAACGAGGAGAATGAGTACGTGAAGCTGCTCATAATCTGATTTCTCCCGTTCGTACTTGTTATATACGTTGCTTGAGCGGTTTCTTCCGCGATGATCGAGAAGGTCAACCTGAACGGTGTCCCTAAGAAGGCGTTGAACGAGATTCACGGTGAGAGGGTTCTCTACCAGATCGTCTGGCGCTTTACGCCGAAGGCGGAGATGCTGAAGGCGTTCAAGGGTGTGGCGAGGCTGACGGTGCCGCCGGGGGAGACGAATCTGATGCACAATCACGCGAAGGAGGAGCAGATCTACATCGTGTTGAGTGGGTCGGGCGAGATTCAGGTGGGGGATGAGAGGGCGCCGGCTGGGCCGGGTGACGTGGTGTACCTTCCTGCGAATGTTCCCCACGGCTTCTTCAACACGGGGGATGAGCCCGCGGTGATCCTGAACATCGGTGCGGGCGTCGCGTAGGTTCTCACCACCCTTAAATGAGGTGCGTCGTTGGGTATCAGGTATGAGGTTCCTCGAGGCGACTGACGAGGCTATCAAGGCTGCGGCGTATCTGATGAGGGAGGGTGGGGTCGTTGTGTACCCGACGGAGACCGTGTACGGTATCGGCTGCGTCCCCTCTTACCCGGATGCGGCGCAGAGGATCTGCGAGATCAAGGGGAGGGCTGATAAGCCGCTGCCGCTGATCTGCGCCGACATCGAGGCCGCTAGGAAGGTGGTGGAGATGACGCCCGAGGCGGAGAGGCTCGCGGCGAAGTTCTGGCCCGGCCCGCTCACGATGGTTCTCAAGTCGAGGGTGAAGTATAGCATGTGGGTGAACCACGGGGCTTCTACGCTTGGTGTCAGGGTGTCTCCGTATCCGGTGGCGCAGAGGCTCGCGAAGGAGGCTGGGGGCGTCATCGTGAGCACGAGCGCGAACGTCTCGGGGGACGAGCCCGCGAGGTCGGCTCAGGAGGCGAGGGAGATCTTCGGGGGGAAGGTGGACATAATCCTCGACGGTGGTCCGTCGCCGGGTGGCGAGTCCTCGACGGTGGTGGATCTGACGGGTGAGGAGATCTGGCTCCTGCGTAAGGGGCCGGTCAGCGGTGAGCAGATCATGGCGGCTCTCCGCGCCTAGAGTTTCCAGCCCTTTGGCACGAGTTTTGCGATGTTGACGTTTAGGGGGGCGCCGGCGGCGCGTGCGACTGGTTCGCATTTGGTTCTGAAGAGGTACATGAGGGGGCAGGGGGTGGGGGCCTCGGTGAGGGTCTCCCAGTTCGCCATCCCCTTGGCGATTATGACGTCTGAGCCGTAGAAGTGGGTGTTGAACTCTTCGCTGGTCTCGGCGAGGTTTACGCCGATGGCGTCGGCTCCGGTTGTGATGACCTCGTCGGCTTCCCCGGTCATGCCGACTGCTTCGGCGTCCTCCATGAGGGCGTCGTTTAGGCTCGGGCCGGCCTTGACTGCGACGGTGACTATGCAGCCGAGGCGGCGCAGCTCCCTGACGATGAGCCTGTCGAAGGCGATCTCGCCGGCGTTGTCGGTGAGGAGGAGCGCCTTGGTGCCCTTCTTGATGAGCCTCCTGAGCTTCTCGGAGTCGTCGATGTGGAAGCTTTCTTCGAGTCCCTTGAGGGCTTCTTGGATGTCTGCGCTGTGGCCGGGGACGTCGAATTCGATGACGTTGCCTATGCAGGCGACTTTGAGGGCGGTGTATAGGCGTTTGGTTGGGGGTTGTTTGTCGACGTATTGGGTCATTCGTGGGAGTATTTCGAGGGCTTGGGTGTTGGATTTGGCTTTGAGGTCTGCGTAGGGGTCGGCGCAGCCTGTGATGATTTTGATGACTCGGCAGCGTTCTGCGCCGATGTAGCTAGGGACGGCGTCTGGTTTGTAGTGTTCTCCGAGCATCTGTAGGAGTCCGGTCGTGGCTTTGACGCGTTTCTTCTCGTCTTTGGTGGAGCGTTGTATGATCTTGTGTCCGCGGTGTAGTATGCAGTAGCCGCATTCTGAGCCGACTTTCATGTTGTTTCATGGGGTGGGGTGTTTGGTGGGATATATGGTTTAGGTGTGGGGTGGTAGCACGTGTGCGTGCGCGTTGGGGGAGGGGGGGCCTTCATCGTCGTCATGATTTCGGCTGTTTTCGTCTATTTTCGGGTTTGAGGCCGTTTTCTGGGTTCGTTGACGGTGGCGGACGGCGGATGTTCGGCGCGAATAGGCTGCGCCCTGTGGCGTGCTACCGCTCATGACGAAAAATAATATTTTGTGTCTGTGCACGCGCGTGGGGGGAGGGGGTGTCGTCGCCGCGTTTCCGATTATTTTCGTCGTTTTTCGGGTTTTAGGCCTTTTCTGAGGTGCTCCGGCGGCGACTACCGGCGGTTTTATTCGGCCTCGATCTCTGACTGGGTGAGTGGCTTAGACGCAGTTTAGGTGCATTGTCGATGACAGTCGGCGCGTTTTGGGCTTCTTCGGCTGGGAGGAGCCTTTTTTCCTGTTGGATGGTTTACCCCCCTCCCCCTTTTGGGTCTGGTGTCGGTCATCTTGGGCGACTGGTCTGGGTTTGGGGGTATAATTTTATCCCCCTCGTCACGTCGCCAGTTTAAGGGGGGGGATAAGATTATTCATCCACCAAATACCTTGGTGCAAGATGAGGCTTAACCCAAAGTAACTTTGGGATAAGATTTTTCTTAAAGAGAAGGTGAGGCTCAGGATATGGCGTTGACATCACACACACTTAGCTAAATTTTACCAATTACGCGAATCACACAACCATAATCAAGTCTAGCTCTTTTTTCTTCTTCTTATTATGAACAGGATAGTTTTTGAGACATATCCGTATAGAATTGCTGCTATTAGAACTGCGGAGAATACCATAAACGTCGCACCTGAACTACGAAGCCACGGATACCCACCTGACATACCTATAAAATGACTAATCTGACCAAGAAGGGCAAGGCTCAACAAGACTAAAACGGCGCCCTCAATGAGATACTGAAGAACTTCAAGCCTCGGCTTCTCCTCGAACAAAGTTTTTTCGATAACGCTTAGAACCGAGAGTAAACCCGCTCCGATCAAGAGCATAAAGGTCAAAGTCTCAGCGAAGGTCGCTCTGGCTTGAAGAGCCGTAGGCACTTGTATGGTGAAGGTGAAGGATATGGCGAATAGGAATAGCGTTAGGCACGCTGAGAGTCGTTGCTCAAGCTTTTCAGGTTTGATCAAGAGCAGACTACCCAGTAGAAGATACGAAATGAAGATCACCGACATGACCAGCTGGCTTGAAAAACCTCTTTGAAGGTAGACTTTTGTGTTAAGATGAACCTGTGGAAAACCTTCCCCATCAAGAGATTCCGTTACGGAGTCAAACCTGTCTTCAGACGTTCCTGACTCTTTATACTGATCCAAGCCAGGTATCAGGCACCTTATCTCGCACTTTGTGTTGGTGTCATCGATCAGGTCACCTAGTAGACGAGTAGTGAATGTGAAGTTCAGTGCATATCCGTCCAGTGGGTAGAACTCCGTGTTTCCCCTCGGGTGGAAAGTCATTGTCTGGGTCCCACTGTAGTGGTTACCGTTAGCCTGCATTTCGACGTGGTTAAAATCTCCTCCATATTCTTGTGTTTGCTCAACAAACACCAATAGACTGGGTGGAGTCAAGTTATATGGAATGTTCATGAATTCGACCTGGACTTCCGCCGTTATTTCCTGCATCTCCATCCGTCTGAGCAAAACCCTGAACAGAAACATTGGTCCTTCTTTCTGTTGAACAGGCTGGGAGATGCAGTTTGAAGTGCCTACAAGGGATGCTCCTGCAAGTATGAGTGTTAGGGCAATGATAACTGCAGGTTTGAAATCCATGGTAAATAGTTTAGTGATTAAGCTTAAGTATTATTGGTCTCTGTAGCATGCGCTTGCCTCATTTTAAGCACCTAAAATACAGCTGCTACTAGTACCTCGTCACTGCCACCATGTAGTAAGCAGCCTGAATCTCCTCAATTGTAACCAATCATCTTCACGGTTGAGTATCAGGTGGAGCTGAGGATAAGACTATTGAGGTTTAGTACCCGTGTAACGCACCCACGTACAATAATTTAATTTTTTAACAGATTCGTATATCCTTTTTACACTAGGGATATACCTTGATTCCTTCTACTACCCTGTATATCCTTCCCTGAAAATCTCTATACTTCCAAAAACCTCTCCAAACATCACACAACACTCACGGGGTCAGAGGGGCAGAGCCCCTCGTCACGTCGCCATTTAAGGGGGGGGGATAAAATTATACCCCAAACCCAAACCCTTCTTACTTTCAACATCATACGTAACTAACTATCTCCCACTACTCTCCTATATCCCACTCACTTCACACAAACAGACAGACAAACACGCACAGGTCACAATCAGAGGAAACGGTTGGTGCCATATACCGACATCGGGGAGAAAAAGGGGTTGTCTGTGAGGATTCAGAGGAACCCTGTTTGTTATAATCATTATAACTAATTACTAATGCCTAATAGGTCTCTTTTCTAAAGGACGTGATTTACGTCTAAGGACACTAAAATTTGGTTAAGTGATGGGAGAAAAATATACCAACTTTTTTTAACTCAGTCACCTAAATTCACGAGGAGATAAGCACCATGATGCACCCACTAGCATCATTACTTGTTACAACTCTTTTGCTGCTGCCTGGAAGTGTGCATATCCTGGTTAACCAACATAACGGGTGGACCGTCGCAGCCCAGCAGAACAGCCCAGCCCTCCAGACACTCAGCATCCCGCCGCTAGGCACCCTGTATCACGGTGTCTACCCCGGCGGAGTGAGCGGAGAAGAGGACGACATAGCACCAGAGAACGTCACATCATACGAGCGGCTGGCTGGAAAGTCGGCTGCGTGGGTGTACTTCTCGGATAACTGGTACAAAGGGAGGAGTTTTCCCCTCGACACCGCGACGTGGATTCGCAGCATGGGGAGCATTCCCTTCATCCGTCTGATGCTGAGAAGCAGTCCCGAGCAGAACGTCGCTGAACCAACATTCACCTTGAGCCGAATCGCTAGCGGGACATTTGACAGTGACCTGCGTAAGTGGGCTCAGGCTGCCCGAGACTTCGGTTCGCCCCTCCTGGTGGAGTACGGGACCGAGGTCAACGGCTTCTGGTTTTCATGGAATGGCTACTGGAACGGCGGCCCCGATGGCCCAGAGAGGTTTCGGGACGCTTACCGCCACATTGTTCAGGTGATGAGGGACGAAGGCGCCTCCAACATACTCTGGGTCTTCCACGTTAATGGCCGAGACATCCCGAATGAGTCATGGAACCGTCTGGAGAATTACTACCCTGGAGACAGGTGGGTCGATTGGATAGGTGTAAGCGTGTACGGCCCCATGTCGCCTACGGATGACCCCGACCAGTTCCGCGAACTCATGGATTCGGTGTACCCTAGGCTTGCATCCCTAAACGCGACCAAGCCCATCGTCCTCATCGAATTCGCCTCGACCGGCAACCCGCAGGTGGATCAGGCTGCCTGGGCAGGCAACGCACTCGCGAACCTCACCAGCCTCCGCTGGCCTCGTGTAATCGGCTTCTCATGGTGGAACGAGCCGCCGTTTCGTCTCCAAGACAATCCCGCGCTAGCCAACGCCTTCATGAACTACGTCGGACTGAAAGACAACGTGCTCGCGCGCGCGCGCGAGCCGCAGACGGGGATCCCCGGTTACCCCGCCTTCGCGATGATCTGCGGGGCCCTACTCGCGGTTGCTCTTCTGTCCCGCCGTGTTGGCAAGGCCAAAGCAGAGGCGGCTGGTTCCCAGCCCTAGCCTAGTTCGACCCGCTCTTGCCCATTCGGTTGCTGCGGGAACGCGCGCGGCTACGAGTACCCGCCAGCCCACGTTAGGGTGGAGCAGCTCGACGAGGCTGTCAGACTCATCAGGAGGATGTGGACCGAGGACGACCTCACGTTCCACGGAGGTAACTTCAAGGCTGAGGATGCTTGTTGCCGCCCGAAGCCTCCAAGCGGTATACCGCTGATGGTCGGCGGGAAGGGAAACCATAACTTTATCCCCAAACCCAAACCTACTCTCTCTCCCCATTCATCATCTATCCCTATCTATCGAAACAAAGAAACGAACAAACATGAAAACGAAAGCAGCTCGATTATGAGCGCGCGCGTTTTTTTTTCTTTAGGTCTAATGGAGTCGCCATACCCGCGTCATATTTTCTATGGCAGTTTGGATAAAGCGCGCGTGATAGGTATGGGGCGGTTGTTGGGTGTCGGTCGTCGCGCGCGCGAACCAGCAAGAAGTGGTTCCGGGCTCGCCAGAAACCACTTGCCGCCAATGTCCAATGCCACATTTGAGAGAGAAAGGCTACCGAAAGGGGCTCCCTCCAAACGAATAGTGACATCAACAATACGTGGATCTAGTCGTGGCGACTGATCAGCATGTAAAGAGGAAATACTAAAGTCCACATCCTGATCAGGTGCACACATATTCCTTAGACCCATCCAACGACTGGCCAAACCACTCCAGCCATTTGTGGCCTTTCCACAAACCGGACATAGAAAACGGGACATCTTACCTACCCTATAGCCAAGACACTCATAGCAAATAACGCTCCCGCATGCCTCGCACTTCAGAAAAAGGTTTTTAATTAGGTTCTGAGTCTCCGCTGTTTCCTTGCTTTGATACTCTTCCCGGTACTTCGTTGAGACTGGGATATCCTGGAACGCCTCCCTGCTGTCCCATGACTTCTTCTGACAGTGAGCGCACTCGATAAAGATTGATTTATCGGATATGGGTTTGTCGGTCTCAAGGAATTTTAACCATCCGCTTTTCTTATAGTCATCAAGAACCGGTACTGGGATGACTTCACAAACGTCAACAATCTGGTCGTCCTTGGCTCCGAAATCTGAGGTCTTGCGGCAGAACGCGTTTGAGTAGAATTTGGAGCATGTCTTAACCAAATCCGTGTCAAGAGTAACCTGTGATGCCTTTGCCACTCGCACGAGGCTCAAGAAAAAGAATATAACACTTGAGCCGGCCATTAGCAGGCCGCCCCAAAAATACAGGCCTCTTCCGCCCCATATCATTAGAAGTGCACCCAACACGAACAAGACAACAGAAATGCCAATATTGCCGTATCCCTTCGACTTCTTAATCTGTATGATACCATCGTTTTGTTTCTTCATTGCGTCCGGTGTCTCGAAGAACCTTAGTATCTCCGAAAGTTGGCTCTCAATCTGAACGTCCGTCATGTTTGTCCTCTGTCCTCGCGTGCGCGGAGTGTGGTAGGATGTCATGATTTCCTTTCTGCCTACGCGCGCGGATGTATATTTTATTAATCACATAGTTAAATTTTATTCAAAAACATTCGCGCGCGGTGTTGGGTAGTCATCGTTAAACGGTTAATTGGGGTTGAAACTTGTTTCGCTGTGAATATTTTGTTTAGGATGCGGCGGCTGATTCGATGCTCTCCGCGTTGGTTGCTGATGGTTTGGGTTTGGGGCCATAATTTTATCCCCCAAACCCAAACCCAAATTCTTTCCAGAAAAGAGAGAGTCTAAATATCATCAGAAAATCTGCACTTTCTAGCTTTGCCTTACACTTCTGAGTTCATAAACTTCTAGGTTATTTGCGGTAGTCTGGGATAGATATTTCTACCAACGTGTGTCTCATCTATAACTATTTCCATAGGTCTATTACAATAAGGACATTCTTTAAGCCGCACCCAGCGTTTATTTAAATATGGCAATCTGGTACTACGCTCCTTTGTTGATATTGGTTTACGCAATATTACGTTTCTTTCCTCATCTAATATGACTTGAATCCTTGGAATATTTTTTCGATTGTGAGCGACGCAATCGGAGTATGGACATAACGTATGGGTTCTAATCAAGAAACTAATCCCTAAAGTAGAATTTATCTTTTTAACTTATAAAATTGTATGTATTTAGCTCATTCACTTAATTCGCTTGAAGAACACACTCCGCTCCTATTCTCTGACTGCGCGCTGGCTTGTCCCGAAATTACTTGATACTGGTTTTAAATGGTCTTAATCCCCATCACACGATTTAAAGGCAATTCAGGGCACATCACAGACCCCCAACCCTCACCCAGAACCCACCCCCCTCAGCTCCACAGACGAGACGATCCATCGAAAAACAGAGGAAACTACATCCGTCGACGAATTGAGACGCCTCTAGTTGACCGATACGAATCTGAAAGGTGTCGAGTGCTTAAATCATGGTCTTCCGAGCCCTCTTTTCCCGCAGTTGAGTCTTTAGGTGTCTCTCAGCGAGGCTGTGATCCTTCTCGTCAAAAAGCTCTATTATTGGCTGAAAACGTTAACAAGGTTTTAAAACCATTTTAAACCAATAACGGGACAGGCCAGCGCGCATTATGGTCTAATCGATATACGCCACTCTAGGAGCCCAGTTCTGAGACTCACCTCTGAGATACTTCGCGAATAATAGGGCCTCCTCGTTTATCAGCGTCTCAAGAGTCTGATGCTCACCGTTCCTGATCCGCTTAACCTCAACCATCGACTCGAAGTAATCATTTAATTCATCAAGTGGTTCTTCGGCGTCATTCTCCTCTTTTCTCTGTGGCGCGAGAAAGAGAATCCGAACAAGTGCCTGGAACCACCAATACACCTCCTAACAGCAGCTAAAATGTCACGTTGGTTGGAAATTTTCTGTTATCTATGGTGGCGTAAGTTGGGAGGGTACCCATGGGGTTGGGGGATACGCTTTTCAGCGCCGCCCTATGTAATCCTCCCAGCGGTGTGGTCTTTGGCTGCACTTCTAAACTGTTTTATCCTAACCCGATGAGTATGCCATAGTTGAACCGGCTTTCATTCCTCGGCTCAGTGCCGAGAGACGCGAAGATACTCATTTTCTCGAACTCGTTTCGGAGCTTCAGCTCCGCCCTTCTCGCCGTTAGCTTCTCCATCTACCTGAGCAAGATCGGCGTCTCCGCTGTCCTCATCGGACTCACCTTCATGGGGATCAGCCTCTTCTCGGCGATTCGGAGCCTCGTCGAGGGGGTCGTCGCCGACAGGGTTGGGAGGAAGCCGATCCTCCTCTTCATCGCGGCGAGCCTCGTCGTGGGGGGCGCCGTATTCTTGGTCACGACGGACATCACGATCCTGCTCGTAGCGGCGGTGCTGTTCACTGTCGGCGGGACCATCACCTACACGCCGGCGGAGGTCGCCCTGCTCGGCGACAAGGTCAGCGACGGGGACAGGACAATGACCTACAGCCTCAACGCCACCCTTGCGACGGCCGCCAGTATACTCGGTAGCTTCGCGGGCGCCCTGCCCGAGGTGCTACAGAGGCTCGGCTTCCCCGAGATTCTGGCCTACCAGCAGATATTCGTCGTCTTCACAGCCGTTGGCGTAGTCTGCCTGATCCTCTTCAGTCTCATTAAGGAGGTGAAGCCGGAGCCCCATTCGGCTGAGTCTGCGCCGCTTTCGGAGCAGGACATCGGTGAGAGGAGGCTCCTCATGAAGTGGAGCGGGGTGGTCGCCCTCGACCAGATAGGCGGCGCCTTCAACAACCTCCTCAGCTACTGGTACTACCTCCGATTCGGGGTGGGTCCCGCCGAGATCGGGCTGATCACCGGGTTGGGCCGCTTTATCGCGACGCTCAGTTTCGCCCTCGGGCTCAGGATGGCGAAGCGCTTCGGCACCATAAAGGCGACGGCGATTAGCAGGGTACCCATCTTCGTGATCAACTTCCTCACGCCCTTCATGCCGAGCTTCGCACTCGTCGCCGCCAGCCGCCTGTTCATGAGCATCTTCAGCGACATCGACGTTCCCCTGAGGCAGAGCTACATAATGGGCGTCACCCGGAGCAAGGTAAGAGCGTCAACATACGGTGTCGTCCAGGTCGTGAGCCGGTTCACGTCGGCGGGTGCACCCGCGATAACCGGGTACCTCTACGAGTTCGTGAGCCTATCCTTCCCCTTCTACGGGGCGGGCTTCTTCCAGTTCGCATCCGCCGCCTCGATGTATCTTCTCTTCAAGGACATCAAGCCCCCCGAGGAGAGGGATAAAGGATAACTGTACTTTCCCTAACTGCGTAAGCTATTTTTTCCGTTATCTATGGTGGCATAAGTTGGGATGTGCCCGCGGGGGATACGCTTTTCAGCGTAGCATGGGGTAACCCACCCAGCGGTGACACCTATGCCGAGGCAGTTCAACATCCTAGCAACTACCGAGAGGATCAACGAGGGCAGGGCGGGCAGTGAGCTGTGGATGCTCCTGAGGGCGGCGGGCGACGAGGCCCCAATAGTCGATAGGATGGGCATCTGGGGCATCATCATAGCAAGGACCGCCCTCGACCCCGCGGTCGCCGTCGCCAAGATGAGGGAGGAGTTCATCAAGAAGCCAGACTCCATACAGGCCCTATTCAGGGTCATCCCCATCCAGCGCCTAGTCCCCACAACCCTCGAAGAGATAGTCAAGGCCACAACCGAACTCTCCGCCGCCATAGGCCCCGAGGAGTCCTACAGGATCACCGTCGAGAAGAGGAGGACGCGCCTAGGCAGCCACGAGATCATAGACGCTGTAGCCGACAAGATAGAGCGCAAGGTCAACCTCGAAAACCCCGACTGGGTCATCCTCGTCGAGACGGCGGGCCGGAGGACGGGGGTCTCCGTCGTGCGCCCGATCAACATGCTCAACGTCCAGAAGGAGCGGGTCCGCCTAGCGGCGGAGGCTAAGAAGCGCCCCGCGCTCGACGATGAGCCTGCCTAGGGCACCGGGGCCGCCCGCGGCCTCAAGCTCCTCGCCCCCTACGCCGTATGTCTTCCTCAGGGACGCCGCCTTCACATCGTCGATTTCGAGGACGCCGTCGTCCTCCTCCCCGAGCAGCCTCGCCGCCTTGCCGTAGCTCTTCTCCGCCTCCCCCCGGCTCGGGGCGAAGACCATCAGGGCGATCATGGTGCCCCCCGCGGTGACCCCCAGCAGGGCGAGGGCCTTCGTGATCTGATCCTGCGCCGAGGCGTAGAGGAGGGCCTCGACGGTTATGCTCTTGGAGACCGCCATCCCCGTCTCCGTCGACTTGGCCGCGTTCACCGCCGCCATGAAGAGGTGATCCCTCCCCGCCACCCTGCTGGCGTCGAGGATCTGGGCGGGGTAAGGCGCAGATGCTTCAGATACCGCCCTGACGAGGGCCTTCGGGTCCACTACCCCCCCGACCCTGAACCCGCCGATGGCGACGAACAGCGGCGAACCCTTGATCCCCGACACCCACATGGCGAAGCCCTTCGAGGATGGAGAAAACGCGGGCCGGGTTATAGCCCTTATTGCCCCACGTGCCTCGCGAGGGTGGAGAGGAGCCTGTCAATCTCCTCCTCCGTGTTGTAGAAGTCGGCGGCGACCCTTATCCCCGCGGGACGCAGGCTCAGGTAGAAGCCATTCTCCCTCAGGTGCTTATAGGTCGCCTCCGAGTCCCTCGTGGAGAAGCTCACCACACCCGAGCGCATCTCCTTCTCCCTCGGCGACACGATACTCACACCGAGGTGCTCAAGCCCATCGTAGAGGCGCTGGCTCAGCCTCAGGACCCTCGCCTCGATCTGGCCCGGCCCGAGGTCGAGAAGCATCTCCATCGCCGCCTTCGTCCCCACCGTGCTCAGGTAGCTCGGCTCCCCCAGCTCATACTTCTTCGCGCTGTTCTTGAGCCTCGGCCTCTCCATGTCGTGCTCCTCGACGGATCGGTACCCGAACTGGACGGGTTCGAGGTCATGTATCAGGTCCTTCCGGACGTAGAGGAAGCCCGCCCCGCTGCAGCCGACGAGCCACTTGTAGGCCCCGTTGGCGTAGAAGTCGACCCCCGCCCTCTTCACGTCAACCTTCAGCGCCCCGGCGGCCTGTATCCCGTCGACGACGAGGTATGCCCCGTGCTCGTGGGCGACCTCCGCGAACGCCCCGATGTCGTGGCGCGCCCCCGTGAGCCACTCCACGTGGCTGACCGAGACAGCCTTAGTCTTATCATCCACAGCCTTCTCCAAGTCATCGAGCTGGACGGCTCCCCCCCTCCCCCTGACGACGCGGACCTCCACCCCCCTCGGGCGCTGCGCCACCCACGGGTAGAGGTTGGCCGGGTTCTCCAAGTCGTTGACCACGACGTTGTCCCCCTCCTCGAAGCGAAGCGCCTCGGCGACGGTCGCGAGCCCGGACGACGTGTTGGGCTGCGAGCACGCCTCCTCGGGGCTGCAGCCGACCAGCCTCGCCCAGAGGGCGACCGCCTCCTCGGTGCGCGCGTCCCCCCTCCTATCCAAGCGATCCCAGTCTAGGAGGTAGCCCCTGATCGCCTCCTGCACCGGGACACATGGGGGGCTGTGGTTGGCTATGTCGAGGAACGTAGTCGTCTTCGTCACGGGGAAGAGGTCTTCCCTGATCTTCGCGACGTTCATGGTGGAATGTTGACCGCCTGCGGCGTTAAAGGGTTGGCCTCAGCCACCGCGGGCATCCACGACTAGAACCGGGTACTCGGCGACCCTCTCAAGATGCAGCCTCTCGGCGGTCGCCACCGAGGCATGGTTATCCGCCCAGCAGTGCCAAC